>Ga0187782_10003845_pt1 | contig 11200 bp, 9 predicted proteins | sample 0715_SJ02_MP15_2_FD_132454 | JGI IMG/M metagenome (GOLD analysis project Ga0187782, IMG submission 132454) | Tropical peat soil microbial communities from peatlands in Department of Meta, Colombia - 0715_SJ02_MP15_20_MG | ecosystem: Environmental > Terrestrial > Soil > Wetlands > Peat | place...
CGGCGGCAGCGCAACTTGTGATTATTGATACGGACATTGGCGATGATATTGACGATGCCTTTGCGATTGGACTGGCGCTGCAGAGCCCGGAAGTGAGGATCTTGGGAATTACGACGGCTTGGGGAGATACGAAGCTTCGTGCGCGGCTGGCGGAGAGGCTTTTGCGGGAAACCGGGCACGCCGACATTCCGGTTGCCGTGGGAATCGAAAAATATCCAGCGAAGGGCACTTTGAATTTTTCGCAGGCGAAGTACGCGGAGAGAGGGCCGGAGCGGGCGTGGCCTGCAGCGGTGGACTTCTTGTTGGCGGAGATTCGGGAGCATCCGGGGGAGATTACTTTGGTCGCGATTGGGCCGGAGACGAATTTGGGCGCGGCGATTGACCGCGATGCGGCAACATTTCGAAAATTGAAGCGCGTGGTATTGATGGGCGGGTCGGTGTATCGCGGGTATGACGGAGTTGCGTACCCGGCCACGCCACCGCACGCGCAGCCGGAATGGAATATTTTGTGCGACGTGGAAGCAGCGAGGAAAGTGTTTGCCTCGGGAGTGCCGTTGTACGCAATGCCGCTGGATTCGACGCAGATCAAATTGCAGGAGTTGGCGCGCGAGCGGATTTTCAGCAGCGGGACGCCGCTGACAGATGCATTGACAGTGCTGTATCACCAGTGGGCGTATGGCACGCGGCAGGAGACCCCGACGCTCTTCGATGCGGTAGCGATGGGGTATGCGATTCGGGCGGAATTGTGCCCGACGAAGGCGATGCGGTTGCGGATTGAAGATGACGGCAGCACTGCGGTCGAGACGGGCGAGCCGAACGTACAGGTGTGCTTGAAGTCGGATAGCGATGCGTTCTTGCAGTTTTATTTGGAGAGAGTGTTGAGGCCTGGAAGGAATTGAAGGCCATCCGCGATCGAAAATCGAAGAGGAAGATTTCACCACAGAGTTCGCAGAGGAGCCACAGAGGGAACGGAGAATTGGTTGATCGGCGGCGGGCGGTGCATATAGATATGTTACCTCCGGCTGATTACCGATCACGGATTACACGCTCGGAAGTGCACGAATGCAGCCCATCAGTCAGAAAAAAAAGAGAAGATTTCACCACAGAGGACACAGAGGAGCCGCAGAGGGAACGGAGAATTGAGTAGCACGCGCTCGGGAACGCACGAATGCAGCCTACCCGCGGTCACACATTCGATTTCGTTTGCAAAAGTGAATAGACTTGGGGCATGGGACTCTTTGCGGGATTGCCGGAACCGGCCACGCCTGCGGGATTGCAGCCGCTCGCGGAACGCATGCGCCCACGCACCCTCGATGAGTTCGTGGGCCAGGAGAAGTTGCTGGGCCCGGGCAAGCCGCTGCGCGTACAAATCGAATCGGACAATTTGAGCTCGATGCTGTTTTGGGGGCCGCCGGGGTGCGGGAAGACGACCTTGGCGCGGTTGATTGCGAGGCTGACCAAGAGCGAGTTTGTGTCCTTCAGCGCGGTACTGAGCGGGATTAAAGAGATTAAGGAAGTGATGGCGGATGCGGAGCGGCGTTCGCGCAGCGGCGTGCGCACGATCGTGTTTGTGGACGAGGTGCACCGCTTCAATAAGGCGCAACAGGACGCGTTTTTGCCGCATGTGGAGGCGGGACACATTTTGTTTATCGGGGCGACCACGGAGAATCCGTCGTTTGAGGTGATTTCGCCGCTGTTGTCGCGGACCAAAGTGTATGTACTGGACGCGCTGACTACGCCACAGATTGTGGAATTGTTGCGGCGGGCGCTCGAGGATGCGGAGCGCGGCTTCGGCGGGGAGAATGTGGATGCCAGCGAAGAGGTGCTGTTTCGCATGGCGGCATTTGCGAATGGGGATGCACGGGCGGCGTATAACACGTTGGAATTGTGCGTGAAAAGTTTTGGGGAAGTGGCCCTTCGAGGCTCAGGGCAAGCGAGTGACCCTTCGCAGACGCTCAGGGCGAGCGAGCGGCTCTTCGCAGACACTCAGGGCCAGCGAGTGGCGAGTGCAAAGGAAAGAGAATCGAACCCCAGAGACGCAGAGGGCACGGAGACGGAGACGAGAAGAGCTGGCATAAAAGCCAGCGCTACGAAGAGTGAAGAGGCCGTGGCATTGGAGCGTAAGAGCCCACCCTTACAAACCAAGGGTGGGGCACCCTTCGAGGCTCAGGGTAAACCCTCAAGTTCAGGTGAGGCGCGACGTAACGATGAGCGAGGAGCACAGGCCCTTGGAAGCTCAGGGCAAGCAGGAGTGCGTGCACCACAGAAGGGGCCCGCCTCGGAAGGTGGCCGCTACACAGGCGTGAAGAGGATCACGGTGGAGCTGCTGGAGGAAGTGCTGCAGAAGAAGGTGCTGCGGTACGACAAGGCGGGGGAGGAGCACTACAATCTCATCTCGGCTTTGCATAAGTCGGTGCGCAATTCGGATCCGGATGCGGCGCTGTACTGGCTGGCGCGGATGATTGAAAGCGGCGAGGATCCCCTGTACCTGGCGCGGCGCATGGTGCGCATGGCGAGCGAGGATATTGGGTTGGCTGAGCCGGGAGCGCTGGCGGTGACCTTGGCAGCGAAGGAGGCGTTCGATTTTCTGGGCGCGCCGGAGGGGCATCTGGCGCTGGCGCAGGCAGCGGTGTATTTGTCGTTGGCGCCAAAGTCGAATGAGGTGTATGTGGCCTACGGAGACGTCATGGAAGACGTGCGGAAGACGGAGGCGGAGCCGGTGCCGTTGCATCTGCGGAATGCGGTGACAGGGTTGATGAAGAATATTGGGTACGGAGAGGGATACAAGTACGCGCACGATTTTGAGGAGAAAGTGACCGAGATGCAATGTTTGCCGGATAAGCTGGCGGGGCGGCAGTATTATCGGCCGACAGATCAGGGGTTTGAGGCGCGCCTGCGGGCGAGGATGGCGGAGATTGGGAAGATGAGGAAGAAAGTGGCGAGTGGCGAGTGACGAGTGACGAGAGAAGAAAAAGCTCACCACAGAGGACACAGAGGAAGAGCACAGAGAGCACGGAGGGATTCCTATGAGAGGAGTTGCAGTCGCAGCGGTGGTGGGCGCTGTCATCGTCATGGTCGTGGAATTGATAGTGGCGGCTGGCCAAGCAGGAGAAAAGTCGGAGCGACCAAAGATCTTTGGGATAGCGCAGGTGGAGATTGCATCGAGTAACGTTGCGGTGACAGAACTGTTCTATGGGCAGGTGGCGAGACTAGGAGGACCATGCGACTGGTGCGAAAGCCCTCCCAATTTCCCGATCCTGAATTTTCCCAGTCGGCAAACACTCAAGATCTCTGCGCTAGGCGAGAAGCCTCCGAAGAATTTGGTCCGGAGCATTAGTTTCGCGGTTGAGGACGAGAAAGCAATGAAGCGCTGGCTGGAAGCCAGTCGTTTGCCTTTCCAGGAGATTTACGGGCCCATCAGCTCTGTGCCGCACGCCTTCGACACGTTGTCCGTCCTCGATCCAGAAGGGCACCAACTTTATTTCGTTCGGCAAAGGTCACGCCCAGGCCGGCGTTTACCGGTGATTCACGCCGGGTGGGTGGTGAAGGATCGGGAGAAGATGGATGCGTTCTACAGGGATGTGCTGGGGTTTCATTTGTACTGGCAGGGCGGGATGAAGGATGACCGGACGGATTGGGTGTCGATGCAGGTGCCCGATGGGACGGATTGGATTGAGTACATGCTGAACATCCCTGCGGACGCGGACAAACGCTTGTTGGGCATCATGAATCATATTGCTTTGGGCGTACCCGACGTTCACGAGGTCGCCCGGCAACTCGAAGCGAAAGGGATGAAATTGCCCGAACAACCCAAAATCGGCCGCGATGGCAAATGGCAGCTCAACTTGTACGATCCCGATGAAACCCGCGTCGAATTCATGGAGTTTACGCCGGTGGAAAAGCCGTGTTGTTCGGAGTATATGGGGCCGCATCCGAAGCCGTGAAAAGAGCCGAAATTCGAAAATCGAAAATGGAAAATCGAAACACCAACACCACTGAAGGACACGTGGGAGACAAGACACAACGGGTGAAATCCTTCGGCGCGGCAAACGGCGCCGCACCTCAGGATGACAAGTTGGCTGGCGTGAACGAACTTGCCGAGATTCGAAAATCGAAAATGGAAAATCGGGACCCCCACGGAACAGTCACACAACGGCCTGGCCGATCTGAAGATCGGCCAGTACACGTGCTTCTTTTCGTCGTTTTGTTGTGGCTGGTTCCCTGCGCGGCGCCGGTGCGCCCGCAGAATATGGACAAGCCGGTGATGAACGTGGATGAGGAGGTGACCGCGTTTGCGTACGCGCCGGACGGGCGGATTATTTTTTCTGTGCGGCGCATGTTCAAGACGAAGAAATATGTTTTGCAGCGGGATGACATCTGGTTGCTGGAGACGAATGGGAAGCGGAAGAAACTCCTGGATGGACTCAAGTTTACGCACGGAGATAAGCCGTTTACCTACCAGGTAGAGTCGTTCACCTGGTCGCCGAACGGGCATATTGTGGCCATCCAGCTGTTCACGACCACCGAGGATCCGGACAGTGAGCAGCATGAGGATGTGCGGGCTCTGCTGCTGCTGGACGACAATGGGCGGGAGTTGCATCCGTCGGGGAAAGACGCGCTGGTGATGGAGGCGGAAAGCCCCATGTGGCTGCGCGACAACGGCACACTGGTGTATTTGAAGCCGGAGGTGGAGCGCGATCTGTTTGCGATGCAGTATTTGTACATGTCCAGCGGGCCGGCGACGAAGGCGTTTGAGGGCCGGACGTTCATGACTGCAGTGCGCATTCCCGGGAGCAATTCGGCGATTGCCATAGAACGCGACCGCAACATGGACGGGCCGCCGCGCGTGCAGCGGCTGGATTTGCAGTCGCAGGACGATCACGAACTGGCGACGCTGGACGCGTTTGTGGGCGGGCTTTCCATTTCGCCCACAGGGACGAAGATCGCGTATTTTGTGGACCGCGAGGTTCTGGAGTTTCGCGATTTGGAGGATCCGCGCAAGGTGGCGCGCCTGCGCGTGGGATTGGGAGTGCTGGCATGGTCGGCGGACGAGACGCGCATCTATTTGAAGCGCACGGTGGAGAAGAAATCGGCGGACCTGGTGAGTTTTGCGGTGCCGCGGCTGGTGGCTTACGGGAAAAATCAGGGGGTCTTGGTGGCCGAGCCGGAACCGTTTTCCCTGCTTCATGGATTGACGGTGCGGGAGTACGGATTGTCGCCAGATGGGAGGTTTTTGGCCGTGGTGTTTCCGGGGAAGAGGAATTTGCAGGTATTTGGATTCTAGGCTTGGGCGTTTCAATTGGTCGGCGCCAAACCTGGGTTTTGCAGGCGCTTCTTGACGGATATCAGTAATCAGTAATCAGATATCAGCAAGAAAAGAGGCGATCAGCCATCGGGGATCAAAGAAAAGGCTTCTAACACAGAGTTCACAGAGGAAGGGCAGAGAGGGCACAGAGAAATTCCCTTACGCAGCGTCATTCTCCTTCCAGTTTCTATTTTCTAATTTCCAACTTCCGCTTTTTGTGTTCGACGAGCAGGCAGGCGTCTTCTACGACGAGGAGACCCGCGGCGCGGGCTTTTTCCGCAGCGGCGGGGCCGGTAATCCCCTGCTGCAGCCAGAGTGCTTTGGCGTGGACGGCTATGGCAGCGTCGGCCACTGGGGGAACTTCCTCGGGGCGGCGGAAGACGTCCACGATGTCGATGGGCTGGGGGACATCTTCCAGGCGCGCGTAGGATTTTTCGCCGAGGACTTCAGATTCGTTGGGATTGACAGGGATAATTTTGTATCCGGCGGATTGGAGGTAGGAGGCGACTTCGTGAGAAGGGCGGCGTGGGTCGGAGGAGAGGCCCACTACGGCGATGGTTTTGGAGCCGCGGAGAAGGTCGGTGATGGGGTCGGAGGAGTTGGGAGTCTTGTCGGGGAGATGAAGTTGCATACGAGAGTTGGATGAGTTTGCGCGAGGAAAGGGTAGCGGAGATTACGCTGCTGTTCAACAGGGGAAACAAAAGAAAAGACTCACCACAGAGGAAAAGAGAAGAAGAGGTCCGCAGAGAGCACAGAGAGTTGGGAGACCTCACTGGCGAGTGAGGACGGGACTTGATTGCTGGTGGCGCGGAAGAGCGTAGGAGAGCGCGGCGAGAAGCTTGGTGTTTTCGGCAGGGTTGCCTACAGAGATGCGGATCGCTTCGGGGAAGCCCATCCAACCCATAGGCCGGACGATTACGCCTTCGTGGAGGAGTTCGTCGCAAAGGGCTTTGGCATAGGGACCCAACGGCACGAAGAGAAAATTGGTTTCGCTGGGGACTGGCGCGAGATGGAGCTTGGTGAGCTCGAGGAACAGCCGGCGGCGCTCGGCGCGGTTGGCTTCGACAGAGCGGCGGACGTGTTCGGTGTCGTCGAGAGCGGCAAGAGCGGCGGCTTGCCCCACGCTCGTAACGTTGAACGGAGTGCGGAGCTTGTTCATTTCAGCGACTAGCGTTGGATGGCCGATGCCGTAGCCGATGCGGAGTCCGGCGAGGCCGTAGACTTTGGAAAACGTGCGCAGGGTGAGGATGTTGTTGTACTCGCGGAAGAGAGCCATGGCGTTGGGAAGATCGTGGCGCTCGGCGTATTCTCGGTAGGCCTCGTCGAGAACCACGAGGACGTCGCCAGGAACTTTCTTGAGGAAGGCGGCGAATTCTTCGTGGCCGAAGGCTGTGCCGGTGGGATTATTGGGATTGGCAATGTAGATGACACGGGTTTGCGGGGTAACGGCGGCAGAGATGGCGTCCAGATCGAAGGCGTACTTCTTCATCGGGGTCTGGATGAGCTTCGCGCCGCTGGCGCGAATCGCGATGGCGAAAAGCGTGAACGAGCCTTCGCTGGTGATGCCGTCGAGGCCGGGGCGAAGGAGCGCGCGGGAAGCGAGATCGATGATCTCGCTGGAGCCCAGGCCGACGAAGACTTCTTCGAAGCGAACGTTATTGCGACCAGCCAGAACTTCACGGAGACGTTTGCTGCCGCCGTCGGGATACCAGTTCGCTTCGCCGAGAGCACGGCGCGCGGCCTCCATGGCTTTGGGGGAGGGACCCAGGGGATTCTCGTTGGAAGCGAGTTTGACGGCGTGGATTTTGAGTTCCTGCTCGACTTCTTCGACAGGCTTGCCGGGAACATAGGCCGTGAGGCCCTGGATGTAATCGGGGATAAGTTGTTCGAGGGTGTGCGTCATGAGTTTAGTTTATAGCGGCGATAGGGAAAAATCGAGGGTGGGTCGGGGAGTGAGCGGTAATTGGTAATCAGTAATCGGGGATCAGGAGGCGGGAGAGAAGCGAAGATTTCACCACAGAGAAACACAGAGGAGCCGCAGAGGAAACGGAGAAAGAGGTTCAAGGTCAAAAGTTGAAAGTTGAAAGTCCAGAGTTGAAAGTCAAAAGTTAAAAAGTTGAAAGAAAACCGGGCTTGCTACTTCCTGATCCCTTCTGGCGGATTACTGATTACCGATTACTGACTACGGCGGCTTTGAGCTGCGCTACTTCTCTTTCGGTGAGCGAGCGGAACTTACCAGGAGCCACGTCGAGGACGAGAGGGCCTAGCTGAACGCGCTTGATTTTTTCGACCTGGTGGCCAACGTGGTGGAACATGCGGCGGATCTGGCGATTGCGGCCTTCGATGAGGATGACTTCGTACCACGGGTTGGGAGCGTCTTCGAGCAAGCGAATCTTTGCGCGTGACGTTTTGACGCGGCGGCCGTCTTCGAGAGCGATGGTGATGCCGTTACGGAGGCGCTGCAAAGATTGCTCGGAGGGACGGCCGCTGATTTTCACGTGATAAGTCTTGGGGACATGGCTCGCCGCTTTTGTGAGTTGCTGGGCCAGAGCGCCATCGTTGGTCAGGAGCAAAAGGCCTTCGCTGGCGTAGTCGAGGCGGCCTACAGGATAGAGGCGCTCGGGTTGCGGCCCAAGAAGCTGCATCACCGTTGGGCGGCCTTCCGGGTCGCTGGTGGTAGTGACGTAGCCTTTGGGCTTGTGAAGCAGGAGATAGACGAGGCGCGGCGACTGCTTGATCGGTTGGCCGTCGACACAGATGGTGTCGCTGACGGGATCGGCTTTGGTGCCGAGTTCGGTGATGATCTTGCCGTTCAGGGTGACACGGCCAGAGGTAATGAGTTCTTCGGCTTTGCGGCGCGAGGCTACGCCGGCGGCGGCGAGGATTTTTTGCAGGCGGTCGGGCATGGAGCTGTCAGTTTTCAGTTCTAAGTTAACAGTAGAAGCGAGAAGAAGAAAAAGATTTAACGCAGAGTAGGAGAAGAGGAGACGCAGAGGGCGCAGAGAAGAGGTTCAAGGTTTAAAGTTAAAAGTCAGAAGAACTCGTGAATGCCGACCGGCCACTTCGACCCCCCCACTTGCCACTCGCCACTCGTCACTCGCCACTTTCTTTGTTGGCTTGGTCGGCGGCCAGGGCTTCGAGTTGCGTGTGCCAATCCAATTCGCGGACCTTTTGGGGATTCTCGCGCCAGTCCGGGACCACCTTCACAAAGAGGCCGAGGAACACTTTTGTGCTCAGGAGAGTCTCCAATTCTTTGCGGGCGGCGGTGCCCACTTTTTTCAGCATTTCGCCTTTGCGGCCGATGAGGATTTTCTTCTGGGAATCGCGTTCGACGTGCAGGGTGGCGTGTACGCGGAGCAAGTTGGGATGCTCTTCGAATTGATCAACTACCACAGCTAGCGCATGCGGGACCTCGTGATACGTAAGATCGATGGCTTTTTCGCGGATGATTTCGCCTACCAGAAAGCGCTCGGGCTGGTCGGTGATTTGATCTTCGGGAAAGAACGGCTCGCCTTCGGGGAGGTTCTTGAGGATTTCTTGCAGCAACTCCTCGCAGCCGTCGCCTTTCAGTGCGGAGATTGGGACCAGCGCGGCGAACGGAAACTCCTTCGCGAAGGCGTCCATGAGCGGCAACAACTTCGGCTTGGGGACGCGGTCGATTTTGTTCAGGGCGAGGATGGATTTGCCTTCGAAGCGTTTGCCGCGCTCCAGGAGCAGCGAATCGGCGTGGGGGAGAGTGCGGCTGGCGTCGACCAGCATCAGGAGCACATCGATTCCCTCGAGCGCCGCGGCCACTTCGCGCATCATTTGGCGGTTCAGGAGGGTGTTGGCTTCGTGCAAGCCCGGCGTGTCGACGAAGACGATTTGGCCTTCGGGGCGCGTGACGATGCCTTGGATGCGGTTGCGGGTGGTTTGGGGTTTCGAGGTGACGATGGCGACCTTCTGACCTACAAAACGGTTTAGCAGTGTGGATTTTCCGGCGTTCGGGCGGCCGATGATGGCCACGAAGCCGGCGCGGGGTTTCGTTTTTGATTTGGCTGGTTTCGCGGACACCGTGGTTCCATTTTACATGGGGGAGGAAAGAAAAAGATAACCACAGAGATCGCAGAGTAGCCGCGGGAGAACAGATAAGAGTAAGAGGGAAAAGAAAAAGATAACCACAGAGGACGCAGAGAAGAGAGGCCGTCCTCAGATTCGCGGAGAGGAAGAGAAGACCCCACGCAAAACCGGCGTGTGGGGCACCCAGCAGAAAAAAGATTGAGGAGGACGTTAAGCCGGGAGATTAGTGAGGGGCGGCGGAGGCGGTTGGGATGGAGCGGCGGGCGCGAAGGCGTAGGACTTTGCGCTGATTGGCTTCCACCACTTCGAAGCGGTAGCCTTCGAGGTCGAGTTTGTCGCCCGTGGCGGGGACTTTCCCAAGGGCGTGGCTGAGAAGCCCGGCAATGGTGGTGACGGTCTCGTCGGAGTGATCGCCGAGTTGCACGCTGAGGAGCTTTTCCACGTCGGGAATCGGCATGCTGCCGCGCAGCACCAGACTGCCATCGGGCTCACGCACAGCGTCCGGCGCGGGCTGCATCTGGTCGACACCGCTCTCCCCCACAATTTCTTCGACGAGATCCTCCACCGTAGCGATACCGGCGACGGAACCGTGCTCGTCGATGACCACGGCCATCAATTGGCCCTTCTGCCGCATCTCGCGGAGAAGATCGGAACCGATTTTTGTTTCGGGAACAAATAAAACGGGCTTGAGGAGTTCACGGACTTTACGCTTCGGCAGATCTACATCCGCAAACTGCAGCAAATCCTGGGCCTGGACCACGCCAATGATGTCATCGAGGGATTTTTCGTACACCGGCATTTTGGCGAATTTTGTCTCGACATACTTGGCGTGCATTTCTTCCAAGGAGCTGTCGGCTTGCATGGCGACTACATCGGGGCGCGGAGTCATGACTTCGCGCACGCGTTTGTCACTGAACTCGACGACTTGCTCGATCAAATCGGCTTGCTCCGGCTCGATGATGCCTTCTTCTTCGGCCACCTCGACCAGCGCCTCGATACCCTCTTCGGTGCGCTGCTCTTCGGTGCGTTCGACTTCCGGCTCCGAAATGCGCGCGAGGGATTCCGCGCCCTCCAGAAAGACGCGCACCGGCCACGCCAGCCACATGGCCGCGCGGATTAAAGGCAAGAGCGGAATCAGCCATCGGCCCGTGGTGCGATACAGCAGCATGTCCGGGATGAAGTGCATCGCGATGACCACTTCGAGCGACAGAAACACCAGGAATTGCAGCCCGGCTTCCCAGCGGTTGGGAACCAGATACACCACGCCGCGGGTGGTCTCCAGAACCACAAAGGCCAGCCAGAAGTGCCCGAGAATGCGGAAAGTGCGGCCACCGCTTCTACGGTTGATTTTCAGCTTGGGTTCAATCTCGGCTTCGAAGATTTCCAGGTGCTCGTGGGCGCGGCCGGTGCTCATGCGGCCGAGTTCGCGATAGATGAGCGTGAGGTAGGAAAAGATCGGCAGGCCCAGGGCCAGAGCCAAAACGCTGCCGACATAGGCCCAAAGCAACATCAGGCGAGCCCCAAGCGTCGGCGCAGCTTTAGTTCTAGGTGTTCCATTTCCCCGCGATCCGTCTCGTGATCATATCCCAAAAGGTGCAACAAACCGTGCAGCATCAGGATGCAACTTTCTTGTTCGAGGGTGCGGTGGAATCGCTTGGCGTTGTGGCGCGCGACCCCCGGCGAAATAGCGATGTCGCCCAAGAACGTTCCGCGCAACGCCCTGGCGCGAGCGTGCAATCGCGCGGGGCGGGTGTGGGGTTCTGAAGGGAAAGAGAGGACGTCGGTGGTTTTGCGTTTTTTGCGGTAGATGGTGTTGAGGCGCTTCATTTCGGCGTC
>Ga0187782_10003847_pt1 | contig 11199 bp, 12 predicted proteins | sample 0715_SJ02_MP15_2_FD_132454 | JGI IMG/M metagenome (GOLD analysis project Ga0187782, IMG submission 132454) | Tropical peat soil microbial communities from peatlands in Department of Meta, Colombia - 0715_SJ02_MP15_20_MG | ecosystem: Environmental > Terrestrial > Soil > Wetlands > Peat | place...
CCCCTCAAACCGGGATCTCCCGCGGCGCCCGTACGTCCCCCGACTTCCGGCGACCCCGCGACCTCCCCACCCTCCCCGGCCTCCCAACCTCTGATCACGCTCGACCGGCCGTTCGACCCGGACGATTTCTCCACCCTTCTCGGAGAGAATTCGATCCGTATCACCGTCCCCCGGGACGCGCTCCCCGAGGTCCTCCGTCGGGTGACCGAGTTCATGGGGTTCGGCATCTACGTCTACGCGATCTCGGTGCGCCCGGCCCCCCACGAGCTCCTGAAGAGCTTCGTCGTGGAGCTGACCCGGGTCGACTATTCCGCGAAAGAGGGTCGCTGGACCCCGTTCGAGGAGAAGGGAACCAGCGACTCACCGTTCGGCCCGAGCGGCGACCGGACCTGACCCGGCCCCCTCTCGGCCGTCCGGGTCATACCTTCGGAGCCAGCGCCCGGCGCACGAGCAAGGTCGCGATCGCGAACATCGCTACGGCCCATGCGATAAGCCCGCCGAGGTAGACCAGGGCCGGTTGGGGGTAAAATGTCCCGCCGAAGAGGTTGATCCGGATCACCTCGACCGTGAGGGTGACCGGGTTGTACGATGCGACGTTCTGAAGCCAGGTCGGCATCGCGCCCCAGGGGTAGAGGGCGGCGGAGGTGAGCAGCACCGGCAGGTTGATCGCGTTCACGAGCGCGAAGTAGGTCTGCGGCTGGTCGATCGTGAACCCGAGCGCGAGGAAGAGGGACGCGAACATCAGCGAGAGAAGCAGGATCGACAGCACGATCTCGACCGCCCCGACGACCGTGACACCGATGGACGGCTGAAGGCCCGAAAGTCCCACGTGGCCGAGGAGGATCGCCAGCCCCAGAACGAGGAACGCGAGTCCGACCGGCTGGAGAGAGCCCGCGACCAAGCGCGCACCGAAGATGTCGGTCGCGGTCGCCGGGGACGCCGCGGTTCGCTTGAGCGTGCCGAACAGCTTGTCGAAGATCACGTTCGCGCCGACGAACAGGGTCGCGGTGACCCCCACGAAGCCAACCATGCCCGCCGCGAAGTACGAAAAGTAGTTCGGTGCCCCCAAAAGGAGGGCGTTCAGCGCGGCCGTCCGTTCGTTGGGGGGGAGGTAGCTGAGGGACGACGTGAAGTTGAATCCCTGGCCGAACAGGACGAGGTAGAGGATCGGCAGCATCAACGACGTGACGATCGCCGCGGGGTTACGAAGGAGCTTGAGGAGCTCCCGGCGCGTGAGCGCGCCCCAGCGTCGGGCGTTCATCGGCGGCCCCTCCGCGCGTCCTGGAACCGGCTCATGAAGACCGCTCGGTCGGTCGCCGTGGGCCCTTCATCCTCCCGGAACTCCCGGCCCGTGAACTCGAGGAACACCTCGTCCAGGCTGGGTCGGCGGAGCGAGACCCCGCCGAGCGAAATGCCCAGGTTGGTCGCCGCCCCGACGATACGAGGAATGAGCGTCTCCCCGCTGGGACATTTCACGCGGAACGTCCCGTCCTGCGGGCTCACGCTGGTCACGCCGGGAAGCGCCTTCAACGCGGTCTCGAGCGCCGCTCGGTCGCCGCCCAGCGGGCGGACGGTCACTACGTCCCCCCCGAGACGGTCCTTGAGCTCGGACGGCGTCCCGGTCGCGACGATCTTTCCGTGGTCGATGATGGCGATGCGGTCGCACATCCCGTCGGCTTCGTCGAGGTAGTGCGTGGTGAGGAACACGGTCATTCCGGTGTCTTTCCTCAGCTCTCCGATGATCTTCCAGAAACCCGCCCTCCCCTGGGGGTCGAGGCCCAGCGTGGGCTCGTCCAGGAACAGGACGTGGGGGGAGTGGATGATCCCCACGGCGAGTTCGAGTCGACGTCGCATGCCGCCCGAGTAGGTCTTCACGAGGCGGTCCGCCGAATCGGCGAGGGCGAGTCGCCCGAGGAGATCGTCGACCCGCTTCGGAGTGTCCCGGAGCGGCACGCCGAACAACGCCGCCGCGAGGACGAGGTTCTCCCGTCCCGTGAGGTCCTGGTCCGCGGTGGACTCCTGGAAGACGAGGCCGATCCGCTGCTTGAGGTCGTGGGGGTGCTCTCGGACGTCGAGGCCGTCGACCGTGGCTCGTCCGGCCGTGAGGCCGAGGACCGCCGTGAGCATCGAGAGGGTGGTGGTCTTGCCGGCTCCGTTCGGCCCGAGGAATCCGAAAACCTCCCCGTCGTGGACCGAGAAGGAGATGCCGTCGACCGCGCGCACGGTCCCGTTGAAGACGCGGGTGAGTCCCTCCGCGATGATCGTGTCGGTCATTCGGTCGCTCGCCCGACCCGTACGGGGAGGGGTTCAAGGCGATTACCTATCGAGTGGCGTGGTCGCCAGTTCGTGGAGAGCTCCCGATAGGTCCGAACGATCGCGTGCATGATCGTGTGCCCTACGGGGCGGGAGTCGGATAAGGCTCGGTCACCTTCGGTGTTCCCCGGAAGAGAGCGATCGACGTGCTGCGCTTCGTTCATGTAATCTACGCTCGGGCCTTCGGTCGGACGAAGGAACGATCATGAGCGTCGGTTCAGACGAGGCACGTTGGGAGGTCGAGCTACGCACTCTCCGGGAGGAGCTTGTCCAGCTCCGAAACGAGCAGCGCGAGATGGCGGAGGCGGTGCGTCAGCTCGTGCAAACATTTCGAACGCTGGCCGCGCACCTCGGCATCGCCGGCGAGCCCTACGTGGGCAAGGGACGGGACGCGGAGTCGCCGCGCGACCTCCCGGGGTTTGGGTGAGCCGCGAGCGAAGCAGGCCGGCGTGTCCGCGCGAACCGTCTTATCGGCCGACTCGATGAAGCCGACCATCCTCGAGGGGTCAAGGTGAGCCCTCCGCCGCCGATCGTCGTGGGGGTCTCGGGCGCGAGCGGGATGCCCATCGCGGTCCGAGTCCTGCGAGCGCTTCACGATGCGAAAGAGCCGGTCGCGCTGGTCGTATCGGAGGGGGCCCGCGCGGTACTGAAGGAGGAATGTGGAATCGACCCGGACGCGCTCCGCGGCTGGGCGAGCGAGTGCTTCTCCGACAGCGACATGGGGGCCGCGATCGCCAGCGGATCGGTTCCGACCCGCGGGATGGTCGTGGTGCCGTGCTCGACGAACACGGCGGCGAAGATCGCCCTCGGTCTCGGCGATAGCCTTCTCACGCGCGCGGCCGCCGTCCATCTCAAGGAACGGCGAAAGCTCGTCATCGTCCCGCGCGAAACTCCGCTCTCGACCATCGTCCTCCGGCACCTCACCACGCTGAGCGAGCTCGGGGCGGTCGTCCTCGTCGCGTCGCCCGCCTACTATCTTCATCCGAAGACGATCGAGGACGCGACCGACTATCTAGCGGGAAAGGTCCTCGACCACCTGGGCGTCGCGCACGAGCTGTACCGAGGCTGGAAGGCAGGCCCGACGTGAGCGCCCCATCTTCCCCGATCCTCCCGTTCGTCGCCCGATCGCGACGCCGGATCGAGCCCTACGCACCGTGGCCGCTCGTCGGGGTCGTTCTCCTCCTCGTGATCGTGATCATCCTGACGCCCGTACTCCAGTCGATCGGCCAACCCGGGCCCGGCCTTCTGTCGAGCGCCGAACTGGTGGTCGATAAGATCGCCGGAAACACCACCGTCCACTTCTACGTGCGGGGCCTCGGGACGACCGTTCGCTACGCGCAGATCCGGGTGGGAATCGCGATCCCCTTCTCCTGGGACGGCTCGGCGAGGTTGGATTGGAGCGCCCTCACCTGGGGTACTTGGTACAACTCCACGAACGTGCTCACCCTCGTAGTGGAGACGCAGCAGAACCCGGTCGCGCTGAACGTCTCCGCCTACTACGAGAGCCCCTCCGGCAGCACGTGGTACGCGGGCGTGGTCGCGTTCTACGTCGCCGCTAGCGCGTCTTCGACCGGCGAGAGCCTTTATTCGGCCACCTCGACCTCGGGCGTTGCCGTGACTTCGCCGCTCGCGGTCTCGAACACCACGCTTCCGCTCCCGATCCTCCTCGCGAACGTCGGTCCGGGAGGCCCTCCGTGAAGGTCGGGCGGGTCACCCTGACCCTCTGGCTCCTCCTGATCCTGGTCCTCTTGATCGTCGAGATCGCGGAGATCACGCATCTGTTCACGGTCCCCGTCCAGTCGGCGATCGCGGACCCGCTCGCCCTCGTGGTCGCGCTCGTCTTCACGACGCTGCTCGCGCTCGTCGGCGCCATCTTCATCGGAATCTATGTCTCGCACCGACTTTTGAGCCCGACCGGCTTTACTCCGTTCGAGGAGGAGATGCTCAGGATGCGGGCCGATCTCAAGGAGGTCCGGCGGGACGTCACGGCCCTTCGTGCCCGCGACAGCGCGGGCCCCGACCCTCCGACTCCGCCCAAGGAGAACCCGTGAAGGTCCCGGTGCTCGACAACGGAGGCCAGTGGACCCACCGGGAGTGGAGGGTCCTCCGCGACCTGGGAGCCGAGACGACGATCCTTCCGAACACGACCCCGTTCTCGGAGATGGACGCGGACGGCGTCGTCCTTTCGGGGGGAGCGCTCAGCCTCGAGGGCTCGGACGCGCCGCTCGGCCGGGTCGGGGAGTGGATCGACCGCGGCGCGGTGCCGGTCCTCGCCATCTGCGTCGGCCACCAGTTCCTCGGACGCCACTTCGGCGGCCGGGTCGAGCGCGCCGCGGCACCCGAGTTCGGTTCGGTCGAGCTCACGGTCGACCGGGCCGACCACCCGATCTTCGCCGGCCTCCCCGCCAAGCTCCGGGTCTGGTCGAGCCACAACGACCAGGTCTCGGTCGCGCCGCCCGGGTGGAGCGTGCTCGCCCATTCGGTCGCCTGTCCGGTACAGGCGATGTCCCATCCGTCGCTCCCCATCTGGGGGGTCCAGTTCCACCCCGAGGTCGAGCACACGGAAGGGGGCCGGGAGATGTTCCGGCATTTCCTCGAGGCGTGCCGCCGTTGACCCCCCGGGAATAAGTACGGCCCCCGGCTCCCCGGGCGAGGCTGAGCGTGCCGCGCGTCCACAAGGGCTCCGGCCTACGGGAGCACGACCTGATCGCCCGGGCGAAGGTGCTGCGCGGCTCGGTCGACGGCCTGCTGCCCCGGCTGACCGCCGACTGTCCCTCCGACCGCTTCGACCGCCGCCGCGCGGACCTCGAGGAGGTTCGGGAAGCGAAGGACGACGACCGTCGGCTCGAGCGCCTCTCCCGCTGGGGGGACCCGCTCGCGCGCGCGTACGCGGGGCTGCTCAAGTTCTCCCTCGACCCGAAGCCGCTCGCGGTCGTCAGCTTCGACCTGCCCGCGGGTCCGGTCTCCTACGCCGCCTTCGCGCGCACGGACCGCGAGGCCGAGGTGGCGGTCCAGCAATCGGACGACCCGAGCCGGCTCCTCCTCGGCTACCTCGACTGGGCCCGCAAGGGGTTCCACTTCTTCGCGACCCGCAAGACCCTCTACTGCACCGGCCCGTCGCCCGCGCCTCCCGCCGAGTTCCGCTCGGAGAAGGTCGCCGAGCTTCCGTACCGGCTCATCGAGGATCCGGCCGCCCACGCCTTCGAATGTACCCATCTCGAGGGCGGCGAGCCCCGTCCGTACCTCGAGGTCGGCTGGCCGGGGGCCCGCACCTCTTTCCGTGTCTGTCGTCGGTGCGCGAAGGGGGACCGCCACCTCCTCTCGACCGTCTCGGATGGCGCGGCCGGTCCGGACCCGTCGGGGGAGTTCCCGGTGTCGGCCGAACCGAACGTGGAGTGCCACGGAGGAGCCGACTGCGTCCACGCGTCGCTCCCGCCGCTCTCCCGGGGCCTCCGCCGGGATTACGAGCTCGGTCGGCTTTCCGACAGCAAGCTCCTGGACGCCTTCGTCGCGGAGGTCGCCGCGCGGGTCGACCGGACCGACCGGACGACGCTCATCGCCGGTGGGGTCTGCTACGGGAACGCCCTCGGTCCGTTCCTGGACGCGCTCCGGCCGACGCGCGTCGAACGCCGGGCGCTCGAGGCCGTCCTCGGCTCCTGGCAGGGGCCGTTCGAGGTGGACGAACCGAGCGCGAGCCGCGCGCTCGAGAAGCTGTGGAGCGCCCACGCCGAAGCGATCGTGCGGTCGATCGTCCCCGACCCGAAGGAGGCGCGTCGCTGGGTCGAGGAGACCCGCGCCTCCCCCGGGCGCGTCGCCGAGCTGTTGAAGCGGGCCGAGCGGTCGAGCGAGGAGAAGGAGCTCCTCGGGACCCTACCGCGCTACGCGCGCCTCGCCCGCGAGGCGGAGTGGGTCGACCGGGTGGCGCGCGAGTTCCGCACGCACCACGAGGGGGGCGCAGAACGGACGATCCTCCAGTCGCTCCCGACCGAGGGAAAGGAGCGGGGGCTCGCCTTCGCCTTCCTCCTCGCCCTCGGCCGGGAGAACGCCCACGCCTGGCAGTTCTCCCCGACCGAGCGGGAGTTCGGGATCGCCCTCGGGGACCGGGCCCGCGAGCTCCTGAGGGCCCCCTCGGACCGATACCATGAGGCGCTCGACCGCCTCCTGCAGGCGGCGGGGGTCGCGGACTGGGGAGAGAGCGCACCGGCCGCCCCGTAGCGACCGCCGGAGGAGGGCCCCTCGCGTCCCTCCCCGCGGACGGGTCTAAGCGTACTCAAAAATAGAGCGAAGTGGTGTACTTTGGCTACTCGAGGGGTGCGATCCGGGTTCGCACCGAAGACAACGGCCTTGAGCGGTGATCTCAGTTCCGCGGCGACATCCATTGTGGTCGCGGGGGACGAAGAGACCCGCGTCCTCCTGCGGGGTCTCCTGCGGCTCCACCATTTCCGGGTGGACGGGGAGGCGGAGGGAGCGTCCCACGCGGTCGAGCTCGTCCGCGTGCACCGCCCGACCCTACTGGTCGTGGACGCGAACCTCGCGGAGGGAAGTTCGGAGAACCTGGTCGCCCAGGCACGGGCGATCGTCCAGGGGATCCGGGTGATCCTGGTCGCTCCCGCGTCGCGTCCTCCGAACCTCGCCGACGACCCGGCCCGACGGCCGGATGCGCTCCTCCTGCGGCCGTTCCGTATCCGCCAGTTCGCGGAAGCCCTTACCCCCTCGGCGCCCAAGGGTTCGCCCGCACCGGGCTAGCCCGAGCCCGGAGCCCCGGTTCCGCGGTCGACCCGGTAGCGGGCGACCGCCGCCTCCTCCTCGAAGTGGAGGGTCGGGGCCAGCACGACGATCGCATGCATCGGGGGGCCGAAATCGACCGACCGGAGGCGGGCGATCTCGCCGACCCACGCCTGGGCGTCCTCCCGCCCGACGCGGGCGACGACCCCGACCTCCGCCCGGCCGGGGACGAAGCGGCCATCGGGGTCCCGCTCCCGCAGGATGGCGAGCGCCTCGTGGGCGGAGAGGAAACTCCCCTCTTCCGGCCGCAGGTCGAGGAGCAGCAGCGTGTGGAGGTCCCGCTCCCGGTTCGCGGCGATGTGCTCGAGCGGGGAGGTCGGAGCGAACCCCGCGGACGGCAGCGGGAGCGAGACGGTCCGGCCGAACCGGTAGTGCATCAGGCCGAGGAATCCGGCCGCGGCGGTGAGGATGCTCGCGTTCGGGCAGTAGCTCCAGGAGTGGCCGGCCCGCTCCGCCGCGAGGCGGAGGGCGACGTGGGTGGTCGCGGCGAACGGGTCCCCGACCACGAGGAGGGCGACCCGGCGATGGGCCCGGAGCGCCTCCAGGATCGGCGCCTCGGACTCGAGCAGCGGTCGGTCGAGCCGGACGACCGGCTTCCCGAGAAGTCCCGCGACCCGCTCGATCGTCCCGGCGGGGGCGACCGCGGTGTACTCTTCCGCGAACACGACCTCGCACGAGCACAGGACGTCGCGGGCCCGCTCGGAGAGCCCGCGCTCGTCCGAGAGGCCGAGACCGACGAACGCGAGGTCGCCCATCGCGGACGCACCCTAGTCCCGAAGGGCGAGGACCGGGCACGGGGCGCGCCGGAACAGCTCCTCGAGGAACCGGCGGGTGAGGAGCGCGGTCCCGGCCTGCTCCTCCTCGCCGACCAGGAGGAGGCCGTAGCGCTCCCGCTGGGCCGCCTGGAGCAACAGGTCGGGAAGCCGCCGTCGCCGTCCGAGGGTCGCCTCGGGGAAGAGCGACTGCCGGTGGACGATCCGCACGCCGCGCGCGCTCGTCTCCTCCCGGTCCTCACCGCCCCCCACCTCCTGCGGGCCGAGGGTGAGCGCGATGACCGGCGCGGGCGGGTTGCGGACGGCGAGCTCCTCGGCGAGCATCATCGGCTTCGAGGCCGGCTGCTCGTGGAACGTCGAGACGAGGATCCGCGGGATCCTCGGGGTCGCGAGCGCGAGGCGGTTCAGGACGAGGACGTCCGAGCGGGCGTGCTGGAGGATCCCGGTCGCCGTGTGCCCGACGAAGAACCGGGGGCTCCGGCGGTCCCCCCGCAGCGTGAGCAGGATCGCGTCCACGTCGTGGGACTCCGCGCTCTCGAGGATCTCTCCGGGGACGTCCGTCGCCGCCCGCACCTCCGGGTCGACACGCACGTCGAGCGCGGCCCCGGCCTCGTGCGCCGGCACGACGATGTTCACGGAAGCCCGCCACTCCCGCGTGACCTCGGGAAGGGTCGTGGTCGGGATGACGTGGAGGAGGCGGATCTCCCCGTCGGCGTCCAAGAGCATGGACGCGAACCGGAGCATCGGTTCGACCTCGGAGGCGCTCTGGACCGGGACGAGGACCTGACGGTACATGCTCACCTCCCGATGAGCGGCAGGAGGGCGATGTCGAGCTCCAGCACGTTGACGTACGGGACCCCGACGTAGGGGAGAATCGGGTTCGTGATGTGCGCGTTCACGAACCCGGTGAGGAAGGCGATGGAGAGGTTGGTGTTCGCCGAGACCCGCGGAACCTGCACGAGGACCGCCTGCGGAACGAGGTCCGGGTCGAGGTCGGAGCCGGACGGGGCCACGTACCAGAACGGCAAGGTGGCGTTCACCGTGAAGTTCCCATACTGGCGCATGTACTGGAGGGTTTCGTTGAGGAGCGCGAGGAGCGCCGGGTCGCTCGGGCCGGGCGGCGTGTCGGCGCCGAGGGTCGTGTTGTAGTCCGTGAGGGACGGCCGTTCCCAGAACAGGTAGGGGGCGCTCGTGTTCTGCGCGATGAGCGTCGAACCGATGACCGTGCCGTTCGGGTCCCGCAGGAGCGAGCCGTTCGCCACGCCCGGGTCGGCGAGCTCGGCGATGCCCGTGACGATCGCCGGATAGAGGAACCCCGAGACGAGGATCGACAGGACGAGGAAGAGGACGGTCGCGCGCACGTGCCGGAGCCCCGAGTGGACCGGCCGCGGGCGCGCCGGCGGCGGGGGCAACGCGGGCTTCTCCGCCGGTGGGGCGAGGGGCGCCGGCGCGCTCACAGCCCTCCGAGCGGCAGGAAGTGGGCGATGGCGAGCCCCATCGCCTGGACCCACGGGAGCGACTCCATCCAGGCGAGGAGGATGTAGATCAGCTTGATCCCGACGAACGCGCTCGCGAGGCCCCCGAACCCGTAGAGGAGCAGGTTCCGGCGGAGGAGGTCGATGGCGCTCCGGGGCCGGAACGGTACCCCGTAGAGCGCGAGGGGGATGAGGAACGGGATGATGATGGCGTTGAAGACGAGCGCGGAGATCACCGCGAGGTCCGGGTTGCTCAGGCCGAGGATATTGAGGAACGCGATTCCCGGCAGCGTCCCGGCCCCCGCGGCGATGAACACGGCCGGGATGATCGCGAAGTACTTCGCCACGTCGTTCGTGATCGAGAACGTCGTGAGCCCCCCGCGGGTGATGAGGAGCTGCTTCCCGATCGAGACGACCTCGATGAGCTTCGTCGGGTCGCTGTCGAGGTCGACCATGTTCCCGGCCTCCTTCGCCGCGCTCGTCCCGCTGTTCATCGCGAGGCCGACGTCGGCGCGCGCGAGCGCCGGCGCGTCGTTCGTCCCGTCCCCGGTCATCGCGACCAGGCGCCCCTGGGACTTCTCCCGCTGGATGAGGACGAGCTTCGCCTCGGGCTTCGCCTCGGCGACGAAATCGTCCACCCCGCTCTCCTGCGCGATCGCGGCGGCGGTGAGGCGGTTGTCCCCGGTGCACATGATCGTGCGGATCCCCATCGTCTTGAGCTCGCGCAGGCGGTCCCGGATCCCCGGCTTCACGACGTCCTTGAGGTAGACGAGGCCGAGCGCCCGCTTCCCGCTCGCGATCGCGAGCGGGGTCATCCCCTGGCGCGACGCCTCGGTCGCCTTGCGCCGGAGCTCGAGGGGGAGGATCGCCCCGTACGACTCGATCGCCTGGATTGACCCCTTCAACACCTCGCGTCCGTCCGAGAGCACGATGCCGCTCATCCGGCGCTCGGCCGTGAACGGGAGGATCTTGAACGTGCCGGGCTCGAGCCGGGCCGGCTGGACCCCGCGGCGCGCCGCGAGGCGGACGACCGAGCGGCCCTCGGGGGTGTCGTCCAGGCTCGAGCAGAGGAGCGCCGCGTCCAAGAGTTCGTTCATCGGGACGTCCGGGGCCGTGACGAGCTGGACCGCGAGACGGTTCCCCACCGTGATCGTGCCGGTCTTGTCGAGGATGAGGACGTCGAGGTCGCCCGCGGCCTCGACCGCCTTGCCCGACTTCGCGATGACGTTCGAGCGGGCGACCCGGTTGATCCCCGAGATCCCGATCGCCGGGAGGAGCGCGCCGATCGTGGTCGGCATCAGGCAGACGAACAGCGCGACGATCGTCGCGATGTCGATGTAGATGATGTCGGTGAAGTCCGCGAGGAAGATGAACGTCACGACAACGCTGAACAGCGCGATCGTGAACGCGTAGAGCAGGACGCCGAGGGCGAGCTCGTTCGGCGTCCGGTCCCGTCCCTGGCCCTCGACGAGGCGGATCATCCGGTCGAGGAACGACTCCCCCTTCTCGGTCGTGACGCGGACCCGGATCGTCCCCTGCAGGACGCGGGTCCCGCCGAGGACGCTCGTCTTGTCGCCGCCGCTCTCGCGCGTGACCGCTTCCGACTCCCCGGTCATCATCGACTCGTCGATGAGCGCGGCGCCCTGGATCACGTCGCCATCCATCGGGATCGCCTCGCCGGGCCGGATTTCGACCGTATCCCCCACGTGGAGGAGGTCTCCCGCGACCCAGACGAGGTTCCCGTCCGGCCGAACCTGGCGCGCGCGGATCCCGCTCTGGATCTCCCGGAGGCTGTCGGCCTGGGCCTTTCCCTGCGCCTCCGCGATCGCGTCCGAGAGGTGGGCGAACCAGAG
>Ga0187782_10003850_pt1 | contig 11195 bp, 11 predicted proteins | sample 0715_SJ02_MP15_2_FD_132454 | JGI IMG/M metagenome (GOLD analysis project Ga0187782, IMG submission 132454) | Tropical peat soil microbial communities from peatlands in Department of Meta, Colombia - 0715_SJ02_MP15_20_MG | ecosystem: Environmental > Terrestrial > Soil > Wetlands > Peat | place...
AACACGGCGGATGTATGATCCCCGTGCTCGTGCTTTACCACGAACACGATGAAGATCCTGAATTGCGGCCGGAGCCAATCGAAGCTAAGCACAGAGAAACGATCATCGTCCAAATGGCGGCCGGGATCGTGCAAGCCTACCGTTACTTTCGCAACGACCAACGTCGTTCGAGCAGACCCTTCAGCCGGCCTGGACATATTGGAAGGAATGACCTGTGTCCGTGCGGTTCTGGGAAAAAGTACAAACGGTGTTGTGGTGGTCCCCTAGTCAACTAAGTGATGGGCTTATCCTGATTGCCTCGTGTCTCACCGGTGATGTCGTCAGGAAATTTGGTGGGGGGCGTGGACAAACCGAAACCGCCAAGAGGCAATCGCGCCATCCAACAAAAAGCGCCCGGAATGATTTGTTCTCGGGCGCTAGCTTAGCGCATTACTGAAACTGAATTAACCACCTGAACTAACTCAGTGGTTGACAGCTGGTCCGGCTGCGCGCCTTCGGCAAGCTGGATAACATCAACCTGAAAGACAACGTTACACAGCTGGTCCGCAATCTTCTCGGCTGCTCCCCTCCCAGCATCATCGCCATCGAGCATCACGACGACATGCGCGAAGTGCTGCCGGATGAGTTCCTCTTGCGCATCACTCATCGTTGATCCCATGAGCGCAACGCAGGGAAATCCAGCTTCCGTCACTTTTATGCAATCGAAGAATCCTTCAACGAGCACAACCGAAACCTCATCTCTCACCCGATGCACGTTATACAACTCCCGCCTCTTTTGAAATCCCGCCGGAAATTTGTAGCGCGGTGCCGATCCGTCAATCGATCGGCCAGCATACGCGACGAGTTCCCCCTTCGCGTTATGGACCGGGATCACGATGCGGTTGTGCATCGATCCCTTGCCGGGGAAAAACCCGACGCCGAACTTTTCTGCGATTTCTAAACTCACTCCCCTTTCCTTGAGATACGGATGCGCGTGATCGATGTGCTGAAGGGTGAACGCGAGCGGTTTGTTGCATTCACTCTCTCCTCCTCCGTCTGATGCATTCTCTGAAATCATTTCCGTCTCCGATTTCGTATCGGGGACATTTTCCACGTGCGGTTCCCTTCCGCTCGGTCCCGAACTGTTTTCGGTCGTTGGCATGAGAAACCAAGATTGGAGTTTCATCGCTGCTTCGCGAATGGAACATTGTTCCATCGCGGCGACGAAGTCGAGAACGTTCCCTCCCACTCGCCTTCGCGCCTTGATGCACGACTGCGACTGGCAGGCCCAGGCGCCGCCGATGCCTTTGGTGAGGGTGGCGGTGAATGACTCTTTGCTCTCGTTTGAGCTGTGCGTTGGTAAGGGGCATTTGCCCCGGAGCGTCGTCGCGTTTACGCGGCGCAACTTGATGCCGTAGTGGTCGATCACCATCTGGAGCGTGACCGCTTTCTTGATCTCATCGAAGCTTACCCAGTCCATTGATTTACCCTCCTCAGTTGGTGTTTGTGAAGAAACCTCGGTAACCCTACGGCGGATTGGGAAGGGTGTCAACTAGCTGACTGCAACCATTCAGCCGCTGACCGGTGCACTCCGAAACAAATCCGGCTGAAACGCTGGATTCTCGCGGTGCACTTGAATGCAAATGAGATAGTGCACTTCGATGCAAGGAGTGCACTCCAATGCAAAAAACGGTGCACTCCGAAGGAAATCTAGGTGCACCTGAATGCAAGCACTGGTGCACTTGGACGCAAGATTTAGTGCACTGCGAACCAAGTTCAATATTCGCAAACGGTCGCATTTTCCAGGCTCGCCAGTCGATCTAGCGAGCTCTCGATAGTTTCAGATCTTCTCTAACTTGTTTCAAACAAACAAGACTGGGAGTGTTGATGAAAAAGGACTTTAGTGGAAGAATTAAGGACATGGAGAATGGGTTCAAAACAACCGAGAAGGAGAACCTAGAAGGGGATGGCGGTCCAGGACTTCAGACGCGTTCCGAACGCTTGCCGGCCACCGAGTTTGTGAAGGTGGAGAAGAATCTGGCGTCGCTCGGGTTCTTCACGCCATCGAGTAAGCGCCTTCGCAATGCGCAAGAGAAATCATTTACGATCACGACGGTGGTTGATGGCCAGCGTCTCGAACTCAAGGGCACCATCATCCCGTCGGCGAAGTACGGACTCCCAATAACAGCTGACCAGGACAAATGGATGGCCCTCTGTAAAATTCTTACCGACATCCTCCGCAAGGAGGGACGCGTGACGAACCCGGTGTCATTCACCTCGGCCGAGATTCTTCGGTTGCTTCACATACATCGCCACAGCGGAAAGAACTATCGCGAGATCGAGGAGTGGCTCGACGTCCTATTCTCCACAACCATCTTTTCCGAAGGTGTTGTTTATCTTGCGCGAGAGAAGCGCCGCGTAAAAGACCGGTTCCGCGTTTTTGAACGCGCCGTGAGTTTTGGCAAAGAAATGCCGAATGGCAAAGTTGCAGACAAGAATTACGTGTGGTTCTCGGACTGGCAATTGCAGAACATCAACAGCAACCATTTACTCCCCATCGATCTCGAAGCGTATCGAGAATTAAGAAACCACATTGCGAAGGCTCTCGTGCCGCTGTTGCAGGTATGGCTCTATGCGACGCGCAGGGATGGAGTTTTCGAAAAGCGTTATGACGAGCTCTGCCAGATGCTGAACATTCAACGATATCCATATGAGTCCTGGATACAGAGGACGCTTGGGGCATCACTTGATGAGCTGAAGCATTTTGGCTATCTGTCCGACTGGCGGATCGACAAGACAGCCGACAACGACAACTACAAGATCGTTTTCTATCACGGCGAAAAATTCCACCGGGATCGCAGAGCCCGTCTGGGCCGAAAGGAGGCGGCCGCTGTACCGAGCCCGATGATTGCCGTGGAGTCGAGTTCCATAGCGAAACAAATTCCCGCAACTGTTGTGCAGTCGCCCGCACTAAGACCGATGGAGCAAATTGTAATTGATCCACAGCTCGTCTCGGAATTCACCAAACGCGGCATCACCGAAGCAAAAGCTATCCAACTCATCGCCGACCGCAAGCCGGATCAGGACGTGATCGCTCAGCTGGAGCTCACCGACAACATGATCGAGCATGCCGGCTTCCCGATCAAAAACCCGGCCGGCTTCTATATCCGCCAGGTCGAGCGCAATATGCCGGTGCCCGAGCATTTTGAAACGAGCGCGAAGCGCAAACTCCGGGAAGAGGCTGAACGCAAAGCGCGGGATCTTCGGGCACGAGAGGAAGCCCGTCAGATCCTCGATGATGAGTACGAGCGGTATTGCATCGATGAAACCGACTGCTACATCGCCGAGCATCCCGATATCTACACACCTATTAAGGAGGCTAAGCTCCAGGAGCAGCGCACGTGGGGAACCGGCTTTTCTTTAGGGTCAACTGAGACCATGGCTTCTATCGAAGCCAAGTATGAGATCCGCAAGCAGATTCCACTCCTCACCTTCGAGGAGTTTGTGGAATGCAAAAGGCGGGAGAGTGTTGAATCCTCGCAACCAACGTCGGGGTCCGTCGCCCCTGAAGAAGTTGAGCCAGAAGACCTTCTCGCGGCCGAGGAGCGTCGCGACGCGGAGATCAATATGATTGCGAGTGCGGCTCAGGAGCCCATGGCCCGGCAGCCAACCCAACTGGTCGTCCCAGAACCCATAATGATTGAACTCGTATCTGAAACCCCCGAGAAGGATCGTGAAACCGATCCGCCCGTCGTTGAAGCGGCATAGAAGTGGAGGCCCTTCCTTTACTTGGATGAACTACGAAATGGGGCCCCCTTATGGCATGTGATGGCTCGCTTCTTCACTTTAAGACTCCCGCTAGCTCTGTGACAAGTTCTCCTGTCTCCTTGCCCTTGCTAGCGCTGTTTTCCTTCCACGGCTTTTCGTTAATACCCGCTTCTCGCTTCCGTTCAAAGACCTGGACGCGAACCGTCACAGCACCATTTTCTGCAACGACCCGGACGGTCGCCTTGTTAGCACAGCGATAGAAACCAGGACCGCACCGCCTTTCTCCATACCAATCGCTGACGATTCGTCCTGTGTCTTGATTCACGGAGAAATCGATGTCCTTACTGTTGAAATATGCTTTCACTTTTGCCGTGGCATCGGCTTCTGACAGCACGGTCGAGATGACCGCTGCTTCGCCATCCTTCAGCTTTTCCGCAGATAACGAGGAGGCCACCATAGCCACCGTAACACAAATTACTAACCCATACCGCAGCACGTTGTGATCGTACATTTGCCACCTTTCATGCCTTGCTGGCGCAATCTGGTTAGCCAGTGTACCTCGAAAACACCCCGCACGGCACCCAAGAAACAAACCGAAAGGGGATCTTTTCTAATTGAAATCATAAGTAAGATGCATTACTGACATTCACAATCGAGTACTGTTAGAACTCGTAATCAACTGTTTTCCCGATGCTCGCGCTACGGTATTGCTTTCTTCTTAGTTTGCGAATATTCTTTATGAAATCCCCAGAGAGAAGAGGCTTAAGTGTTACTCGAAGACAACTCGCTATATCATTTCGCTCGAAGGGTGGCCAACCGAATGTCCAAAGTATCGTCGCCGACTTTTGGGGGGACATACTGGTTGTTGCCGCGAGGGTATGCCGTCATGTCCTTCGACGGTCCATCCGGCGGTAAGATGGCCACTTTCCGGGTTATCGCCCAAGCCTAGAACCCAAATGCTGCGATACGTAATTACAGTCCTCATCGCTACCGCCATCTTGAACCCAAGCCGGGCGCGTGCTCAAAATCCGACTTCGCCTCTCGGCACATCCCGATTAGTACTAAACCGAAGCCATTATCGCCTGCGTGCCGGAGAGCGAGTTATCGTCGAAGTTCCCACGGCCGATTCATCTTTCATCTTGAGTGCGAAGAGCCGCACGTTAATGTTGGGCCGAACAACAGCGAAAGGCTTTACGTTGGGTTCGGACCACGCAGGCAATTTGATGCTAGGCGTATCCCTAACGGTCCGGGCGGGGGACTATGAGTTAGTCCTAGCTGTGATGGCCCCATCGAGTGAGCAACGGACCTCGCCGTTGTATGTGACGGTAGATCCCTTTGCCACGCCATCCAATGCCGCCGGCCCCCCAGTTGTGTTACTTGACGGGTTTCAACCGCCATCTCTAACCAGCTCCTGTCCGATGACTACTGATTCGACGGGCACGTTCGGTAATCTTCAAACCTACTTGGAGCATCAAGGTCTATCGGTTTTCTTTTTTGAAAACTGCACTGAGTGCGCCAACTGTCCGATCGAGGAACTTGGTAGTATACTCAGCAACTTCTTAAGCTCACTTGCAGTCCCCGAGGTGGATGTGATTGCTCATAGTATGGGCGGCTTAATCGTGCGTTCATACCTCTCCGGCAAGCAAACCGCTCCAGGAACGTTCGTTCCACCCACTAACACTTACATCAGGAAGGCAGTCTTTATCGCGACGCCCCATTTCGGTTCGTATCAAGCGGATAGTCCAGCTGCATCCTCCTTTTTCGCTCTGGGAAATCAATTAAATGAGATGAAAAGCGGCAGTCAATTTCTTTGGGATCTTGCGAACTGGAATCAATGGTCCGATGACCTGCGTGGCGTAGACGCCATAGCAATCATTGGCAATCTTGGTTCCTATGGAACGGCGTCCAATGCGAGCGATGGTGTTGTGGCTTTGACGAGTGCCTCTCTGTACTTTGCCACGCCAAACGCGAGAACTCGAATCCTCAACTATTGTCATGTCACACTCAACGACTTTGAGGGCTCGCTTGCAGGATGCACTGGTCCCGGGATTGCAGACAGCATTGATTCAACAAGCCACCCCACGTATGAGATAATCAATTCATTTTTACAGGATACGAATGTTTGGCTTACAACGGGAAACCCGCCGAGCGCCGATCAATATTTGTCTCGATACGTTGGGGTTATCGCTGCCGCGAAAGACGCCAACGATACTTACATGAACGACCTCACGTCGGTTACGATCAACGGAACCGAACTGATACCTGGCCCCGACACTTCCGTCGCAGTATATTACGATGATTGGTTATTGGCTGGCTCTGATACCATATCGGTAACTAGCAGTTCGGAGGGGAGTTTTAGCGGCACTTATGATTGGACGGGGGGAGGGTACGGTGCGGCATTACTTAAAGTGCCACCAGTCTTTCACGGTGCCCAATCTACTATCAACACTGGCCACCCAGGAATTACGATCGCCCAAGGGGCGGATGTTACAATTTCCGGTTCTGAATTTGACACTGCAACCGCCGTCAGCGTAGCGGGCCTCCCGGTCTCGTTCTCGGTTCTCTCCAATGGAGTGACAGCATCCCTTCCGCCGACCTTGAACGGCCTTCTCCCCGTACAGGTCATCACTGCTACGGGCCAGGCATCCGCGAACCTTCTTGTTCTACCTGCTTTACCGTCAGCTTCTGACGAAGTTGTTACAGGCCTCGTCAACGCTGCAAGCGAGCTTTCAGGAGCGATAGCGCCTGGCGAACTGATCACGATTTTTGGAACCGGGCTTGGCCCCGAGAATGGCGGATCGTTCTCAGTCGATCCAAATACAGACTCCGTCGCAAGCACTCTTCTCGGTACACAGGTTTTTATAGGGGATTTACCAGCCCCTGTAACCTACACGTCGGCAAACCAAGTAAATGCGATCGTTCCCTATGAGGTAGCTGGCCAATCTCAAGTTACCGCGCGAGTCATCTATCAAGGCGTAGTGTCGAATGAGTCCAGTCTTCAAGTCGCCTCTGCCGCTCCAGGCCTCTTCACCTTGAACGGAAGCGGAACTGGGCAAGCTGTTGCTGCGAACCAGGACTGGACACTCAACGGAGTATCAAATCCAGCGCCTTCAAGTTCATATTTAACGATCTATTTCACAGGCGGAGGTGAAACATCGCCGGTGGGAGTCACCGGGTCTGTAGTTGGCTCCCAACTCCAAATGCTCACGCAAAATGTTGCCGTAACCGTCGGCGGTCAACCGGCTAACGTTACCTTTGCTGGAGCCGCTCCAACATTTGTGGACGGGCTAAACCAGCTAAATATCCAATTATCGGGCAGTACACCTGCTGGCGTGCAACCCGTGATCATCACCGTAGGCAATGTGAGCAGCCCCTCAACCGCGACCATAGCCGTGCAAGCTCCTCCGCCGCTAACGCTCCTCCATGATGTTACATCGAACATAGACGGATTGATGAATGGCGTGTGCAGCACCCCTCCTCAGGTAAGCAGCTTCGCTGTTACATCGCCGCAAGTCTGGGTTTACTTCGATGTCATAGGAGCACAGGTTGGCGATACAATTCAGACGAATTTCATTCTGCCGGACGGCACGTCCTACGCCTCACTAGATCTGACTATTCCGTCAGTCGGGCCGAGCGGCTACGCTTGCGTTTCCTCCTATATTGACATTAACAACTATCCAGCTGCTTCTGATCCGGGAACGTGGACTGTCCAGACTTTTTGGGATCAAGCGACAAAACCGCTTTTCACGCTCAGTTTCACGCTGTCGGCATCATCGACGGCTACGAGTCCTTCTCTCGCCAGCCCAAGTGCCCACCCCTTGGGCGCGTCTACATCCGGTAGGCGTAAGTAACTTGGCAAACCTCTAGATTTCTTTATAATAAGAGCAATGCATTATTGGAATCCACTGTCATGGTTTCCTTCGGATGTTCTATTAAACCGATTATGGAAGATCGCGTTTGTTGTCGGTATCGCCTGCGAAGGAATGCTGTACTACGAAACCATTTCATGCACTCAGTCCACAAACGGGATCGGAGGGATTTTTTGCTATATACTATTGTTTCCAGGACTTCCAATTCTACTTATCCTTAGCGAGATCACTCTACACGCGATCTCCATCACGACCATCACAACGGTCCCGGCGACGCTGTTAATCCTGCTACAAGCCCTCTCTTTGATTATTAATGCTTTATGCATTGCACTGGTTGTCTTTAGTGTGCTGAGACTTATTCGATTTCTTATAAGAAACATGTTGGGCACCGATAGCTCGTAATGCGCTCTCGGTTTGTCCGCCTCGTCGTCACATCCTATATCCCAATCCGCTCCACCTCATCGAGCGTAATCTCGTCTCCCGTGCGGTCATAGAGCTTCGTCGTCCGTGGCGACTCGTGCGCCGCGATGAGCTGTGCGTTCTCTATGGTGCCGCCGTTCTCCAAGTATGCCGTGATCCCCGTCGCCCGGAATGTGTGGCAGCACGTGGAGGAAGGGAGACCGGCCGCGAGCGCCCGGCGCTTCACCATGCGCAGCACATCCGTTCGCGTCATGGGGTTCAGCGTCATCTTCCGCTTGTGACCCACGCTTCGAAAGAGCGGCCCCTTCTTTTCGTCCCGGATGCCGGCTGCGTCGAGATACGCATCGAGATAAGCCTCGGCGTTGTGGTGGCAGGGGACACTGTGTTCTTTCCCATTTTTCTCATGAAGTCGCACGGACCACCGCTTGCCAGTTTCGTAATAGTCCTCGCCGCGCAAATGGATCACGGCCGAGACGCGCGCAAACGTGTAGCACATGAGTCCAATGAGCGCGCGATCGCGCAAGCCGACAATCGTGCCCGTCTTGATCGAGTCCAGAAGTTGCCGCGCCTGGTCAGCGGTTAAGACCGGCGTCTTGCCTCTGCGCACGACGTGTTTCGGTCCCCGTACTGATGCGGCCGGGTTCGCCGGCATGATCTGGCCGGTCACGAGAAAATCGAAGAGCATTCGAATCGCGGCGAGGTGCTGTTTCACCGTCGGCGCCGCCCCCGGATGATTCTCGATGTAGGTGGCGATGACAATAGGGGAGATTTGGGGAAGCGTGCGGACGCGATGGCGTTCGCACCAGGCGAAGAACTGGCCAATGGCCTCGGCGTATGCCGCACGCGTGTTCTTGTTTCTAATTGTCGCCGTGAAGAATTCCACGAAGCGCAAGGCAGCCGGGTCGCCGGCACGGGCGATCGCGTGAGGCAGCCGCTCAAAACCGGACCGCGCGAGGTCCTTTGATGGTATTTCGGCCGGGACCGGAACGAGCTCCGTCATCGGCCATGTGAATGCCCTCGGCGGTAGCCAAATTCCTCAGGATCAAAAAAGTCGGCCGGGTCGATCTCATCAGCCAGATCACCCGCCGGGGTGTCAATCGCCCGGGGGTCAATTCGTGCGCTCGAATTCGGCCGCATTGCGACCTTTTCACGCCACTTTTTGACTTCATTTTCCTCCCCCAAAGGCTGCCTCATAACAGCCTTTATGATACGTCCTCTGTAGGTGGTGTCAAATCGCCCTTACTCGATTTCACGCGAAACGTCAATAGTGGTTATCCACAGGCATGCGATAGCTCCAGCAACTTGGCAGCAGCAGAGTACTCGAAAAAGTTTTTTGGGGGCTTGTTCGGAAAACCGAACAAAAGCTCCGCGAATCCCGCTTTATGATCGACTGCGGCTGCTTGGGGTTTTTTAACGAGATAGCCCGGAGTATTTCGGGAAGCCGAACAAAAGCGCGTTTTTCGTGTGAGGGTGGACGATATCGGTATCCATTCGGCGGACGCGTTGGGGCAGTTGTCACCAAGTTTTTCCTTGACTACGAATCCAGATTGGTGACATATTTTCTTTCGCAGCTTGATCGGCTGCGTTGCATTTCCCAGAAAGGCTGGAACTCATGAACGTCCGAAGGGCTGTTATGCCCGTGGTGTGCCTGCTCGCTTGCGCATGGCAGGGTTCGTCGCAGCAACGTGAAGAGGCCGGGAGGATGTACGAAAGGATCTATGCGATTGTGCCAATGGTCGGCTCCGGCACTGCGGCAGACCCCCAGCTCCCCATGTTCATTCCAGCTCCGCAACCGCGCGCCGTCGGGAACCGAACCGGAATTCTAGCCTTCAACTCGGTGATCTCGGACGACGGAACGGTCGCTCTCGTCGAGATCGTGGCCGCGACGAAAGCCGACCTTGCTCCCGTGAAGGCTCAAATTACGGCGCAGAGCGCACTCACGCCGAGCATACAACTCTTCGACCGTGCTTCCACCTCGCCGTTGGTCGTTCAAGCCGCGTTCCAGCCGCTGAAGAAAAGTTTCGACATCACGAAGTTCATGGTGGTGGTACCGTGAGCCGGTCCCTTGTTGCGGTCACGTTCCTCGCGGCGCTAACGTCTACGTCGCTCCTGGCCCAAAACTACTATTACACCGACAATCTGACGAGCATCAACACCACGTATTGGACCGAGCTTACAACGCCAACAACGAGCTCCGGTGGGTTGACGAGCGGCTGGCTGATCTCGAACGTTGCAGTGCCGGATGGAACGAGCGACTACGAAGTGAAATTTACTTTGACCACTCCCCAGGACCAGGGCGTGGGCGACCAGCAGTTCTCTATTTACCTGCGGCACGGGCAATATACGAGCCCCGTGACTGGGTATAACGTTGATGTCAATGGGCAAGACGTGTGCGTTTCCGGGTCGGGATCGGAGGCGGGGCTGTCGTTTTCCAACGACAACACAGGCGCGGGTGCGAGCACCATCATTCCCTGTCAAAGTGGCGTAGTGGTCCGCGCGATCGCCCACGGCTCCCAATTCGCCGTCTTCGTCAATAACGCGCTCTATCTGTGGACCTCGGATTCGACTTACACTACCGGCCAGCCGGGTATCGCGGCAGTAAATCTGGCTTCGGGCAACAGCATCGCTCAGGTCCAACTCGCAACCATCTACCGCGGTGCACCCGTCATGCCCTCCGTGAGCCAAATCGGGGTTACGACCCACGCCACTCAGGTCTCCATGCAGTGGCCTGCCGCGACGGATGGCACGGGCCCCGGAATTGCGTTCTATCAGATCCTCCGCAACGGCGCTCAGATCCAAACGACCACGAACCTCAGCTTCACCGATCCCACCTTGCTCCCGGTCACGAGCTACACCTATCAGATCTGCGCATATGATTTTCACTTGAACTCCACGTGCGATACGGTCCCCGTCACAACGCCTCCCGCGAGCGGCCCCGTGCAGGAGCGGGAAATCGGCGTTCGCTCGACGGGTTCCTATTGGGGCGCCGGCGGTGAAAACATCGACCTGCAATCCGGCAACCTCAACTTCACCGTCCCGATCCTCAAACTCATGGCGCGCGGCAACTGGAGCGTTCCGCTCAATCTCAGCTACAACGCGCTCAACTGGGTGCAGGATTCGGGAGGAACCTGGCAGCTCGGCGCGGACATCGGCTACGGC
>Ga0187782_10003852_pt1 | contig 11191 bp, 13 predicted proteins | sample 0715_SJ02_MP15_2_FD_132454 | JGI IMG/M metagenome (GOLD analysis project Ga0187782, IMG submission 132454) | Tropical peat soil microbial communities from peatlands in Department of Meta, Colombia - 0715_SJ02_MP15_20_MG | ecosystem: Environmental > Terrestrial > Soil > Wetlands > Peat | place...
GACGGCTTCCGGCTTGAAGCAGCAGGACAACGACCTCGTGGTCCTGCGCCAGCCCACCGCCGCGCGCGCCTTCGCCGCGCGCTTCGAGCGCATCTGGGCTGCAGCCTGGCCCCTGCCGCGGGCGGCGCCATCAAGGGAAACATCAACGCGCGCGGGGAGCGGCTCTACCATCTGCCTGGCGGACGCGGATATGACCGCGTGGTGATCGATACGGTCCGGGGCGAGCGCTGGTTCTGCTCCGAGCGGGAAGCCGTCGCGGCCGGGTGGCGGCGGGCCGGCGGAAGGTGAACGCGATCCAAAGCGCAAGCTTAGAAAACGTCCGCCACCTCCAACATATGCGCGAGCGCCTCGGGGAAGATCAGCTCTCGCGACGCCGCGATCTCCTGCCGGCGCCACCACCTCCAGCCGAGCACGTAAGACCGCTCGTCCGCCGTCAAGCCCGCAAGCTGCGGCTCGAACGCCGGGCACCGCACAAGAAAGTAGCGCTCGACCGCCAGCGCATAGCCGCTCTTCAGCCGCACGGGGAACTCACGCGCGGCGATCGAGGGGCCGATCGCCGCATCCTTGAGCCCCGTCTCCTCGGCGATCTCGCGCGCAGCGCAGGCTTCGAAGCTTTCTCCCCCTTCCAGCGCGCCGCCGGGCTGGCCCCAGAAATGCGCATAACCCTGCTGCGCCACGTCCGGCAGGATTTCGGCGGAAAAGCGTAGCAGCAGCGTCTCTCCGTTTCCGTTCACGAGCAGCACGCGCGAGGCCTCGCGGCGCGGCAGCTCCAGACCGTCATAGGGGGCCTTCACCGGCGCGCGGTCTTCGGCCTTGGCCCAGTCGAGCAAGCTCCAGTGGCCGTTCTCATAGGCGAGCCAGTTCGGCGCGGCGTTGAGCGCGGGATGCTCGCGCCGCTCGTCGAGCCGCTTGGCTGTGGCGAGCCGATAGGCGATGTCGAGAACCCCGGCATGCGCGACGACAAGAAGCGTCTCGCCCGGATGGGCCTCGGCGATCCTGGTCAGCGCCGCGCGCACGCGCGCGGCGAAACGCATCAGACTCTCGCCGCCGGGCGCCGCATAATCGGCGCGACGAGCGAGATAATGATCGTAGTCCTCCGGATAGAGCGCCTTGACCTCGGCGTGGCTCAAGCCGTGCCAGGCGCCGTCGTGCTTCTCGCGCAGCTCGCGAACCTTGTGGATCTCGAGGCCCCGCAGCGTGGCGTGCGGCTGCGCCGTGGCGACGGCCCGCCCGATATCGCTGCTGAAGATGTGGTCGAAGCGCGTTTCCGCGAGCTCGCGTCCGAGCGCCTCGGCCTGCAGGCGGCCCTTGAGATTGAGCGCTATGTCGAGCTGGCCCTGGAAGCGGTTTTCGCGGTTCCAGTTGGTCTCGCCGTGTCGGACGAGACACACGAGCGTGCGGGTCATTGCCTTTCCAAACCGGCAGTCGGCAGTGGGCAGTCGGCAATCGGAGATTTCAGGTCCGGCTGCCGACTGCCTATTGCCTACTGCCGCCTAATGTTTCACCCCGGTCGAAAACTCGCCCGCCCGCAGCCGATCCGGCAGCTGCTCCGCGAAGGCGGCGACCTCCTCCTCGCCGCGCATCGCCACGAGCTCGCGCAAAGCGGCGGCGAGCGCCGCATGGGCGAAGCTGTCGCTCTCGATCCCGGCCAGGATAGCCTCGGCGAAGGCTTCGGTGACATAGGCGAGCGCGGCGCGGTGCTGCTCGGCGCCGGCGTCGTCCGCGGCTGTGGGATGGAATGGCGTCATTGCGGCACTCTAGACAGGCTTGAGCCGGCGCGCGAGACAGGCTTAACCGAAGGGTTAATTCCCTGTCCCAACATTAGTCACGGATTGCCGTAGCGCGACGCAACCTCACGCGCAAGCCCTTCCGCTTCGGCTAGGTAGCGATCGACGACGAGGCGGGCGTTCGGCGTGCAAGCCCGGTAGGTCAGCTCATAACCGCCGAAGCCCCGATTGAACGCAGCCGTAAGCCTTTGCCGGCGCGCGCCCGAGGACGTTTCCGCCTCGCGCAGGCGCGCCATCATCTTGCGCCAATCCTCGCCGTCGTTGAAGCCGCAGAGATCGCGCAGATAGGCGAGGCCGCCCAGGAGCTCGGACAGCCTCTGCAATTTCGCGTCATAGGGCGCCGGCGGCGCCTCGGCGGGCGCAGCAGGCGCGCCAGCCTTTTGCGGCGGCCCGGCTTCACGCTTTTTGGCCCCGCGCGGCGTTTCATGGGCGCGCGGCGCGCGGCCGGCGGGTCTCTCCGGCGCGGCTTCATGCCGGCGCGGCTGCGGAGCCGCTCGCCGGACGGCGGGCCGATCTTCGCCGCCGAAGAGATCGAACGGAAAGCCCTGCGCCGAGGCTGCGGCGGGCGCAAGCAGCGCGGCGGTGAGGGCCAGGGCGCGCGCGCGGCTCATGGATAAAGCCGCCGCTTGGTCCAGGCCTCGCCGGGCGCCGACCGCGAGAATTGAAGGCGGTCGTGCAGGCGGAACGGGCGGTCGGCCCAAAACTCCATGGCGATCGGGACGATGCGGTAGCCGCACCAATAGGCGGGACGGGGAATGTCGCCGACGCCGAACATCAGCGCGTAGCTCGCGACGGCTTTTTCCAGCGCGAAGCGGCTTTCCAGCTCCCTCGACTGCCGGCTGGCCCAGGCGCCGAGGCGGCTCTCGCGCGGGCGGCTCGCGTAATAGGCGTCGGAATCGTCCTGAGGAACCGGCGCGACCGGGCCGCGCAGCCGAACCTGGCGGCGCAGCGACTTCCAATGGAAGAGGCCTGCGGCCTGCATGTTGGCGGCGAGCTGCGCGCCCTTGGCGCTCTCGGCGTTGGTGTAGAAAACGAAGCCGTCCTGGTCCCAATCCTTCACGAGCACCATACGGGCGTCGGGCAGCCCGTCGGGCCCCGAGGTCGCGAGCGCCATGGCGTTGGGGTCGTTCGGCTCCCTATGCTTGGCTTCCTCGAACCACTCAGCAAACAAAGCGATCGGATCGGACGCAGCGTCGAGGTCACCGGCTGTTAACGAGCTCAAGCGACAATCCCCCTGAACGCCCGCGCAACGGGGCTTGTTGATGGGTCAAGGTGAACGGTGCGTCCATCCCACGTCAGCCATAGCGCTCTCGGCGGTTTTGCTCAAATCTTTCCGCGCAGCTTGGGCTTAGCGACGGCGCTTCTTGGAGCCGGGCTGCTCGGCGGCTGCTCGATCGTCATCCCGTCCAGCCCGAGCGGCGAGGATTTTCGCGCGCAGGCCGACGACGTGACTGGCTCGATCAGGAAGAGCGCGCCCGATCTGCCGCGCTGGCTCGACGCGGAGGACAGGCGGCGAGCCTTTGCGGCGCTCGCGACGGCGCTCGATCCGCAGGGCGAAGGCGCGGCGGTGAATTGGGAAAATCCGCAGACTGGGGCGAAGGGCGGCTTCACGCCCGTCGGTCACGCCTATCCGACCGACGGCAAGGTCTGCCGGGCCTTTCTGGCCGAGGTCGGCGGCAAGGACAAGGAAGAGCGGCTGCAGGGAACGGCCTGCCGCGAGCGCACGAACGACTGGACCATCAGCGAGATCGGGCCGTGGCGCAAGGGCTAGCCCAAGTCCGCTAGGCCGAGCGAGGCCGGCGGCGGACAGGGCCGCCCTTACTGCCCGGCGAGCTTCACGGGCTGCGCGCCCTTCGAGGGCAGCACCACGACGCGCGCGCCGACCTGGGTCTTCTCATATAAATCCATCACGTCCTGGTTGATCATGCGGATGCAGCCCGAAGACTCGCTGTGGCCGACCGACCAGGGCTCGTTGGTGCCGTGAATCCGGAACAGCGTGTCCTTGTCCCCCTGCCACAGGTACATCGCGCGCGCGCCGAGCGGGTTGTGCGGTCCGCCGTGCATGCCGAGACCGCTCTGCAGCTCGACCACTTCGCTCTTGAGATCTGGCCGGCGCTCGATCATCTCCTTGGGCGGATACCAGTCCGGCCATTCCTGCTTGCTTTTGATCGTCGCCTCGCCCACCCAGACGAAGCCCTCGCGGCCGACGCCGACGCCATAGCGCGTCGCCTTGCCGCCCTCCTCGACGTAGTAAAGAAAATGATGGGCGGGATCGATCACGATCGTGCCCGGCGGCTCGCTCGTCGCATAGGTGACGCTCTTGCGCAAGAAGGTTTCGTTGATCTGGCCGAGCCTGACCGAGGGCACGGTGAAGCTCCCATCCTTCACCTCGGCATACATGTCCTTGTATTTGGGCGGGCCGCCGAGGTCGGCGACGACGAGCGGCTTTTCGGGCGGCGGCGTGGGCGGAACCGCAGCGGCGACGGCGGCGGTTTGATTTGTGGTCGAGCAGCCCGCCAGACTCGCGGCGGCGGCGATCGAGGCGGCGGCGACCAGCTGACGGCGGGTCAATGAAATCATCTGGCGATCCTGTTGAGCGGCAGGAGGGAGTTTGATCATTTGTAGCGGAAAAACCCAGGCGAGGCTGTGATAAATATGTCACGCCGCCTATCGAATCGGATGCGTCGGCGCCGGACCGAATCTTCATGCGCGTCGATCTGTTTGATTTCGAGCTGCCCGAAAGCGCCATCGCGCTTCGGCCCGTCGCCCCTCGCGACTCCGCGCGGCTGCTCGTCGTGCCGCCGGGCGCGGCGCCGTTCGAGGACCGCCGCGTGTCCGATCTGCCCTCCCTGCTCAGGCCTGGCGACGCGCTCGTCGTCAACGACACAAGGGTCATTCATGCGCGGCTCGAGGGCTATCGCATCCGCGGGACGAATCAGGCGCGCGTCGAAGCGACGCTCATCGAGCGTCTCTCGCCCAACCGGTGGCGCGTCCTCGCGCGTCCGGCGAAGAAGCTGGCCTTGAGCGAGCGCCTACGCTTCGGCGCGCTCGAAGCCCGCGTCGCGGAGAGGGGCGACGGCGGCGAGGCGATCCTCGACTTCGATTCCTCGGGCCATGATCTCGACGAAGCGATCGAAGCCTTGGGCGCCATGCCGCTGCCGCCCTATATCGCCGGCAAGCGCAGGGCTGACGCGCGGGATGAGGCCGATTACCAGACCATGTTCGCGCAAAATTCCGGCGCCGTTGCTGCGCCCACGGCAGGACTTCACTTCACGCCCGCGCTGCTGCGAGCAATCGAGGCGAACCGCGTCGAGCTCCATCGCGTGACGCTGCATGTCGGCGCCGGCACCTTCTTGCCAGTCAAGACGAAGGACACGGACGATCACAAGATGCATCGCGAAGAAGCCTTTCTCGACGCGAAAACCGCCGCCGCGCTCAACGCCGTGCGCGCGAGGGGCGGGCGCGTCGTCGCTGTCGGCTCCACGGCGCTGCGCTGCCTGGAGAGCGCCGCGCGCGAAGACGGCAGGCTCGCGGCCTATCACGACCGCACGAATATCTTCATCACGCCCGGCTATCGATGGCGTGCGGTCGATGCGCTCGTGACCAATTTTCATCTGCCGCGCTCGACGCTGTTCATGCTGGTCTGCGCCTTTGCCGGGTTGGAGCGGATGCGCGCGGCCTACGCCCACGCGGTCGTGCAGGGCTATCGCTTCTACTCTTATGGCGACGCCTCGCTGCTCTTTCGCGCATGACGACGCGCGACGTCAGAGTGCTGGCGCTATGGCGCGACGACCCGCTCGTCGCGCCGATGACGATTGATCTGCGCCTCGACGAAACTGGCGCGCTCGCCTCGGCCTGGGACCTCTTCGGCGTCTTCGATCTCGACAGCGCGAATTGTCGTCCCTTCGTGCTACGCCGCAACGGAACACTGGATTTCGGCGCCGCTGACGCGCAGCGCTGGCGCACCGATTTGCGTTCCGTCGCCATTTGCGTCAATGCCTGCTTCACAGTGCACTGGAACGAGACCGACTGCGGCGTTTACAAAATCGTGAAGATCGCCGAGCTCGGCGTCAAGGACGGCCGCAAGTGACGCAAGATTTTTCTTTCGCCGTGAACGCGCGCGATCGCGCCGCGCGCCGCGGCGAGATCGCGACGGCGCGCGGAACGATCCGCACGCCCGCCTTCATGCCGGTCGGCACGGCGGCGACAGTGAAGGCTATGTTCGCTGAGGATGTGCGAAGGGCCGGCGCCGACGTTCTGCTCGGCAACGTCTACCATCTGATGCTGCGGCCTGGCGCCGAGCGCGTCGCGAAGCTCGGCGGGCTCCACGAATTCATGCGCTGGCCTTATCCGATCCTGACCGACTCCGGCGGCTTTCAAGTCATGTCGCTCGCGAAACTTCGCAAGCTCGACGAGGACGGGGTGACCTTCCAATCGCACGTTGACGGCTCGAAGCATCGGCTGACGCCGGAGCGTACGATGGAGATTCAGGCGCTGCTAGGCGCCGACATTCAGATGCAGCTCGACGAATGCGTGCGCCTCCCCTGCTCCGACGCCGAGGCCGAACGCGCGATGCGGCTGTCGCTGCGGTGGGCCGAACGCTCGCGCAAGGCCTTTGCGCCCGCCTCCGGGCGCGCCGCCTTCGGCATCGTGCAGGGCGGCGCGGTGAAGAGCCTGCGCGTCGAGAGCGCGCGGGCGCTCGCCGAGATGGACTTTCATGGCCTCGCCATCGGCGGTCTCGCGGTCGGCGAGCCGCAGGCTGTCATGCTAGACATGCTCGAGACGGTCATGCCGCATCTGCCCGAAGGCAAGCCGCGCTATCTCATGGGCGTCGGGACGCCGGACGATATTGTGGAAGCTGTGCGGCGCGGCGTCGACATGTTCGACTGCGTCATGCCGACGCGGGCGGGGCGTCACGGCCTCGCCTACACGCGTTTCGGCAAGGTCAATCTCCTGAACGCGCGTCACGCCGAAGCCTCCTCGCCGCTCGATGTGGGATCGAGCTGCGCCGCCGCGCGGGAGTATTCGCGCGCCTATCTGCATCATTTGTTCAAGGCCGGCGAGATTTTGGGGCTGATGCTGCTCACGATGGTCAACGTCGCCTATTATCAGGAGCTCATGGCCGGGCTGCGCGCGGCGATCGCGCAGCGACGTCTCGAGGTTTTCATCGCCGAAACCAAAGCCGGATGGGCGCGGGGCGAGGAGGAGAGAGGCTGGGCGCCGTGAACCCTTACAGGGAAACTCCGCTCTTGGCGAAACGCCCGACCCGCGCTAATCTTCTCGGGTCAATGTGAAGCTTGCGACGACGTTATCCGCGCAAGATTGATTTGGCGAGGAGCGGAAGCCATTGGCGCGCCCATCTGTAGAAAATCGGTGATTTCTTCATGCCCTTGGGCTTGCGCAGAATGTTGCCTAAAATCGCGCCCGCGGCTTCGGCCGACGGGCCGCCCAGAAACAAGAAGACCGCGTTAGCGAACGGAAACGCCTGATGTCGAATGCTGCCAGCAAGAAGAAAAGCGCCGCGGGGCGAGCAAGCAAGCCCGTGGCGGCCAAACCCGCGCCAAAGCCATTGTCCGCCAAGGCGCCGCCGGGGCCGGCAGCCGCCAAAGCCGCGCCGAAGGCGCAGGGTTTCGGCATCAAGCCGCTGATCGGCATGGGCGTCGCCGCCGCGCTGCTGTTTGGGGCGTTCGTCGCCTACACGAACAAGCAGGCGGCGCCGCTAGCGCTCGGCGGCCCGTTCGAGCTCACGAATCAGACGGGCGCGCGCTTTGGCAGTCAGGACATGCTAGGCAAGCCCTATCTCGTGTTCTTCGGCTACACCAGCTGCCAGGACATCTGCCACACGACGCTGTTCGAGATGTCGGAGATCATGCGCGCGCTCGGGCCTGATGCGCCGATCGGCGGCCTCTTCGTGACGGTCGATCCCGAACGCGACACGCCGGCGGTGCTGAAAGACTATCTGGCGAGCTTCGACCCCCGCATTGTCGGCCTCACCGGCGCGCATGAAGCGCTCGACCCGATGCTGCAGGCGTACAAGGTTTTCGCCAAGCGTACGCCGGGCGCGAACGGCGATTACAGCGTCGACCATAATGTGGTGGTCTATCTGATGGATAAGACGGGCAAGTTCGTCAGCACCTTCGACGTCTCCAGAAAGCCCGCGGACGCCGCGCGCGATCTGAAACGCTATTTGTGACGACTTGCGCGAATGCCTGAGAGGGGCGCCGCCGCGTGACGGCGCGGAGGCGCCGCTCGTGCGACCATGGTTCGGTCGGGCTTCAGCCCGCGGACTCTTCCTGTTCCGCGACGGTCATCGCATTGCCGTGCCAGACGAAATCATCATAGAGGCAGGCGTCGAGGAACATGACCGGCAGCATGAAGTCGCGCGTCAACAGCGCGAAGGGCAGGCGCCAATCGAGCACCCATCCGCAGATCTTTGCGAGCGTCAGCTCCGCGCCATAGAGCGCCGAAAGGATCGCTCCGCCGATCAGCAGCGGATTGAACTCCAGCTGCAGCGCCGCATAGGCGCCGAGCACCACCGGCAAGAGGCTGCCGTTCATGAACTCCGGTGCAAAATAGCCGGGGAAAGTCACGCGGCGCAGACGCGCCCAGCGCACATGGCGCGAATAGACCTCGCGCATCGTGCGCCGCCCGAGCGGCTGCTCGAAGGGCATGTCGACAAGCCTGACCCTGAGCCGCTGCGCGCGGATGATCTTGGTGGAGGCCGCGTCCTCGGCGATGTCCGACGCAAGCGCCCTTATGCCGCCGGCGCGATCGAGGACTTCGCGCCGCCACATCATGTTCTTGCCCTGCGCGAAACCGATGCCGATGGCCTCGGCGCCATACTGCCAGCGCGCCTGAAACGTGTTCAGGACCGCGCACTCGACGATCGCGGCGAAACCTTGCGGGCGCGAGCCGATCGGCATCGACACCGTCATTGCCGTGTCGTCGCGGAAGGCGGCGAGCATGGTCTGGATGTAATCCTTAGGCGTCAGCGCGTTCGAGTCGGCGAGGATCACATAGCGGTGCCTGGCGGCGTCCCAGCCCTTGATGCAGTTGTTGAGCTTCGGATTGGCGCTCACATAGTCGTCGCCGACGAGAAGCCGCGTGTCCCGAAGCGGATACTCCGCCATGATCCGCTGGACCACGGGAATGATCGGGTCGTGCGGCGACTGAACGCAGAATATCTGCTCATACTCGGGGTAATCGAGCTCGAAGGAGGCGCGCAGCGTCTCCTCGCTGAACGTCTCGACGCCGCGCAGCGGCCGCACGATCGAAACGGGAGGAGGGTCGGCCGGAACGGGGAGGTTTCTTTCCCTGGCGCGGCATTTGCGCGCCGTGACGAATAGGGCGGAAAAGTTCAATGCGAGCAGGATTGCGCACCACAGGGCGCAAGCGTAGGCTACACTTTCCATTCCAGGGGTCTCGTTCAGGCTGAGCGGCGCAGGGCGGCCGTGTCGTTCTTTTTCGACGCAACAGGAGGAGCGGCGTTCTGGCGCGTGGCGCCGCGTAGGCCGGGACGAGGCATGCCGAGGATGCCCAGAGACGCGTGCACGCCGCCCTGGCCGAGAAACAAGACCGGGGCGTCAGGCGTTAACCGGATGGGATCCATCAACCGCTGATGAAGGCTCATATGACCTCTCCGATCGTCCGTTTTGCGCCGTCTCCCACGGGGCGCATTCACATCGGCAATGCGCGGCCGGCGCTGTTCAACTATCTTTTTGCGTTGCGACACAATGGAAGATTCGTGCTGCGATTCGATGACACCGATTTCGCCCGGTCTACTGCGGCTTTCGCCGAGGCGATCGAGTTGGATCTGCGTTGGCTCGGCGTGATCCCGGATATCACGCTGCACCAGTCCGAACGCTTTGGGCTCTACGAGGCCGCCGCCCGGCGCCTGCGTGAGGCGGGCAGGCTCTACCCTTGCTACGAGACGGCCGAAGAGCTGGAGCGGCGCCGCAAATTACAGCAGGCGCGCGGCCAACCGCCGGTCTACGATCGCGCCGCGTTAAGTCTCTCGCCGCAAACGCGGGCGAAGCTCGAAGCCGAGGGTCGCCGGGCCCATTGGCGCTTCAAGCTCGAGCATCGAACGAAGGAATGGAACGATCTCATCCGCGGCCCCGCGCACATCGATTGCGCCTCGCTCTCGGACCCCGTGCTGGTCCGCGAGGACGGCGGCTTTCTCTATACGCTGCCCTCGGTCGCCGACGATATCGACCTCGCCATCACGCACATCATTCGCGGCGAGGATCACGTGGCGAACACCGCCGTGCAGATGCAATTGTTCGAGGCGCTCGGAGCCGAGGCGCCGCAATTCGCGCATCATAATCTGCTGGTCTCTTCGGAAGGCGAGGGGCTCTCCAAGCGCACGGGCGCGCTTTCGATCGCCGCGTTGCGCGAGGAAGGCTACGAGCCCATGGCGGTCGCGGCGCTAGCCACGCTCACGGGCTCCTCCGACGCCGTACAGGCGGTGCGGTCTTTGAGCGAGCTTGCGGGCAAGTTCGATCTGGCGCATGTCTCACGCAATCTCGCGCGCTTCGATCCCGCCGATCTTGCGGCGCTCACACACAAGACCCTCGCGCAGCTGGCCTATGACGACGTGCGCGAGCGTCTCGCCGCTCACGACATCGTGGGGTTCAAGGCCGAGCCGTTCTGGCGGGCGGTGCGCGGCAATGTCGCGCGTTTCGACGACGTGACCGGCTGGTGGCGCGTCGTCGAGGGCGAAATCGAGCGAGCGCGCGAGGACGAGGCCTTTCTCGCACAGGCCCTGGAGCTGCTGCCGAACGAGCCCTGGGACGAGACGACCTGGGGCGCCTGGACGAGCGGGATCAAAGCCTCCACGGGACGCAAGGGACGGTCGCTGTTTCATCCGTTGCGTCTTGCGCTGACCGGCGCCGAGACTGGGCCGGAGCTTGCCGCGCTGCTGCCGTTGATCGGCCGCGCGCGCGCCGCCGCGCGGCTTGGCGTCGGCTGAGGGCTACCCCCGCCAGGCTGAGGCCTCACGGCTTCGCCGTCTTTGAGTTTTCCGGTCCCGCCGATCCGTATAGGGAGCCCTGGAAGTAGTCGACGCCCCATTCGCGCAGCAGCGTCGCGGTCTCGCTGTCCTCGACCCATTCGGCGACGATGCGCAGCTCCAGATGGTGGGCGAGATTGATCAGCGTGCGCACGAAGAAGCGGTCGTCCGCCGATTTCGCGATATTCTGGACAAAGGCGCCGTCGATCTTGACGAGATCGAAGGCGAGGGCGCGGAGATTGCGGAAAGAGGTGTGGCCGGCGCCGAAATCGTCCATCGCCACCTTGGCTCCGAATTTCTTGATCAGCGCGACGGCGCGCGTGGTCGCCTCGACATCCTCGATCGCGCAGGTCTCCGTGAATTCGATGGTCAGACGGCGGGCGATTTCCGGGCA
>Ga0187782_10003853_pt1 | contig 11190 bp, 10 predicted proteins | sample 0715_SJ02_MP15_2_FD_132454 | JGI IMG/M metagenome (GOLD analysis project Ga0187782, IMG submission 132454) | Tropical peat soil microbial communities from peatlands in Department of Meta, Colombia - 0715_SJ02_MP15_20_MG | ecosystem: Environmental > Terrestrial > Soil > Wetlands > Peat | place...
TCCAATCGTCGATGCGGGATTACGGTGACAGGCCATTCTTTACCAAAATGTTCGCGTATGCTGTAATCTCCCCAAGAACCGCCTCGCGCGCGTCGGATTTAGGCATTGACGGGCCCGTCACCGTAATCGCCCGTAATCGCCTTCCGAGGCGAAGGCCGTGAAGAGAAAGTTGGCTCTCGACCGAACTGAGCGACCATCGAAGCTCGCAAAACTTGTTATGGAAAACTGCGGACGGGCGTATGCGAATGCAACATCGCCGCTGCAATTTCGAGGCCGTTCCGATGGTTGGACGTTCGGCTCTTCCGTCAAAGGTTGTACGATTTTATGGCAACGTTGAGTATGCCCTTGAGACGCTGGCTCAACGCCAGATCACCTTCGTTCACGTCTCGAAGCTCAACGATCCTTTCGATCCCTATTTCTTTCTTGAGACTAGCTTCGACGCCAACTACGAGAAACTCGTCGAATGGGTCAAGCTTAACCATCCGATAGCATCGAGTTGGTTCACGGCCGAGGTGTCAAAGGACCATTGGGAAGAGGCGGTAGATGGCATAAGGAAGCAAATGCAGAACCACAGGGATAATACCTTCGTATTTTCGTGCAGCGCGGTTACCAACGACTCCCATCCTAAAGATAATCTCTACATGCGGGGACACTATGGAAATGGTCACAGAGGTGTCGCTATCGAATTCAATACGCGAGAAACGTCCTCGCTTCTTACACAAATAAGCAACGCTACAAAGGGCCAGAACCGGCCGACTGAAGACGCATGGATCAAGGTAGAGTATGAACACAAGATATCGCCTCTGACTTGCCAGATATTTTTCGACTTTTTCAAGAGCGAACATGACGGAGATAAGCGGCGCACATCCCTTCACGAATATTATTATAAAACCTCGCGCGTGAAGTCGATTGTCTGGAAGAGAGAGGTTGAGTGGCGGATGCTCTGGATGAACGATGAAACGCGCCTCAAGGTGCACCGCGCACAGATTCCGCATGACGCGGTCAGCGCAGTTTACGTCGGCCTAAGTACGCCGGAAGCTACCGAAGCAGATATCCGATTTGAGGTCAGCCGGAACTTCCCAGGAGCGAAGCTTTATCGCGCGCGCAAAAAGCTGAGTTTCACGCAGTTGGAATTCAAGCAAGTGGATTATGCTCACGACTGATTAATTGCACCCAGAACGCGACGGTTGCTCGGCCATGGCGAAGCTCCTCGGCCACGGTCACGAATCAGCGATCCGAACCAATCGCAATCAAATTAACGGGTCCAGAGCCTAGCAGGGCGTTGAAAAAGTCCGATCCGAAAGGGCGAAGCCATGAACGCAGCGTGTCCTGAGCTCGCCTCAACACTCCACCCAATTCACCGCCAACCCTCCCCGCGACGTCTCCTTATACTTGTCGTGCATGTCGAGGCCCGTCTGGCGCATCGTGGTGATGACCTGGTCGAGGCTCACCCGGTGTGAGCCGTCGCCGCGAAGGCTGAGCGACGCGGCGGCGACGGCCTTCACTGCGCCGAAGGCGTTGCGCTCGATGCAGGGGATCTGCACGAGGCCGGCGATCGGGTCGCAGGTCATGCCGAGATGATGCTCCATGCCGATCTCGGCGGCGTTCTCGATTTGCGCGTTGCTCGCCCCTAACGCCGCGGCGAGCCCCGCCGCAGCCATCGAGCAGGCGACGCCGACCTCGCCCTGGCAGCCGACTTCCGCGCCCGAGATCGACGCGTTCATCTTGAACAGCGCGCCGATCGCCGTTGCGGTCAACAGGAAATCGTCGACGCCGCGCGGCGAGGCGCCGGCGCAATGGTCGCGATAATAGCGCAACACCGCCGGCACGACGCCGGCCGCGCCGTTGGTCGGCGCGGTAACGACGCGTCCGCCCGCCGCGTTCTCTTCGTTGACCGCGATGGCGTAGACGCCGATAACGTCCATCACCTCGTGCGCGGCGCGTAAGTTACTGCCCTTGGCCGCCTCGAGCTGATCGAAAATGCCGGGCGCCCGGCGCTTCACCTTCAGCCCGCCGGGCAATTCGCCGCGGGTTTTCAGGCCCCGGTCGATCGATGAGAACATGGCGCGCGAGACGGCGTCGAGATGCGCGTCGATCGCCGCGCGCGGCCGCGCCGCCTCCTCGTTGGCGAGCGCGATCTCGGCGATCGAGAGTTTGGCGCGCGCGCCCATCGCCAGCAGGTCTTGGCCGGAGCGATAGGGATAGGGAACGGCGATCTCGGCGGAACGCGAGTCGCCGCCCTCGCCTTCCCTGACGACAAAACCGCCGCCGACCGAGCACCAGCGCTCGCGCTTTGCCTCGCCGCCGGCGTCATCGAACGCGGCGAACTCGAGGGTGTTGGGGTGGACCGGCGTCGCGCCCTTACGGTCGAAGACGATGTCGGAGGCGGGGTCAAAGGCGATCGAGCGTCGCCCGCCGAGCGTCAGCCGATGCTCGGTCTTGGCCATCATGACGACTTGATCGGCTTCGTCGGGATCAACCGTCGCCGGCTCGAGGCCGGCAAGGCCGAGCATGACCGCCTTGTCCGTGCCGTGGCCGGCGCCCGTCCAGGCGAGCGATCCAAAAAGCCGCGTTTCGACGCGGGCGATACGGCTGAATTTTCCGCTTGCCGCCAGCGCGTCGAGGAAGGCCTTGGCCGCCCTCATCGGCCCGACAGTATGCGAGGACGACGGGCCGATGCCGATCTTGAAGAGGTCAAAGACGCTGATCATGCCGCTTTCTCCGCCTGCCCTTTTTGACCCGACGCGCCCCTACCCCAACCAATAGCGCGGCCCCGCGCCCTTCCGGGCGGCCCAATCGGCGGGATTGGCGAGCGCGCATCGATCAATCGATAGACAGCCGCAGCCGATGCATTCGGTCAATCCGGCGCGCAGCCGTTGCAGCTCGGCGATTCTCTCATCAATCCGCGCCTGCCACTCGCCGGAAAGCCGCGCCCAGTCTTGGCGCGTCGGGACGCGGCCCGCGGGCAGCTTCGCCAACGCCTCGCCGATTTCCTCGAGCGTCAGTCCGACGCGCTGCGCGAAGACGATGAAGGCGATCCGCCGCAAGACGGCCCTTTCGTAGCGGCGGTGCCCAGAGCCTGCGCGGATCGAAGCGATCAGGCCACGGTCTTCATAAAAACGCAGCGCCGACGAAGCGACGCCGCTGCGCCGCGCGACTTCGCCGATCGTCAGAATGGTTTCCATGCGCGATAGAGCACGTTGCGGTTCGTTGGAATCGTCCCCGCCGTCATCGCGAGCGAAAAGCGAAGCGATCCAGGAGCCACGAGGCAAAAGCCTTTCCGCCCCTTAAATTGCTTCGTCGCTAGGCTCCTCGCAATGACGGCGCCTCAGCGTAAAGGCAGGTTGCTCTAGGAGATCACAAACAACCCTTGACTTCAAGTTAACTTGAACTTGTAGACGGAAAATTCGATTGCGAAAGGAGCCGCTCGATGGCCGACCAAATTGATTTCCGCGCCTTGCGCGTCGCCGTGACCGGCGGGACGTCCGGCTTAGGCCTGGCGTTGGCGCAGGACTTGAGGGCGCGCGGGGCAAACGTCGCCTTCGTCGCCCGAACGGCGAGCGACGTCGCACGCGTCGCGCAGGCGACCGGCGCGCACGGGATCGTCGGCGACGTCGGCGCCAAGGCCGATATCACCAGAGTAGCCTTGCAAATCACGGGCGCCCTCAGTGGCCTCGACGTCCTGATCAACAACGCTTCGAGCCTTGGCCCCGTGCCGCTTTCTTTGCTGGCCGACACCGAATGCGAGGACCTGGAGCGGGCGCTCGCCGTCAATCTCGTTGGGCCCTTCCGGCTGACCAAGGCCCTGTTCGGCGCGCTTGCCGCCTCCGCCCGCGAGCGCCCAGGCGCGGTCGTCGTCAATATTTCGAGCGACGCGGCGGTCGCCGCCTATCCCGGTTGGGGCGCCTATGGGGCGAGCAAAGCGGCGCTTAGGCACATGACGGCGATCTGGGACGAGGAGGCCAAGGACAGCGGCGTCCGCTTCCTGTCGATCGACCCCGGCGACATGGATACGGCCCTCCATGCGCTCGCGGTTCCCGACGCCGACCCTACGGCGCGGAAGCGCCCGGAGAGAGCCGCCGCGGAGATCCTCGCGGCGATCGGCGCGGCGCTGACCGCGAACGCCCTGCGCGAAGTCGAGGCGCTGCGATGAACGCGCCCGTCAGCGTCTCTCCCGCCGAAGCGAGGCTCTGCGTCGTCGAGCCAGACGGGGCGATGCGGCACACGCTGCGCTCGGAACTCGGCCTCCAGTTCGCGCCCGGCGATGTCGCCGTCGCCAACGACGCCGCGACCTTGCCCGCAAGCCTTCACGGGATCCATGTCGAGAGCGGCGCGCCGCTCGAAATCCGGCTGGCGGCTTGGGTCAACCTCGCCGACGTATCGCGGTTCACGACGATCGCCTTTGGTCCCGGCGACTACCGGACGCCGACCGAGCGGCGCCTTCCGCCTCCGCCGCTGAAGGCGGGCGATCGTCTGCTGTTGGGGCCGCTCGTCGCGCACGTCGGGCGCGCCTCGCATCGCTCGCGGCTCATCGAAATCACGTTCGAGGGCGATCGAGATTGGATTTTCTCGGGCCTCGCGCGCCACGGCCAGCCGATTCAATACGCGCATGTCGCGGCGCCGCCGGCGTTGTCGGATGTCTGGACGAAACTCGCCGCCGAGCCGATCGCGTTCGAACCGCCCTCAGCTGGCTTCGCCCTCGATTGGCGTACGCTTGCCCTCTGGCGCGGACGCGGCGTGGAATTCGTGACTCTGACGCACGCCGCGGGCGTCTCTTCAACCGGCGACGCCCTGTTGGACGAGGAGCTTCCTTTCGACGAGCCCTACAGGATTCCCAAACGCGTCGCGGCGGCGATCCGCCGCGCAAAGTCCTCCGGCGCGCGCGTCGTCGCCATCGGCACGAGCGTCGTGCGCGCACTCGAATCGGCCGCGGAAGGCTTAGGCCGAGTTCGGGCGGGGGAAGGCGTCGCGAAGGGGCGTATCGGGCGCGGAACGGCGCTGACGATCGTCGACGCCATCCTGACCGGAATTCACAGTCCGGGCGACAGCCATTTCGAGCTGCTCAGCGCGTTCCTCGACGATCGGACGCTCGGCGATCTCGCCGCCGAATTGGCCAGACGCGCCTATCGCGAACACGAGTTTGGCGATTTTCTGCTGGCGCCGCGCCGTCGCGGCGGCAGAGCCGCGGCCGCCCCTCACCCTGACCCTCTCCCCGCTTACGCGGGGCGAGGGGATCCGCCGCTGGCGCGAGGTCCATGAGGCGTCTATATGAGGACAATCGCGAACGGGACCTTGACCCCCGTTTTTGAAGAGAAGGCATCCGCAATGTCGGACGTTCATGCGCGCATCGAGAAGATCATCGCCGAGCACAGAATCGTTCTGTTCATGAAGGGCACGGCCGAGTTCCCGCAATGCGGGTTTTCGGGCCGCGTCGTGCAGATCCTCGATTATCTCGGCGCGCCGTTTCATGGCGTGAACGTGCTCGAGGACGACGAGATCCGCCAGGGCATTAAGGAGTTCGCCAACTGGCCGACGATCCCGCAGCTCTACGTCAAGGGTGAATTCGTCGGCGGCGCGGACATCGCAACCGAAATGTTCCGCTCGGGCGAGCTCGCCGCGATGCTCTCTGACGCCGGCGTCGAGGTGAAGCAAGCCGCAAAGGCTTGAGGCGCGCGCGGGCTTAAGGAAACCGCGACCTCGCCGCGTTCGATTGACTCAGGTCACGCTTTCGCCCGGGACGTTGCGCTAGTCTTGAAAGCGCAATCCCGCGAAGGCGGAGACGGAGTATGCCAGATCCCGTGCCGATCGACCGCGCGGCGCCGCGCGGCGCTGCGCCACGGATCGCCAGCGCTCCCGAGGCTCAGCCCGCGAGCCAGAGAGAAGCCCGCGACTTCGACGCGATGGGCGCGGTCGGCGACCTCGCCGACCGACTGCTCCACTCAACGATCGCGCGCGCAACCTTCGGCCTGTCGCCGGCGGCGCTCGCCGGCGCTTATCTCGACTGGGCCTCACATCTTGCCTTTTCGCCCGGCAAGCAACTCCAGCTTGTCGCCAAAGCGGCGGACAAATGGACGCGCCTTCAACAATACGCGGCGCGCTCGGCGGCCGGCGCATCCTCGCTTAAGCCCTGCGTCGAGCCGCTGCCGCAGGATACGCGCTTCTCGTCGCCCGAGTGGCAGGCTTGGCCCTTCAACGTCATCAGCCAAGCCTTCCTCCTCGATCAGCAATGGTGGCACGTTGCGACGACCGGCCTGCGCGGCGTCAACAAGCGGCATGAGGAGATGGTCGCGTTCGGCGCTCGTCAGGCGCTCGACATGTTCTCGCCGTCGAATTTCCTCTTCACCAACCCACGGGCGCTTAAGCGGACGCGCGAAACGGGCGGCGCGAACCTGATCGCCGGCGCCCAAAACTTCTTTGACGATTGGCGGCGCGCCTTCAATGGCGAGCGCCCGGCGGGGGCTGAAAAGTTCGAGGTCGGGCGCAACGTCGCCGTGACGAAGGGCAAGGTCGTCTATTCAAATCATCTCATCGAGCTGATCCAGTACGCGCCGACGACCGCGACGGTGCGCGCCGAGCCCATGCTCATCACGCCGGCCTGGATCATGAAATATTACATTCTCGATCTCTCGCCCGCCAATTCGCTCGTCAAGTATCTGGTCGACCAGGGATTCACGGTCTTCATGATCTCCTGGCGCAATCCGGGCCTTGAGGACCGCAATCTTGGGATGGAGGACTATCTCAAGCTCGGCGTGATGGCGGCGCTTGACGCCGTGGGGAAGATCGCGCCGGGGCGAAAGGTTCATGCCGCCGGCTATTGCCTCGGCGGCACGCTGCTGGCGATCGCGGCGGCAGCTATGGCGCGCGATCAGGATCGGCGCTTGGCCTCGCTCACCTTCTTCGCCGCGCAGACCGATTTCACAGAGGCCGGCGAGCTGACGCTCTTTATCAACGAGAGCCAGATCGCCTTCCTCGAGGACATGATGTGGCGGGACGGCTTGCTCGACACGACGCAGATGGCGGGAGCGTTCCAGATGCTGAGATCGAATGATCTCGTCTGGTCGCGCGTCGTCCACGACTACCTGATGGGCGAGCGCAGCGAGTTGAACGATCTTATGGCCTGGAACGCCGACGCGACGCGCATGCCTTATCGAATGCACTCGGAATATTTGCGCCGGCTGTTCCTCGACAATGACCTCGCTGAGGGGCGTTTTCGTGTCGGCGGGCGACCGATCGCGCTTGCGGACTTACGCGGGCCGATCTTCGCCGTCGGCACTCAGCGCGACCACGTCGCGCCATGGCGCTCGACTTACAAGCTCCTGCTGCTCGCCGAGGCCGACGTCACCTATGTGCTGACGAACGGCGGCCACAACGCCGGCATCGTCTCCGAGCCTGGGCATCCCGGCCGCCACTACCAGAGCCTCACGAAACGGGCCTTAGACCGTTACGTCGACCCGGACACGTTCCTAAAAGACGCTCAGCGGATCGAGGGCTCATGGTGGCCCGCTTGGGCGGCATGGCTCGCCGCCAACTCGAGCGCGACGACCGCCCCTCCGCGGCTCGGCGGCGAGCAAGCCTCCGACGCGCTTCTCGACGCGCCGGGAACCTACGTCCTGCAAAAATAGGAGATCGGCCGACTGGCGTTGAAAGCCTCAAGGGAGGCAAAACTTTCGAGAAAACGCAAGTTTCGGCATCGCAAGCCTTTGCAAAACAGCCGAGAGGGCTTGCAATCCTCCGGGCGGAGGATGACGCGCGCGCCAACCGGCGGCGCGGCGCTCGCAGCCAGCCGACCCTTATCGTTTACGATTTGCAACGATTTTTGAAACCTTTCTAGGCAATTATGCTCTACTTCAATGATGGCCGCGCTTAGCTTTCAGCTCGAGGTCGAAGGAATGTCGCGAAAGTACTTTGGCACAGACGGCATTCGCGGGCGCGCGAACAGTAAGATCACGCCCGATCTGGCGCTCAGGGTCGGCCAGGCGGCAGGCCTCTCCTTCCGCCGAGGCGACTATCGTCATCGCGTCGTCATCGGCAAGGACACACGCCTTTCCGGCTACATGATCGAATATGCGATGGTGGCGGGGTTCACGTCGGTCGGCATGGACGTGCTGCTGCTCGGACCCATTCCGACGCCTGCCGTCGCCATGCTCGCGCGCTCGATGCGCTGCGACCTCGGCGTCATGATCTCCGCCTCGCACAACCCTTACGAAGATAACGGAATCAAGCTCTTCGGGCCGGACGGCTACAAGCTCTCCGACGAGATCGAGAGCCGCATCGAATCCTTAATCGACGCCGACGTCGCGCCGCGGCTCGCGCGTTCGCCGGCGCTCGGCCGGGCCAAGCGCATCGACGACGTGCAAGCGCGCTACATCGAATACGCCAAGCGGACGCTGCCGCGCGAAGTCTCGTTCGAGGGCCTGCGCGTCGTGATCGACTGCGCCAACGGCGCGGCCTACAAGGTTGCGCCCGAGGCGCTCTGGGAGCTCGGCGCCGAGGTCATTCGCATCGGCACGGAGCCGAACGGATTGAACATCAACCAGGACGTCGGGTCGACGGCGCCCGACACGCTTACGGCCAAAGTGCGGGAGATGCGGGCCGATGTCGGCATCGCGCTCGACGGCGACGCCGACCGCGTGCTGATCGTCGACGAGCGCGGACACGCCATCGACGGCGATCAGGTGATGGCGGTGATCGCCGAGAACTGGCGCGAGGAAGGGCGGCTCGCCAGACCCGGCGTCGTGGCGACGGTGATGTCGAATCTCGGCTTCGAGCGCCATCTTGCGGGGCTTGGCCTTGCCCTTGAGCGCACCGCCGTCGGCGACCGTTACGTCATCGAGCGAATGCGCGAGAAGGGCTTCAATCTCGGCGGCGAGCAGTCGGGACATATCATCCTCTCCGATTACGCCACGACCGGCGACGGCCTTGTCGCCGCCCTGCAGGTGCTCTCGGTCGTCAAGCGTCAGGGCAGACCGGTCAGCGAAGTCTGCCGGCGTTTTGAGCCGCTGCCGCAGATCCTGCGCAACGTGCGCTTCACGGGGGGCAAGCCGCTCGAGGACGCGCGCGTCCAACAGGCGATCGAAAGCGCGACCGCCGAACTCGGCGACCGGGGCCGCCTCGTCATCCGCCCGTCCGGCACAGAGCCGGTCATCCGGGTGATGGCGGAGGCCGACGATCCGGTCCTCGTCGGCAAGCTCGTCGACGACGTTTGCGCGGCGGTGGCCAGCGCGGCGGCGTGAAAATCATTTCAGAAAAGTCGCGGCACGTGACTTTTCATTCAGACGAATCACCCTATTCTCGGCTTCGTCGGCAACAACCTGAAAGGAGGTGATCCAGTGTCTCATTGTCCATCGTCACACGGATTGTGCGGGACCTGGACCATTTTCCTGTCGCGCGGGGTTTGCGCGTAAGGACGGCTTCTGGGACTCTTCCTCGCCGTCCGGCGTGGCCAAAGACAATGGAGGGGCCGCCCTTAAGAGGAGCGGCCCCTTTCCATTTCATGGGCGCCCTTGTCGCGAGTTGGCGGATCGCTCAAGTTGCCTTAGCGATGGAACTGACGCAAGCCGAATGGACAGCGGTCGGGCTGTCTTTAAAGGTGGCGACTGTCGCGGCTTTAGCTGGTCTGCCGTTCGGCGTCGCGGTTGCCTGGCTGCTCGCGCGGCGCGACTTTCCAGGCAAGGGGATCCTCAACGCCCTCGTCCACATGCCGCTCGTCCTGCCTCCTGTCGTCACCGGCTGGCTGCTGCTCATCGGCTTCGGCCGCGAGGGCATATTCGGGCGGGCGCTCGAGGCCTGCTGCGGGCTCGTCTTCTCGTTCCGCTGGACAGGCGCGGCGCTGGCGGCGGCGACGATGGGCTTCCCGCTGGTCGTGCGGGCGATCAGGCTGTCGCTTGAAGCGGTCGACCCGCGCCTTGAGCAGGCGGCCGCGACCCTCGGCGCGCCGGGCTGGCGCGTCTTCTTGACCGTCACCCTGCCGCTCGCCGCGCCTGGCGTCATCGCCGGCCTCGTGCTCGGCTTCGCCAAGTCGATCGGCGAATTCGGGGCGACGATCACCTTCGTCGCCAACATCCCGGGCGAGACGCAAACAATCGCGACGGCGATCTACACGACGACCCAAGACCCGAACGGGACGCCGGCGACGATCCGCCTTACCCTGATCGCGCTTTCAATCGCCTTTGCGGCGATCGTCGCCTCCGAGGGGCTCGCGGCGCGGGCCAAAAGGCGAGGCCAGGCCGCGTGATCGTGATTGACGTTCAATTCGCGCGGGGCGACTTCTCCCTTCGTGCGGCGATCCGCGCGAAAGGACGCATCCTCGCTTTGGTCGGGCCCTCGGGGACCGGCAAGACGACCTTGCTCAACCTCGTCGCCGGGCTCGAGCGGCCGTCCAAGGGCCTGATCGCGATTGGCGACCTGGTCTTCTTCGATTCGCAAAGACGCGTCGATCTTAAGCCCTACCGGCGGCGCCTCGGCTATGTCTTCCAGGAGCCGCGACTGTTCCCGCACTTAACCGTCGCCGGCAATCTGCGCTATGGCATGAAAGATGCGGCGCTAGGCCAGCCGCTCGTCGCCTTCGACGATCTGGTTGCCAGGCTCGGCCTTGGCGCGCTGCTCGCCCGCGCGCCCCAAGGCCTGTCGGGAGGCGAGAAGCAGCGCGTCGCGATTGGCCGCGCCCTGCTCTCCGATCCGCTGGCCCTGCTGCTTGACGAGCCGCTCGCCGGCATCGACGACGCGCGCGGAGAAAACATCTTCGCCATCGTCGAGACGCTGCGCGACGCTTTCAAGATCCCGATGATTTTCGTCAGCCACCGTCGGGACGAGGTGAGCCGGCTCGCCAGTGAGGTCGCGCTCGTCGAGCGGGGACGATTGATCGAGGCCGCGCCGGCGGCTTGAAGCTCAGCGCGCGTGAGAAAAATCCTCTCTCCCCTTCATCGAGGGGAGAGAGGATCACCCTCCCTAATTCTTTCTTTAGTGCTTTAGAGCGTGTTCCGGTCTGACGGAATCGGGATTCCCAAATCGGCTTGGTTTTGATTCAAGGTCTTGCCGGGAGCGAGGCCGGTCGAGATGGCGAAGCCCTATGGGATAGATTTGCGCGAGCGCGCCGTGGCTCGGGCGGAGAAGGGCGAGACGGTCCGGGCGATCGCCGATGCTCTTAGGATCAGTCCGTCTTGCGTCTCCAAGTGGAGGGCGCTGAAACGA
>Ga0187782_10003854_pt1 | contig 11190 bp, 10 predicted proteins | sample 0715_SJ02_MP15_2_FD_132454 | JGI IMG/M metagenome (GOLD analysis project Ga0187782, IMG submission 132454) | Tropical peat soil microbial communities from peatlands in Department of Meta, Colombia - 0715_SJ02_MP15_20_MG | ecosystem: Environmental > Terrestrial > Soil > Wetlands > Peat | place...
CCGCGCTCAGGCGTGAAAGCCGATCGAGGCGTGCGATCCGTCGCAGAAGGGCTTGTTCTTCGACGCCCCGCAGCGGCAGAGCGTCACGCGGTTTCTCACCTCATAGGCGTGGCCGTCCGCGCTCACCACCGGGATGCCGCCGCGCAACCAGAGCGGCCCGCTCACGCCCTCCGGGGGATCCTCGATGAGGCCGATCGAGACCGGCAGCGGATGCTCGATCGGCTTGCCGCTCTCGCGGTCCCAGGCGACCAGACGGCCCGAAGGGCAGTTGTTGACCTGGCGAACGAACATCTTGCGGACCTTCGCATCGTCGGTGTTGCCGACCTGGTTCCACACCTTACCGTTCGGGTCGCAGAACCGCGCGAACGCGCAGAGCGCCTCGGCGTCGGTGAGCGCCATCGCCGGGCCCTCCATGACCTGTGCCTGCTTCTCGTAGGGCTCGCGGCTTGCGGTCTCGGTGCCGACGAAACCGACCTTCTTGTGCGTGCCATCGCAGAAGGGCTTGGTCGCGGAGTGCCCGCACCGGCAGAGCGCATAGCTCTCCTTGGCCTCGAGCGGCTCGCCCGCTTTCCACTCCTCGGACCCGCCCTCGCGATCGGCGACGATGGTCTGCTTCGCGAGCGGTACGCCGCCCGTCACCAGGTAGGGCCCGTCTTTCGACACCACCACCCGTACCTCACCTTTGGGCTTGGACATTCACGGTCTCCTTGCGCGGCAGACTCGCAAGGTTGAACCAGCCTCGCGCGAGGAACAAGGCCGCGAGGTCGCCCGGTCGTCAGGGCGCGCCCAGGTACTTTGTGAGGGTGAAGCGCAGCATGAAGGGCTCGAGCGGATGCTCATGGATGTCCGCCCGTCCCGCGGGGTAGCCGGCGACCTCCCCCGCCAGGCGGTCGACGTACCAGAATTCCGCGGCCGCTGCCTTGGTGTTGAGGAGGTTGTAAGCGCCGACGGCCGCGCTCCAGCCGCCGCTGCCGGCGTAGTGGATATCGAGGTTGAGCTGCCCGAATCCCGATCCGTTCACCTGCCCGGCCAGGGTCGGCGCGTTGGCGCAACCCGTTACTCCGGGGAAATCCTTCACCGCCGCGGCATCCACGCAAGGTCCCGAGGAGAGCGGATAGGAGCTGAGGTAGCGATACGCCAGACCCGCGCTCCAGCGTCCGAGGTTCGTTACGTAGAGAGCGAGATCGCCGGTCGCGATGGGCGCGTTCGGGATGTAGCTGCCGAGGTGGCCCGTGCCGTCATCGAAGGCGCTCGTGAAGCGCGCGTGATTGGCGGAGTAGCTTCCGTAGAGCTCGAGCCACTCGCGGATCTGCCAGGTGAGATTCACCTCGAACCCGTAGCGGCGGCTTCCGGGTCCGGCGACATCGCTGCCGATATCGGGATCGTAGGTCGTCTCGGACTGCTGGTGCAGGTTGTAGAGCGCGACGGTGAAGGCGAGGTCGTGCCGTGGCTCGGCCCGAACACCGAGCTCCTCTCCGACCTGCGCCGCAAGCAGCGGCGTCGGCGACTCCCGGTCCGCGTTGCTTCGGTCCTGGTTGACACCGCGCAGGTCCGCACTGTGAAAGCCGCGACCGCCGCTCGCATAGAGCTCAAGTATCGGGCTCGGGGCAAAGATCAGCGCCGCCTTCGGCTGCCAGAGCGACTGGCTCACGGTACCACCGTTCGAATATCCCGCGACGGCGTGCAGCGGTGCGAGATAGTCGACGTCGGTGCCGTGCTGGTAGTCGTCACGAAGGCCGATGACGCTGCGCAGCGCCGAGGTCCAGTGCGTCGTGAGCTGCGCCCATAGCGAGCCGCTGAAGAGATAGACCTGGTCCGAGTTGGAGAACGACGGCGGGTCAGCCGCCGGCGGCAGCAGCTCGCGGTCCTCGGTCGGGAGCCTGCCGACGGCGAGGGAGTCATAACGCGTCGCGATGCCGCCCTTGAGCTCGTTGCGCGTCGAGCCCGTGACGAGGGGGAGAGAGCAGTCGGCGGCCGCGCCCGCGACGTGACGGTTCTCGAACTGCATCTCCTGGTCGCCGTGGACCGGATCGACGAGGTAGTGGGTGAAGTCGTTGTAGAGGTGCAGGTCGTTATAGATGAGGTACGCGTTCGCCGAGAGTTGCCCCGCACCGCAAACGCCGCGGAACTCGCCCGAGAGGCTCGCACGATCGGCGCGACCGCCGTCGGTGGGGTTCAATGTTCCGAAGCGGTTGGGGACGAGACCGTCCGTGATGGCGCGCAGCGGAATGTCCGTGGTGTTGGTCCACGTCTGGTGATAGTACATGCCGGTGAGCGTATAGATGCCGGCCCCGATAGCGTCGCTGTACCGCACCACGAGGTTTGCCTTGCGCGCATCGTCCGGTGTGGTGAACGGCCCGTCGTAGTGCTCGAGCTCCGCCGCGCCGAGGAGCTCGCCGTCACCGGCACGCGTCGTGCCCGCGCCGAACAGCCGCGCATAGCCAAACATCCCGGCACCGACACTCAGCTGGTCCGGGATGGTGTCGCGGTAGCTGAGGCGCACCGATCCGAGGGAGCCGAAGTCTCCCACGGATGCATAGTACGGGCCCTTGGTGTACTCGAGCCCGTCGGCGAGCTCCGGAATGAGGAAGTTGAGATCGGTGTAGCCCTGGCCGTGCGCGTGGGTCGGCTGATTGATCGGCATGCCGTCGACGAAGACGGCGAGGTCGGTACCGTGATCGAGGTTGTAGCCGCGCATCACGTACTGGTTGGCTTTGCCCTCCCCGCTATGGAGCGTCACGATGAGTCCCGGCACGGTCTCGAGCAGCTGTCCCGGCCGGTAGGCGGGCGTCAGCTGCAGCTCCTCATCGGCGACGATCCCTTCACTCGCGCTGATCGCCCCGCCGAGGAGCTCGAGGCGCGCTGCGGTCACCGTGACTTCGGTCATGGAGGTCGCCGTCACCTCCTCGGTCCCCTCGCTCGCATCGAGCGCCTGAGCGGGTGCGCCTTGCACTGCGCAGGCAGTGAGCACGACGACGATGCATCGGGCGCCATACCGCAGCCTCGCCCCGGCCTTGGCGCTCATGTTGGCAGGAACGCGCGCTCGATGAGCCACACCAGCGCCAGACCTGCGATGACGGCCGACCCCCAGGGCAGGAGCGCGCGGCGATAGGCGCGCAGGCGACGCAACGCATAGGCGAGCGGCATGACGGCGATGACGACGGCGAGCTGTCCGGCTTCGATCCCGAGGTTGAAGGCGAGCAGACACGCAAGGCGCGCGCCGGCCGGCAGGCCCATCTCGGCGAGCACCGAGGCAAAGCCAAAGCCGTGCAGCAGCCCGAAGGCGAACGCAATGCGTGCGCGCGATTCGGTGACCACGGGGACGATGTTGTTGAGCGCCGCGACGATGATGGAGGCAGCGATCACCGATTCCGTGAGCCGGCTCGGCAGGTGCACGAGGTTGAATGCCGCGAGCGAGAGGGTGATCGAGTGCGCGAGCGTGAAGGCGGTGACGACCTTGAGGATGCTGAAGAAGGCCGGCCGGCCGCGCTCGACGGGCTCCCAGTGGCGGCCGCACCGCCGCAGCACCGCCGGCAGCAACAGCGAGAGGAGGAAAAGGAGATGGTCGATGCCGCCGAAGATGTGCGTGGTGCCGGCCTCGAAGTACTCGATAACGGTGCGCCACGGCGAGGGACGATCGATCGCCAGCGTCATCGTCGCGTGGCTGCCGCCGAGCACGGCGGCCTGAAGTGTGGTGCCGGCGGTGAGCCGCAGGAGTCCCCGATGGGAGGGGTCGACCTCATCGAGTATGCGGTAGCCGATCCCGAGCACACGCACGGGCTCGAGGCAGTGCGCGCTGAGCGGCAGCCAGGCGTAATTGCCGTCGACGCGCGCGTTCACCTGCAGCGCGCCGAAGCGCACCTCGCAGCGTCGGTCCCCGGCCGAGAGCGACAAGCGCGGCAGGAGGTACGCGACGAGCCGCGGCTCGGCGCCTTTGAGCTCGCCCCAGGTGATGCGCCCATCGCCATCGGCGTCGACGCCGACGGCGAGCTCGACGTCGCGCACCGCGAGCTCGATCGAGCCCGTGAGGTCGCCTCCGGCGACGTTGAGCTCGAGAAAGCCGTTGCTCGCCACGTGTGCGTGGGCCGTGCTCGCGGCGAGCGCCAGGGCGAGAATGACGAGCGCGCGACGGATCACGGGCGGCTCGCGAGGTAAGGCGCAAAGCGCACGTCCTCGGTGCGATGCTGGCGGATGAAGGCAACGGCGGGTGCAGCCGCATCGAGGCGCTGCGCCGCGTGCGCGGCTTCGAGCAGCACGAGGAGATCGGCGGGCTCGCGCTGCACGGCGAAGTTCTGCTCGGCCGCCCGGAGCGCCGCCGCCGGCTCCCCGGCGACATCGAGCAGAAACCGGGCCTCCTCGCGGCGGTGCACGGCTTCACCACGCTCTTCCTCGACCGCAAAGGCGGCCGCGAGCTGCGCGCGGGTCGAAGCAAGCTGCACGTCGTGCAGTTGCCGCTGCGCGAGCGCGATGCGAAGCAGCAACGGCTCGATCGACTCGTAGCCGTGAAGGAGTGTCAACACCTCCGCGGCCCGTTGCTCCCCGAGCAGGAGGTCCGCGTACGCCGCTCGCGTGTAGAGGTCCTCGGGCGCAACGCGCAGGCCCTCGGCGTACCAGTGCTCCGCGGCGTGCTCGTCGCCGAGCCGCTGCGCCATCTCCCCGAGCTCGCAATAGCGCCAGGCGCGTGTGGCGGGCGAGAGCTCCTCCTGGGGCAGCGCGCGCAGCGCACGGTAGGCCGACTCGAGGTGCCCCTCGAGGGCCGAGAGACTCTCGCTGCAGAGCTCACCGAGGAGCCCCTCGGCGACGGCGGTGAGCCGCTCGCAGGACGCGCCCGCCTCCGTGTAGCGCCCGAGTACCCGCAGCACCGTGGCCCGTGTCAGCCACGCCTGAGCGTCGTTGCCGCGCGCCTCGAGTGCGCGGTCGAGCTCAACCAGTGCCGCAGCGAAAGCATGCCGGCTCTGCAGGATGGTCGCCTCGAGCACCAGCACCGAAGGGTCGGGTGTCGCAGCGGCTCGCCAGGGCGCGAGCACCGCCTCGGCATAGCCGAGAAAACGCAGGTCGCCGCTCGCGCGAGCCTGGGCGAGATAAAACTCGGCGAGCGGAAGTGCAACGTCGAGGCGGCTCGTGGCCTCGCGGCGAAGCGGCACGCTCGCGTGCGAGGTGCCGGGCACCAGCCGCGCCAGAACCTCACCATCACTTTGCGGCACGTAGGGGCTTGCGCCGGCGGACGTGCTGACTGCGATGCCGAGCGAAAGGCCAAGCAACAGGGCGAGCGGGAGCCGCCCCCGCAACATGCGGGGGCGGCTGGCACCGCGTGCCATCGGCGCGATCGCCTGAGTTGCCATAGGCGTCTCAGGTCCCGTCGATCCCGAGCGGCTCGGCCGTGTCGCTCGTGCCCGTGATGCGCAGCATCCCACCGTCGACCGGGTAGGGACTCTCGGTCTCCGAGCTCTGCCGCGCCTGCTCCAGCACCTGCGCCGTGTCGAGCGACTGCATCGTCGGTGCCGCCGAGGCCGCCGATGCCGGTGTAGCTGGCGTGCTCGTTGCAGCACTCGGCGCGCTCGTTCCGGCGTTCATGCCGGCATCACCACCGCCGCAACCACTCAACGCCGCCGTCGCCACGGCGAACGCCGTGACCGTCTTCGCAATGCGGTACTTCATGGTCGCCTCCCTCAGTCATTGGCGCTCGTCGGCGAACCGGCGAGCGGTGTGTTGACGTACGGAAAGACGGCGAGGTAATCCGACGGCACGGGCTCGACACCATCCGTGTAGTGCAGCTGCCGCGAGGCATCGGATGAGGGGTCGGGATCCCCGGCACCGCCGTTGAAGGGCGCGAGCAGCACCCCCATCGCGACGCGCAGCTCGATGGTCACGACGTCATCGATGGGCCGGCGCCCGTTCGGGAAGCCGCTCACGTCACCGCCGAGCACGCCGAGATCGTTTTGCGCGGCGACCGGGGTGACCTGCGTGCTCGTGTTGAGACGCAGCTCCTCGGACGGCTTGACGTGTGCCGGCTGGTTCAGCCCCTGGATGCCGGTGAGGAACGCCGCCACGAGGTCGGTGCGGGGATAGACGTTCGGCGCCCTGACGCCGGCGCCGCCGAAGAGCGTCTGCAGCAGCACCGGGAGCGACGGGTTCGTCACATAGTCGGCGAACTGCGCATCGTGACTCGGCTCGGAGGCGTTCCACCGATCCTTGTCCGGGAGCCCGATCACCACCTCGTTGACGAGCGGCATGCCGAGGCGCGACACCTGCGTCCAGGCACCGCCGTCGACGGAGGCGCCGGTTGGCTGTGCCACCGCGCCGACGCTCGCGACACTGTGGCCGCTCTGCGGCTCAGCGTTCACCACGTGCGCCTGGCGCACGCTCGCGGTCGTCCAGCCGCCGATCACCGGATCGTTCCCGTGAGTCAGGCAGGAGGCGGCCACCTCGAGCACGAGCGAGGTGACGTTGTAGTTTGCGACGGAGTTCGGGGCCAGCCGGCGCGCATTGACTCCGGCGGGGGCGAGCTCCTCGACGGGGTAGCGAATGTTGACCAGGTCGAAGGTCTCGCCGAGATTCACGACGAAGGGGTCTTTGCGCTGGCCGACGAACACCCGGCCGGGCTTGTCGCATCCCGGTATGTTGACGTTGTAGATGAAGGCATCGGCGTAAGCGGCATAGTCGGCGATCGACTTCATGCCGATGTTGTCGAAGGGCTTGCCGAAGGTGGCGCTGCCGGTCGCGGCATCGGTGACCGGTGCCGCCTTGCCCTTGCGACGATCGCCGCGCACGAGTGTGAGGCTGTAGGTCTCGACGACGTTCTGCGCCGCGGTGCTGGTGGCGCTCAGCGGCCCGATGTTGCTCAGGGGCACCGGGATCTGCTTGCCGCCGGCCGGCACGGTGAGCCCGCGCTCGTCCACCTTGAAGCGAAACTGAAACGTCAGGTCCTCGACCCCATCGCCGTCGTTGTCGATGTGGATCTCGTAGAGCGCGTTCGGGTCCATGGTGTAGTAGTTCGGGCCGCCCTGCGGGTCCTCGAACGGCTGGTAGTTCGCGATGAGCGTCACGTAGCCCCCTCGTCCGGGCTCGTAACTGTTGAACATGTAGAAGTCGGTGCCATCGACCTTAGGCTTGGTGGTGATGAAAGGCGCCTCGCGATGGCTCGAGGCGAGCGCGCTGCAGGTCAGCCCTGCGACGGCCGCGCCGGTCAGGATGCGGTGGATGATGGGTTTCATGGATGTTCCCTTGTTGGAGGAGGAGATTCGCCATCCACCCCTACGTACGTTGAGGCGAAGCGGATGCATCCGGATCGCTCGCGGCTGCGTAGCAGTCCTTGGGAACGCGCGCGCGAGGTGTGCGCGGTGGGTCAAGAAAGGTGGGAGCAGATAGAATGCGCGCGACTTCGGCCTGGACCGCCTTCTCAAGAGCATCTTGACTCCTGCAACGCAGACCGAGAGCGACCTCGACGCGCAGTTGCAGCAGCTGCTTTCCCGTTGTGCCGCTGCCGACGACGCCGCGCTCGAGCGGCTCTATGAGCTCGTGTCGCCGACGCTCTTCGGCTGCCTGACGCGCATGCTGCGGCGGCGCTCGGTGGCCGAGGAGGCGCTGCAGGACGTCTTCGTCACGGTCTGGCAGCGCGCGGGGCAGCTCCGCCCCGAGCGCGGGCGGGCCATGGCGTGGCTCGTGTCGATTGCACGCTATCGCGCCATCGATCTGCTGCGGCGCGAGCGACTCGCGCCCGCGCTCCTTGCGGAGCCGCCCGAGGCGCCTGCGGCGGCCGAGGAGACGCCCGAGGAGGCATGGCCTGCGGGCGCGACGCTGCTCGAGCGCTGTCTCGAGCTCCTCACGCAACAGCAGCGGCACTGCCTCGAGCTCGCCTTCGTCGCGGGCAACTCCCACGAGGACATCGCGGGCCTCATCGGGAGTCCCCTGGGAACGGTGAAGAGCTGGATCAGACGGGCATTGAGAACGCTCAGGACCTGTCTCGAGTCATGAATACGCCGCCCAACAACCCGGAGCTCATCGACCGCCTGGCTGCGGAATACGTGCTCGGGACGCTGCGCGGCGCGGCACGACGGAGGTTCGCGCGCTGGCGCGCAAGTTCGACGTCGGTCGACCAGCGTTGCCTCTTCTGGGAAGAGCGGCTTACTGCGCTGCTCAAGGACCTGAAGCCCGTGCAGCCGCCGGCGCGCGTCTGGCGCGGCATCCGCAGGCGCATCGCTTCCACCGCTCCCGGGATGCGCCGCAGCCTCGTGCGCAACCTCGCACTCGCGGCGAGCGTGCTGCTCGTCGGCGTGCTGGCGATACTCTGGTACCGCCGCGAGCTCGTTCCGGAGCGGGCCACGCAAGTCGCGACCATCACCGCGCCCGCCGGGGCGCTGTGGCAGGTCGAGATCTTCTCTCGTGCCGGTGAGCCCCCGAGGCTCGCGATCCGAGCGGGAGCGCAGGCCGCACGGCCGGCCGGCCACGACTACGAGCTCTGGGCGCTGCCGCAGGGCGGCAAGCCCGTCTCGCTCGGCGTCCTGCCCTATGTGCAGGGTTCGTTGCGCCGTGCGCTCACGTCGCGCGAGCTCGAGGCACTCGGCCGCTCGACGCAACTCGCGGTCAGCCTCGAGCCGCCCGGCGGCTCACCCACCGGTCAGCCGACCGGCGCCATCGTCTTCGTCGTCCCGCTGCAGCGCTCTACCTGAGGTCAGGAGCCCTTGGCGTAGTAGCTGTCGCCGAACCAGTCGACCACCACGACCGGCTCGTCGCCCATCACCCAGGCATCGTGGCCGCTCGGGAGCGAGGTGACATCGCGCCCCCTGCGCGGCTCGGATGCCGCCCGATTTAAACGATTCTCTACCAACTAGTAGGTAGCGGCAAGATGCCTGCTATCATTTCGGCGTGCGTGAAAAGAGCAGTTCCGGGTCGGCGAGGGCGCCGCGCCAGGGCGCGAGCGATGCAACCAGCACCCGCATCCTCGATGTCGCGGAACGCCTCGTTCAAACGCGGGGCTTCAACGGCTTCAGCTACGCCGACATCGCCGCCGAGGTCGGAATCACCAAGGCGAGCCTGCACTATCACTTCGCGACCAAGGCCGAGCTTGGCCGGACGCTGGTCGCCCGCTACACCGACGCGTTCACCCGCGCGCTGAAGAACATTACGGACTCCGTGCCTGGCGCCGCCGAGCGGCTGCGGGCTTACGTCAAGCTCTATACCGACGTGCTGCGCGATGAGCGGATGTGCCTCTGCGGCATGGTGGCGGCGGAGTACGGCACGCTCCCTGCGCCCATGCAGCTGGCGCTGCGCGTCTTCTTCGAGCTCAACGAAGGCTGGGTCGCCTCACTCCTCGAGGAGGGTCAGCAGGCCGGGGCATTTGCGCTGCGCGCAGCGCCTGTGGAAGCGGCGCGCATGCTGGTCGGTGCGCTCGAGGGCGAGATGCTCGTTGCGCGCGCCTACGCGGATCCCGACCGGTTCGCCTCATCCGCAGAGCTCCTCGTGGCGCAGCTCGAGGACGGCGCCCGCGGCCGCGCGGGAGCTGCCCGGACGCGCACTGCCCGCCCCCGCGGGGTGCGTGCTGCGCCCCCGCGAGCAGGATCGCCCGGTCGGCGCGCCGCGACGCGTTAGCCGTCCCGGGTCCACCGATGCACTGGCTGACTCCCCTTTTTATCGTGGCCGTCATTGGCGGCACTGCGCTCGAGCTCTGGCTCTCGCAGCGCCAGGCGACGGCGGTCGCGCGCCACCGCGGCGAGGTCCCCCGGCCCTTCGCCGGCAGCGTCTCGGCGGCCGAGCACGGCAAGGCCGCCGACTACACCATCGCCAAGGTGCGCTTCGGTCGGATCGGCACGGTGTTCGATGCGGTGCTGACCCTGGCGCTCACGGTCGGCGGCGGTATCGCGCTCATCGATGCGCTCTGGCGCAAGACCCCCCTCGCGCAGCCCTGGCTCGGTGTTGCGGTCATCGCCACCGTTGCGCTCATTCTGCAGCTGCTCCACCTGCCCTTCTCGCTCTGGCGCACGTTCCGGCTCGAGGCGCGTTTTGGCTTCAACCGCACGACGCTCAAGGTGTTTCTCGCCGATCTCGCCAAGAGCCTCGCGCTCGCCGTAATCCTCGGGGGGCCGCTCCTCGTGGCGGTGCTCCTTCTCATGGAGCGCGCCGGGCGCTGGTGGTGGCTGTGGGCTTTCGGTCTCTGGCTCGCGGTCATGTTCCTCATGGCCTGGGCGTGGCCCGCCTTCATCGCGCCGCTCTTCAACCGCTTCTCACCGCTTCAGGACCAGGCGCTCAAGTCACGCATCGAGGCGCTGCTGACGCGCTGCGGGTTCGCCTCCCGCGGCGTCTTCGTGGTCGACAACTCGCGCCGCTCGAGCCATGGCAATGCCTACTTCACCGGCATCGGACGTCACAAGCGCATCGTCTTCTTCGATACGCTGCTCGAGCGGCTCGGCCACACGGAGGTCGAGGCGGTACTCGCCCACGAGCTCGGCCACTTTCGCTTGAGGCACGTCCGCAAGCGGCTGTTGCTCTCGATCGTCGCGAGCTTCATCGGGCTCGCCGTGCTCGGCTCACTTGCGGCGCAGCCCGGCTTCTACGTGGCACTCGGCGTGCCACAGCCCTCGGCGCACGCCGCACTCCTCCTCTTCGTGCTGGCGCTGCCGGCGTTCACGTTCTTCATGACTCCGCTCGCATCGCTTTGGTCGCGGCGTCACGAGTTCGAGGCGGATGCGTTCGCGACGCGCCACGCAAGCGCCGGCGAGCTCGCGACGGCGCTCGTCAAGCTGCACCGCGACAACGCGAGCACGCTCACCCCCGATCCGGTCTATGCCGCCTTCTACTACTCCCATCCGCCGCCCCTCACGCGGATCACGCGGCTGCGCGAGGCGGCCGCGGCCAGCGCGTCCTGAAGGCGATTCAGGGTACGTAGTAGAGATCGATGGTTTTCCCGACACGCTCGAGCGGCGGGTACGCCTCGAGCCACGCGTAGTCCTTCGCGTTTCGCGTCCGGGCGAGCGCCGAGACCGCGACCCAGCCCTTCACCGGGTGCTGGGGAGGGAGCACGTAGAAGGGCGGCAGTGACTCACGCGAGAGATCCGCGGTGCCGCGGTAGGCGAGGCTCAGACGGCGGATGTGGAGCTCGGCGGCGCGCTGCTCGAGACGGTAGAGGTCCTGCCCCCAGTCGAGGTCGGAATCGACGAGCACCTTCTCGGGGTGAGCGACCGTCTCGTTGAAGTA
>Ga0187782_10003855_pt1 | contig 11184 bp, 11 predicted proteins | sample 0715_SJ02_MP15_2_FD_132454 | JGI IMG/M metagenome (GOLD analysis project Ga0187782, IMG submission 132454) | Tropical peat soil microbial communities from peatlands in Department of Meta, Colombia - 0715_SJ02_MP15_20_MG | ecosystem: Environmental > Terrestrial > Soil > Wetlands > Peat | place...
CGCTGCGGCATGTAGCTGATGCGATCCTGAACTTGCTGCGGGTCGCTCGCCACGTCGATGCCGAGCACCTGCAAGGACCCGGCATCCGCGCGCAACAGCCCCACGGCGAGGCGCATCAGGGTCGTCTTGCCGGCGCCGTCAGGGCCGACAATCGCCGTGAGCTGCCCTCGATACGCCTCGAGCGAGACGGCATCGAGCGCGGGGATCGGCTCTGCACGAGCGCGCGCGAACGACTTGTGCAGCGCCTGGGCGCTCAGCGCCGCTGCCGGACCCTCGCTCACGCGGCTCCGTGCGCGGCAGGCGTGCCGTCGGGATGCGCCGCCGCAGGCTCCCCGCGCTTGAGCTTTACGGTGGCGGGCATTCCCAAGCGCAGCAGGTCGTCCGGATCGCGGACGAACACTCGAATCTCGTACACCAGGCTCGAGCGCAGCTCCGTGGTCTCCACGTTCTTCGGCGTGAATTCCGCCACGGGTGAGATGAAGCCGACCCACGCCGAAAAGCTGCGGCCGGGGAAGGCATCGGCCGAGACCGCGGCGCTCATGCCTTCGCGCACCCACCCCAAATCCGGCTCGGCGACGTAGGCGCGGACCCATTTCGGATCCACGATGGCGAGCGTGAAAGCGGACTTTTGCGGAGAGGCCATCTCCCCCGGCTCGACGATGCGTGAGCGCACGACCGCATCTTGCGGTGCCACAAGATCGGCGTCCTTCAATTGCTGCTGCAGGAGCGCGAGCTGCGCCTGATCGGCGCGCAGCTCCGCCTCGCCCTGCGCGACGTCTTCGCGGCGCGGACCCGCAATCTCGAGTGCGAGCGCCTTGCGGTTCACCTCGAGGCGAGCCTCGGCGGCATCGAGCGTCGCCTTGGCCGAATCCATGTCCTGCCGGCTCACAGCGCGGCCGGAGGAGCTGTCGGAGAGCGTCTGCAAGCGCGCGAATTGCGCGCGCGCGTTCCGCGCATCGGCCTCAGCGGCTTGCAGATTGGCGCGCGCCTGCGCGATCTCCTCGGGCCGGTTGCCGTGATGCAGGCGCTCGACGGCCTGCTGCTGAGCGGCGAGATCGGCCTCGGCTTTGGCGACCTGGGGAAGGAGCCGGCTGGTCTCGAGGCGCGCGAGGAGCTGGCCGCGCTTTACGTGATCGCCCTCCTGAACGAGAACGGCGGCGATGCGCTCGCTGCCGTTGAACGGCAGCTCGACCTGCCGCAGGTCGATGTTCCCGTAGAGGCGCAGCTCCGCGGAGCTCGAGTGCCGCGACAGCGCCCACCACAGCGCGGCGCCGATGACGACGACCGCGGCGAACACGATGCCGTAGCGGGCGATTCTTGGCTCGATTCTTGGCATGCGAGACGTCCCGGCGGGACGTTAAGATGGATTCGCTTTTGCAGTCAAGTTAAATTCAAATTTGAATTTGAACTCTATAGCGGACTGGAGCAAGATGACGGGCTGATGCGAGGCAAGGCTCATGCGACGAGGCGCGGCTCGTCGCGCCGGGTGTCGGCGCGAAGCTTGCGTACCCGTGCCCGATTGATCGATACCGCCGGGCAGATGTTCGCCGAGCTCGGCTTTGACGGCGCGACCGGCCAGGATATCTGCCGCCGCGCCGGCGTACATTCCGCCGCCATCGTCTACCACTTCGAGGGCATGAGGGGGCTGTACCGGGCCGTTCTGAAGGAGGCTCGCCGCCGCTTGGTCACGACCGAGGCGATCCGTGCGGCGGTCAAAGCCGAGTCCGACCCGCGACGCCAGCTCGAGGCCTTTCTCGGCCTGATCGTGAAGGCCGTGACGAGCCCGGCCTCGCAAAGCTGGGCCGGGCGGCTGTTCGGCCGTGAATTCGTGACGCCCTCGAGCGTCTACGGACAGGCGCACGATCGCGCGTTGGCCGCGCGCGCCAAGATGCTCCGCCGCATCGTCGGCGCGCTCACCGAGCGCTCACCCGGCGACCCTCTCGTGGCGCGCGCCTGCATGAGCGTCATGGCCCCCTGTGCGTTGCTCCTGTTGATCAATCGTGGCAAGCTGCAACGGATGCTCCCGGGGCTCGATCTGAGCGCCGATCCGGCGGTGCCGCTGACTCGACATCTGGTGGATTTCGCACTCGCCGGCGTGCGCACGACCGCGCGCTCGAATCCAGGTTGATGGGGTCGATCCAAGTGCTATGGAGTAGCTATGACCACGAGCAAGAGGAAGACGAGCCGCACGAACAAGTCCGCTCAACCATCGAACGACAGTACTTCTCCCTCCCTGACATCGCCGAGCGGTGCGACCGCGGTGCACGAGGGTGGTGGCCCGTCGGACGATCGCCATGCAACGATCGCCGAGGCCGCCTACTACCGCTCGCAGCATCGCGGCTTTGCCCCGGGCCACGAGCTCGAGGACTGGCTCGCAGCGGAAGCCGAGGTCGAGCAACGCCAGGGGTCGGAAGGACGCGTTTCCTGAGATCGACCGCGTGAGCGCCGACCACATCCTCGTCGGCGACGTCGGCGGCACTCACGCCCGCTTTGCGATCGTGGAGGCATCCGGGCCCGGCCCGTGGCGCATCGTGCAACGCCTGGACCTCACGGAGCCCTTCCCTACCTTCATCGGGGCCCTGCAGAGCTATCTCGAGCGAGCGGGCGTGCGGCCCCTCCCTCGGACGGCCGCCATTGCCGTGGCCGGCCCGGTCGTGGCGGGAACTGCCCGCTTCACCAATCGCGGGTGGGATATCTCGGAGCAAGATCTGAGCAAGCTCGGATTCGAGCGGGCCTTGCTGATCAATGACTTTGCGGCGCTCGCCCTCGCCGTCGACGTCCTCGAGGCGCCGTACCTGCGCACCATTGGACCCAAGCTTTCAGGGCTCGAGGGAGGCACGATCACGATTCTCGGACCCGGGACGGGGTTCGGTGTCTCCTGCCTTGCACGCTACGGCGATCGCGTCGTCCCGATGGCGACCGAGGGCGGCCACATGGGCTTCGCACCGAGCAACGAGGAGGAGCTGGCGGCGCTGCGATTGATGTGGAAACAAACAGGGCGCGTGTCGATCGAGCGCGTCCTCTCGGGCGCGGGCCTCGAGAACCTTTACCGAACGCTGCAGCAGTTGGGCGGTCGCGAGGCGCATGCGCTCGCCGCGGCGGAGATCAGCGCCGGCGCCATGCGCAATGACGCGGATTGCCGGGCTGCGCTCACCATGTTCTGCTCGATCTTCGGCGCGGTCGCGGGCGACCTGGCGCTCGCACACGGGGCGCGCGGCGGAGTCTACATCGCCGGCGGTATCGCCGAGAAAATCGAGGGATTTCTCCTCCAGAGCCCGTTTCGCGCGCGCTTCGAGGACAAGGGCCGGCTAAGGCCGTTCGTCGCTGCGATTCCCACCCAGCTGATCGTGTATCCGGATATCGCATTGCTCGGCGCCGCCCGCTCGGCCGTCGTGCTCGGATCCGCCGGGTCGAAGTAAGCGCATCACGCCCCGCACAAGGCCGCCGACGTGGAAGCCCATGTGTCGTCAGCGACTCACTGCGGCCTCGACCGCTCGAGCATCACTCAGGCCTCGATCAGCCCGTGACGAATGGCGATCAGGGTGAGCTCGGACTGATTGTCCACGCCGAGCTTTTGCTTGATGTTGTAGAGATGCGTGCCGACGGTCGAGGCCGACAGCTTGAGGTCCTGCGCGATGCGCTGCACCGTGGCGCCGCGAGCCAAGCGCATGAACACCTCGAACTCGCGCTCGGAGAGCCGCTCGACGGGCGATTTCGTCCCCTCGAACGCTGCCAGTGCGAGCTTCTGCGCAAGGGCGGCATCCAAGTACCGGCGGCCGGCGGCCACCGCGGTGATCGCTTCCAAGAGCGCCTCGGGCGCGCCTCGCTTGGACAGAAAGCCCAGGGCGCCTTCCTGCAGCGAACGGCGCGCGTGCATCGGGTCATCGTGCGCCGAGAGCGCCAGGACACGCGCCTCCCGATCGCGAGCGCGAATGCGCCGCAGCGCCTCGAGACCGCCCATGCCCGGCATGGCGATGTCCATCACCACCACATCCGGGGCGAGCTCCGCGTAGCGCTGGCACGCCGCCTCGCCGGAGTCGGCCTCGCCGACGACGTCGATATCGGCATGCGACTGCAGCAAGAGCCTGAAGCCCGTGCGCACGACCGCATGGTCATCAACCAGCAACACGCGGATCATGCCGGCGCACCGAGCGGAATCTCGGCCGTGAGCTCGACGCCGCCGCCGGTCTGATTGCAGACTTGGAAGGTGCCCGAGAGCTGCGCGACGCGATCGGCCAAGCCCTTGAGCCCGAAGTGACCCGGGCGCGACCAGTCTCCCGGCAGGCCGACGCCGTCGTCCGTCACGCAGACCCGAATGCCCTGCGCATCGCCCCGAACCGCGATGTCGATGCGCCTGCACCGGGCGTGGCGCAGGGCGTTGATCAGCCCTTCCTGCACCACGCGGTAGATGGCGAGCGTGACACTCGGACCTAGATCGGGTGGCAATGTGTGCTCGAGTTGAATGGCGACCGACGGATGGCGGCGCTGCCAGTCGGCCACCAGGGTTTCCAGGCTCGCACCCAGTCCGAGGGTATCGAGCGACAACGGTGCGAGCCGCGGAATCAGGCTGTGCATCGCATCATAGAGCCGCGCCGCCTCATCGGAGATCATCCGCGCCGCCTCCCCAGTCGCCGGATCGCGCGCTCCGCCCTGGCTCGCAATCGCGAGCGCGAGGCTGCGGATGGCGGTCACCGACTGCCCGAACTCATCGTGCAGCTCGTGGGCGATGAGCCGGCGCTCCTCCTCCACCCGCTGATCCATGAGCGAGGCCATTTCGCGACGCTCCTCGAGCCGCGCTTCGGCATCGCGCGCCTGACGCTCGGCCCGCACCTTGTCCTCCACCGCTTGTGCCATGCGATTGAAGGCGCGGCCGATCGCCTTGGCCTCGAACCCCGCGAGGGGCGGCAGGCGAAACGCGAGCTCGCCGCGCTCGAGCCGCTCGAGCCCGTCCCCAATGACCGGGAAGGGCTTGAGCACGTGTGCGACGGTCCAGAAGGCGAGCCCATTCACCACGACGAGCATGAGGACGCCGAGCGCGGACAGGCGCACCATCTCGTCCCAGGCATCGAGCACCGCGCGCGAGGGCTGAGCCTCGACCACCAGCCGCACACCGCCCCGAAGATCGAAGGCTTCCTTGGCCGACTCGGGGGTAAAGAGTCGCGCGAACCACGCCGGGGCCTCGCGACCCGCCTTGTACGTGGCAGGCGGCGAGCGATACAGCACCTCCCCCGTCCCCGACAGAAGGTAGACCTCGTTCGCCCGCACCCGCCCGAGCTGATTCAAGAACTGCAACACGAGCTCCGGGCCTCCGATCGTCGAGTAGACCGCCGCCAATCGGCCGAGCAAGTGGGACGCAACGAGGTTCGCCGCCTGAATTTCCTCGCGGACCGACTCCCGGGTGCTTTGAAACTCGGCGGCAATGAGCACGATCACGAACGCGCCGCTCAAGGCAGCCACCACGAGATTCAAGCGCGTGCGCAGTCTCATGCGCTCAATGGTACCAGGGGCTCCGGCACGGCCGAGGGCCCGCCCGGCCCGCCGTCTCAACCGCACTCGAGGGCCCGCCCGGCCCGCCGGCCCCGCGGCGGAGAGCCCGCGCGCCGCCGGCTCATGAAAATCATGAGGCGAATTTCATGACCCTCACGATGTATTCATCCCCGGGGGGCATGGATGATGAGGCCGTACCTCGAATTGGAGATCCGTCATGAAGTGGGAAACCCCGCAAGCGATCGAGTTACGGTTCGGCATGGAAATCACCATGTACGTGGCCAATCGCTGAAATGTCGATTGGGCGCGAGCCCGCGCAAGCGGCCGCGCCCGCCCTCCCGTGAAAATTCGGATACTGGGGTCGGCCGCCGGCGGCGGCTTTCCCCAGTGGAATTGCAATTGCCCTAATTGTGCCGGCCTGCGCTCGGGAAAGCTCCGGGGCGAGGCTCGCACCCAATCCTCGATTGCGCTCCGCGGCCAGGATCCGGCTCGCTGGGTGCTGGTAAATGCATCGCCCGACATCCGCACCCAGATCGAGAGCAGCCCGGAGCTGCAGCCGAATCGCGCCTTGCGCGATAGCGCGCTCGCGGCCATCCTGCTGGTCGACGGCCAAGTCGACCACACCACCGGGCTCTACATGCTGCGCGAGTCGACCCGCCGCTGGCCCCTGTGGTGCACCGACAGCGTCTATGCCGATCTCACCCGCGGCAATCCCATCCTGGGCGTCCTTGCTCACTTCTGCGGCGTCGACCGGCGGCGCCTCGAGCTCGATGTCGAATTCACGGTCGATGAGGTTCCAGACGTGCGCTTTCGCGCCCTGCCGGTCGCCGGCAAGCCCGCTCCGTATTCACCGAACCGCGAATCCCCGGTTGCGGGGGATAACGTGGCCCTCCTGATGACCGACCGCCACAGCGAGCGATCGGTGCTCTACGCGCCGGGCCTGGGTGCGATCGACGATCGATCGTGGGAGGCTATGCAGTCGGCAGCCTGCGTGCTCGTGGACGGTACCTTTTGGAGCGACGATGAAATGGTCCGCCTGGGAGTCTCCGTCAAGCGCGCCCGCGAGATCGGGCACCTGCCGCAAAGCGGTGCCGGGGGAATGCTCGAGTGGCTCGATCGCTTGCCAACGCGAACCCGTAAGATACTGATCCATATCAACAACACGAACCCGATCTTGAACCAGGCCTCCGCGGAGTCGGGCGAGCTCGAGCGCCACGGCGTGGAGCTGGCGCGGGACGGGATGGAGATCGTGCTATGAACGCGGTGAGCGGTGATGCGAGCGCGGCGAGGGATCATGCCCCGTTAAGCCGCGATGCCTTCGAGGCAGCGCTCAGGAAGCAGGGCTCGGCGTACCACATCTACCATCCGTTCAACGTGCTCCTCAACACGGGCAAGGCGAATCGCGAGCAGGTCCAGGGCTGGGTAGCCAACCGCTATTACTACCAGATCAGCATCCCGGTGAAGGATGCGGCGATCCTGTCGAACTGCCCGGAGCGGGCGGTGCGGCGCAACTGGGTGCAGCGCATCTTGGATCACGATGGCTACGGCGATGACCCCGGCGGAATCGACTCGTGGCTACGGCTGGGGGAAGCCGTGGGGTTGTCGCGCGCGCATGTGGAGAGCCTCAAGGACGTGCTGCCGGGGGTGCGCTTCGCGGTGGATGCGTACGTGAACTTTGCGCGGCGCGCGCCGTGGCAAGAGGCGATCTGCTCCTCGCTCACGGAGCTGTTCGCGCCCGAGATCCACAAGCAGCGCCTCGCGACCTGGCCGCAGCACTATCCCTGGATCGACCAGGCGGGGCTCAAATATTTTCAAAGCCGGGTGACTCTCGCGCGCCGCGACGTCGAGTTCGGCCTCTCCTTCACGCTCGACACCTTCACCACGCGCGAGCTGCAGGAGCGCGCGCTCGAGATATTGAAGTTCAAGCTCGATGTGCTGTGGCAAATGAACGATGCAATGGCCCTGCGCTACGCGGTGCCGCTATGAGTGCCGCGATGAGGATGCCGCGGTGAGCACGAGCAGCATCAGCCTCGATTCGCGGCCCGCGGTCGGCCGCGGGTTCCGCCTGCAGTGGGAGGCCGCCCAGAACGCCTACGTGCTCCTTTACCCCGAAGGCATGATCAAGCTCAACACGAGCGCGGGCGAGATCATGAAGCGCTGCAACGGCGAGGCGACGATTGCCGAGATCACCCAGGATCTCGAGCGCGCATTCGCCACCAACGGGCTCGCGGGCGATGTCATCGCGTTCGTGACCATGGCGCACGGGAAGCATTGGCTGGCGGTGCCGACATGAGCGCGGCAGTGACCCCTTCGGTGGCGAGCGCCGCACCGCAGACCCCAAGCTCGCCCCATGCGACTGCGAGCACCGCGATCCCGAGCGCCATGCCGAAGGTGCAGCCTGGACCGCCGCTCTGGCTGTTGCTCGAGCTCACCTACCGCTGCCCGCTGCATTGCGTGTTTTGCTACAACCCCACGGATTTCATGCGCACCGGGCCGGAGCTCGAGACCGCGGAGTGGCTCAGAGTACTGCGTGAGGCGCGCGCCCAGGGCTCGGTGCAACTCGGGCTGTCGGGCGGTGAGCCCCTCACGCGCGAGGACCTGGTGCCGATCGTGGCGGAGGCGCATCGGCTCGGGTTCTACATCAATCTCATCACCTCCGGCGTGGGCCTCACGGAGCCGCGCATACGGGCGTTGAAAGAGGCGGGGCTCGATCACATCCAGCTCTCGTTTCAAGACAGCACGCGGCAGATGAACGATTTCCTGAGCAGCACGCGTACCTTCGATCTGAAGTCCAAGGTCGCCGCGCTCATCAAGCAATACGACTATCCGATGGTGCTGAACGTGGTGCTGCACCGGCTCAACATCGATCACGTCGAGGCCATTCTCGAAATGGCCCAGCGCATGGGCGCGGACTACGTGGAGCTCGCCAACACGCAGTTCTACGGATGGGCGTGGCAGAACCGCGAGCAGTTGATGCCGAGCCGCGCGCAAATCGAGCGAGCGGAGGAAGCGACTCGCCGCTTTCGCGAGCGCCTCGATCGGCCGATGCGGATCTTCTTCGTGGTACCCGATTACTACGAGCGGCGGCCCAAGGCGTGCATGAACGGGCTCGGCTCGATCTTTCTCACGATCACGCCCGACGGCACGGCGCTCCCCTGTCACGCCGCGCGCATGCTGCCGGGGCTCGAATTCCCGAACGTCAAGAACGCGAGCATCGCCGAGATCTGGTTCGAATCCTCGGGATTCAACCACTTCCGAGGCGAGGCGTGGATGAAGGAGCCGTGTCGCAGCTGCCCGGAGAGAGGCCGCGACTTCGGCGGCTGCCGCTGCCAGGCATACCTGCTCACCGGCGATGCCGCGAATGCGGACCCGGTGTGCGACCTGTCACCCCATCATCATCTGGTGACCGAGGTGGTCGCGCGGGCGAATCGGCCGCCGAGCCCGGCTGACGGGCCGATCGGCGCGGTCCCGTCCACGAGCACCCTCATCGAGAAGCCGCTGATCTTTCGCTCCCCGGCGAATTCGGCGGCGCTCCACCCATGAGCGAGCACCCCCGATGGCGGGGGTGACGGCGGTGTTTCTCGTCGCTCTCGGCGCGGAAACGGCGCTTCGGTTGTGGCTCGCGTCTCGACAAATCCGCGCAGTCGGCGCGCATCGCGATCGCGTGCCGGAGCTGTTTTCGGCAGAGATCGCACTCGCCGAGCAGCAGCGCTCCGTCGACTACACGCTCGCGCGCGTGCGCCTGGGACGGTGGTCGACGGTGTTCGAAGCGTTGATCAAGCTCGCGTTGACGATCGGCGGCGGTCTCGCTGTGCTCGAATCGGTGGTGAGCCGGACCCAATGGCGCGAACCCTGGCGGGGAACGGCGCTCGTGCTCGGGGTCGTGGTGCTCTTGGGGCTGGTCGGTCTGCCGTTCTCGCTGTGGCGGACGTTTCACATCGAGGCGAGATTCGGCTTCAATCGGGTGACACCCTCGCTCTTCGCTCTCGACCTCGGCAAGCGGCTCCTGTTGGGTCTCGCGCTGGGCGGCCCGCTGATTCTCGCGACGCTCGTGCTCATGCGCAGCGCGGGGCCGTGGTGGTGGATCTGGGCATGGGTCCTGTGGCTCTCTGCCACGCTCGTGCTCAGCTGGGCCGCGCCCAGGTTCATCGCGCCCCTCTTCAACCGGTTCTCTCCCTTGAGTGATGCGGCGCTGCGCGAGCGCCTCGAGGCACTGCTCTCGCGTTGCGGCTTCACCGCCCGCGGCGGGGTGTTCGTCATGGACGGTTCGCGCCGCTCGGCGCACGGCAACGCCTATTTCACCGGGATAGGACGTCACAAACGCATCGTGTTCTTCGACACCCTTCTGGCGCGAATCGACGCCGAGGAGATCGAGGCGGTGCTCGCCCACGAGCTCGGCCATTTCCGGCTGCATCACGTGCGCCAGCGCCTGGGCCTATCGGCCGTGGGCGCGCTCCGGGCTGGCGCTTCTCGGATGGCTCGCGCGCCAGCCGAGCTTCTACACCGCGCTGGGCGTGCCCGCCGGCTCGCCGGCGATGGCGCTGCTCCTATTCGGCGTGAGCGTGCCCGTGTTTCTCTTCTTTGTGACCCCGCTCGAAGCGTGGTGGTCGCGGCGGCAGGAGCGAGCGGCCGATGATTTCGCCGTCGCCCATGCGCGAGCGGACCGCTTGGCAGGTGCGCTCATCAAGCTCTATCGAGACAACGCCGCGACGCTCACGCCGGACCCCCTATACTCGGCGTTCTATGATTCCCATCCGCCTGCTCTGGAACGGATCGCGTGGCTGAACCGAATCGCCGCTTCTTCCCGGCCCGTGCCGCAAAGCTAGTGTCCTAAATCAGAATTTCGCCGGCATTCGAACGCCGCCGCCCCGCCCGCTGCGTTGCTAGCCGCCGCGCCTCAGATCAGCCGCGAGGCGCGCGCAGGGGGTTTTCTCAGAATGTAAGCGTCGAAGGTCATGGCGACGGAGCGCATGAGCAACCGCCCGGCCGGCGTGAGAGCGATTTCGCTCTCGCTGAGCTCCACGAGCCCATCGGCCTGCAAATCGGAAAGCCGCTCGCGCTCGGGCGCGAAGTAGCGGTCGAATTCGATGCCGTAGCGGCACTCGATGGCGGGAATGTCGAGGCTGCCATCGCACATGAGCCGATGAATGACCTCTTTGCGCAGCACATCGTCGCGGCTCATCTGCACTCCGCGCTGCGCCGGCAGCTCGTCCGCCTGCACCGCACGCTGGTAGTCGGCGAGCGACTTGGGGTTTTGCACGTAAAGATTCCCCACCTGGCCGATGGCGCTCACGCCGAGATTGACGAGGTCCCGATCAGCGTGGGTGGTATAGCCCTGGAAACTGCGATGCAATGTACCGTTTTGCTGAGCTTGCGCGAGCCCGTCGCTGGGCAGTGCGAAGTGGTCCATGCCGATGTAGCAGTAGCCGGCCGAGCGCAGCGTATCGATCGCGAGCTCGAGCAGGCGCAGGCGAGTCGCGGCATCCGGAAGCTCGGCGCTTTTGATCTGGCGCTGCGCTTTGAATACGTGCGGCAGGTGGGCGTAGCCGTAGACCGCGAGCCGGTCCGGACGCATGTCGACGACGCGTGCCAAGGTCGCAGCGAAGCTCGAGAGAGTCTGCCGCGGCAGCCCGTAGATCAAGTCGAAATTGATCGAGCCGAAGCCCAGGCCGCGCGCTCGGTCGTACACGCGCGCAA
>Ga0187782_10003861_pt1 | contig 11178 bp, 7 predicted proteins | sample 0715_SJ02_MP15_2_FD_132454 | JGI IMG/M metagenome (GOLD analysis project Ga0187782, IMG submission 132454) | Tropical peat soil microbial communities from peatlands in Department of Meta, Colombia - 0715_SJ02_MP15_20_MG | ecosystem: Environmental > Terrestrial > Soil > Wetlands > Peat | place...
TACGACAAGTGCACCAAAACGTCGGCCAGGGCGCGCAGGCGCGTGGAGTCAGCCTGATTCTTCGCCGACCCGGCACTGGTTTCGAGCGAAGAAGCCATGCTCTGCAACTTGCGGAGCTTGCCCTTGTCGGTCGGCGCGGTCTCGGCGCTGCGAATCGCCTTTTGCAGCTTGGCGATCTGGCTGGCGGAAAGCGCCTGCGAGCGGGCCAACTGATCCACATAGGCTTTCGCCACGGAGAACGTCGCGGGCCACACCAGCCTTTGCTGGTTCTGGACATTTAGCTCGTTGACCTGAGCGGTCTTGGCCGCGTCGATTTCGTTTTGGGTCAGGAAGTTTGTCGGAGTGAGTTCGAACACATCCAGTCCGCGGGAGATCTCCGAGCCATAGATGTAGCCGTTATACCAGTACGCCGACCAATCGCCGCCCAGGATCAACACTTTCGGGTCGATCGCACCGCGGGCGTAGTACGCGATCTCGAAGGGGTGGTCGGGGTCGGTGAAGTCCATGACCGAGACGCCGCCCTGGTACCAGGCCTGAACTTCGATGTCGCGGCCGGGAACCGGAATCAGCGAACCGTTGTGGGCGACGCAGTTCTTGGTATCGCCTTGCGCGGCGGGCATCTTGTAATAGTTGGCGAAGGTCAGCTTGTTGTCTTTAAGGCGGAAGATGGCGTCGGCGCCCCATTTGTTGGGGTCGTTGGGACGGCAGCGTGCCCCCATCCCGCCTCCCCATTCGTCGGTGAACACGACTTTGCTGCCGTCGTTAGAGAAGGTGGCGGAGTGCCAGTAGGAATAGTTGGGATCGTTGACCGCGTCCACGCGTGTGGGATGCACGGGATCGCGGACGTCGAGGATGAGTCCGTTGCCGGAGCAGGCGCCGGCGGCGAGTCCGACCGCGGAATAGACGGTGATGTCGTGGCATTGATCGGTGTCGCGTGGCTTCTCCGAGCCGGGTTTGCCGTGCGTGCCGCCGTTATTCAGACCGTTGAACGCGCCAGTTCGTGGATCGATAAAGAGGCGGGGGTTGGAGACGATCTTCGAGTCCTGCGGAGCCGCGAGGGGAACTTTGATCACGTCAATGCGGAACAGCGCCGTGTTCGGGTCCTTGTCCGGCTTTTCGCCGGAACAGCCTTCCAGTTCCTCCGACTGGCGTACGAAGGAAGTGCCTGAGACGTAGATGTAGACGTTGTCCTTGTCGGCGGGATCGAGGACGAGGGTATGGGTGTGCGATCCGCGGCAGGTCTGCACGGCTGCGACCTGGCGGGGATTGCGGACGTCGGAAATATCGAAGATGCGGACGCCGCGAAAACGGTCTTTTTGCGCGGCGGGCAGACGCGGCCGTTGCGGCTTGTTTTTGTCGGCGGCGGCTTTGTCCTTGTCGGCGGCGTTGTCTTTATTAGCAGCCTCGGCGTTCGGTTTGTCGGTGTCTTTGCCGGCGTCCTTGCCTTGGTCGGGGTTCTGGTCTTTTTTTGCGTCGTCCTTCTTTTCTTCTGCTGCCGGCATGGGTTCTGGCGGAAAGCCCTGGGCGCCGCAATCGAGCCGGCCATTGGTCATTTCCACCGACATAAACAGCAGGTTCTTGTAGACCGACACGTCTCCCTGGCCGCCGGGGCAGACCATCGAGGTCAGCAGTTGGGCGTTGGCCGGGGTGGAGATGTCGAAGATATTCACGCCATAGAAATTGCCCTGAAATAAATGGTTGCCCTGAAAAGCGAGGTCGGAGTTGGCCACCGCCAGCTGCGCGATCACAAGCTGCATCGGCTTGGGGATCATCTTGGTCATGGCGGGAGGCACGCCGAGCTGGACGAGCGACTTCTGGACTTTGGGGTCATCGGCGTCGGTAGTATCGATCGAGAATGCCTCCGGCTTCTTGACCAGTTGCAGGTGCTTGAGGCCCATGGCGACCTCGCCCGCATCGTAGAGTCCGGGGGTGAGCTTGAAGCGCGGGTCGTTCACGTCCGCCCCGGTCATTCCCTCCGGCAGCGTGGGAGCCGGCTCGGGAGCGAAGGGATTCGCCTCGCCTCCGCCGTCCTTGTTCTTGGCGTCTTTGCTCTGCGAATCCTGATTTTGCGAGCTTTGGCTCTGCGAACCCTGGCTTTGCGCATTCTGGTCGGCGGGCGCGGCCGCGGGCTTCTGAGCTTGGGCAGCTGGAGGAGCGGCAGGCTCTTGCGCCAGCGTGCGGTTCACGGTGAAACAAAAAGTAAGCGCGGCTGCCATCATCCAAAGAGCAAATCGGCACGGGGCAAACCTGCACAGGCTAAATCTGGATACTCGGTTCATCGGTTCTCCTTAGCGTTCCTTTTCCAACATGTCTTGCATGATGCGGATTTCGGCGCGCTGGCCACTGTCCACATCGGTGGCGAAGTTGAATAACTCCGCGTCCTGGCCGGCGCCGGCGGTGTCGAAAAGATCTTTCGCCATAATCAGCGCGCCGTTGTGATGCTGAATCATGCCTGTCAGAAATAAATGATCGAACTCACGGCCCCTGGCCTTGCTCAGCGCTTCCATCTGCTCCGGGGTGAGCATGCCGGGCATCAGAGGCATGGAGTCGTGGGACATGGCCATCCCTGGCATATTCATGCCCGGCATGGTGGACATTGGTTCAGGGACAGACTTGCCGCGGGCCACGAGCCAGCGCTTCATGAATTTAATTTCGTCTGACTGGGAATTGCTGATACGCGCGCCGAGCAAGCGCAGGCTCTTGTTCTGAGTGTGGGAGAGGATCATCGCCGTCATCTCGACGGCTTGCGCATGATGCATGATCATGCCCTGCATGAACTCGGTGTCTTTGGGCGAAGCTGGCGGCAGCACGGCTTTCGTGGTCGGCGGCAGGGTCTTGCTGGGCTGTCCCGGAGCGCTCGGTTGCACCACTACTGGCTTGGCTGGGTCTGATTGCTGCGCTGACGCTGCCGCGGAAAGCAGGATTGCGGAGACAGCCGCGACGAAGAACGCCCCAGGGCGCAAGAGGATTGCTTGCAGCAAAGTGGGCATTACATGAGATTTCGTCTTTTTCCGGTTCATCTTCCTGCTCAATCGGGACAAGGACGTGATTTTCTCACAAAATACGTAAGTTCTCGAAATCTTGTTCCCTAGGCCGGCAATCCGCTGCAGAAGGGGGCAACTCCTACTTCGGGGCACCCAGGTGCTTCAGCTTCGCGACGGCGTTCTTGTCCTGCGGGTTCAACTCCAGAGCCTTCTTGTAGTTCTGGATGGCGAGACCCGTGTCGCCTTGTTCAAAGTAGGCGTCGGCGAGGCTGTCCCAAGTGTTGTAGTAGTTGGGGTCGGTTTCCACGCTGAGCTTGAAGATCTCAATGGCATCGGTGGTTTTCTTTGCGTGAAGCAAGTCGTAGCCAAGGCCGATGAGCTCCTGGGCGTTGTAGTCGTAGGCGGCGGGCTGAGCCGACTTTAGTTCGTGGTACTGCTTGACGGCGGCGGCGACGTCTTTTTCCTGGATGGTCTTCTTCAGAACGTCGGAGATCAGCGGACGGCTGGCTTTGGCCTCCACGTCGGCCAGCATGTGGTCAAGGTCGGAACGAGCAAACAGGGTTCCGCCATAGACGACGGAGTTGATCTTTGTGGTGTTGGAAATGTCGTCGAGGGGATTGGCGTCAAGCAGGATAAGATCGGCGACTTTACCTTTTTCGATGGTACCGTAATCTTTTTCGGTCCCTAGGAAGCGTGCCGGGTTGAGCGTAGCCGTTTGGAGCGCCTGCATCGGAGTAAGACCAGCCTTGACCATCAGTCCGAGTTCATCGTGCAGGCTGAAGCCGGGCATGCAATAGGGATTGGCGGTGTCGGTGCCGGCGAGAATGCCAACGCCGGCTTTTTGCATTGCGCCCACCACCTCGAGATCCTTGACGAACTCCTTCTTAGCGAATGCGAAGTCTTCAGGGCTGCGCGGGCCATAAAGATATTTGGCGGTTTCGGGCTGCCACTGGCGTCGCAAGCCTGGCGGCATGTATCTGAGGCGCGGATCGCTGGTGAATGTGAGGTCGTCTGTGTAAGCGACTGAGCGCAACACGGTAAGAGTCGGGACCTGCCAGGTTCCATTCTGCTTGAAGATGGCGAACAGCTCGGCGGCTTTTGGGGGACTGTAGGAATCCAGCTCCGCCTGACGGAGAGCCTTGTAATGGTTTCCCCAAAAGGAGGGATGAGAACCGGCGAGATCGTCGGCCAGGTCGGCTTGGGCAGCCTGGAAAAATTCCTCGCTGCGACTGGTACAGGCTGGCAGAACGCCGAGAAGGTGTTCGAACGAGCGCTGTCCGGCGCGCGAGGCTTCTTCTGGAGTAACGGACTTTGGGACGTGCCCCGCGAAAGGAATGCCTTGCTTCTTGGCCTCATCGACGATGGCAAAATATTCCTCTCGCGGAAGGAAACTGTAGACTTTCACGAAGTCCGCGCCGCTCTGCTTGGCCTCATCCACGGCCTGACGGGCTTCGGTCTCGTTGGAGACGCTGGTGGAGCCGGGCCAGAAGGGCTTGGGACCGTCAATCGGCTGACTGGCGATCACCAGATGCGGGGTAAGCAACTCGCCGGAAGCGCTCCGTTTCCGCCATTCCCTGTGGATAGGAGTGCCCCACATAATGCGCATGCCGGTGACGCCGTTGGCCAGAAACAGAGGTAGGTAGTCGGTGTCGCCCCAGTGCTGGTGCATATCCCAGAGGCCGGGGATCAGGAACTTGCCGGTAGCGTCAATGACTTGAGAATCGGTGGGTGGATGAATCCTTGCCGACTTGCCGATCTCGGCGATTCGGCCGCCGGAAACGACGACGGTCATGTCGACCTGGGCCGGTGCTCCGGTCGCGTCGATGACGGTGACATGCGTGAAGGCGATTGCCGACGGCTGGCCGAGTGGTGCCGCGTCAGTGAAAAGCGAGCACAGGCATAGGGCGAGAAGAGAACAGCAGAATTTGCGCATGCCGAACCTCAAGCTTCGACCGTGGACGGGAACGTGGGAGAACTATACTAAAGGCGGGGAAAAAGGTAAAAGGCTACGACATTGGTTATGCTCTAGCCACCAGCTCCTGCGAGGGAGCCAACAGCGTGGAAGCATGTACCGTCGCAGCCCTTTGATGCGATCACCGCTTTCGCGGTCCCAGACCCCAACGGTCCCTCGCAGGACAGTCGGTTTTTTCAGGTCTGGCTGCTCAACAGGTCGCCCCATCGAGCTGATCACTCAGTCTACTTCGGGTCGCTGCTAACTCTCGTTTGCTTCGACCCTTTCAACCGTCGACGCAAACCACATTAACAGACAATTCAAAAACGTCAACGCAAAGTATTGGTGCAGTTGTAAATTGCTCCCCTGTGCATAAGTTAAACTGCAAATCATTGCATTAGCGGAATTTATTCAAAGCAGGCGAAAATTCACCCCCGGTTTTGCACACGGAATTGCACAAGAAGCGGAGCACGGCTGCAAGGTGTTGAAAGGGAACCAAGATAATCGTCTTGACGGCGAACGAAGATGGGCGCATTGTCAACTGTACACTGCAAGAGCAAGCGTCACCTAGAAAGAAAGCAAAACCAGTTAGCGAACGCTTCGAGACATGCCGGAATTAGTCGCTTATGTGGACGGCGGTTGCCTGGGGAATCCGGGGCCTTCAGGTATTGGGGTGGTGATTGATGGCGGGGACGAAGGCCGGGTGCACATCGCCAAATGGATTGGACATCAGGATAACAACGTCGCCGAATACGCGGCTTTGATGGAAGCCTTGCAGTATGCGGTCGCGTGCAATGCGCGGACCCTGCATGTGTATTCGGACTCGCAAGTGGTGGTGCGGCAGATGACGGGAGAATACGTTTGCCGCAGCCCGCGGCTGTACTCGATGCACTGGACCTGCCGGAAACTGGCGCGGTCGCTGGAATTTTCCATCTCGCACGTGAAGCGGGAGCACAATGCCGAAGCCAACCGGCTGGCGCTTTCGGCCGTGCGGCGGCCGGGGCGGGCTGGTCAGATTCTCAACGATCCCCAGGACTAAACTCCACGCCTTTGGTCACGCACTTCTGCACGGAGATCAGCTTGACACCCTGCTGGCTCCGAGCGAGACTCCAAGTACATTCCCTTATTGCTAATGGGGTTCGATCTCGCGAATAGCGCGGGGCGGACTGTAGAGCGGAGCTAAATCTCTTGGAACAGAATCCTGCAACTCGGAGTGGCGGATCGAGCGTATACGCCGCACTGGCAGCGGTGCGCGAGACGGCTGCGTCTTCTGCCGTGCGCTTTCCGGGAGAAGACAGCGGGCGTTCCCTGGCCGAGATGGCGCAACGCGATCTGGATGCGGCGCTGCAGTTGCTGGCCGATCGCGCGCAGTACATTACCGGCGCGAGCGGAGCCGCGATTGCGCTGCGGCGCGACGGAAGAAACGATATGCTCTGCCGCGCCTCCAGCGGCACCAGCGCTCCCGAGCTGGGAGCGCTGCTTTCAACCGAGTTCGGACTTTCCGGGGAAAGCGTGCGCACGCGGCGCCTGTTGCGCTGCGACGATGCCGAAAGCGATGCGCGGGTGAACCGCGAAGTATGCCGCGAACTGGGCATCGCTTCGGTGGTGGTGATGCCGGTCGTGCATGACGACGAGGTGCTGGGCGTCTTCGAACTTTTTTCCGGCACGGCGAACGCTTTCGGGGATCGGGATCTATCGGCGGTGCAGCGGCTGGCGGAGATGGTGGAAACCGCCGTACGTCTGGCGCAGGCGACTGAGGATCTCCCCGAGCAGTTGGGGCTGAACGCCGAGCAGGCGGCCGTCACTCATCCGGTTGCGAACCAACCGGTAAGGGAAGACGAAGGCAAGACGCCAGCAGAAGAGATCAGGCTCGACAACGAACGCCCCGTTGCGCCTGCGGCCGACACCGCGGGCGTCGAACCGCAGGCCGTAACGGAACCGTCGAGTGAAACCGGGAATGTTGCCGGGGCGGCCTCGGAGAATGCGACGGCTGCGAAGAAACTATTCTGGTCGGCTGCGGAGAATGCAGCCGCCGCGACCTCCGGCGAAGCCGATCTGACTCACGTGCCGCCGGTTTTGCGGGGATTGAAGAAATGCGAAGCGTGCGGCTTCCCCGTTTCGCCTGGGCGTGTCTTGTGCGTTGAGTGCGAAGAAAAGAAGTGGCGCGGGCAATTAAAACCCGCTGCGCCGCCTGTGGTGCAGCCGCCGCTCGAAGTTCCACCCGCTTTGCCGGCGATGAGCGAGGAGCAGACGGCGGCACCGGCGCCCGAGGCTCCGGCTGGGAAAGATCCGGCTGGGAAAGATCGGGCAACTCCAGTCCAGTCGGCCGAGAGTCCTGCGAGCCCGACTCCGGTCATTCCCACTCCAGAGATCGCTGAAATCTCAACTCCTGAAATCTCGACTTCTGAAAGCCCTGCCTCTGAAACCGCGCTGGCGCAACCTGCCGCCGTGGACAATGAGGAATCCGCAGAAAAGCATCCTGCTGAGGAGGCCGCGCCACAGACGCAAGACGCAGAAAATCGCGCACCAGAACTGGTCTTGAGCGCCGCGGCAGAGGAGAAACAATCGTGGATTGGCGCGAACAAATACGTCATTGCAGTTCTGCTGATCATGGCCGGGGCGATCGCCGCCGTTTTTTTCCTGCGTTAGAACCCGCTGCGTTAAGTCAACAAAGCGATCTTTTGTGCAATCCCGTGCCCTTGCGGTTGGCAAAATTAGGCTCCCCGCACCTCGGAAAATCTTGACAACGCAGGCAACTCTGCTAAAGTTCGGAAGAAGGATTCCAAATCGAAAGATTGCACGCAGGTGCCCCGGTTATGAAGAACGTGTATGAAGTGTTGCGGCAAAAGGAAATGGAACTAACCCGCCTGGAGAAGGAAGTGGAGGCGCTGCGGCTGGTGGCTCCGCTGCTCTCGGAGGAAAAGGAAAGCGTGAGCGACATGGCGAAGCCGGCGTTGGCGGCGGCGGTGAACGGACCGCAGCCCACCTCGCGGATTCCGGTCCCGACGGCGGCGACGATTCCGCCTCCCCAGCCGGTCCGCGCCGCCGGATGGGAAGACACGGCGAAGCGCTGGCCGTAGTCAGGGCTGTCGCGACCGAGAGTGCTCGCGGGCGAGTACCGCGCCCGTACAACGCCATTTGCGTGAACAGCCCGGGCTTAAGTCCCGGGCTGAAGTGTATCGGGCCAAATTAGACAGGAGAAACGATGAAGAAGACGCTGGGATTGATGATGGTGATGGCAGCGGTCGCGATCCTGATGGCAGGAAAGGAAACGATCCAAGGAACGCTGATCTCGGAAAGTTCCGTGCCGTGCGGGTCCGAGACCAAGGGCAAGAAATCGACGGACCTGATGTGCCAGGAGTATGTAATCCGCACCGATACGACCGAATATCACGTCCGCCAGGAGAAGCAGTCGCACAAGGCGCTGCTGCCGATGAATACTGCGGTCGAAATGACGATGAGCAAGGATAAGATGAAATTCAAGGTCAACGGCAAGGAATACGAAATGCTCATTGTGTCGGAATCCGCCGTGGGCGGTGCGACCAAACCGTAGCACAGGACGATCGCGGCACTGGTGGCGGGTCTTTAGGGTCTCAGCATCATTCCATAGGCCCGGCAGTGGCCCGGAGGCAGCGTGGGTTTTCTAGATAGAGTCTTCGCTAAAAAGAAGGTCTCGCAACGCGAGTTCGCGGGAATTGTTTCGGAGGCATTCCGCGAGAGCGGGGTCGCGAATCTCGAGTTCCGCGAATCGGAGTTCGCCCTGAAAATCCCGGGCAAGGATTCCACCATCTTTTTGCATAACTCCTACTCGAGTTTTTGCGGGGCCCCGAAAAAAGAACGGGCGGCGATTGTTACGCGGCTGGTGGCGAGTTTTACGTCGCTTCCCGAAATTCCCAAGAGCTTTGCCGCGGCCAAGCCCAATCTGATGCCCGTGGTGCGCGACGCGGCCTACTACAGCTTGAGCCGTCTGCTGACGCGCAAGCACAAGTCGGATGACACCGAACTGGAATGGCAGTCAGAGAAGTTTGCCAGCGGACTCATCCTGGGGCTGGCTTACGATACCGAGCACAGCATCACGTCGATCAATCAAAAACAGCTCACCGAATGGGGCGTCGAGCTGAAAGAGGCGTTCGCCGCGGCGAAAGACAATCTGTGGGAGAAAACCGATCCCAGCAAGATGGTGGGGCAGAACGGGGTCTACGTGGCCCAGTGGCACGACTCCTACGACAGTTCGCGCATGATGCTGACGGAGCTAATTTACCGCCTGCAGGTGGATGGCGATCCGGTGGCGTTTGTACCCAATCGCGACGCGTTCTGGGTGACGGGAAAAGACAATGTGGCGGGATTACGCACGATCATGAAGATTGGCAGCGAGAGCCACTTCAAGCTGGGCCACTCGCTCTCGCCCGATCTGTACGTGCTGGTGGACGGCAAGTGGGTGCTGTACATCCCTGAGGATGCCGAAGTAAAAGCGCAGTGGCTGGCGACGCGGCGGCGGCGCAATTATCTGGATTACGATCAGCAGAAGAAGCTGATCGACCAGATTCACGATCAAACCGGCGAAGACTACTTTGTGGCCAGCTTCACCGTCTTCGAGCGCCCCGATAAAAAGGAGTGGAGCGCGTGCGTGTGGACGAACGGCGTGGATTCGTCGCTGCCGAAAGCGGATGCGATCGGGTTCGTCGTGGATGCCGAAAATCGGGACATGTTTGTGGTGCCGTGGGAGCGGGCGACTGAGATCGTGGGCGGTTTGATGCAAGAAGAAGCTGACCTGGTGCCCGTGAGATACCGCGTGCGGGGATTTCCGGCACCTGATCAGGTGAAGCAGTTGCGCGCCGTGGGCATGCGCATGTGAGGGCAGAAGCTTGAAGTCAGAAGTCAGAAGCAAAGCCCAAGTAGTGTATTTCTGCATTCTGAATTCTAACTTGTGACTTCCCTCAGTCTAAGCGCGGACGATTTCCTCCAACGCAGTGACCAGCCGATCCACTTCTTCCATCGTGTTGTAGTGCACCAGCCCGATGCGCAGGAATCCGCCGGATTTTTCCACGTCGAGATGCTCGGTGAGATTCAGCGCGTAGTAATTTCCATCCCAGGTGAAAATGCCACGTTCGCCGAGTTTGGTGGCGAGTTCGAGCGGCGTGTGGCCTGGCTTTCCGGAGACGATTCTTAGCGCGATCGTGCCGCAGCGCTCGTCAAAACGCGCCGGATCGGTGATGCCGTAGATTTTCAGGCCGGGGATCTTCTGCAGGCCCGCCATGGCGCGTTCGAGCAGCGCGCGTTCGTGCTCGTGAATCACGCAGTAAGCGGATTCGATGGTGGCGCGGCGCGAGCATGATTGAGGCTGGTTGCCGCTATGCCCACCCTCCGCAAAAAACGCGGAAGGGTGGGGCAACCCCTTTTCAGATAGCGCCCTGCGGCCCAGGTCGGCGAGGTAGTCCACACAAGCGGTGATGCCGGCGATCAGTTCATGATTCAGCGTTCCCCACTCCCAGCAATTAGGAATCGCGTTCGTGTTGGCGCGAACTTTGTACGGGCGCAGACGCTGGAGGTGTTCGCGTTTGCCGAAGAGCACGCCCATGTGCGGCCCGAAGAATTTGTACGTCGAGCAGACCAGGAAATCGCAATCGAGCGCGGCCACGTCGATGAGGCCGTGCGGGGCGTAATGGACGGCGTCGATGTAGGCAAGGGCGCCGGCGTTGTGCGCGAGGTGAATGATTTCTTTCACCGGATTAATCGTGCCAACGGCGTTCGAGGCGTAGCCGACAGCGACCAGCTTCGTCTTCGCGGTGATCTTTGAGGCGAGGTCGGCCATGTCGAGCGTGCAGTCTTCATCGTGGATTTCGGCCCAGCGGACGGTCAGGCCTTTTTCCTCAGCCACTGCAAGCCAGGGGGAAACGTTGGCGTCGTGATCGAGGCGGGTGACGAGGATCTCGTCTCCGGGCTCTAGCTCGCGGCCTATCGCGCGTGACATAGCGAAGGTCAGCGCGGTCATGTTGGGGCCGAAGACAATTTCATCGGCGGCGCAGTGAAAAAAGTCAGCCATGGCGGCGCGGGCTGCGGCGATCATGGCGTCGGTGCGGCGGCTGGTGGCGTAGGCTCCGGCGGTGTTGGCGTTCGACTCGCGCAGGTAGTCGGAGATGGCGTCAATCACGCGCTGCGGAACTTGCGTCCCGCCGGGCCCGTCGAGAAAGGCGGCGGGTTGGCCGTTGACGGTTTGGGCGAGCGAGGGGAATTGCGCGCGGA
>Ga0187782_10003864_pt1 | contig 11173 bp, 13 predicted proteins | sample 0715_SJ02_MP15_2_FD_132454 | JGI IMG/M metagenome (GOLD analysis project Ga0187782, IMG submission 132454) | Tropical peat soil microbial communities from peatlands in Department of Meta, Colombia - 0715_SJ02_MP15_20_MG | ecosystem: Environmental > Terrestrial > Soil > Wetlands > Peat | place...
ATATTCGTTCGTCATTGCCGTCGTCGCGCCGATAGGTCCACTGCTCGTCTACCGCTTCGCCGACAAGCTTGAACGCAAATGGCAGATTGTCTGGAGCGCGATCTGTATCGGAGGGTTTGGTCTGCTCTTCGCCCACGCGCGCGGGCCGCTGTGGCTCATCCTGCTCGGAGTTGCGCTGACGTGTTCGAATAACTGGCTGTCCGTGGCATTTCACACCTATCAGGCGGAACTCTTTCCCACAGCAGTGAGGGCGCAGGCAGTCGGCTTTGTTTATTCGTGGAGCCGATTCAGCGCGATCTTTACGAGCCTGATGATCGGCTTCTTTCTACAACATTCGGGCGTGGAGGGCGTTTTCGCGTTCATCGGCGGCTCGATGCTGCTCATCGTCGCTGTGATTGGCGCGTTTGGTCCGCGGACGCGCGGTCTCGCGCTTGAGTCGATCTCACATTGAGTGGACTAGTGTCGGATTGCGGACTTGTTCAGGGTCACGGCGGCGCGAACGAGAGCTTTCAACGCCTCCTCGTCTATCTTCTCGCCTTCGTGGAAGTCGATGGCGCGCCTTGTGTTCCCCTCAAGACTGGAGTTGAAGAGACGCGAGGGATCTTTCAGAGCCGCACCTTTTGCGAAGGTCATCTTCACGACGTTCTTGTAAGTCTCGCCCGTGCAGATCATCCCATGGTGATACCACACCGGGACACCTCTCCACTTCCACTCCTCGACGACTTCGGGATCGGCTTCCTTGATTAAGGCGCGGAGCCGGCTGAGCGTCTTGCCCCGCCAGTCGCCTAGCTCCTTGATTCTCGCGTCGATCAAGTGAGATGGCGGCTCGCGTCTCTGCGAAACGTCGTTTTTTCTCTTCTTCATGTCTTCCCCAACTCTTCGGCTGGCTCAGACTACCATTTGGGCGGTTCAACGCCGAACTGCTTGGCATACTCGGCGTTCAATCGCTGCCAGCCGCTGAACTTGATCGCGTCGCCACCGGCGATGCGGCCGATGGGAGTTCCGCTGAGAAGGTGATCCAGAACATCGAATGAAATGTGCCACCCGGCTGCACCCATTGAGACGAAGCGGCGATCGATGGTGGTCCACAGCGTCAGGCGAGTGCCGCCACCAGAGGCTTCGAGTTCCCACCGCATATCGTTGCCACCCGAATTGTATTCAAGCACCTTGGGAGCGTCGGCTCGCCTCACCTTTGTTTCGATAGGCGTGTGCGCCCCCAACCAGGTGAGCTTTACCGTTCCAACCGCGCCAAGGCTCCGATCAACCTCAAACGGCGCCCATTCGTGCAACTGCGCCGGATCGGTGAGCGCCTGCCAGACTTTTTCCGGCGGGTGACGCAGTTCCTTGACGAGAACCAATGTCCAGATGTCTCCGTCTTTTTGTACGCGCGCTATGTTGGCCGGACCTGGTGTGTAGTGTTCGCGATCGGTCATCTACTTCTCCTTGGCTTCCTTTTCGTTGGCGTTGCCCTCGTGTGGGTTGATGGACCCATGCGGTCCAGGTGGCGTCCGAGAGCGTCTACGTGAGCGGACCAGAACCGGCGGAACTGAGCCAGCCAGGCATCCACCTCCTGAAATCTTTCTGGCTTCAGCCGGTAGAGACGGCGCTGCGCGTCCACGGTGGATTCCACGAAACCGGCCTCGCGCAGCACTCGCAGGTGCTTTGACACGGTCGGCTGCGGCATACGAAGCTGGCGCTCGATCTCTCCCACCGACTGTTGTGACGAGACCAGGAGGCTCAATATCGCGCGTCGGTTCGGCTCCGCAATGATTTCGAACGCAGATTCCACTCCTCTTATATACCTCTAACTGCATATACACGTCAAGGAATATAATGGGTAGGGCGCAGGCTACGTTCACCCCTGACGTAAATGCGCGCGTCATGTCAGAGCTGAAGCTCCGCCCCCCCAAAACCCGCATGTTTGCCTGAACAGGAGAATCCAGCGGTATGCAGCGTCAATCTGACTTTTTGCGGCTTGATGCCGTTTTGCCGTGAGGATTTACTGGTCGTTGCATGAAGAGACGGGACGATGGACGCTGTCGTCGCGGTTTGCAAGGAAGCAGAATTCGATGAACTTCTTGCCGTACTTGTCTTTGATTTTCTTCGGCACGTCATTCTCGGTGACCTGCTCGAAGTGGAAGTCCACCTTGCCGTCGGGAAAGACCGTTCCCAGTAGGTAGCCGGACGTGTAACTGACCGCGAGGGTCTGCTTCGGGACGCACTGCGACGGATCGGCGCTCTTGGGACATTCCGGCAACCGGTAGCGCGCGGCGCCCGCGGTTCCGATCACCCAGCCTTCCAGCACGCCACGATCGGGCTTGGCTGTGTTGTTCCAATAGGGCGTGTTGAAAATGTCGGCCATGAGGAAGTGCGAATGGCTGGCCAGCACGTAGACGTGCTTGCCGGCATCCTTGTGAAAATCGAGTAGGGCCTTGTAGGCCTGCCGACCGCTCTCGAGGCTGCGGCGATTCACGTCGTCCGGTTTTCCGTCATCGCCGTTCATGCTGTGGCCGCACGCCCAACTGTTGGGCAGCGCGCGGTGCATCCCGACAACCACCGACTGAACATCGCGGTCGGACCGGTCTTTCGCCAAAACCCTATCCAGCCAGTCGAGCTGGGACTTTTCGAATCCTGTGTCCATCGAGTTGTCGAGATAGATGAAATCGACCGGGGACTTTTTCCAGTGATAGAACGCGGTTGGAGATGAAGCGGAGGGATTGTCGACGAGGCGCTGTTTACGAATCTCGGGCGAGTCGAGCCACGAGTGAAAGAACGCCAGAAAGGCGTCGTGGCTTGCTATCTGGTTTGGGTCTCCCTCGCCGCGCAGATAGAGCTCGTGGTTGCCGATGCCGAGAAAGATGGGAAGTTCGCCGAAGGGCTTTATCTGGTTGGAGACGAAGTCGCCCCAAGCGTTTTTCTGGTAGTCAGGGACGCTTAGCGTGTTGCCATACTGTTCTTTCATGTCTTCGTCGGTATCGTATCCGACGCGAAAATCTCCCAGGTGCCAATAAAACTCGACGTTGTGCTGGAGGACGTTCTGGGCAATCGCTGGCATTACCACGTCACCGCAGTTGCGCGAGTCGCCGGAGACGCTGAAGCGCCAAGTATTCTTCGCGGCTTCTTCTGCTTGCGAGTCGGAAGGCCTGGCGGAGGCTTTCGCCGACGATCCGCAGAATGCCAAGAACACATAGATCAAAGTGAGCACGGTAGCGATCCCGAAGGCAAATATCTGCAGGGCGGAAGGAATGCGCGCATTGGCGCCAATCACCACGTCTACGTTATCGGGCAAGTGGGGATCGTTCGCCGGGGCGAGCGTTCCCGTGAGGCCCATCAGCGCCCATAATCCACAGAGCGTCGAGACCAGGAAGAACGCCCAGGCGAAAACGGCCAGCATTTTCGGGCCGACGAGATTGGCCGAGAAGAGAAGCGTGACGGTCACGATGCTAGTCGATAGGGTGATGAGCTGCTTGGTAAGGTCGGACGCAAAATCAAACGCCTTCTTCTGGCGGTCGTTCATCGGGGAGCACCTCGTGGATTGCTAGCAAAAGGGGTAGCAGGGGCAGAACCGGAACTTGACGGCGGTGAAGTCCGTGTCCACCAGGCTACACGTTCCGGCAGTGGTTAGGGATTTTGCTTGATGCGGCGAATTCTGGATCATCATTTCGACGAACCGGATGGTGTCGTCGACCATTTTCGAGACCTTGGCGTGGTCACCGGAGCCGCCGTCCGCGACGAGCTTCCGGGCTCCGGCCGTGATCAGAGTGCGAATCCGTTGCTCTGTCTGCGGGTCGAATTGAAAGCCGTGCGAGCGGGCCGTCGCGTCGGCGACGTTCCAAAGATGATCTGCCAGTCCCAGCGGTTCGTTGAGCGCCTGAGAGCCCATTGGAATGGCTCCTTGCAGAGTTTACAACTCATTAAATGGCGCGCATGTTACACCATACGGAAAGTCTAAGCTATCGGTATGTTGGAGAGGTCTTTGGCCGCGAGGAATCGCAGCCGACGGCGGAAGGATGGTAGCGCTAACGGGAATCGAACCCGTATTTCGGCCTTGAAAGGGCCGCGTGCTAACCGTTGCACCATAGCGCCACGGCGGAACAAAACAGCGGTGAGATTTGATTATCGAGGAAAGCCATACGATTGACAAGCCGCGCCGTGACGCTGCAAGGGACCTGTACTTTGGTACACGCTAACCGATAGAACGCAGGCGCAGGTATTACACAACTATTACGAAGCGTTCCCTCCGATACTGCTAGTGTGGACTCGCACCTCAGGAAGCGCCAAGCTCAGGAACTCAGCAAGCGCACAGAAAAGGGCCAAATGACACTCAGCGATTTGGGGAAAGAGTCTTCGAAGGAACACGGAATCAATTGGGTCACAGCAATTTTCATGCTTTTGTTTCACCTGGGCGCCGTAGCGGCGCTCTTTTTCTTCACTTGGAAGGCCTTTTTTCTCGGGATATTTCTCTACTGGGTCGGTGGCAGCCTCGGCATCGGCATGGGATACCATCGCCTGCTGACGCATCGAGGCTATAAGACTCCGAAATGGGTGGAGTATTTCCTCACGACCTGCGCGGTGCTCGCGCTCGAAGGCGGCCCGATTTTCTGGGTCGCAACACACCGGATTCATCACCAGTTCTCGGATAAAGAAGGCGACCCGCATTCTCCGCGCGACGGCAAGTGGTGGGCCCACGTCGGCTGGATCGTTATCGGCAAAGCGATGCACCACGACACACAGGCTCTGTCGCGCTACGTTCCCGATCTTGCCAAGGATAAGTTTCACGTCTGGATCACGAAATATCACTACGTTCCCATGATCGTGCTCGGCGCGATTCTTCTGCCATTCGGTATTTCGGTTTTTCTCTGGGGCGTGTGCTTCCGCACCGTGCTCGGGCTTCACGCGACGTGGCTTGTCAATTCAGCGACGCACCTTTGGGGGTCGCGCCGGTTCAAGACCCGCGACGATTCGACGAACAGCTGGTGGGTCGCGCTATTCTCGTTTGGCGAGGGCTGGCACAACAACCACCATGCGCATCCAGTCTCGGCGCGCCACGGTCTCACATGGTACGAGATCGACCTCAATTGGTACGGCATCTGGCTTCTCAACAAACTTGGGCTCGCGCGAGACGTTTACCGCTACAAGCTTTCGGACGAAAAGCAACTGAGTGAAGCGGCTCCTGTGCCGGTTGCGGCGGCCCAGCCAGAGACGGAACTGATCTCGGCGTAGCCACGGCTTCTTAACACTGACGAACCCAATCTAAAACTGACGCTCTGCGTGGCCTGCCTCACGCGCCGACGTCATCTCTTCGCCATCCCACGCTTCGCCGCTGTAGAATTAAAGGCAAGCGGTATGAAGCTCACGGGACGCCAAAAGACCATCGCATTCTTCGTCGTGCTGGGTGTCTGCCTGGGGGCGGCGGTCACACTCAACGTCGGCTGGTTTATCTTGCACTGGCGCCAGGGCGTTTTGATGTTCTTCGGCTTCGTCGGATTTCTGGCTATCATCACCGGATTGATCCTCAACACGAGCTTCCTCGTGCGCGAGATTCGGCGCAATGAGCAGCACCACAGCTTCATCAACGCTGTGACGCACGAGCTCAAGACCCCGATCACATCGATCCGCCTCTATCTGGAAACTCTTCAGCGTCGAGATGTCGACGCCAAACAGCGCGAAGCTTTCTATCAGTTGATGCTTGATGATGCAGACCGTCTCCGCGCGACGGTCGACCAGGTGCTGAAGGCTGGTGAGGTTGGCTACAAACATATCGCGAAAGAACCGGCGGAAATTGACCTCGGAGACCTCGTCGGCGACTGCATGCAACTCGCTCGCACCCGCCACAATCTGAAGGCGGACGCCGTGCACTGGCGGCGGGCAGTCAACGGCAGCGCGATTAGGGTGCAGGGCGATCCCGACGAGCTTCGAACGGCGATCGCAAACATTCTCGACAACGCGATCAAGTATTCCGGCGCGAAGGTGGATGTCTCGGTCGAGATCGATACGCCGCGCAAGAATCGCGTCGCCCTGCACGTCCACGATCGCGGCGTCGGGATTCCCCGCCACGAATTGAAGCGCGTCTTCAAACGTTTCTACCGGGTTTCCAACCGTTCGGTTTCGCAGGTAAAGGGCACGGGACTCGGGCTGTTTATCGTCCGCGCCATCGCGCGCGCGCACGGCGGCCGCGTTTCCGCGGAGAGCGCGGGAGAATCTCGCGGCACGACGGTCACGCTGGAACTGCCGAGGAGCGTCGCGTGAGCCGCGTTCTGATCGTCGAGGACGAAACTCATCTCGCCGAGGGCCTGCGCTTCAATCTCGAAGCCGAGGGTTATTCCGTGGACGTCGCAGGCGACGGGGAAGATGCGCTTGGGCGTCTCGGAAAGCCAAATGAAAAGTTCGACGCGGTCGTACTCGACGTGATGCTCCCGGGAATCGACGGCTTCGCCGTCGCGTCGACCCTCCGAAAGAGCCGGAATTACGTGCCGATTCTGATGCTGACCGCGCGCGGCCGCCCTGAGGATGTCCTTGCAGGTTTTGCGGCTGGCGCGGATGACTATCTGCCAAAGCCGTTCGAGCTACCGATTTTTCTGGCGCGGCTTCAGGGTTTGCTCCGGCGCACTGCATGGCTCGCGAATGCGGAGCACGCGACTGTTGCTGCGGCCACCGTTGCGGGGGCAGCCCCGCCTTCGACCCAACCGGATCACGGCGAAGTGTTCTCGGTTGGTGAGAAGACAATTGACTTCAACTCACTCGAATTGCGAACCGAAGATGGCACGATTCAACTGACCTTGATGGAAGCAAAACTTCTGCGCCACTTGATTCGCAATGCTGGACGAACGGTCTCGCGGAAGTCCATTCTCGAGGACGTTTGGGGCCTGCGCGAAGACACCGATACGCGCGCAATCGATAACTTCATCGTTCGCCTGCGCCGTTATTTGGAAAAAGATCCGTCGAAGCCCGAGCACCTGCTGACGGTGCGAGGTGTGGGCTACCGCTTTGTCGCTTGACGCCGCTCCCCCCGTGCCATTCCGCAGCGACCACGGAAGCAGACCGCGGTGAGCAGCGGACTCTTCACTCTTCCGTTCTAAGACGGCCCAGCCAAACCCCATCTATCGACATCGAAGCAGCCGATTCGCATCCCCTTCGCCCTGAACAGCCCAGTAAACCAGTTTCCACGGTCCACGACCCCGAGTGGAAAGCGTGTGGCCGCGATTGTGTTCGGAAAAGCGCCGCTTCAAGTCATCAGTCGACCCGACATAGAATTTACCGGAAGCCTCGCTCTGCAGGATGTAGACGACGCCCATAACAGGAAGGAGTGGTAGGCCCGTGCGGGCTCGAACCGCAGACCTCCACCGTGTCAAGGTGGCGCTCTAGCCAACTGAGCTACGGGCCTACTGACGTGAACTCATTCTAGCACAGCGGTTTCTGGCGCTGGCCGCGAATGCTTTGGATCGCTCGTGTGATATCTTCCGCTTCGCAAACCCGAGCAGATCAGGCCACATCCCCCGGAAGATTCCGTCTTGTGAAGGGAGCCGAAATATGAATTGGAAACATTTTTGCGTGGCTGTCCTCGCCGCCGGTTTCGTCAGCTCGATGACGGATTGGTTCTTCGCCGGAATCCTGTTTCACAGCAAGTATTCGACGCATCCGGAAGTGTGGCGTCAAAGACCCGGCAAGAGCGAGGCGCCGGCCGTGACTTGGAGCGTCGTGCTTGGATTTCTCACGGCGGCCGCGTTTGTATTCACTTGCGCGGTTTTCCGTGTTCACGGTTACGACGGCACGCTGAAGCTCGCCGCTCTGTGCTGGCTCATGGTTCCCGTTCCGCTTCTGATTACCAACGCGCTTTTCATCAAACTGCATCCGCTCGTCGTTGCGTCTCACACGATCGGATGGCTTGCGAAGCTCTGCGTCTGCGCCGTCGCGGCCGCGTTGCTGCCGGTCTAATTCTCACCGCGACAATTTTTCATCTCGCATCAATTATTTGTTGACATCGCTTGCATGCAGTCGTGTATGATTATGCAACGGCTTGAATATTCACGCATCGGCGAAATGAGCGTACAAAAGCGATTCCGGCAGGGACAGATTCTGAAGCTTCTCACGGGCCAGCCCGTGGCGAGTCAGGACGAATTGCGCCGCCGCCTCGGGCATCTGGGCGTGCGCGTTACCCAGGCCACGCTTTCGCGCGATCTGCGCGAACTTCGCCTCGTCAAAACGTCCGAGGGCTATCGTCCGCTGGCCGTTGCAACGACTGAGGAGACGGCACCTCTGCCGACACTTGCACGTGCGCTCAAGGATTTCCTGGTCGACATGCGTCCGGCGCAAAACATGCTGGTGCTGAAGACTCCACCGAGTGGCGCGCAGCCGCTCGCGGCGGCGGTCGATACTGAGCGCTGGAAGGAAGTCGCCGGCACCCTGGCGGGCGATGACACGGTTCTTGTGATTTGCTCTTCGCGCACGGCCTGCGGCACCGTGCAGCGTCGTCTCGAGGAAATGCTTCGATGAGCGACCCATGCCGGGTCGCCGTCGTCGGAGTTACGGGCTACGCAGGCTTTGAGCTGGCCCGCCTTCTTCTGCGGCACCCAAACATCGAAAAAACGACATTTTTTCTCCGCGAAAGCTACGGCAGCGTTCGCTGCCTCACGGAGCTTTTCCCGCAGCTTCGCGGCTGGGGCGATGCTCCGTGCCGGCCGCTCTCGGTCGAGGCGGTCACAACGAGCGGAGCCGAAGTCGTGTTTCTTTCGACGCCGCACGAAGCCTCTCTTGAGCTTGTTCCGCAACTTCTCGCTGCGAATCCAGCATTGCGAATTGTGGATCTGAGCGGCGCGTTCCGATTCGCGAGCGGCGATACTTTCGCGAAATGGTACAAGCTTCCCGCGCCGGATGCGACTGCGCTCGCGGAGGCAGTTTATGGCCTCCCGGAACTCTACGCGGATAAGCTGGCCAAGGCGCGCATCGTCGGCAATCCCGGCTGCTATCCAACATCCGTGATTCTAGGCCTCAAGCCGCTTATCGACGCGGGCTGGATCAGCACAACGCGCGGCATCGTCTGCGATTGTAAATCCGGGGTCACCGGCGCGGGCAAGGAGCCTAAGCGCGACACTCATTTCGTTGAAGTGAACGAAAACTTCCGCGCCTATGGTCTGTTCACGCATCGTCACACGCCAGAAGTCTCCGATCATCTTGGCCTCGCGCCGAAGGATTTCGTGTTCACCACCCATTTGCTGCCGGTCGATCGCGGAATTCTCTCCACTCTGTACGTCTGGCTCCAATCCCCGCGCAAAGCGGAAGATGTGGAGGCGCTCTACCGAAAGTTCTACTCGGGCAAGCCGATGGTGCGTATCATGCCGGTCGGAACGCTGCCCGAGCTGCAGTATGTGACGCATACGAATTTCTGCGACATCGGCTTCGCGCTCGATCCCGCGGGTGAGCGGCTGGTGATCGTTTCCTGCTTGGACAATCTGGGCAAGGGTGCGGCCGGTCAGGCCGTACAAAACTTCAATGGGATGCGCGGGTATCCCGAAACGGCGGGTTTGCTATGAGGATGGTCATCAAAATTGCTGGTGCATTGCTCGAGCGCGACGAAGACGTGCAGATGCTCGCGCGCCAAATCGCGGAGCTTGCGCGCGCAGGCAACGAGCTTCTCATGGTGCACGGCGGCGGAAAAATCTTCACCGCAACGCTCGCGCGCATGGGCATCACCAGCCGGTTCGTCAACGGCCTGCGCGTCACCGATCGCGAGACGCGCGATGCGGCGATCATGGTTTTCGCTGGGCTGCTCAACAAGAAGCTCTCGGGCGCGATCTCACTCGCGGGACAACCCGCAGTCGGCATCAGCGCCGCCGATGCCGCCTGCTTTCTCGCCGAGCCGATGCAGCACGACGATCTTGAGGGCAGCCTCGGCTTCGTCGGCTATCTCACGGAGGTCAACGTCGATTTCCTGCGCTCGCTCTGGCGAGAGGGTCTGGTTCCGGTTGCGTCCTGCATGGGCTTGGGTGCTGACGGCGAGCTTTACAACATCAACGCAGACCACATGGCTGCCGCGGCCGCAGAGTTCATTCGTGCCGACCGCCTGATCTACATGACGGATGTCGCGGGCGTGCTCGACGATGGTAAGGTTCTCCGGGCCGTCCGCGGGATGGAGATCGAGGATCTGATTCGCCGCAACAAGGTGTCCGGCGGCATGATCCTGAAGCTCGAGGCGGCCAAGAGCGCTCTCGCAGGTGGCGTTTCGGAGGTCCGCATCGTTGGCGGCACTCAGCCGAAGGCGCTGCTCGCCGCGGCCGGAAGCGCGCGGTGCCCAGGCACGCGCGTGCTTCCCGTCATGCGCATGAGCGCGAGGGCTGCTCACGGGGCGGCGCAATAGTCATGGCCACCAAGAAATCCGCAGCATCCAGGCGCATTTCGCCGGCTCGGATTGTCGCCGAAGAATCGCGCTATCTGATGAAGACGTACCGGCGGCCGACAGTCGTATTCACGCATGGCCGAGGCACCCGCCTCTACGATTCCGCCGGGCGTGCGTATCTCGATTTTCTGGGCGGCATTGCCGTCAACGCGCTCGGCTACTCGCACCCTCGCATGGTGCGCGTAATTCGGCGCGAGGCCGGCCGGGCCACGCACGTGTCCAATCTTTTTCACAACCCCTATCAGGCGCCGCTCGCCCACAAGCTGGCGCAGTGGTCGGGGCTCGACCGCGCGTTTTTCTGCAACAGCGGCAGCGAGGCGATCGAAGGTGCGCTCAAGCTCGCGCGCGCGTACGCGCACGCCAAGGCCGCGGCAACCGGCGCGGCGCCGAAAACGCGAATCCTTGCGCTTGAGAATTCGTTTCACGGCCGCACCATGGGCGCGCTTTCGATCACCCACACTCCCAAGTATCGCGAGCCGTTCACGCCCCTCATTCCCGGCGTCGAATTCGTTCGCTTCAACGACGTCGCCGATCTTGATGCGAAGTTTGATGACACGGTCTGCGCCGTTGTGATCGAACCGATCCAGGGCGAAGGGGGCGTGCATCTCGTGAGCGACGATTTCTGGGAACGGGCGCGTGCGCTGACGGCGGACCACGATGCGGCGCTCATTGCCGACGAAATCCAGTCCGGCCTCGGCCGCACCGGCCGCAAATTCGCCTATCAGAAGTTCACGTCGATGCCCGACATTGTGACGGTTGCCAAGCCACTGGCGGGCGGTC
>Ga0187782_10003865_pt1 | contig 11173 bp, 8 predicted proteins | sample 0715_SJ02_MP15_2_FD_132454 | JGI IMG/M metagenome (GOLD analysis project Ga0187782, IMG submission 132454) | Tropical peat soil microbial communities from peatlands in Department of Meta, Colombia - 0715_SJ02_MP15_20_MG | ecosystem: Environmental > Terrestrial > Soil > Wetlands > Peat | place...
CGCTGCTGTCTTTCTTGGTGCAAGGCCTTTGCGTGCTGCTCGGCCTCCTCGCCTGCGGCGTCGGGATCCTCGTGGGCGGCCCGCTGGCGCTGCTGATCCAGGTCTATACCTACCGTCGGCTCTCCGGCGGCCCGGTCGCGCCGCTGACCCCCTGAGCAGCCGGGCCGGTTCGACGGCTTGCCAGATGTCGATGAACGGATGCCCGGCCACCGGCGTGTGCGCGAACGTGTAAAACCCGGTTACGCGACTCGGCCGAGTTTGAATCGGGCTGCGCTGCGGCTTTCTGGCTGTTGTGATGGGATCAGCGATTATGACCATCAAAGTTGCGCTGGAGCATCGCACCAGCTATACCTTTGACCGGCTGGTCCGGGTGCATCCGCACATCGTGCGGCTGCGCCCGGCGCCCCACTCACGCACGCCCATCGAGGCCTACTCGCTGCGGATCGAGCCGGCCGACCACTTCATCAACTGGCAACAGGACGCGCTGGGCAATTTCCTTGCCCGGCTGGTGTTTCCGAATCCCATGCGCCGGCTGACCATCACCGTCGGGCTCATCGCCGACCTCAAGGTGATCAACCCGTTCGACTTCTTCATCGAGGACTGGGCCGAGACGTGGCCTCTAGCGCCTGGCGGTGGCCTGAGGTATCCCAAGGCGCTCGCCGACGACCTGGAACCGTACATGCGGCCGGTCGACGAAGACGGCGACGGGTCCGGGCCCGGTGAACTGGTGACCGAGTGGGTGCGTAACTTCTCCGTCCCGGACGGCACCCGCACCATCGACTTTCTGGTCGCGCTCAACCAGGCGATCAGCGCCGATGTCGGCTACACCGTGCGGATGGAACCCGGCGTGCAGACGCCGGATTCCACGCTGCGCACCGGCATCGGCTCGTGCCGGGACTCCGCGTGGCTGCTGGTGTCGATCCTGCGTCAGTTCGGGCTGGCCGCCCGGTTCGTGTCCGGCTACCTGGTACAGCTGGCATCCGACGTCGAGGCGCTCGACGGGCCGTCGGGGCCGGCCGCCGACTTCACCGACCTGCACGCATGGGCCGAGGTGTACATCCCCGGTGCGGGCTGGATCGGGCTGGACCCGACGTCGGGGCTGTTCGCCGGCGAGGGCCATATCCCGCTGGCGGCCACGCCGCACCCAGCGACCGCGGCTCCGATCAGCGGCGGCACCGAGCCCTGCGAATCGGTGCTGGAGTTCTCCAACACCGTTACCCGCATCCACGAGGACCCACGCGTCACGCTGCCCTACACCGACGCGGCCTGGCAGGCGATCTGTGAGGTCGGCCGGCGCGTCGACGAGCGGCTGGCCGCCGGTGATGTCCGGCTCACCGTCGGCGGCGAGCCCACGTTCGTATCGGTGGACAACCAGGTCGACGAGGAGTGGACCACAGCCGCCGACGGCCCGCACAAGCGCCGGCGGGCATCCGATCTGGCCGCGCGGCTCAAGACGGCTTGGGCCCCGCGGGGGCTGATCCAGCGCGGCCAGGGCAGGTGGTATCCGGGAGAGCCGTTGCCGCGCTGGCAGATTGCGCTGTACTGGCGCGCCGACGGGCAGCCGCTATGGACCGACGACGCGCTGCTGGCCGACCCCTGGGGTACCGACTCGAACAGGCCGCCCGCAGATAGCGAGGCGGCCTACAAGCTGCTCGCCGGCATGGCCGACGGCCTGGGACTGCCGCTCTCACAGGTGCGGCCGGCCTACGAGGACCCGCTATCGCGGCTGACGGCCAAAGTCCGCCAGCCCGACGGCGATCCGGTGGCATCCGACGACGACCTCGCTGACGACACCGCCGCGGGCCGCGCCGCGCTGCTGGCGCGCCTCGACGAAGCCACCACGCCTGCGGCGGCGTTCGTGCTGCCGCTGCACCGCCGCGACAACGACCTCGGCTGGGCCAGCGCCGACTGGCGGCTGCGCCGCGGCCGCATCGTGCTGCTGGATGGGGATTCGCCGGCGGGTCTGCGGCTGCCGCTGGATTCGATCAGCTGGAAGCCGCCACGGATGTCCTTCGTCGCCGACCCGACCGCCGTCGGCGACACACTGAGCCTGCCTGACGGCGAGACGCTGCTGGAGGACCTGGATGAGTCAGCGACCACGCCGATCACCGCGATGGTCGCCGAGGTTCGCGGCGGGCTGCTCTACATCTTCATGCCGCCCACCGAGGCGCTCAAACACTTCGTCGACCTCATTGCCCGGGTCGAGGCCGCAGCGACGAAGGTCGGCTGCCGGGTCGTGTTCGAAGGCTACGAACCGCCGCCGGACCCGCGGCTGAAGTCGACGACGATCACCCCCGACCCCGGCGTCATCGAAGTCAACATCGCGCCCACCGCCAGTTTCGCTGAGCAAAGCCAGCAGCTGGAGACCCTGTACGAACAGGCCCGGCTGGCCCGCCTGTGCACGGAGTCGTTCGACGTCGACGGCACCCACGGCGGCACCGGGGGCGGTAATCACATCACGCTCGGCGGTGTCACGCCCGCGGACTCACCGCTGCTGCGCCGTCCCGACTTGCTGGTCTCGCTGCTGACCTACTGGCAGCGGCACCCGTCGCTGTCCTACCTGTTCGCCGGTCGGTTCGTCGGCACCACGTCGCAGGCACCGCGGGTGGACGAGGGCCGCGATGAGGCGCTCTACGAACTCGAGATCGCGTTTGCTGAAATCGCCCGGCTGGCTTCGTCTTCCAAGGGCGGCGCGCCACAACCATGGGTAACCGACCGCGCGCTGCGGCACTTGCTCACCGACATCACCGGCAACACCCACCGCGCCGAGTTCTGCATCGACAAGCTCTACAACCCGGACAGCCCGCGCGGCAGGCTGGGCTTGGTGGAGCTGCGCGGGTTCGAGATGCCGCCGCATCTGCGCATGGCGATGGTGCAGTCCCTGCTGGTGCGCTCCCTGGTGGCGTGGTTCTGGGATGAACCGCTGCGCGCCCCACTGGTCCGCCACGGCTCGAACTTGCACGGGCGATACCTGTTGCCGCACTTCCTGATCCAAGACATCGCCGACGTGGCCGCCGACCTGCGCGCGCACGGCATCGCCTTCGAGACCAGCTGGCTGGACCCGTTTACCGAATTCCGCTTCCCGCGCATCGGCACCGCCGTCTTCTAGGGCGTGGAGATCGAGCTGCGCGGGGCGATCGAGCCGTGGAACACGCTCGGCGAGGAGGCCACCGCCACCGGCACGGCCCGCTACGTCGACTCGTCGGTCGAGCGCATCCAGGTCCGCATCCTCGGCGCCGACCGCGACCGCTACGTGGTGACGTGCAACGGCTACCCGGTGCCGTTGCTGGCCACCAACAACCCCGACGTCCGCGTGGGTGGTGTGCGGTTCCGGGCCTGGCAGCCACCCAGCGCGCTGCACCCGAGCATCACGGTCGACGGCCCGTTGCAGTTCGAGCTCGTCGACCTGGCCACCGGGACATCGCGAGGCGGCTGCACCTACCATGTCGCCCATCCCGGCGGCCTTGCCTACGACGAGCCACCCATCAACGCCGTCGTGGCCGAGTCGCGCCGCGCTCGCCGCTTCGAGGCCACCGGCTTCACCCCGGGCAAACTCGACCTGTCCGACATCCGGGAAAAGCAGGCCCGAATTTCCACAGACATCGGCGCGCCGGGCATCCTCGACCTGCGGCGCGTGCGTACCGTGCTGCGGTAATGGCATCGGCTGAAATGGCATTACACTCCAGCGAGCCGTCGGCGACTTTTCGCTACCGCTCCGACGTCGACCGGCTACTGGCCGCATATCGCACGGCGCGGGCGCAGGAAGCCCTGTTCGATCTACGCACGCCCGGCGCAGCAGGCCCGGTAATCGGCTACGACGAATTCGTCGATGAAGCCGGAAATGTGCGGCCCGCCTGGACCGAGCTTGCCGACGCCGTCGGAGAGCGCGGAAGGGCCGGGCTGAATCGGCTGCGCTCGGCAGTGCACCAACTTGTCGACAACGATGACATCACCTACACCGGAATCGAACCCGGCAAGGGGCTGACCGTCGACGGCCACGGCAGTGAGCCCCGGCCCTGGCGCCTGGACTCACTGCCGCTGTTGGTCTCCGCGGCGGATTGGGAGGTACTCGAGGCCGGGCTGGTCCAGCGGTCGCGGGTGCTCGACGCCGTGCTCGCCGATCTGTACGGGCCCCGCCGTTCGCTCAAGGATGGCCTGCTGCCGCCCGAATTGCTTTTCGCCCACCCCGGTTACGTGCGCGCCGCCGCTGGCATCGAGGTACCCGGGCACCATCAACTGTTCATGCACGCCTGCGATGTCAGCCGACTGCCCGGCGGCAGTTTCCAGGTCAACGCCGACTGGACTCAGGCACCTTCGGGCGCCGGTTACGCGCTGGCGGACCGACGGGTGGTCGCACACGCGATGCCTGACCTCTACGAAAAAGTCGCGCCCCACCCGACGACACCGTTCGCGCAGGCGCTGCGGTTGGCCCTGATCGACGCGGCACCCGACGGTGTCCAAGACCCGGTGGTGGTTGTGCTCAGCCCGGGCATCTACTCCGAAACCGCGTTCGATCAGGCGTATCTCGCGACGCTGTTGGGCTTTCCGTTGGTGGAGAGCGCGGATCTGGTGGTGCGCGACGGCAAGGTGTGGATGCGCTCACTGGGCACGCTCAAACGCGTCGACGTCGTGTTCCGCCGCGTCGACGCGGCGTACGCCGACCCACTGGATCTGCGTGCCGATTCGAGGTTGGGCGTCGTCGGTTTGGTGGAGGCCCAACACCGTGGAACGGTGACCGTAGTCAACACCCTCGGCAGCGGCATCCTGGAAAGCGCTGGGCTGCTACGGTTCCTGCCCGAGTTGGCCGAGCAGTTGCTCGGTGAAACACCGCTACTGGCCACCGCGCCATGCTACTGGGGCGGCATCGACAGCGAACGCTCGCACCTGCTGGCGCGCCTGTCGTCGCTGTTGATCAAGCCCACCGTCGGCGGGCGAACGCTTGTCGGGCAAACACTTTCCTCTGCGCAGCTAGCCGAACTCGCAGCCCGCATCACGGCCACACCCTGGCAGTGGGTCGGCCAGGAGCTACCGCAATTCTCTTCGGCACCAACCAATTACGTCGGCGAATTCTCTTCGGCCGGAGTGGGGATGCGATTGTTCACGGTGGCTCAACCCGGCGGCTACGCGCCGATGATCGGCGGCCTCGGTTACGTGCTGGCCGCAGGTCCCGCCGCATACACGCTGAAAACCGTTGTAGGGAAAGATGTCTGGGTCCGTCCCACCGAGCGTGCGCGTGCTGAGAGGATAACCCTGCCGGTGCCCGAGGCACCGGTGAAGACCGGTGCGGGCACCCTGGCAGTCAGCTCGCCACGCGTGTTGTCCGACCTGTTCTGGATGGGGCGCTACGGCGAACGCGCCGAGAACATGGCCCGATTGCTGATCGTGGCCCGTCAGCGGTATTACGAATACCGGCACCGCCAGCACACCGCGGAAAGCGAATGCGTGCCAGTGCTGATGGCCGCGCTGGACTGGATCACCGGTACCGGAACCGGGTCGGATGACCACGCCGAGACCATCGCCATCGCGCCATCGACGCTGTGGTCGCTCACCATGGATCGCAGCCGGCCGGGCTCTCTGGTGCAGTCGGTTGACCGGCTCGCGCTTGCCGCCAGGGCGGTTCGTGACCAGTTGTCCAATGACACCTGGGTGGTGCTGGCCGGAGTCGAGCGCACGCTGGCGCACGGTTCCGAACCACCCGACTCGCTCGTCGAGGCCGACGCCGCGCTCGCCTCGGCCCAGTCGCAGACGTTGCTCGGGATGCTGACCTTGGCCGGGGTGGCCAGCGAGTCGATGGTGCAGGACATCGGCTGGACCATGATGGACATCGGCAAACGTATCGAACGCGGCCTGAGTCTGACCGCGTTGCTGGGCGCCACTCTGACGACCGTGCGCGCCGCCGCCGCCGAGCAAACGATCATCGAGTCGACCCTGGTCGCGTGCGAATCGTCGGTCATTTACCGCCGCCGTACGGTGGGCAAGGTCAGCGTCGCCGCCCTGGCCGAACTGATGCTCTTCGACGCGACCAACCCGCGGTCGTTGGTGTATCAGCTAGAGCGACTGCGGGCCGACCTCGGGGACCTGCCCGGATCGTCGGGCTCGTCGCGGCCGGAGCGGATGGTCGCCGAGATCAGCACGCTGCTGCGCCGGTCCGATCCGGCCGAGTTGGAACAGGTCTCCGTCGACGGGCGCCGCGCCGAGTTGGCCGACCTGCTGACCGCCGTGCATACCGCGTTGCGCGAACTGGCCGACGTCATCACAGCGACACAGCTCGCACTGCCCGGCGGAATGCAGCCGTTGTGGGGGCCCGACGAGCGTCGGGTGATGCCGTGACCGGTACCGCCGCAGCTATTCGTTGACCGCCGCGGGCCTGCTTGAAGCCGACGTCACTTCGTCGATCACCGTGTGAATGAACTTCATCTTCTCCAGCACCGCGACCGGCAGCACGAACGGGTACAGGTCGTCGTGGCCCATCGACCGGTTCACCATGTTCAGCGACCACGACAACGGCAGCCACATGTCGATGGTGGTCTGAAAAGCGCTGGGGCCCAGCGCCGGCCGGTCGAATGTCGCCGACGCCGGCGCCAGACCGCACCAGGCCGACGTGTCGAGGGTGTCGCGGATGTGCAGGTAGTGGGCGAACGTCTCGGCCCAATCCTCGGCGGCATGCATGGTCGCGTACGACGACACGTACCTTTCTTCCCAACCCTCGGGCGTGCCCTCGCTGTAGTGCCGGTCCAGCGCCTCCTGGTAGTCGGCGTCCGGGTCGCCGAACAGCTCGTTGAACCGCTCCGCATACTCGCTCGACGGGGTGATCAGCCGATAGAAGTAGTAGTGCCCAACCTCGTGGCGGAAGTGCCCCAACAGGGTGCGATACGGCTCGTCCATCTCGACGCGCAGCTGCTCGCGGTGTACGTCGTCACCCTCGGCCAAATCGATTGTGATGACCCCATTTTCGTGTCCGGTCAGCACCTTCTCGTGGGCACTGGACAGCAACCGGAAGGCCAATCCGTAGTCCGGGTCCTGCTCGTGTCCGACGATCGGCAATTTCAGCTCATGCAGCTCGGCGACCAGCCTGCGCTTTGCGGCCTCGGCGCGGGCGAAATCCGCCAGACCGGCGGTGTCGTTGTCGTTGGGCCGTTCGATGGTCAGCGCGCACGACGCACAGAGCCCGCCGGGCTCGTCGACGCGGACAAGCCAGTTGCACTCGGCGAGATGCAGATTGGCGCACAGCTCATACTCGCTGGCATCGACCGCGCCGGCGTGCTCGCTGTCGTCGCCCCTGGCGATCACCAGCAGGGCCATCTCCTCGAGGGAGAAGCCCAGGGCACTGCCGCACGACAGACACGCCGAGTTCTCGAACGTCAGACGCTGGCCGCAGTTAGGACAGTGGAAATCACGCATACAGCTCGTCACCTTCGTACGGCACGACGTCGACGGCCACGTCGATCACGCTGTTCTCGGAGTTGGTGTAGATGATCCCGCGCAGCGGCGGGACGTCGGCGTAGTCACGGCCCCGCCCGACGACGATATAGCGCTCGTCGACAAGCTGGTCATTGGTGGGGTCTATCCCGAGCCACTCGAACCGCCCGGGCGGTTGCGGGGTCCACACCGTGGCCCAGGCATGAGTTGCGTCGACACCGATCATTCGATCCTTTCCCGGTGGTGGATCGGTGGCCAGGTATCCGGAAACGTAGCCGGCCGCCAACCCGTTGGCTCGCAGGCAGGCGATCGCCAGCCGAGCGAAGTCTTGACATACCCCTTCTCGGGCCATCAGAACCTCATTGACTCCGGTGGAAATCGTCGTCGACCCGGTCCGGTAGGCGAAGTCGGCGTGGATCCGTGATGTGAGATCGCGCAGCACCTCGATCAGCGGTCGTCCGGGCGCAAAGCTGGCGGCGGCGTACTCGCGTACCGCATCGGTGATCTCGGGCGGATCCAGGTCCAGCGCGAACTCGGTGGCCAACGCGCCCCGCATTCCCATCGGACGGGCCTGCTCCCACGGGGCCTGCGCCGGTCCGCTCGCCCAACGCTCGGGCGGCGACGGATACACCTCGACGATCGACTCGCTGGTGATGGTCAGGCTCTGGTGCGGCTCGGTGACGTGGAAATACGAGCTGACATTGCCGTAGGTGTCACGGCTTGTTGAGCTGTCGGCGGGGGGCGGTGAGATCCGCAGCTCGTGGAACAGGCAGCGCTGCCGGGCCAGGTCACGGGGGGTCAGGAAGCCCCGCCCGTAGGAACTGGTCACCACGTCGGAGTAGCGGTATTCGGTGCGGTGGGTGATCCGGTAGCGGGCCCCCGGGCCCGGCGGGTGCTGATCCGGTGCGAGCGGCTCGTCGGGAAGCACGAGATCGGCCACAGCTGTAAACACTAGCCAGCCCCGGGCTGCCGCGACGGCTGAACAACGCTGCGCTGCGATCGGCGCTGGCCACGCAGTATGGGAGCACAATGAGTCATGGCCACGTGGGACAACGTCGCCAGCATCGTCGGCGAGCTGCAGCTCACTGAGGAGAGGTCACCGCACGAATGGCGGGTCGGCAAGAAGCTGATCGCCTGGGAGCGGCCGCTGCGTAAGTCCGATCGGGAAGCGTTGGCCGCCTTGGGGATTGAACCCCCTGAGGGCGATATCCTCGGCGTACGGGTGGCCGACGAAGGCATCAAGTTCGCGTTGATCGCCGACGAACCGGATGTGTATTTCACTACTCCGCACTTCGACGGCTATCCCGCAGTGCTTGTCAAACTGGTCGAGATCGACGAGCTGGGTCTGCGTGAGCTGATCATCGAGGCGTGGCTGACACAGGCCCCAAAACGGCTGGTACAGGAGTTTCTCGGCGAGGTCATGTAAAGGCCCAGCTGGATGGCACTCTAGTCCCAGATGTAACACTAGCAACTCTAACAACGATAGCACCTTTAGCCACTCTAGATAACTCGATCACGACTAGATAACTGTAGTAACTTTAGGTGGTGTAAGTAACAATCGTCCCAAATTGCACAAAACTAACTTCTGTTAACTCTGGCAACTAAAAATGCTGTCACACCAAAGATCTCACTAAATTACTAAAGTCCCAGCCGTTGACAGTTTTCACGCTGGTTTGTTACACGTGTTAAATGAGTTATTTACGCGGAACACTGAGCATGCAATCGGTGTGCAAGTCGCTGGTGATATCCGCGTTGGTCGTCCTAGGTATATCGCTGTTCATCGATCCCACTACCGGGGTGGCCTACGCGGAAAGCATGGACTGGGACGCCGTGGCGCAGTGCGAATCGGGCGGCAACTGGCAGGCCGACACCGGCAACGGGTTCTACGGTGGTCTGCAATTCAAGCAGTCCACTTGGGACGAGAATGGCGGCGTCGGTAACCCGGCGAATGCCTCCCGCGATCAGCAGATCGCGGTGGCCAACCGGGTGCTGGCCACCCAGGGACCTGAGGCCTGGCCCAAGTGCGGCGGCAATCAGGACCTCTTCCCGATTGAAGTGGTCAACATCCTGCGGTCCGGACATCCGTTACGCAGCACGCTTCATAAGCTGTGGTCGCTGTCGGTCCCGCAGTAGCGAATTCGCGAGGCCGACGACGTGATCGGTCCGTGATCGGCTACGCCAGTCGATCGGATCGCCGGCTTGGATATCTGGCTGGCTAACCGACCGGCTGCAGCTCGAAAACCGGGATGACCCGGGTCGTTTTCGCCTGATACTCGGCGAAACCCGGTGCCACCGCGGTGATCTTGGGGAAAAGCTCGTCCCGTTCCGCAGGCGGCAATTCACGGGCGGTGACGTCCGAGGATTCGTCGCCAATCTCGACGTGAGCCGACGGGTTTGCGCGCAGATTATGCACCCACGCCGGGTTGACGTCGGCGCCCGCAAAAGACCCGATGATGAGCAGCTTGCCGTCGACACGGAAATAAGCCAACGGCGACAGTCGCGGCTGTCCGGATTTGGCTCCTGTCGTGCTCAGCAGCAGCAGGTCGGCGCCTTCGAATTGACCGCCGACCTTGCCGTCGTTGGCCCGGAATTCGTCGGTGATGGTCTTGTTGAACGCTTCGATCGTTTCGGCGTCCGGGATCTCCTGGGTCATACGCGCCACTCCTCCTCATCGCTTGGCTCTGCGTCGCCGCCAACGGGCGTCATGCCCCGTCAACCTCGCCGGGTCGGCCGTCTATTCCGCTGTGTGTCGCCGAGATCGACGCCAGCGCAGAAACGCCGGCCACACGTCGCTCTAGGGTCGATCTCGGCGCGACTCAGGCACGACGTCGATTCCCGACTCCTTGCGCTGTTGGGCGGTGATCGGCGCCGGAGCGTCGGTCAGCGGGTCGACGCCGCCGCCAGACTTCGGGAACGCGATGACCTCGCGGATGGAGTCCGTCCCGGCCAGCAGCGCGACGATCCGGTCCCAGCCGAACGCGATCCCGCCGTGCGGCGGCGCGCCGAATGTGAACGCGTCCAGCAAGAAACCGAACTTCTCCTGCGCCTCCGCGGCGCCGATACCCATCATCGCGAACACCCGTTCCTGAATGTCGCGGCGGTGAATACGGATTGAGCCGCCGCCGATCTCGTTGCCGTTGCAGACAATGTCATAGCCGTCTGCCAGCGCGCTGCCCGGATCGGTGTCGAAGGTGGCCTCCGATTCCGGCTTCGGCGCGGTGAACGCGTGATGCGCCGCGGTCCACGCACCCGCACCCACCGCGACCTCACCAGCGGCGGTGGCTTCATCGGCCGGTTCGAACAGCGGGAAATCCACCACCCAGGTGAACGCCCACGCGTCCGGGTCGATCAGGTTGAGCCGGTGAGCGATCTCCCCGCGGGCGGCGCCCAGCAGGGCGCGGGACGCCTTGGCCGGTCCCGCAGAAAAGAAGATGCAGTCACCAGGCTGGGCGCCGACGTGTGCCGCCAAACCCGCGCGTTCGTCGTCGGACAGATTCTTGGCGACCGGACCGCTCAGCGTGCCGTCCTCACCGACCAGCACATACGCCAGACCCCTGTGCCCGCGCTGCTTGGCCCAGTCCTGCCAGCCGTCCAGTGTGCGGCGCGGCTGCGACGCCCCTCCCGTCATCACCACCGCACCCACGTACGGCGCCTGGAACACCCGAAACATGGTGTCCTTGAAGAAGTCTGTGCACTCGACCAGCTCTAGCCCGAATCGCAGGTCGGGCTTGTCCGAGCCGAACCGTCGCATCGC
>Ga0187782_10003867_pt1 | contig 11170 bp, 7 predicted proteins | sample 0715_SJ02_MP15_2_FD_132454 | JGI IMG/M metagenome (GOLD analysis project Ga0187782, IMG submission 132454) | Tropical peat soil microbial communities from peatlands in Department of Meta, Colombia - 0715_SJ02_MP15_20_MG | ecosystem: Environmental > Terrestrial > Soil > Wetlands > Peat | place...
CCAGCGCCGCCGGCCCTTGCTCCCTCATGCCAAAGCTCGATTCCTTGGTCCCTCCGAAGGGAAGCTGATACTCGACACCCGCCGTGGGCAAGTTAACCGTAATCAAACCAGCTTCGATGCCATTGATGAACTGGTGAACGCGCGTGAGGTCGCGCGAAACGATGGAAGCCGATAGGCCGAAACGAACGCTGTTGGCGAGCCGCAGGGCATCCTCGAAATCATTTGCGACCATCAGCGCCAGGACAGGGCCAAAGACCTCTTCCTGGGCGATGCGCATGTCAGTAGTTACTCCGGCGAAGATGGTGGGCTCCACAAAATAGCCCAAATCGTAGGCACCACCTGTGAGGCGATTCCCGCCGCAGAGCAACTGCGCCCCTTCTTTCTTGGCGATTTCGATGTACTTCAAGTCCGTCTCAAGCTGGTTAGCATCCACTGCAGGCCCAATCTCGATGCCGGGCGCCAGGCCGTTTCCCACTTTAAGCATCGTAGTCCTGGCTACGAGTTTTTCGACCAGAGCCTCGTAAATCGGCTTCTCAATAATGGCGCGGCTGCAAGCGGTGCATTTCTGGCCGGTGGAAAAGAACGCCCCGTTCACCAGAACCGAGGTGGCGTAATCTAGGTCCGCGTCCTTGAGAACAATCGTGGGATTCTTGCCTCCCATTTCGAGCTGAACACGAATCCTCCGTTTCGTCACCTTATCGTAAAGCGCCTTGCCCACGTCGCAAGATCCCGTGAAGGAGACGGCGCAGATGGCGGGGTGTTCGACGAGCGCGTTGCCAACTGAGCCGCCGCTTCCGGTTACGTAATTGAGAACGCCGGCAGGAACGCCTGCTTCGTGAAGAGCCTCCACAATGCGGTAGGCGCTGAGCGGAGCTAGCGAGGCAGGCTTGATCACCACGGTGTTTCCAGCCACCAGCGCAGGGGCCATTTTCCAGGCCGGAATGGCGCTGGGAAAATTCCAGGGAGTGATCAGGGCCACGACGCCCAGCGGCTTGCGCAGGGTGTAACAAAAAACATTCTCGCGCTCCGACGGAATCTGGTAGCTGAATTGGCGAGGGCCCTCACCTCCGAAATAGCGCAAGATGTTGATGGCCCGTTTTACTTCCCCTTTGGCCTCTGGGAGCGTCTTGCCTTCTTCCCGCGTCATCTCCTCGGATAATCTCTGGAGGCGGCTTTCCATGATTTCTGCGGCCTTGTAAAGGAATTCGCCGCGTAGGGGAGCGGGCATTCGCGCCCAGGCTGGTTGCGCTTTCGCGGCGGCCTCACACGCCTCCTGAATGTCTTCCGGCCCTGAAGCTTGAAAGAACCCAACAGTCTCACTTGTGTTGGCTGGATTGATATTGGGGAAAGTCTTCTTTGTCTTGCACTCGACCCATTGACCCGCCACATGGTTGCGATAAATATCCGGCATGAAGAAGCTCCCTTAACGAGTGAAAAGATCTGAGGAAAAAGAAATTATGGACGAGCCCTGGAAAGGCCGTCAAGTTGAAGATGCGAAGGTGGGAAGACGGGCAGATGGGCAGGCAGGCAGATGGGGAAGAACTAGTGCCGGCTGAGGGCGGATGTCACACCCGCTAATTTGCTCTCCGCAGAACTCCGAAGAACCGCAGACTCATGCCGTGTCAACCTGCTGATCTGCTCACCTGCCGACCTGCCCCTCTGCCGACCTGCCTATGGAATCACGGGCAGCACAACCGCCGACGGATGATCGCTGTCGTGGACAATCGTATTTGTAGCCTTCGCCCAACGTGTCCCTTGCCCCTGATCTTCGCCCGTATTGAGATTGCGGTCAAAGCGCGGGAAATTGCTGCTCGAGATTTCCAAGCGCAGTTTGTGGCCTTTGAGGAAAACATTCGACGTTGCCCATAGATCAATCGTGAGTTTATAGATCTCACCAGGGTTCAAAAATTCGTCTTTCTCAGGGGAGCTGCGGTAGCGAGCCCGCAGAATGCCTTCGGTGAGGTTCTGCGCAAAACCATTCGGCCAAACGTCCACCAATTTGCCGGTGAAGTCCGTATCCACTGTGGAAGAGCCGGCGTAAAGTTCGACGCTGACGGGGCCGGTGACTTCGAAGTCCTCCTTGAACGGCGGAGTGGTATAAACCAGCACATCACTGCGGGACTCGACCGTGCGCTGGTCAAACGCGCCTGGAGCCAGGTGCACGGCGTCACAGCAGAGGGGGCCGCCGCGCGTGGGCACGGGATCGGCGGGATCGTAGACGTACTGATCGGAGTGCTCGCCGGCTGGCGCCGTGGTGCTGAGCGTCCCGTCGCCGGAGAGCGAGTTCGCCTTCCCCTGAGAATGCAAATAAAAGCGCGTGTTGCGGGAGCGGGCCAGCGGCCACGCGTCTTCTTCCCGCCAAACGTTCTTTCCCAAAACGAAAAGCTTCACGGGCTTTTCACTCTCCAGGCCATTCTTTTCGCCCTTCAGCAGATAGTCATACCAACGCAGCACCAGATCGTCCTCGTTGACCACCGAGTCGCGCCCGAAGTCCACCTCGCCGATCCGGGGGCCGCCTCCGGCGTGCCCGCCGATGATGACCATCAGGCGCTGTCCACGCCGCGCCTCCTCGGTGCCGCCGCGCGCTTTGATTCCGAGGTAATTCTTGAGAGTCCCACCCAGGAAAATGTCGTACCAGGCCCCGACGTGGAAAATGGGGACTGTGATATTCGAAAAATGGTCCTCGATGGACACTTGTTTCCAGTAATCGTCGAAGCTTGGGTGAGTCAGCCAATCGACGAAATACGGGGCCAGTTCCTCGGCAGATTTGGTGGATTTGCCGGCCACGTCAGGGTCAAACAGCGGATAAGAGGTGAGTGGCAACTTCAAGACACGATGCATGGCATTTGTGCGCGCCCGCGCTCGCCGGTTGAGTGTGTCCTGGGCAAGCCCGGAAGTCCACGACTCGTTGAACCATTGTTCGAAAGCCCCGCCCTGGTATGTCCAACCTTCATGATAGTTGGAGGCGGTGACAAAAGGCTGAATCCCCGCCAGATGGGGCGGAGATGCCATCGCGGCCAGCATCTGCGTGGCCCCGACGTACGATCCGCCATACATCCCCACCTTGCCGTTTGAGTAAGGCAGCGCAGCGGCCCATTCCACCGTATCGTACCCGTCCGCAGACTCGTGCCGAAACGGATCCCATTCGCCGTCGGAACTGTAACGGCCACGCACGTCCTGAATAATCACAACGTAGCCCAAGGCGGCCGCTCGCAGTCCGAAATCCACCTCCTCCCGCTTGTCGTAAGGTGTTCGTTGGAGAAGGACAGGAAACTTCCCGTCGGCCTTGGGCCGGTAGATGTCCGCGCGCAGCACGATGCCATCCCGCATCTTGGCTGCGACGCCTCGTTCGAGCAGGACGTCATAGTGCTCTGCAGCCAAAGTTAGTGTGGAAGCTATGCCAATTGCGGTAATAACAAGAAATAGAGTACGTTGTCGATTCATAGTCACCTCGTTGAGGGCCAGGTGGGGAGGGTGTTCTTCCTTCGCCAAGCGATCCACCAACTTGCCCCCTCGCCATCTCCCGACCTGCCGATCTGCCCATCTGCCTACCTGCCTAGCTCGTTGAGCGCCTCGAGAACCCTGTCAACTTCTTCCAGTGTGTTGTAGTGCACCAAGCCGATGCGCAACATGCCGCCCGTAGGTTCAACTCCCAGCCGCTCGCTCAGGTTAAGCGCGTAATAGTTCCCATCCCAGGTGAATATACCACGCTCGCCCAGATAGCTTGCCAGATCGCGTGGGGTGTGCCCCGTCATTCGAATTGCCACGGTCGGCACGCGCTCAGCGGCACGCGCGGCCTCTTTGATTCCATAGAGGGTGAGGCCGGGAATAGACAGCAGTCCATTAATAAGCCGCTGCGCCAAGCTGCGTTCATAGGGGCGAATCACATCGTACGCAGCGAGCAGTGCAGCCCGGCGCGAAGAGACCGAGGGAGAGGCGCAGCGGCCAAGTTCGGCAAGGTAGTCAACGGCAGCAAGGATCCCCGCTTGGCCTTCGTGGTTCTGCGTGCCGGTTTCCCATCGGAAGGGATTCTCCGCTGGGGCAGGGCGGACTTTATAAGGCCGCAAACGGGCGAGATGTTCGCGCTTGCCATACAGCGCGCCGGAATGCGGCCCGAAGAATTTATAGGGCGAGCAGACCAGGAAGTCGCACTCGAGCCGGCGGACGTCAATGGGACCGTGGGGGGCATAATGGACCGCATCGATGTATACCAGCGCACCTGCGGAATGCGCCAGGTGGGTAATCTCCTCCACCTTGTTGATCGTTCCCACCGCGTTGGAAGCGTAGCCCACGGCTACCAGGCGAGTGCGAGGGGTGATTTGCCGCTCGAGATCGTCCATGTCCAAGGTGCAGTCCCTGGGGTCGATATCCACGAAACGCACGCGGCAGCCACGCTCCTCGAGGGCGCACCAGGGCGCGACGTTGCCGTCGTGGTCCAGGCGGGTGACGACCACTTCGTCGCCTGGCCTGAGTTCTCGCCCCAGGGCGCGGCTGAGGCTGAAGGTCAAGGTTGTCATGTTCGGGCCGAAAACCACTTCCTCACCGTCGCAGCCCAGCAGGTCAGCCACTGCAGCATGTGCTTGCGCAATCACCTCGTCACTCTTCCTGCTAGTCAAGAACGCGCCGTGGGTGTTGGCGTTGGAACTCTTCAGGTATTCACACATCGCATCGATCACGCGCTGAGGGACCTGCGTGCCCCCCGGGCCGTCGAAGTAGACTACCGGTCTGCCACGCACTAGAACGGCTAGGGCGGGAAACTGGCTTCGCACCCAGCTAATATCGAATGTGGACATGAACGCCTCCTAAGAGCCTTGGAATTATGCCACAAAAGCAGGAGTCAGGATTCAGGAGTCAGAAGTCAGGAGAAAACCATCGCAGAAAAGGCCCTATCGCACCGCGATACCATTGGCGTCACACAAAAAGCAAAACGCAAAAGGCCAACGGAAGAGCCGTGGCAGTCACTATTCAGACTCCTGACTCCTGACCTCTGACTCCTGACTCCTGTTCCTGAGTCATTCAACAGCCGCGATGCATCAAACTATATGGGAATAAGGGATTATCAACTCGCCTCACAAAAGGAGTTTCTATGCCGTTCACACTTCCGCCTCTACCTTACGCTTCTGACGCGCTGGAACCGTACATCGATAGGATGACCATGGAGATCCACCATGACAAGCACCATGGAACCTATGTATCCAATTTGAACAAAGCCCTCGAGTCGGCGCCGAATCTGGCCAACAAGTCCATCGAAGAACTGCTGGCCAATAACTGCGCCGTCGTGCCGGAAAATATCCGCACGGCCGTACGCAACAATGGCGGCGGCCATATTAACCATTCCATGTTTTGGCAGATTATGGCGGCCAAGGCTGGTGGCCAGCCCAGCGGCCAGTTGGCAGGTGCCATCCAGAGCACCTTTGGCAGCTTCGACCAGTTTAAAGAGAAATTCACTGCCGCGGCCCTCGGACGCTTCGGCTCAGGCTGGGCATGGCTGACGGCGCAAGGCGGGAAGCTCGATATCTATTCCACCGCCAACCAGGACAGCCCCGTGATGGAAGGTAAATACCCCGTCATGGGCCTCGACGTGTGGGAACATGCCTATTACCTGAAGTACCAGAACCGCCGCGCCGAATACATCACGGCTTGGTGGAACGTGGTGAATTGGGCTGAAATCGAGAAGCGATTCAACACCGTGAGGTAGCTCAAGCCTTCGGCGTGGTACGATCTACGTCGAAGGTTTGGACATACGGTGGCGCGCTATAGCATATTCAACGAAGATTGCCTCACTTGGATGGAGCGGCAATCCGAGCATTCCATTCAGGCGATCGTGACAGACCCGCCCTATGGCCTGAAAGAGTACACCGGGGTTGAGAGAGAAGTTGCGTAAGGGCAAGGGCGGGGTCTGGCGCATTCCTCCTTCCTTCGATGGGTGCAAGCGGAGTCCGGTGCCGCGGTTCACTGTGTTGACCGAGCAGGAACACGAAAAGCTGCACAGCTTCTTTTTGAGTTTTGCCCCGCGGGCAGTTCGCATCCTTGTGCCGGGCGGGCACTTGATGATTGCTACGAACCCCCTGCTCTCGCACCTTGTCTATCAGCCTCTAATGGACGCCGGCTTCGCGAAGCGCGGAGAAATAATCCGCTTGGTGAAGACCCTTCGCGGCGGCGACAGACCCAAGAATGCCCACGGCGAGTTCGCGGACGTGAAGGTCATGCCGAGGTCCTGTTGGGAACCTTGGGGAGTTTTTCGAAAACCGTGTGAAGGCCGCGTGCAGGACAACCTACGAAAGTGGAAAACGGGGGGGCTGCGGCGATTGTCGCTGGAGAGGCCGTTTGAAGACGTCATCCGCTCTGCCCCGACACGGCCCGAAGAGCGCGCGATTGCACCGCACCCCTCGCTTAAACCTCAGTCGTTCATGCGTCAGATCGTTCGGGCCTCACTCCCGTTGGGGATTGGAGTCGTGCTTGATCCCTTCATGGGGGGCGGCTCCACCATCGCGGCGGCGATGGCGGTGGGGTACGACAGCGTGGGGATTGAAATAGATCCCGTTTTCTTCAAGATAGCGGAGCGAGCCCTCCCGCGGTTGGCTGGGCTTCATCTGGGACCTTCCGACCCTCCGGCTCTCCCTTGCCCCAGCTAGCCAGCCGTCTCGCTCGGGGTTGGCGATGATTTAAATTCTTAGCGCGACACAGTGATCTCGAGTTTGAGCGACTGCCCTCTCCCCAACGGAGAGGGCTCCTCCTTTGGTAATAAGGAGGATTGCCCGTTAACTGCGTCACTTTCCCACGCAAAACGTCGAGAAGATAATATCGAGCACGTCGTCCACGTAGGTGGCGCCGGTGATTTGGTCGAGGGGGCGAAGGGCTTCATAAAGATCGAGCAGAAGCATCTCGTGGGGGACGAGTTGCTCCGCCGCCTGGCGCGCCTTGGCAAGCCCCTTAAGCGAATCCTTGAGAAGCTGCTGATGGCGCAAGTTGGTAATGAATTCGCCTTCTGTGCCCAGGTCGCGCGCGGGTGCGGCGATTTCCAGGATTTTCTCCTTAAGCTCCGGAATTCCTTCGCCGGTTAAGGCGGAAGTCCAAACAACCGGTGTCACTTCCAATTCTGCCCGGGAGATTTTCGCGGGAAGGTCAGATTTGTTGCAGGCCACCAGCAGCGCCCCCAGCGGGCGCACTTTGCTTAGCAAATTCGCATCCGCGTCAGTCCATCCTTCGGAAGCGTCCACCACCATGAGCCGCAAGTCGGAATCGGCGATGGCCTGGAAGGACCTTTCCACGCCGATCTTTTCCACTTCATCCTCCGTTTGGCGGATGCCCGCAGTATCCACGAAGCGCAAAGGTATGCCCCCAATGCTGGCGGTTTCCGCCACCAGATCGCGGGTGGTCCCCGGAGTCGAAGTCACGATGGCTCGTTCTTCGTTGAGGAGGCAGTTGAACAGGCTCGACTTGCCGACGTTGGGGCGGCCCACAATCGCCAGGCTGAGCCCCTCGCGAACGATTCTGCCGAATTCGTATCCTTGCACCAGGGCCTCGAGGTCGCCACAGAGCCGGTCAATGCGGCAGAGTATTTCCTGCAGCTCCATAACGGCCACATCGTCTTCGGCGAAGTCTATGCCGGCCTCCAGCCGGGCAATGAGTTCGAGAAAAACCTCTTTGTGCGGCTTGAGGCGAGCGGAGACTGAGCCTTCGAGTTGTTGTGCGGCCACACGCGCCTGATAGAGAGTGCGCGACTCAACCAGGTCCCGCACCGCTTCCGCCTGCGTCAGATCGATGCGTCCGTTGAGAAATGCTCGTAGGGTGAATTCCCCTGGTTCGGCAAGGCGCGCTCCGCGGCCAAGGCAGCATTCCACCAGATAGCGAAGGATTACCGGAGCGCCATGGCAGGAAATCTCGACAATATCTTCCGCAGTGTAGGAGTGGGGGTGACGGAAATAAGTTACCACCACCTGGTCCAGGACCTTGCCGCCTTGCGGATCGGAAAATTCCCCTAGGGTGGCCCGCTGGACTTCGAGCGGCAACTTAGGGAACCGGACGAGGCTGGCGGCGATTTTGACGGCTTGGCTTCCCGACAAGCGAACCACCCCAAGCCCGCCACGGCCGGGCGGCGTAGCAACGGCCACGATGGTGTCGTCGTGAATCATGAGATAGGGTGATCCGGTAATCGGGAGATCGGGTGAACAAAGGAGTTCGCTCTCATCCTGAGCGCAGCGCGGAGTTGCATTCTGTTCGCCCGATATCCGACCACCGAACCTCAGCGTGTGCGTCCGCGAGGGGGAGGCCCGGCTGGCAAAATCACTACCCGGCGTTCCGGACCCATGCCTTCGCTTGCCGTGCGGAGGTCCCGCCTGTCCCGGAGCGCCAGATGAATGATTCGTCTTTCCCGAGGGGACATAGGACTCAGCGCAAAGGGATCGCCGCTCTCGAGGACTCGTTCGGCGGCCACTTGCGCTGTAAGTCTTAATTCCTCGATGCGCAGCCGCCGCCAGTCATGGCAGTCGAAACTGACCTTGCGGAGGTGCTCTTCCGGCAAGCGCGCCGCTTTCAGGACGACATGCTCGAGGGCATCCAGAAGGGCTCCATTCCGTTCTAACAAGAGGTCGGCATCCGCTCCCTTAAAGTCGATCACATACTCCGGTGAGTCCTCCTCGGCTGTCTCTTGAGGTACGTGGTTGGTGGTGAACGAAAGTGCAAACTCGCCCGCATGGAGGATCAGTTTAAGTAGAGAGCTAATCGGTGCAAGATAGCTTTCCAGGGGATGATCTGGAACCTGTGCACCATTCTGCGAGTCCATCGAAGACCAGCCTTTCATTTCGGGCGTGCCGTAGGGGCCGGAGCGGTCTGAGGCATGGGCATTAGTTTATTGATCATCAATTGCTGCAAAATCCCCACGATATTGGCAGTCAGGAAGTAGAGAACTAGGCCGCTGGCAAAATTATAAAACATGATGCCGAAAGCAATGGGCATAACCATCATCATGCGTTGTTGGGAGGGATCAGCGGTGGCCACCGGCGTCATTTTCTGCATGACGAACATGCTGATGATCATAACTGTGGGGAGAATAGGAAGCGGCAAACCAAAGGGATGGAACCTATCCGGCGCTGAAAGGTCGGTGATCCACAAGATCCAGGGAGCGTGACGCAGCTCGATCGGCAGCTCGAGCACCCGGTAAAACCCATAAAGAAATGGGATTTGGAGCGCCATCGGCAAACAGCCGCCCAGCGGGTTGACGCCATGCTCCTTGTAGAGGTTCATCATCTCTTCGTTCATGCGCGCTTTTTTGGGGTCGTTGAACTTGAGATGCTTGTATTTGTCCTGAATGCTCTTAACCAAGGGTGCAATACGCTGCATTTCCTGCGCTGAACGGATGCTTTTCAGCTTCAGGGGGAACATGGCGAAGTTAATCAACACGGTTAGAATCACTATCGCCCAGCCATAATTGTGCACCCAATGGTCATAGATGTACCGCAGCCCTAGGAATAGAGGTTTAGCGATAAAAGAAAACCAGCCGAAATCCACCAGGGAATCCAAGGGTGGGTGCTGGGCTTGCAATATCTCCAAGCTTTTTGGCCCCACGAACATCCGAAATGCCAGAGGCTTTGGCCGCTCCTCTCCCAATTCCGCGAAGATCGGGCTGGGCTTGTCGGAGTCTTTGCCGGTCCAGCCCGTGGGAGTCCACGTCTGTCGGCCAAGCCGCAAGCTCTGGTCCGGAGTGTCGGGCAGGAAGACTCCTGCGAAATAGCGGTCCTCGAGGCCCGCGAGCTCAATTGGGGCGGGTATGAAGCGGTCTGCAGATAGCTTCCGTTGCGCCACCGTGGTCAAATCCCCTATGGAACCGTAAACACCCATCGTATAGGAGTTGATCATCGCGGGCGCCAGGGAGTGATCGCCGAACCCGCCCGGCCAACTCAACTCCACAGGCAGGTAGTGGCCTCCTTCCACGACGCTCACCTCGACGTGCAATACATACCCTGTCTCGAAACTGAAAACCTTCCGTGCTTGCACCGTGCCATCGCTATAGCTGAACTCAATCCGTACCGGCGGATTCAGCGCGGTGCCCGCTGGCGACGCCACATACAGCGCGGAGTTCAGCTTGCTGGCCAACTCGCCCTCAGCAACCTGCAGGCTCAAAGGAAAACCGAGCTTCCCGGACGCCTCGTCGTCGATGAGATCCAAGGGGGCTTGTTTGGCGTCAAGGTACCTCTTGAGGATCCAATTCTCAGCCACTGCCCCGCGTGTGGAGAAGGTCACCTTGTACAGGTCGTTTTCAACCACGATATCTTCTGCCTTGCTGCCTTCCACAACTGGCAGGCTAGCAGGAACGGGCGGGCTTACGGCTGGCTTCTCAGCAGCCGGTTGAGTTGCCCCCGCAGGACTAGGCTTGGAAGCAGGGGTGGGAGGCGGTACCTTGACAAAGAATACCCGCCAAAGAATGAGTATAAAAAAGGAAAGTGCGAATGCCGCCAGCACTCGCTTTTCTTGGTCCACCAATGTCCTCTCGACGTAAAGGCGGTTCGCGAACCGCACCGGCTAAGAGCTGGGCGCCGGACCCCGCCAGAGTCACGGCACCGGGTCGAAACCATGCCCCCCGAATGGCCGGCAGCGCATGAGCCGGCCCAGCGCCAAACGCATTCCACGCCACACTCCCCACTTCTCGACGGCTTCATACGCGTAAGCAGAGCAAGTGGGGTAAAAACGGCAGGAAGATGGAATCTGCGGAGAAAGGCAAGCCTGGTAGAATTTAATGAAACCCAGTGTAATGAACTTCACTTGGGGCGCATCTCCTCGGAAACTCCTGGAGGAGGCTGGCTGGGGAAGAGCCTCAAAACCTCCCCTTCCAGACTTCGAAATGGGACCTTCGCCACCGACTCGCGTGGATTCACCAGTATATCCCAGCCGCCTGGGAGTTGCTCGCGGTGCCGGCGGAAAACCTCTCGCAAACGGCGCTTTAGACGATTGCGCAACACGGCTTTTCCCAGCCGCGTTGGTGTGGTCACCCCAAAACGCGATTGCGGGAGCCCGTTGGGTCGGATAAACACCGTGCACAAGGAAGCACTTCGGCGATGCCCTTGGTCATAAACCCGCCGAAACTCACTTCGACGTAGCAGCCGGGAACTCTTGGGAAAAGTTTGAGACACCAACCGTGTTCTTATGGAGTCAGGCTATGACGACCCTTTAG
>Ga0187782_10003869_pt1 | contig 11167 bp, 9 predicted proteins | sample 0715_SJ02_MP15_2_FD_132454 | JGI IMG/M metagenome (GOLD analysis project Ga0187782, IMG submission 132454) | Tropical peat soil microbial communities from peatlands in Department of Meta, Colombia - 0715_SJ02_MP15_20_MG | ecosystem: Environmental > Terrestrial > Soil > Wetlands > Peat | place...
AGCTTGCCCTAGTTGAATGAGCGGGCTGAAACCCAATGGTCCTGCGGGCTTCTGTGCGAAACCCCAGCGGCACCAGGCGTAGCATGCTCCCAGAATCACCAGCAACATGCCCACACGAATCAGAAAAAAGTTTGGGCTGGTGTGCCAGTAATCGTAAACCGCATAGATTTGACGGGGGAGATGATCGAGCCGGCGCGAGGCGCCGATGAACACCAAACCGGCTGTCCCTAACAACGAGAATGTTGCGGCCTCGCGTTCGCGCGCCCATTGGCTTTGCAAAACAAATCCGCTGGCGAGGCCGGCAAAGGCGAAAGCGCTCCAGGGAAAAATGGGAAACAACCAGGCCTGTGGCGTACCCAGATTGTGCACGCCGTTGATGTAAGACTCCAGCGGCCAGGGCAGCCAATCGGGACGCCAGGTCGTCCACAACGGCGGAGTGAGCACTGAGATCAGCAAGGCTGTTGCGGCGGACGTGGAGACCAGGGCACTCCGCATCCGGGCGTGACGCGTGGACAAGACTATCCAGCACACGATCCCCATCAACATCATCGAATCGCCGATTGTGTTGAGGATATCCACGCGCAGCAGGTCGCTGCGCGGCGCCCATCCCCAGGCGATGAGATATTCCTGCAGGCGGAACCCCAGGCCAAAGGCGAAAATTTCCGCACCGCGCCGAATCGTCTGCCGGGCGATCTTTCCCGGCGGCAGATTCTTCTTCCACAGCTTTTCGGTCACTAGCGCGAACGAGATGCCTGCCAGAAACAAAAACAAAGGCGCGGGAAAAGTCCCGCCGAGCTGCGAGTACACGAAGAACTTGCTCTGGCGTGCGGCGGGGCTGAGCCAGGAATCGTAACAGTGGGTTTGGAACATCAGAACGCAGGCGAGTCCGCGCATCCAATCGATATAGGCCAGGCGGGATGGAGCGGCGGAGGTCAAAGCGACACCGCATCATACTCCAGTGCAGCGGTATGATAAATTCTGCTTGAGGGCGCGTAGCTCAAGTGGATAGAGCACGGGATTTCTAATCCCGGGGTTGCAGGTTCGATCCCTGCCGCGCCTACCAGTTTTGAGGTCCCTCGCAAGCTCGGGATTTCGGCTGCGGGCTCCCCCCTTCGCTACGCTCAGGGTCACGCCCGCAAAACGCCTCAAGTTCGATCCCTGCCGCGCCTACCAGACAACAGTTCCCAGTTCTCAGTTGCCAGTTAAAACCGTGAAAAGCGTTCGGCGTCGGTGAAGACCCTTCCAATGCTAGTGTGGAGCTACTGCTTATTGGCCGCCGGCAACTGACTTAGCTCCGCGTCCCAGATTCCTTCGAAGTCGACGAAATAACCCTGTACTTCGAGTCCGGGAATCTCACGCAGCAGATATTCGGCGGCGCGTGCCAGTTCTTTCTCAAAGTGAGCGGCTTCGGCTTTGGCGTCGCCTTGGAAGCGGCCCAGGCCGCCATAGGCGCCGCAATCGGAGTGCACCATCAGAATGACGCGTTTGGTCCCATGCAGACGAATCGACGTGCGAATCTGTCCCAGAACAAACTCGCGTTCGGCCTCGTTCTCCGGTGATGCCAGGCACCTGGCGCCGCCGGCAACCTTGATCGCATCCGGATTCTCAACCTTGATGCGCTTGAGAAATTTGCGGAATCCCAGATCGAAGCGATGGTCGAAGCACCAGAGAATGGCCGCGTCGGCGTGGTAATGTTCGCGCGGAAAATCGAAATGGTAGACTTTTTTCACGATTGGGGACTGTACGAGAAAAGCCCCATGGTTTCCCGGAAAGCAATTTGCTACGCGCCCGCAGACCCTGTGAAACCCCACCCCGAACCTTATATCCTATCTGGTTGTCGTCGGAAGAGATTGTTGAGAAGTGAGACGTAGCAAGCTACGTCTCCACGAAATCAACCGGCGCCGTCGCCTGAACTCATGATTCCAAACCCGCTCGCACTGATCGCCGAGATCACGCATCGCTGTCCGCTGCACTGCGTGTATTGCTCGAATCCGCTGGCGCTGGCCGCCGCGGAAGCCGAACTTTCCACGGACGAATGGGTCGACGTTTTCCGCCAGGCGGGCAAACTGGGGATGCTCCACGCGCATTTCACAGGCGGCGAACCGCTGGCGCGCTCCGATCTGATCGAACTGGTGGCGGGGGCCCGGGCTGCCGGCCTTTACACCAATCTCATCACGTCGGGGGTCGGGTTGGCTGAGCCGCGGTTGCAGGCGCTGGTGGAGGCGGGACTCGATCACATCCAGATCAGCTTTCAGGATTCGCGCGAGGATGCCGCCAACTGGATCGCCGGCGCCAGGTCGCACGCGCACAAGGTTGAACTCTCGCGCCTGGTTCGCAAGTACAAAATTGCGTTCACCGTGAACCTGGTGGTACACCGGCAGAATATCGACCATCTCGATGAGATGATCGCTTTCATCGAGCAGCTCGCGCCCGAGCGCATGGAGATCGCCCACACGCAGTATTACGGCTGGGCATTGAAGAACCGCGCGGTCTTGCTGCCGACGCGCGCGCAACTGGAACGCGCGGTCGAGGCCGTTGCCGCCGCTGAAAAGCGGCTTGCGGGACGGATTCGCATCGACTCGGTGGTGCCCGATTACTACGCACGCTATCCCAAGGCGTGCATGGGAGGATGGGGACGCCGGTTGATGCTCGTCAATCCTTCCGGCAGAGTACTGCCCTGCCATGCCGCAGAAATCATTCCCAGCCTCACCTTCGAGAATGTTCGCGAGCGCACGCTCGAGTTCATCTGGCAGCAGTCTTCTTCCTTTCAGCGCTTTCGTGGAGAGGAGTGGATGCCCGAACCCTGCCGCAGTTGCGAGCAGCGCACCCAGGATTTCGGCGGATGCCGCTGCCAGGCGCTGCTGCTCACCGGCGATGCCGCCGCCACCGATCCAGCTTGCTCGCTCGCTCCCGCCCACCACGTCGTCGAAATCGCGCTGGCCGAGGCTAACGCGAGCACAGAAATCTCGCAGCCGGTTTCCGCAAGATCGTTTGTGCAGTTACAGCAGCGAACTGGAAATCTCTGGAGTTACCGGACCAATCCGGAGTAGAGAATGGAGGCCTGTGACGCTCTAGGCCTGTTCCAGCAGGGCTAACTGTCGCGAGCTTTCGGCGACGCCTTCCTTCACGCCAACCTCAAGGTAAAGGGCGCGGGCTTCCTGCCACAGAGATTTTGCCCGCGCAGTCTCCCCCGCCTCGTGTTTGAGGATTGCGTATCCGCGAATGGCGTTGGCAAAATCCAGGCGGGGAGTTTGGTCGTTTGCCCGATATAGATCAAGGGCCTCGCGGTAGTATTTATCGGCCAGCTTGGTGTGACCCTCATGCCGGTGAATGTCGGCCACATGACGAATGGTGTGAGCCAGTTTCAGCACGTCCTTCTTCTCTCGATAAATAGCGGCGGCTTCTTCGTAATTCTTGAGCGCGGCATCGTAGCGATGCAAATCTCTCTCGATCTGGCCGAGAGCGGTGAGAGACTTCGCCAAATCACCGTCCTCGCGCGCTTCACGGCACAGGGCGACCGCCGAGATCAAGTCGCGGTTCGCGTCATCCAGCTGGTTCTCTCTTCGCGCGTGAAGCGCGCGGTTGCGGAGTTGTTCGGATTGTTCCGACATGTGGTCGATTGTAATCCACGCATAGTAAAGTGATAAGAGATTCGAGATTTAGGTAGTGGTGCAGTTTGCTTGTCATCCTGAGCAAGCCTCCTTTGCGCCGCGAAGGATCTGGGCGAGCCGCGCGACGCGGCGCGTCTTTGGCGCCGCAATAACCGCGCGTTTGGCTTGCCTCCTTATCAAGCTGCACCACTACCGACACCTAACCACCAATGGCACGAAGGGGCACCAAGGAGATCAGTGAGTTCAGCAATTCGCAACATCGCTATCATTTCCCACGTCGATCACGGCAAGACCACGCTGGTGGATGCCATGCTCAAACAGAGCGGGACATTTCGCGCCAATGAGACCGTGGCCGAGCGCGTCATGGATTCCAACGAACTGGAGCGCGAGCGCGGCATCACCATCCTGGCCAAGAACACCGCCATTTTCTATCGCGATGTGAAGATCAACATCGTGGATACGCCCGGCCACAGCGATTTCGGCGGCGAGGTCGAGCGGGCACTGAAGATGGTGGACGGCGTGATGCTCCTCGTGGATGCCAGCGAAGGCCCGCTGCCGCAGACGCGCTACGTGCTGGGCAAGGCGCTGGAGGCCAAGCTGCCGCCCATTGTGGTGATCAACAAGATCGACCGGCCGGATGCGCGTCCACAGGAAGTGCTGAACGAGATTTACGATCTCTTTATCGATCTCGACGCCAAGGAGGAGCAGCTCGACTTCCCGGTGTTGTACACCAATGCCAAGGCGGGGACGGCATCCACCAACTTTGGCGTCGCCGGTGAAGATCTGCGGCCGCTTTTTGATGCCATTCTTGAAACCATACCCCTGCCGCAGGGCGATCCCGCCGGGCCTTTGCAGATTCTGGTGGCCAACCTCGATTACAGCGATTATCTCGGACGGCTGGCGATTGCTCGCGTGTTCAACGGCGCCATGCGGACCGGCGAGGACGTGGCCATTGCCAAGCGCGACGGATCGGTGCAGAAAACCAAGATCACAAAACTGTTCTCTTTCTCGGGCCTGAAGCGCACCGACATCAGTGAAACCACGCTGGGCGATATTGTCGCCGTGGCTGGGGTGGAGGGCATCACGATTGGCGAGACCATCACCGACGCAGAGAATCCGGCGCCGCTGCCGCCGATCGTGATCGATGAACCCACCATCGCCATGACATTTACGGTGAATACTTCTCCCTTTGCCGGGCGCGAAGGCGCCTATGTCACATCGCGGAATCTGCGCGAGCGGCTGGAAAAGGAGTTGCTCACCAACGTTTCGTTGCGCGTGGAGGAAATGGGCACGACCGATTCGTTCAAAGTCATGGGCCGCGGCGAATTGCAGCTTTCCATCACCATTGAGATGATGCGGCGTGAGGGTTATGAATTGATGGTGGGCAAGCCGGAGATCGTCACCAAACGGGTTGACGGCAAGTTGATGGAGCCGGTCGAGCATCTCACCGTCGACGTTCCCGAGGAATTCGTGGGCGTGGTCATGGAGCAACTGGGGGCGCGCAAGGGCGAAGTCGTCAACATGCACAATCACGGCTACGGGCGCGTGCGCATCGAGTTTCGCGTGCCCAGCCGAGGGCTGATTGGCCTGCGCAGCCAGTTGCTCACCGACACGCGCGGCACCATCGTGATGAATTCGCTGTTCGATGGCTACACCGAGTGGCAGGGAGAAATCCCCCATCGCCTTACGGGCGCTTTGATCGCCGACCGGTCGGGCCTGTCGACCGCCTACGCGCTCTGGGGATTGCAGGAGCGGGGAGAGCTTTTTGTCGGCCCGGGGGTTGAACTGTATGAAGGCATGATCATCGGCGAGAACGCGAAAGACAACGACCTGGATGTCAATGCCGTTCGCGAAAAGAAACTGACCAACATGCGGGCGTCAACCGCGGACGAGGCCATTCGTCTGGTGCCCTTCCGGCAGTTGAATCTGGAGCAGGCGATCGAATTCATTGCCGATGATGAGTACGTGGAAATCACTCCCAAATCGCTGCGGCTGCGAAAAAAGATTCTGCCGGCGAACAAGCGCAAGAAGAGCGCGCTGGCAGCAGTGGAAGAAGGGTAAACGGTAAAGGGATGGGCCGAGCCAGCATCAGACGAAGGCCGCGACTTCAGTCGTGCCCTCGGCAGGCACAGCACAATTGGTCTCTGGCCCCTGATGCGCAGCCTCCGCCCCTGCATGTATTTCTCATTCCTTGCAGTTGCGGCGCCACCTTCGCCGTTCCCGAAAACTACGACCGCCACGGGACGAACTGGAGCCGTTACCTGCCCTGTCCGAACTGTGGCAAGCGGCACGATCCCAAGAACCGGCTGTTGCAGATGGGATATCACCGGGAGGGATATTGGCAGGTGGATGAGTGCTAGGACGTTTATGGTGCCTCAGTCTTTCGGCCCGGGAGCAGTGGCCCTTTGCTCGACCCGACAGCCTGTTCGACTTCAGGGCAGGCGAGGGCGTCAGTCCCTCTGGGACAGTGGAACTTTAACCTTGATTTGACAGTCCGATTTGACAAAACCTGCTATACTTTTCGCCGCATCTGACTGTTCGCCGGCTCCGGTTCCGATTTTCAGGAAGGATTCTTCGACCTGCCAGTCCGCCGCATCGAGCTTGCACTTCGACAGCTCAATGCAGAGGCTCATGCTTGAAAAACATTTTTGTGGGGAACTTGAGTTTTAACACATCGGAAGACGAACTGCGGCAACTGTTCGAGCCGTTCGGGCAAGTCGAGCGCGTCAGCATCCTGACCGACCGTGACACGGGGCGTTCGCGCGGCTTCGGCTTTGTAGAGATGGCCAACAATGAGGAAGGAGATAAAGCCATTTCTGCGTTGAACGGCACCCAGTCGGGCGGACGCACGCTCAACGTGAACGAAGCCCGGCCCAAGACCGAGCGGCCCGGTGGGTTCAGCCGTGAGGGCCGCGGCGGAGATCGGGGACGTGATCGCGGCGGGCGTGAGCGGCATCGCGGCTAGTGATTTTGGCCGTGATCCTGCTACGTTCGAGTACGGCCGGGCGCGAACGGTGTAAACTGAATGTTGTGCGCCCGTAGCTCAGATGGATAGAGCGATTGCCTCCGGAGCAATAGGTCGGGTGTTCGAGTCACCCCGGGCGCGCCAGAGTTGCCCCCCAGATTTCGACCCACTTCGAGATCCTTCGCCTGCAATCCCTATCGTAGAGACGTTGCTGGCAACGTCTCTCTGTCCACATGCGCTACCGATGATCCCTGCTGAGACGTAGCAAGCTACGTCTCTACGGCGACGCCTCAATCTCCGAAGGGCCACATGCCGAAGGCCTTCGGACGCCCATCCTGTTTCGTCATCGTGAGGGTGTTTGGCTAGATGCGCTATTGAAATCGGCCACGCCAACCTTGACCACGGTGCCCCGCCTGGGTCTTTCCTCAGCCTTGGCTTCCGCTGGCTTCTCCGGTTTTTCCTGCTTGGTTTCGCCTTTCTTCTCCGGCTCAGCCGGTGGTTTCTCCGTCCAAACGCCGTAGACGCGGCCTCCGTAAGCGGCCAGGCCGGAGTAATCGCCGAAGAAAACACCGCCGGCCTCGAAAGGTTCGGTGGTCCAGGCGTAGTTCTGAAAAGTCTGACCGCCGTCGCTCGAGCGTGCGAGAGTAACGGTTTGCTTGCGGCCCTGCGGGTCGCCGCGGCGATCATAGAAAACAACGTTGGCCGAACCATCCACGGGATCGACCGCCAGCCACTGGAAGAAATGGTCCGCGCCGCCGTGCACCGGATCGTTATTCACGCGCACCGGCTCGCTCCATTTTTTGCCGCCGTCAGTCGAAGTGGAGCAGAAAACATCGAGATCGCCGTTGCGGTAGTCGCTCCAGGTGACGTAGAGCCGCTGGCTGCGCGGGTCGATGGCAATTTGCGGAAAACCGTTGGCCCGGTCCAGCGTTTGAATCGCGAACATGATCGGCGCCGTGTGGATAATGGGCCGGGCACGGGAGAATGTCTTGCCGCCATCGCGCGAAATCGTGAACATAATATCGTCATCCTGGCTCCAGATGGCGTACAAGCGACCATCGGGGCCAACTGTCCCGTCAAATCCTTCAGCGGCGCCGTTATCATCGCGGGGCAGGCCGGGATGGCTGTCGATCTCAACTGGAGCAGACCAGGTTTTGCCGTCATCGGTCGAGCGCGACAGCACGATCAGCGAATCCGCTAGCCTCCAGCGCGTCCAGCCGACGTACAAATTTCCGGCAAAGCGGCTATGGCTGGTGTCGGAGACGATGTAGGGCTTGTCTTCAAAAGGAATTCCCGGCTGCGTGGGTTGTTCGGCCACGGGAGCGTGGTTCGGCTCCCAGCTCTTTCCGCCATCGAGCGAACGCCGCACAAAGATGCCGTTGCGGGTGGCGCCATGGGCCCAGTAATTGAACGTTCCCAGCTTGTCGAACGCGATGTAGCAGATAAAGGCGTGGTCCTGGTTGTCGAAGGCAACCGATACGTCTCCGGAAACCTTGTAGTTGGGCGGAGCTACGCCTTCGGCGGCCTTCCAGGTGCGGCCCGCGTCCTGGGAGTAGGAGGCATGGGCGTTGTCCTGAAAGACGGCTACGATCTGCTGCGGGTTGTTGGGATTGACGGCGATTCCCGGCTCGGTGAAATAGCCGGGTGTGGGCGTCAGCGAAAACACCTGCGCCCCGGGCGCTTCGAGAAGAGATTGGCTATATAACGTTGGAACCAGGGCTAAAACGGACAGGCTAAGGATCAGTCTCATTCCATTGCGAATTGTCTCACGCCTGGGGAAGATGGGCACTGATGAAAGCAGGCGGGAGCGCTTTAAATCCGGAAAAACCACAAAGGCCACGAAGTCACACGAAGGAGCAAAATCACGGTTTTTCCTTCGTGTGCCTTCGCGCCCTCGCTGGTTGAATAAGGACACTACTAAGCAGGCGTTAACCGATGGAAATCAGGGGTTTGATGAGGCCAGGAATCTAGCTGGCCGACTCGGGGTTGCCGGAGACGCGAATCGTGAAGTTCACGGTGATGAGGGCCTTAGTTTCCACTGGCTGACCATTTTGCAGGTAGGGCTTGAAGTGCCACTCGCGAACCGCTTGCTGCGCCGCCGTGACCAGGATCGCGGGCCCGCTCACGACACTCAGGTTTTCGATGGTCCCATCGGCGCCCACAACCGCCTGCAACACAACCGAACCCTGCACCCGGCTGTGCTGCCCCAGCAACGGATATGTCGTATTGATGCTCTGCCGTAGTTCCGGGGCCGCTACCGTTGAAAGCCGCTCACGCCCGGCGGCGCTGGTTGGCAGGTTCGTCATGGTCGCGGTAATGGCTGAGGTCCGGTTGGAAGCGCTGGGAATCTCAACCTTGGTAGCATTGCTTCCGGGCCGAATTGTGCGGTGAGAATCGCCGGCTACCACATCCACGTCCAGCGGAGGAAGAACCACACGGTTGGTGGCCACGATCGGCTCCACGGCATTAGCGGCGTTGGCATCGGCAGCTTCAGCAACCGCCGGCTTGCTTGAGTTCTTCACCGCAACCTGGGTCTTCGCCGGAGCTACGCGGGTGACGGGAACCGCCGCTGTTTTGGCAGGCGCTGGCGTCGAGTCGCTCTTTGCCATCTGAGCCGGCTGCTGGGCGGCCGATTCGACCGTTTGTTCGGAGCCAAACCAGAAGTCCCAATCTTTGACGAGAATAGCAACCAGTGCAACCACCAGAATGGAAAGAGCAACCAGCAGCCGGACATTCTGCTTGCTAACCAAACCGCCTTGCTGCCCGGCCAGCTCCGTTCTTGGATTCATCAGGTGCATCTTCGTTATTAGGATTGTCTCGCCGCGACCACCCTATAGCAATGGCACGAACCGGGAAATCAATGGCCCGAGTGTGCCACCCCGGGAATCTGATAATGACACCTTCCGGCTTTTCTGCGGACTCCGCTTTTCAGCACCTCTGGTTATCTGGTACTGTTTTGAGTCCGTCACAAGTGCCGTCCGTGCCGCCACCAAGGCCGCCAACGGCACACTTTCTGCGCAGGGGGGAAAGATAAGCGCGTGATTGTCGGAGTTGCCAAGGAAAGTTATCCCGGAGAGCGGAGGGTTGCCCTCGTGCCCGCGGTGATCCCCACCCTGGCCAAGGTTGGGCTGGAGGTGGTCGTCGAGTCCAAGGCAGGAGAAGAAGCGGGGTATCCGGATTCAGCCTATGTCGAGAAGGGCGCAAAGGTTCTTCCCGACCGAGCTGCCGTATTCGCCACCGCCGACATCATGGTGCAGGTGCTCTGCTATGGTTCCAACGACTTGACTGGCAAGGCCGACCTGCCGCTGCTGCGGCGGGATCAGTTGCTGATCGGCTTCCTGCGTCCTCTGGGCGCGGTGGAAGTGGTGCAGCAGATCGCTGCTTCTGGCGTCACGGCTTTTTCCGTGGAAATGATGCCCCGGACAACGCGGGCGCAGAACATGGATGCGCTCTCCTCCATGGCAACCATTTGCGGTTATAAGGCGGTGCTGCTGGCCGCGGAAATGTCCATCCGGATTTTCCCCATGATGACGACGGCGGCGGGAACCATCACCCCCGCGCGTGTGTTCGTGATCGGAGCCGGAGTTGCGGGATTGCAGGCTATTTCCACTGCCCGCCGGCTGGGCGCCGTGGCGTCGGCCTACGACATGCGCCCCGCCGTAAAAGAACAGGTGCAGAGCCTGGGCGGGCGCTTTGTCGAACTGCCACTTGAAGCGCAAAACGCGCAGGATGCCCGCGGTTACGGCACCGCACAGGATGAGACTTTCTATGCCCGGCAGCGCGAGTTGCTCACCCGCGTGGTCGCGGAAAGCGATGTCGTGATCTCCGCGGCGGTGATTCCCGGTAAAAAGTCGCCGGTGTTGATCACGGCCGACATGGTGAAAGGGATGGCGCCGGGATCGGTGATCGTGGATCTGGCGGCCGAACGCGGCGGAAATTGCGAACTTACCCGCACCGGGGAAACCGTCAACGCACATGGGGTCTCAATTATTGGCGCCATCAATCTGGCCAGCAGTGTTCCTTACCACGCCAGCCAGATGTATGCCCGCAATTTGTCGGCGTTTCTGACGTACATGGTGAAGGAGGGTAAGCCGCAACTCAACCTGCAGGACGAAATCATCCGCGAAACCATGGTTACGCAAGGCGGCGAGATTGTGAACGCGAGAGTGCGGGAGTTCTTCAAGCTCCCGGCGCCGGTAGCGCAATCAGCTTCTGAGAGCGACAATTGACGCCTGGAAACTGACAACTGACAACTGACAACTGAGAACTGAGAACTGAGAACCGAGAACTGAGAACTGATCCATGAACTCCAATCTGATCGACGCTCTGTTCATCTTCATGCTGGCCTGCTTCATCGGATTTGAAGTGATCCGGCACGTTTCGCCCTTGCTGCACACGCCCCTGATGTCACTGACCAACGCCCTCGACGCCATCGCGGTCGTCGGCGCGATCGTTCTGGTGGGCGAACGCAAGAGCGAGTTCGCGACGATCCTCGGCACGATCGCCATCGTGGCGGCCACCAGCAACCTGGTGGGCGGATTCTTTATCACCGACCGCATGTTGAAGATGTTCAAGAGCAGCCGTCCGGTAA
>Ga0187782_10003871_pt1 | contig 11166 bp, 10 predicted proteins | sample 0715_SJ02_MP15_2_FD_132454 | JGI IMG/M metagenome (GOLD analysis project Ga0187782, IMG submission 132454) | Tropical peat soil microbial communities from peatlands in Department of Meta, Colombia - 0715_SJ02_MP15_20_MG | ecosystem: Environmental > Terrestrial > Soil > Wetlands > Peat | place...
ATCTTTGCCTGATCCGAAATCTGGCCCACCCCTACCCCGGCGCCGACGGCCACTTATTCTCAATAGCGACATCCGGAGGTTTTCAGTAGTGTCAGAATAGACGGCAAATGCACGGCCGGGATGAGAGAAGTACCTCCGGCAAATGACTTTGGTTTTAACGACTCCCCCGCCTAACCACCGCAAATCACCTTTCTTCCGGAAACTCGTCCTGCCCCTAATCCGATGAAAACAGAACGCGTCTTTGATCGACACCTCGGGTCGCAGACAAGGCGTCCGGCCGGCTCATCCCTATTTTGGATCCCCCGGCGTGGCTGGCGAAGTGTGCTTCATGCGGCCGAAGTCGATTCCGAATTTCGGATCCTGCCGCGTACCATCGATGTGAATGGGAACCTCAGTGCCCGCACCGTCCTTCTCGAAAAACCGATCGGCAGGCCTCAACAGTACTCCCTTCCAACCGCCCACCATTTGTGAGACCTTGGCCTGCGTCCTGGCCACCCCCGCGAAATCCAGACTGCCGCCGTCCAATCCGTAAGCTCCCTTCATGTCGATCTCCGCGCCCGGCACGGTGTATTTCAAATCCGAAAGCCAAATTACCCCATCAGCCATCTTGAAGTCGCTCTCCATCGCCGACCGAACGCCCGCCCCCTCACCGCGTTTCGCCTCCTTCGCCTCGCCTTGCCCGCGCAAGCTCAGCTCGCCGATCTTGTCCTGGACCTTCGCGCTCGTAAACTCGGCTTCCTCCAGCGCAAATCGCCCGCTTAGCTTCAGCCGCTTGTGCGGTGGTTCCAATCCCGGCGGAATCTCCAGCTTCGCCTGCAACGCCAAATCCCCCGTCAACAGCGGTGTTCCAGATTTGCTGGTAAGGCTCAGAAAATCCTCCATCCGCCCTCTGTCGACCTTCACGGTCAGCGCAATCTCGTGTCCCCCCGGCTTCGTCTCTCCACTCAAAACCTCAGTCGGAGTTCGAACTACCTCACCCTCCGCCGTAAAGTGCGACCGCCCCAGCGTCGCGTCCACCGGGTCCAACCACGTATCTCCATTCGTCCCGTCCACTTTCGCATGGAATCGCGTTTTGAGCGGCATCGCCGTGCCAAAGTGTGTCAACCTGAAATCCGGCGTATCTGTTTCGCCATCCACCACCAATTCGCGCAACACTCCCTTATATTTCCCCGTCGAGTTCAGAATCCCGGCAATCCCCCTGAATACGCTCAAATCCGCATGATCGAACCTATACTCCCCCTCGGCCGGCGTCTCTCCCGGATCGTCCACCGTCCACGGACCCAGCGTCCCCGAAGTACTCACCGTCCCCTTGGGCCTCGGATTCGTCAGCTGTGCCTTAAACCGCGTCGCTCCTTCCGTGTTCACATCTGTCAATCTGATCCACGCAACTGCAAACTCCAGCGGTACCTTGGGTGGCTTACCTTCCGCGGCCTTCTCCGGCTCCAGCTTCAAGTGCGCCTCTTGGCACTCGATCGTGCTCACTTCAAACCGCACCAGAGATTTTCCGGTTGAAGTCTTCGCTCCCTCGCCGGTCACCGTTCCCGTCCGCGCAAAATCGCTCCTCGGCGGAACGTCTATATCCACGCCTTTCAACTCCACCGCTGAAATCCTGATCGGCTGGTCCGGCTTGTAGTGCAGCGGAGCATGAAACCGGAATTCATCCACCTGAATCAGCGGCATCCACGCACTTGCCTCGCCCCCTCCCAGGCCTGCTCCCCGCTCCACGTTCGCCGGCGGCCAGATACGCAATCCCTTTCCCTCGGCCCACAGACCCCTCACCAGCGAAATGTGAAAGCTGTCCAGTTCCACGCGCGCGTGAAACCGCTCTTCGAGTCTCTCTACAATCAGCGCTCGCAGCAGGGGCTCGGCCCGCCGCGCCACAACAACAATCCCTACAACAACCGCCGCAAACACCACTGTCAAGCCGCCGCTAACCCACCACAACCCCCGCCGCAACCACCGCTTTCTACGCCGTCTTATCCCTTGTGTCGCCGTCACAATCAATCCCCATCTGCGCCAATCTCGCAGGCCCTTTCGTCAACCTTCTTAACTCAGCTTCTAAAGCTTCGCCTTCCCGGCCCTCGCCCATTTTGATGCGTGAAGTCGGGTTTCCAGTCCTTAGCCCTCAGTCCCTTTCCTTTCTCCCCCGCTTGTTCCGCCCGTCCCTATCCCTTTAGACTGTTCTTTATTGATGCAACCGCTGATTGAGAACCTCGTAAAGCTTCAATCCATCGAACTCGGTCGCGTCCGCCTAGGCCAGGATCTGCGCGCCCTGCCCGGCGAGACCGCTCAAGCCCAAGCCAAGCTCGCCGCCGCCGAGCGCCTATCCGCAGATGCATCCGCGGCCATCGGCCGCGAAGACGCTCTCCGCACTCGCCTTGAGCGCGAAATCGCCGAGCACCGCCAGAAAATCTCCCGCTTCCGCGCACAGCTTGACTCTGTCAAAACTCCCGAACAGGCCCAGGCCATTGAGCACGAAATCAAATTCGCCTTGAGCGAAACCGACCGGCTCGAAAACGACGAGTACTCAAGTCTCGAGCGCACTGAATCCCACGAAGCCGCGCTCGCCAAGGCACGCAGCCAAGTCGAGGCCCTTGCCGAAACTCTCGATGCCGTCCGCTCCACCGTCGCCGCCCGCGAGCGCGAACTGCTCGACTCTCTTGCCTCGCTCGACGTCGATCGCCAAAACGTCCGTTCGCTCATCGATTCCGACCTGCTCGCCCGCTTCGATCGCATCGCCGCCGTCCGCGGCACCGCCCTTGCCCGAGCTGAAAATCAGCAGTGCAACGGCTGCCGCATGGGTGTCCGCCCGCAAACCTGGAACCAGCTTCGTCAGGGTCAGCTCCTCACCTGCGACAGTTGCAGCCGCCTCCTCTATTGGGATCCCGCCATGGAACCTGCTCCCAAACAGCCGCAGCCCGCGCCCATTCCCGGCCAGGGCCGCGCCCCGCGAAAGCCCCGCCCCGCTGAAGCCTGAAGCAGCTCTCCCTCTGTTTCTCGGCCGCACCTGCGGCTGCGAAGCGGCAATTTCAATCTCAAATCCCCTTCCCGGCCAAAGATCCACATAACTCTAAGTCGCTCTATCGAGCGAAGAAATGGATTGGTCTCCTTCACTCCACGGTACACAGCCATCGTCGCCCGCGTTCCATCCCATTTTTCATAGCAGCGCCGTTACTTTTGTCTTCCCGCCCGTCATCGTTTCCATCCAAGTGGGGTCTATACTCTCAGCAGAAGTGCCTCTAGAGATCCGTTGCGCCCGGCCTCCTACCCTCCAGTTGCGCGTCGCACGGAGCCATGTGTCGAGCGGCCAAGCCGGACCGCAATCTTCTCTTCGGCTCAATGCTGGCAGCGTCACGAGTGTTCTGCCCCAATTCCTCGCACGCCGCCCTCCATCGCAAGGAGTCTGGCAATGCGTAAGACCTGCTTCTTCGCCATCGTTCTCACCGCCGTTTGTTCCCTCCTCGTTAGCTGCGGTACCTCGGCAATCAACTCAATTTCCGGTTCCGGATCGGGCGGTTCCGGCGGCTCGGGATCCGGGTCAGGCACACCGGCCGCTTCGGTTCCCGTTTCCATCTCTATGACCGACGATCCCCCCGCCGGCGTCTCTGTCCTCTTCTTCCAAATCAGCCTCACTGACGCTTCGCTCATCCCCTCATCCTCATCGGGATCGGCCGTCTCGCTTCTGCCAAACAGCACGCCAATTCAAATCGACGTCACCAAGCTTCAGGCCCTCGCGGCATTTCTCTCCACCGCAAGCGCCCCTGCCGGCACAACTTACTCTAGCCTCTCGCTCACCTTTGCCAATCCGCAACTGGTCATCTTAAACAACTCCGATACCTCGCTCGGCAGCTCGTGTGCCGTCGGCAGCGTCTGTCAGCTCACGCCTGCCATCGACAGCTCTGCAACTGTCACCTTCACCTCCGCACCGTTCCCCGTAACAATTTCCCAGGGTTCTCCGCTTGGCTTTCTCGTCGATTTCCATCTCAACACCATCATCCAGTCCGATCTCTCCGTCAATCTCGGCGTTTCCAACGGCATCACCCTGGCGCAGTTGCCCTCTACGCCTGCCGTTCCACCCGCCGCTCCGCCGTTCGGTTTTCTAACCGGGACTGTTGAAACCGTCAACACCAGCCAAGATCGGTTCACGCTGCAAACCTCGTGGGGCAAAACTTTCACCGTCGACATCGACAGCAATACCGCCGTCGCGCCCGCGCTGCCGTGCCCTAGCCCTGGATTCATTGCCTGCCTCCACACTGGAGACACCGTGCAGGTCCAGGTTGCAAGCGTCGAAAGCGATGGAGACCTCCTGGCCGCATCGGTCACCTTGCTATTGAGCAACTCCTCGAATCGGCAGCTCGTCGAAGGCACGGTCGTCGGCTACAGCGCCACGCAGATTAAGCTGCTCATTCATGGCGCATTCGCCAGCCCGGCCGCTCTCCCAGTCGGCGGCATCGCCACCGTTACCCTCGACCAAGGCGCGGCCTTTTCTGTCGACTCGGGCAGCTTCACCATCCCCTCCGGACTGGTCTTCTCGGGCGTTGACAACCTCTGGAACGGCCAGGAGCTCCAGGTCGCCGTCGACTCAGGATCGTTGTCGTGCGCGTCTCCGCAAATCGTTGTCAATGGATGGGGCCCTCCGAGTTATTGCACCTTCTCGACGAACGCCGTGCAGTTAGAGCCCAGCCAGATCACCGGGAACATCGCATCGATAAGCTCGCCGAGTTTCACACTCGACTACGAGTGGTCGCCGTGCACGCCCCCGGGAGGCGGAGCCCCGGTCTGCAACGTCGTCGGGATGATTCAGTACGGAGTGGAAACCACCTCGCAAACAACCTATCAAGGCTTCACCCCGGACAGTTTTTCGGGGCTGGCCACGAACGACTTCGTTTCCGTCAACGGCTGGATCTTTGAAGCCGATAACGGCCTTCTAGACCCGGCGTTGGCGCCACCCGTGATCCTCGCGCAAACCGTCACCAATCACCCGGCTGCCGCTTTCTGATCCTCGGGCGCATTTCGTACGCCCGCCTTATCGCTGCACCGCTTCACGGCCTTATCCGTTGGCTCCCCGCCAATGCGGATAAGGCCGTATCGCCTCGCTCTCCGATCGCTCCGCCTGCTACACGCAAGTTGCTCGTGCGTCCACAGCGCTCCACATCGCCCTGCTAACCTTTTCTTGTGTACCGTAGTGCGCCCCCACACGCCGTGCCGAGCCGGACACTGACCACTAATCGCTAACCACTATCCTTTGGAGACACCCGTGCAGCGTATCTGCGTCGACATGGACGAAGTCATGGCCGACACCCTCTCCGAGCACCTGCGCCGCTACAACCAAACCTTCGACGACGCCGTCACGCTCGAAGACCTCGCGGGCAAAGGCCTCTGGGAAATTGCCCCGCTCGATCGCCAAGCCCAGCTCCGCGCTTTCCTCGACGCCGAAGACTTCTTCGAGGATTTGCCCCTCATGCCTGACGCGCAACCAGTCCTCAAAGAACTTTCTGCGCGTTTCGAAATTTTCATCGCCACGCAGGCCATGGCCGTCCCCAACTCCCTGGGCCCCAAATACCGCTGGCTCCAGCGCCACTTTCCCTTCATCCCGCCCTCGAACTACGTCTTCTGCGGCAACAAATCCATCCTCCGCGCCCACTTCCTCATCGACGATCAGCCCAAAAACCTTCTCCGCTTCGAAGGCCACGGCCTTCTCTATAGTGCCCCGCACAACCTCGCCGCCGCCGGATTTGTCCGTGTCAACAATTGGCTCGAAGTCGCCGATTACTTCGCGGCCGTTCCTGCCCAAACCTAGCCCAATCCCTCAATTCGCCGCTCCCAAATCCGCACTCGCAGTCCGCCCGCCTGCATCCGATACCATAGAACATGACAGTGGATCGTTCCCCTTCCCAACCCCTTTTCACCCGTCGCCGTTTCCTCGCTGCCGGTGCCTGTGCGGCTGCCGTTGCCCTTTACTCCGGAGAAATCGAGCGCCACCTCATCGCCATCTCCCGCCGCCAAGTCCCCCTCCGCGGCCTTTCCCCGGCATTCGACGGGCTGCGCATCGCGCAGCTCAGCGACATCCATCTCGATGCATACACTGAGCCCTTTTTTCTTCGCGACGCCGTCAATCGCATCAACAGCCTCAACCCCGATGTGGTTATTCTCACCGGCGACTACATCACCTACGACCTGCTATCCAGGAAACTCGTGCATGGCGCCGAGTGGCTGTGCGCCAACATACTCAATGGCCTCAAATGTCCATTTCGCTATGCTGTTCTCGGCAACCACGACGTCCAGTTCGGCCGTAGCAAGGTCATTGAGGCGCTCGTCGCCAACAACATTTCTGTGCTCGACAACGCCTGCGTCCCCATCGAACGCTCCGGCGCCAGGTTTTGGCTTTCCGGCCTCGACGATCCGCTCGAGGGCGTTCCCAACCCCGACAAAGCCATCCCCGAATCCATCCGCAATCTCTCCAGTGAGCCCATAGTCCTTCTTTGCCACGCGCCCGACTGGGCCAACAATCTCCTCGGCCATCCCGCCGGCAAATCCGTTAGCCTCATGTTCTCCGGCCACACGCATGGCGGCCAGATTTGCCTTCCCGTCTTCGGTCCCCTCATCCTTCCTCCGCTCGGCAAAAAGTACATTCAGGGCTGGTTTCGCATCGACAATCTGCTCTTTCACGTTAACCGCGGCATCGGCGCCGTCGGCCTTCCCTTCCGCTTCAATTGCCCGCCCGAAATCACCCTCGTCACTCTCCGCTCCGCCTGAGCCCGCCCAGAACGGGCTCCAACGTTGTCTGGGCGCCTCAGTCCCCAACGGCGAACCCGTCGGTTCATAAACTGTCTCACCAGGGGGGTGCACCCCAATGGACGTCAATCCCTCCCCAACGATCCGCCACTCCGCACAACCGCCTAAGTCACTGATTTCTTGTTCCCTTGTCCCCTCGTTCCCTTGTTCCCTGCTTTTGCGCATTATTTCTCCACAATCGGTAGACTTATAGATAGAGAAGCCGTCCGCCGCCAACCCAGTGCCTCGACACATCGCCAAACTTCTGGGCGGGTCGCCAAAGTTTCTTCCGAGGAAAGAAAATAAACAAAGAAAAATTTCCTACCCCCCCGGGGGGTTGTTTTCGATGTTAACCTTTTTGTTTTCAATGCAACACTCTCAAAATCCCGGTCGAAAATGGTCTAAAGTTGCAGCCCCCGGGCGCGTCTCCGCCTGGGAAACGCGACAGCCAAACCTCCTGGCAGGGAAGCTGGCTCCAACTAACCCTTTTTTCGTCTATAAGCTGCAAGGAACTGCCGCTTTTTCATCGACTTACCGCGCTTGGTCGGCCGTAAGCGTCTGAAAACAACACTCTTCTCTGCAGAAAACCTAGAGGGGGGATAGGGGTACCCCCGGTGCTGGCAGAAAATCGCCACTCAGGCCCCGGCAATCGTCATCCCATCAACCCTTAGCGTCGGCGACGCTACCGCCCCGCGAAACTTCAGATCGTTTCCAATCGCCGTCACGTTGCGCAGCATCTGGGCCAAATTCCCCGCGATCGTTACCCCTTCCACGGCATGAGTAAGCCGTCCGTTCTCGATCCACATGCCCGTCGCCCCGCGTGAGTAGTCGCCCGTCACCAAATTCACGCCGAAGCCCATCAGGCTCGTCACGTAGAGCCCCGCCGCAACCCCCCCAATAACCTCCTCCGGCATCAACCCGCCCGGCTCGAGATACAAATTCCCGCACCCGATCCCCGGCGCCCCGGCCAATCCGCGCGCCGCGTTGTGCGTCGACTTCATTCCCAGCTTGCGCGCGCTGTACGTGTTCAAAAGATAATTGCGCAGCACGCCATTCTCCAAAATCGCCGTGCGCCGCGAAGGCAATCCCTCGTCGTCGAACGGCGTACTCCCGAACCCTCCCGCGCCTGTCGGCAATAGCATCGTATTGTCGTCCACAATCGTCATATTCGATGCGCCAATTGGCTCTTCCAGTCTCCCCGCAAGAAACGACGCGTTGCGCCAGATCGCATCGCCTGAAGCCGCGTCGAAAACCAACCCAATCAGCGTCCGCGCTACCTCCGGCGCAAACACAATCGGCGCCCGCTGCGTCGGTACGCGCCGCGCCCCCAACCTTCGCAGCGCTCGCCTTGCTGCTTCGGCTCCCACTGCTTCCGGCGATTCCAGATGCGCGAAACACCGTGCGCTCGACCACCACCCGTCGCGTTGCATCTTCCCGTCGGTATCCTTTGCCAGCGGCGCCGCTGAAACACCTGCGTAGCTCGTCCGGTACCCGCCCGCAAACCCGCGCGAGTTCGCCAGTACCCGCCGCGCCGTCGCGGCGTCGAAGCTTCCGCCATCGGAATTCGTAATGCGCTTGTCCGCCTCAAGCGCCGCTGCCTCGGCTCGCCGCGCCCAATCGATGCGCTCCGGTCCGCTCAGCGAATACACGTCCTCGTAATACAAGTGCAGATCGCCCCCCGCCGCGCCAAACTCCTCCCGTTCAGCCAACCCCGAATAGGGATCTTCCTCCGTCACCTTCGCCAACTCAAGAGCCCCATGCACAAGCTGCCGAATCCCTTCCTCCGTCAAATCGCTCGTCGATGCCGACGCCGACCGTTTTCCCAAAAACACCCGCAGTCCAAGCCCCCGAGAGCCCGATTCCTTCAGCGTTTCCACTTCGCCCATGCGCACGTTCACGCTGAATTCGTCGCCTTCCCGCGCCACCGCCTCCGCATCGCTCGCGCCGCCCTTCAGCGCGCGTGCCACTACATCGGTAGCCAGTGCTTCAAGATCGAGAGCGGTTTCTTCAGACGCGACTTCAACTCGTGACATTGATAAATGGCCAAGTCTGGCTTCAAGATCGGAAGTGTTTGGTCAAATGCCTACTATGCTGATAAGGGTACGCGAACCTTGGGTTCCGCAGCCTCGGCAAAACGCAGCAACGTCTTGGTGCTGGGCAGTGTTTCGCTGCATTCAAGCCGCGCGACTGCGGACTGGCTGGTACCCACGCGCGCCGCCGTGTTCTACGCCGTCAGCCTCTCCAGCTGCTCGGGCTTCACAATCGTCAGGCTCGTCCCCTTGATCGTGATCCACTGGTCGCGCCGGAACTGATTTAACAGCCGCGTTACTGTTTCCCGCGACGTGCCCGCCATGTTGGCGATCTCTTCATGCGTCAGCGCCAGCGTGAACCGGATCTCCGTCTTCCCGTTGCCTGCCGAGCGCCCCCAATCGAGCAGCAGCCGCGCCAGCCGCCCCGCTGCGGAACCTGACAGCGCCAGCCGCTTGGCATCGTGAAACACCGTCAGGTACTCGCCGGAAAGCGACTGCGCCGCGTGCATCGATGCAATCCCGTGCCGCCCCAAAAACTCGATGAACTCCTGCTTGCGCACCGTCTTCACCTGGCACGGCTCGATAGCCTCCGCCGTCACCTCGTGCGCTACGTTGGCCAGCACTGCGCTCAGCCCCATCACGTCGCCGGGCCCCGCTATTTTCAGGATCATCGTCTTCCCGTCGCGCGACGTCGACGAGATCTTCACCTGCCCAAAGCAGATCACAAATACATTCCGCGCCGGATCGCCCTCTGAAAACAGCTTGGCTCCACGCGCGTGACTCATCATGATTCCGATTTGGTCGTAATCCGCTAGCGCTTCCGGTGTAAGGTTACAAAACATCCTCAGATGCCTGTGCTCGCAATTCAGGCAATCTTCCGGGGGGTGATGGGAGTGCGGCGAGGCCATACGAATACCGTCAGGGGTAGAGGCTATAAGAAGTATAGCGCAATTCCCCTTCAACCCCGAGGCACAATCTACCTCAATAGCCGCCGGCAATCCTGTGTTTCTCTGGTCGGCCTCACGTTTTTCGATTATCATGCCTTCTCAAACGATCCGGCCGTCCTCAATACTAGCCAACATCCCCAGCACTCGACCTAAGCGCTGCGCTTCCGGCCGCGCCCGTTCGTCGATTCCCTCAGCGTCCGTTCCGCGCCGCTCCCGCACCGTCGCGCGGGAGCTACCCGGCTCAAGCTGGACGAGATATACGCCCGCGAAACTTCCCGTGCCAGCTCCTCCAGCAGCTTCATGCGCAGCGGGGGATAGCCCTCGAACGTCCGTTGCAGTGCCTCAATCGGCAGCAACAGCAACGAGCCCGCGTTTATTGCCGTCAGCGTATACGTGTGATTCCCGTCGCCGAGCGCTGCGGCCAATTCCACCAGATCGCCCGGCCGTGTCGATCCCAATGTTACGCGCAAGTCATATCGCTCAGCCTTCCGCGCGAAATCGCCCGACACCACCACGTAGAGCCCTTTGCACTTCCCTTGCTGGCGAAAAACCACATCGCCTGCATGAAATTCCACGCATTTCGTTGCGCCGCTCAACAGTCTTCCCGCCTCTCGCGGACACTCCAACAATTCAGCCAGCGGATGCGACGCCACTGCGGCTAATCGCTCCGCCAGAGTCTCAGGTTGTGCCGTCAGGTCTCCCATTGCTCTTACCTTACTGGCGGCTCTCCGGCCGCCTATTCGCTTTCGCTCGCCATCGGATCGCGACCGGCCCCTCCCGCCGGCGCACACTAGACCCTCTTTGCCGCGCTTGTTCGGCTGCAATATCCCATTCCTCACTGTTCAAGCTTGATCTTCGATCGGACAAGACAGTGCGGTTTCTCCTTTCGCCCGCCCATTCTCCCTTTCCAAGCAACTTCGGGGGCCCGCGCCGAGCGATTGAGTCCGCCCTTACGCGGCACCTGCTGAAACGGCTGCCTCCCGATCCACTCCGGCGCGTGCCTCCTCCGGCGGAACACATAGAACAGGCACACGCGAGGCTGACAATAAACCAAACACCGTGCCGTGCGGTCCCGGCGTACCGCTGGACCGCTTCACTCCGGCCACAAGAACCGACGGATGATGTTCTTCAATAGCTTCTCCTACGGCATCTGCCGGATTGCCGTCCTTCACAAAACAACGCACGTGCACCTTGCCCTCCACGTGCACGTCGAAATCCTCTAACCGCGCCGCGCATGGATTCACCTCGGCTACTCGCTCCGCCTCCGTCCTCACATGCAGAACCAGGAGCGGGCGCTCAAACGCCTCGGCCAGCGAGTATGCCGTTGCGGCTGCCGCTCCGGCGGCCTCGTTGCGTTCCAGTGCCAGCAGCACCGGCCCGCCGGGCATCGGCCGATTTGGGCCCGCATTCCAATC
>Ga0187782_10003872_pt1 | contig 11162 bp, 8 predicted proteins | sample 0715_SJ02_MP15_2_FD_132454 | JGI IMG/M metagenome (GOLD analysis project Ga0187782, IMG submission 132454) | Tropical peat soil microbial communities from peatlands in Department of Meta, Colombia - 0715_SJ02_MP15_20_MG | ecosystem: Environmental > Terrestrial > Soil > Wetlands > Peat | place...
GCCGTGGCTCTGTCGTTCGCCTACGCATTACTTCCCTGGTTCGCTCCTCGACTGAAAATCCCGCTTGCTGCGGGAATCATCGGGGGAATGCTCTGCGCGCTCTTCCCGTTCAAGAGAACCAGTGAAACTGTAAGCTCTTCAGACGAACCCTTCACCGCCGTCGCGCTGCTCGTGCTCCTGGCCTACTGCTGCGCCCTGGTGAAGAAGGATAAGCTAGCTTGGTTCGATGGAGTTCTCTACGGAGTGGCGTGGGGAGCCGCGCTCTACATTTGCCCTGGTCTGCTGCCCGTTTGGATTGGTACCCTTCTGCTGCTGTTCGCCACCTCAACAGCCGCTTGGAGGCGCCGCACCGCGGGCATTTTGAGCCTTTCCATCGTGGCGGGCCTGCTGGTGGTGACCCCCTGGCTGGTGCGTACGTACCGCGCCCTGCATGCCTTCGAATTCATGCGCAGCAACTTGGGCCTTGAATTATCGTTAGCCAACAGCGATGGTGCCCGCCCCAGTCTCAAGCAAAATCTCCTGACCGGCCATCAAACAATGAACCATCCCCTTACCGCCGAAGCGGAATGCTGGTCGGTTCAGAAACTCGGAGAGGCGGAATATAACCGCAAGAAGTTGCGGAATGCAATGCGCTGGGTCGCACTACACCCGTTGACTTTCGGGAAATTGACCGCGCTCAGAGCGCTTTACTTTTGGGGTGGGGACCCACTCGATTTTACGACCGCGCTTCCCAATGCCGCGCTGAGCCTGGCTGCCCTGATCGGTTGTGTCCTGCTCGGACGCCAGCACCTGTACCCTGGCCTGATCATCGGCAGTGTGTTCGTTTTCTATCCGCTCATTTACTACCTAACGCAAGCGACTCCGCGCTACACCTTGGCGATTCACCCGCTGGTGGCCCTTTGCGCGGCATATGCTTTGTGGACCGCGTTTCATTTTTTCAAGGCGGCCGCTTCCAGCCAGACACAAAACATTTCTGAAAAACCGGAAACGGCGCCCCTCAGCAACTCCCGCCGGTGTCCGGCTGGAGGCTGTTGGGGTTTGCTTGCCGCGCCACTGGTGAATCCGGGCAGCCCGGCCCGCCGCTCCAGTCGATCCGCGGGGCCTTCCGCGCCCATACTTGGCACAACCGGCATTCCAGCGAAATAAGGATCGTCAAACGTCTTGTCAATGGTTGCAAGCACTCCACCTGCGCCTCCGACCCGTGTCGTAGTGCTGATGCCTCTGAGGGACGACTGGGCTTCTGCCGCAGAACTGATCCGGCGGCTTGAGCAAGCCATCTCGCCGTATCCCTATATTGTCAGCATTTTAATGGTGGACGACGGCTCGGTTCAAGATTTCCGTTCGGTTGACTTCCAACCCCGGCTGGGCGTACTTCGAAGCATACGGATATTGCGCCTTCGCCGCAATGTCGGCCACCAGCGGGCTATCGCCATAGGTCTCGTTCACGTCGAGAAGAGCATTCCTTGCGACGCCGTTCTCGTAATGGACAGTGACGGAGAGGACACTGCGGAAGGCGCCTTACAACTGCCCGCGCCTTTTCGGGAACGACCGCAATCTTCGCCGAGCGGAGCCGGCGGACCGAATCGTTTGTTTTTCGGCTGTTTTATCGCTTGTATAAGCTTCTACATCGCCTCCTCACCGGCATCAGCGTGCGAGTGGGAAACTTCAGTATTTTGCCGCCGCGCTACCTTGGCACACTAGTTGTCATGTCGGAACTGTGGAATCATTATGCGGCGGCGGTTTTTCGTTCTGGCCTTCCATACACCACGATACCGATCCCCCGCGGATTCAGAATCGCGGGAACATCCCGGATGAATTTTGTCTCGCTGGCCGCACATGGAATGAGTGCCATCTCGGTATTTGGAGATGTGGTCGGGGTGCGGCTCATCATGGCAGCCATGGTTGGCTCCATCTTTGCCGCCCTCGGTATTGTTGCCGTTGCCGCTATTCGGATACTCACCGACCGGGCGATCCCGGGCTGGGCGACCTATTCCATCGGAACTCTGACCATCATTCTTATTCAATTCATCACCATAGCGACTAGTTTCACATTTTCTATGCTTTCCAATCGAATAAACCTCAGCTTTGTGCCGCTCCGTGACTATGAACTGTTTGTTGCCGAATCCTTGGACGTCTATCGCAATGACTGATTACACCTACGTGGGCTCGGAACTGGAGTTGTTTGCGGCTGTCCGCAACTGGAAGTCCTATTGGTCACACCGAATTCGGCCCTTCGTTACGGGCGACGTTTTGGAGGTGGGTGCCGGAATCGGATCGAATACCCCGTTTCTCGCCACAGGCAGGACTGGACGATGGGTCTGTCTCGAGCCCGATTCCCGGCTGATCGCTCAGTTGACTGAGAACCTGGCGCCAGCCAAAAACCTGGGCGGATGCGAAGCCGTGTGCGGCACGCTACAGGGCCTCGATGCGGCACAGAAGTTCGACACCATCATTTACATTGATGTTCTCGAACACATCGAGAACGACCGGGAAGAGTTGGAGGCCGCGGCGGCACGTCTCCGCCGGGGTGGAACAATCATCGTTCTGTCACCGGCGCACCAACGGCTATTTACTCCGTTCGACGCACAAATCGGACATTTCCGAAGGTACAATCGCCCGATGCTGCGGAGCATTTCGCCGCCCAGCCTGCGCTTGGAGCAACTGATTTATCTTGACTCTGCCGGTCTCGCACTCTCCCTGGCGAACCTATTACTCCTGCGTCAATCCATGCCAACCAAAGCCCAGCTTCGTATCTGGGACCAATGGGTCGTCCCCGTCTCGCGAGTCCTCGACAGATGCCTTTTCAGCTCAGTCGGAAAGTCGATCGTGGGGATATGGCGGCGCGTGAGTGAGTGAATTCAATGAGAGCGGCTTTGGTACGCCTCGCGGCGGGCACGGAATTTGGATACCGGAGAAGCCTTGCGGTTCTACTCCTGATCTTACTGCTGGTGGGGGCCTGGTCGGTGCTTTTTGCCGTTGCTCAGCCCTTTTGGTACGACGAAATATGTACGGTTATTGTTTGCCATTTACCGGGTGCATCCGGCGTCTGGAAGGCTCTGGACAGCGCTGCGGATACTAACCCCCCGGCCTTTTATTTCTTCGCCCGCTTGACACGCCGCCTCGTCCCGGACGATCACTTGGGCTATCGCCTCCCTTCGATCCTGGGATTGATGGGTACTGTCTTGTGTATCTTTGTGATTCTATCCAAGCGCGTGAGCCGTCTGTCAGCACTGACAGGAGCGGCTTTTGTTCTCTGCACTCCTTTGGCTGCCTACGCGTATGAAGCGCGGCCTTATGCTCTCATGGTCGGGTGTATCTCGTGCGCGATTTTAGCCTGGCAGCGAATCGGCGGCTCGTGGATCTATTCTCTTCCCCTCGCAGCCAGCTTGGCTGTCGCGGTATCTCTGCATTATTACGCTATTTTTGTTTGGCCCGCCTTTGTTTTGGCGGAAATGTCAGTATTGATTTTCCATCGCCGCCTCCGGATTTCCGCATGGGCGTCGTTTCTTCTCGGTGCCGCACCATTGTTGCTTTTTGCAAAGCTTTTACTGAGGCTGCGCGAATATTATGGCCAGAGCTTTTGGTCGCAACCCAGCTTCATGCAGGTTTTGCTTGCACACAACTGGTTTTTCATTGTGGGCTCGGGATGGACTTTTACGGTTGGCGTTGCCGTCTTATTTCTTTATTTCAGTAACGCCAAGACGGCCAGGATCGATTCGTCTGACCAGCGGCGAGTCGAGGGGCCCGGATTGGTAATCGAGGAGCAGTTGTTGGTTCTCACGCTCCTGGCACTGCCCGTGATTGCCGTCCTCGCCGCTAAACTCAGTCACGGCGGAATGAATGAACGATACATGCTGCCCACGATTCTGGGTGGCGCTCTGGCGTTCGGGTATGTGATCGATCAAGTGCCCAGTCTTGGGAGAGTGCTTGTGTTATTCCTCTTGCTGCTGAATTACGCTGCATCCTCGGTTTCATCGCGCTGGCGCCTGCACGGCGAGGAAGGATCTTTAGCCTTGGGAATGAGCGTTCTCAAGGGCTCCCTCCTGGAACCGCGAGCCGCCGCGGCCCATGCGGTGAGTGCGCTTGCCGAACGCGGCGGATCTGATCTCCCGATCGTCATCGCATCCGGAATTCGATATTTGCCAATGGCTTATTATGCGCCGGCTGATGTGCGCCGTAGACTATATGCAGTTGTCGATTCCCGCGCGGCTCTCGGGGCCTCAAGCACCGCGTCGGTCGATCTCGCTCTCCTGGTATTACGCCGCTACTTTCCTCTTCAGGTTGAAGACTACGCGGGTTTCGCCTCTAGGCACCCGGAGTTTCTTCTGGTCTTGGGCGGCGCTTTCGATTCTTGGCCTGAACGCCTCGCGCGGGAAGGCTACAGTCTCAGACTTGTTTCAGCAGGGGAACCGGCCATTTATCAAGCGACCTTGAAGCGCTAACGGACCTAGTTCAGCACTTGGAAAGCCAAGCCCTCCCCGCCAGCCCGGCGATTCCTCGCGCGTGGCACGAAAACGCAGCACGAATCACCACCTCCGGCAGCTTCTCCGGGCTGGCGCCGCCACGGAGAAGCAGGTCCAGCGCCACTACTGGCACGTGACCTGGCCGGAATTGCCAACTGTGCAGGGTGCGTTGAGGTCAGCCGACCAGTTGTAAGCCGGCCAGACTTGTGCTGCCCAGGTAGCAGCTTGATTCAGCAAGTTGGGGTCGGCGCCTGCATAACGCAGCTCTGGTAGGGCATAAGCCAAATCGCCGGAGAAACTTCCTGGATTCAAGGAACTGAAAACCGGCGAGGCTCCGTTCCAAGCAAAAAACTGCTGTGGCGAAAGTGGCTGGACCCGCTCCAACCAGGATTGCAGATACGCATTCAAGATTTGCTGTTCTTGAGCCGCGCTTATCTCGCTATAAGTGCTGACTTGTGTGGGAAAGTTAATCAGACCGTACGGATTTACATTGATGTCGCCCGCCTGATTATCTTTGGTCGCCCACTCGAGCATCAATCCCGCCGTTCCAACACGTGGCGTACCGGTGACATTGTTCCACGTGATATTGCTCTGGAGGTAGGCTGTGGCATAGCCCCAATCGATCGGCCAGGTACCCTGAGCGGTTCCATTACCGTCATTCAATATCAATTGTGTCTGATACCAGATGAACGAGTCGTAAATGTAGGCGATTTGTGAGCCATTGCCGATGCCGGGCGCGTTGCTTTGCGGGATTTTCAACATGAACGGCGATGTGAAGAACGCCTGGTTCGAGTACCATGCGCGACTCTCCGCTTGCGGCCCGAATGCAGCTTGAGGCATGCTCTCCAAACCGAACTCTTGGTTGAGCTCCCAGGATTTCACCATCAGCCACTGAGCGATCGAGTAGATCTGCCGGTCATAGACGGGGTTGCTCCAGGCCGGCGAATCTTGAGGTTGAACGACGCTAGCTAGATTGGCCGCGTTCGTTTCCCAGGTAAGGATGCCAAGATGGTACTCGCTGTAAGTAGTCGGATCATTCGGTATCAGCTCCGATCGAAGCAGATTTAACCCCGTGATGAGACCACTGTTGGAAAACACGCTGCCAAAAGCGTCCAAGGGATAAACGGTGGGTAACCAGTGATTCCAATCCCGAAGCTGAAGTTCAATCGGTATCTCGCGCTGGTCCAGAAAGGCATTTGGCCCCAGGTTGGCGGTGCTGCCGCCTGGCATTATATACGGCAGGCTGTCGGCATCGAGGTCCAGAACTGCGTCCAGGCCGGCCCCGGCTGCCCAGTCGGAAACTGCTCGCTCGTCAATGCCAGGCCCGGGTTGGTAGGGCGGATTCCAGGGGCGTCCGTAGCTGGATGCTGGAGCGTTCAGTGTTCGGATGTAGCTGGCGATCTGAGCGCCCTGTTGCGCAGTTAAACCGTGAAACATGGAGCGAGTTTCAATGGAAAGATTTGAGTAGTTGAAATACTTCAAATCCCGGCCATCCTCAGTGTGGCAGTTTCCACACTTGGCCAGGATGGGTCCGGTACCCGGCGCGGTCAGGCTGGCGGAGTTCCACAGCGTCTGACCCGCTTGGATGTCCGCGGCATCGTTCAGCGGCGGAGCCCAGGTTGATGGGTCGTCCTGGGTAAAGGAGCTCTGTGAAATCAGTTGGCTTCCGTTCGACAGGATGTTCAGGTTTAATACCCGGAACCCGCTGGAGACTCCGTCGGTTCCGTTGAAATAGAATGTCAGGGTATTTTGACCCTGAACGATGGCGCCGCTGGGAAGATTGATCGTGAGTTGGAGTGTGGAGAAGCCGCCACCGATTCCGCCGAAGGTGGCCGAGTGCCCAAGATACGTAGCCGTCGTGTCGTTGATCGGAATCAAAGATCCATTGTTGACCCGCACACTCGCTTGCGTTTGATACTCGAGGCCATGGATTTGCAGCCACAGCTGGAGCGGTCCGCTGACATTGGTGCCGGAGGGTATTGTAAACGAGACCGGCGCGGTGGCTGAATTTGCACCCATAACCTCGACGGGCAGCACGATGTTCGTTACCGCTGGCGGCGGCGAGGCTTGCAAAGTCAAAGTGGCGGTGCCGAGAACGGCTTGCGTGGAGGAGTTCGTCGCGGTCACCGTCACGGTGGTTTGCGTTGCGACGCTGTTCGGAGCAGTGTACAACCCGCTCGATGCGATGCTCCCGGTCGCGGGACTCACCGACCAGGCGACGGTGACGCCAGAAGGCGGGTTTTGCACGGAAAACTGCTGCGTTCCTGAAGGAGCCAGGGTGACGGTTGACGGAGTCACGCTCGGCGAAGGTGTGGCCGTCAGGGTCAACGTGGCGGTGCCGAGGACGGCATTGGTCGATGAGTTCGTCGCCGTCACCGTCACGGTGGTTTGCGTTGCGACGGTGTTCGGAGCAGTGTACAGCCCGCTCGATGCGATGCTCCCGGTCGCGGGATTCACTGACCAGGCGGCGGTGACGCCGGAAGGCAGGTTTTGCACGGAAAACTGCTGTGTTCCCCAGGGCCCTACGCTAGCCGTTGCCGGACTTACGCTCGGCGGCGGGGGAGGCGTAGCGGTCAGGGTCAGAGTCGCGGTGGCAAGGACGGCATGCGTGGAAGCGTTCTTCGCCGTGACAGTGACGGTGGTCTGCGTTGGAACGGTGGCCGGCGCCGTGTAAAGGCCGCCGGAGATGCTTCCAGTTGTTGGACTAATCGACCACCTCACCGTTGTGCCGGAGGGCAAGTTCTGGACGGTGAACTGCTGAGTTCCCGCAGGCGCGACGGTGACGGTGGATGGGGTCACGCTCGGCGTCTGAGGGGTCGCGGTCAAGGTCAAAGTAGCTGTCCCGAGTACGGCCTGGGTCGAGGAATTCGTCGCGGTGACGGTCAGGATTTGCTGCGCTGCCACCGGGCTCGGCGCGGTATAAAGGCCGCTTGACGCGATGCTTCCAACCGCGGGGCTGACTGCCCACGCGACCGTGACGCCGGAAGGCAGGTTTTGAACGGAAAACTGCCCAGTGCCCCCAGGCGCTACTGTCGCCGTCGCCGGACTGACGCTCGTTGCCGCAGGTGGTGGCGGGGGTGGCGGGGGTGGCGGCGCAGCCGCAACCGATGCGTTGAGAGTGATGTTGGATGTGGCACTCTGGGTTGAATCGGCCACGCTGGTTGCCGTGATCTGGACAACTTGTGTCGCACTGATGGTAGAGGGGGCCGTATACAATCCATTGCTCACCGTGCCGACATTGGGACTCAGCGACCAAGTAACCGCGGTATCGGAACTTCCGCTAACTGTCGCGCTAAACTGTCTCGATTGGCCGGCCTGTAGCGAGGAACCTCTCGGTCTCAGAGTAATACTTACATCCGACGGCGGCGGCGTGGTCACGGCTGGCGTAACGGCTGGCCCGAGTAAGATGGTCGCGCTCGCCGATTTGGTTGGATCCGCCACGCTGGTCGCCAGGATCGTCACCAGCGAGTCGGAGCTGACGGAACTTGGGGCCGAATAGAGGCCGTTCACAATGGAACCGACGCCTTGGCTGATCGACCAAATCACCTGTGTGTTGGCATTGCCGGAGACCGATGCGGTAAATTGCGCGGATTGGCCACCGTAAAGATAGATCGAAGCCGGCGAAACGGAAATCGCGACGGTTGGGCTCGTTCCGGCTGAGCTAACCGCGCCCTGCGATAGTTGAATCTCGGTCTGGTAATACATCGAGCCTGACCGAGCGTAAACGTACACATAGGACGACTGGTACGTTGCTGGCGCCGTATAGAGTCCCGTCGGAGTAATGGAACCGACGGTGTAGGGCGTGACGGACCAGGTCCACTGCTGCTGGCCAGGTACCGAGAATTGTTGCTGCTGGGAAGGGCCGAGCGTTATCCCGCTGGGAGTGATTTGGGAGTAGGCTGCTCCGGTCCCGAGAACAAGGTTGATTGATAGGAAAAGGGTTAGCCGTTTAGATGACATGTTTCGCTTTCTGTAAGATCAAGGTAGTACCCATAGGAATTTATGGCCATCACGAGTTCCCCCTAGTTGGTACTCGGGTTTGCACGTAGGCTACATCCAGTTCTGCCTGGGTCACGGTACTCTCATCTTTTCTTCGTTAGTACTCTTGGTACTATCGTCAGAGAAGCGAACTTGAAATAGAACTAAAGTAGTGGTGGTTTTAGAACTGCCAATTTGGATCAATCGGCATGGTGACAAATCTCGGCAGATGAGTCAACCCCAAAATGGGCTTGCGGCAACGAAGCGGCAGCGAAGATGTGAAAGAGGGAAGAAAAACTCGATTTTTAGTAAACCAACTTACAGTTCGACGCCCCGGCGGGATACAGTGTGACCGACGGGCTCGGAAAAGCTGGCGCCGAGTTCGCTGAGGGTTGTGCTTGTTACGGAGGCTGGATCGAAAGGTTCGGCCGGCCGCGGTTTGTGGACCTCCAGCAGAGTCGCGCCGAAGGCGAGCCGACGCAGGAAGGAAGAGCTCAGAAGCCAGATGATCTTCAGCCGGCAAAGCCCGATGCCGAGCAAGTACATCATGACAGATGCAACGTCGCCCTCTTTGATGGCCGGCAGTATCGCGAGCCTGAGGACAGCCCTGGCGGCCACGAATTCCATTTTCATCGGGAGCAGAACGAAGGCAAGAAACACCAGGCAACGGACCAGCGGATTGCCGATGATCGCCGGACAAGGATAATCCCACTCGACGAAGTTGTCATAAAACGCCGCGAATAGGAGCGCTCGATCCTTGCGCGACAGATCCCAGGAGTGCCGCTTCAGTTGCTCCAAACTGCGGCCGGTCCAGGCCGTTCCGTCGCGCGTGATGACATAGGGAACACCATTGAACGTACTCTCAAGCAAAGGAGCCTGGAAGGGGAGCCCCAGCCAATCCGCGAGATCGCGAATCGTTTCGGTGGTATCGCGGTGCAGATCCTCGAAGCGCACGGTCCGCGTCCGGGACTCCATCCCCGGATGCGGCCGATCTTTGCCAGTCAGGTTGAAAAGCGCGGTATAGGGGAGCAGTATGTGCTTTTCAACGATCTTCAGGTGAAAATGAAAGCTCCCGTCACAGGAAGATATGGGATCTCGAACGGTGTGGATGAACTTGGCCTGGGGAAAGTCCTCGACCAGCATCCGTGCGGCTTTCTCATCCCACACGTGTTGGGCGTGAACGATTAGCGGATTGGAATGAGCGGGCCGCCGGCCTAAGGCCAGATGATAGGCGAAATGCACGAACAGAAAGAAAGTCCGGCGCGACTCCAGGAATTCGGCCGGCCAGTCCCGATAAAACTCGAGAATCGCTTGTACCGCGGCATAGTATTGTGCCCGGGCAATCGCGGATTTGCCCTCGAAAAACATAGGATAATCGTCGTCAAAGGCCGCGTATGCCATCAATTTGTCGCCTAACGGCAACGAGGGGTAACATTCATAGAACCAGTACAGTCTCTGGCTGGCAAGTTCAGGAAGCATCAGGACGTCTTCATGGCCATCCAGGTAACTGGCGAGCAGGACTGAACCGCTTCTGCCCCACATCAGGATCGCCGCGACTCTGTCCATGGCCTGGACGTCGTAATGCCGCAGGTTCTCCAGCTTCCCGGCGACGACAGCGTGGAGATCCAGAGACTTTTCGGCGCGAAATAGTTCGTCGACCCGCAGCATGATTTCCGGCGGGCTGAAAGTCGGCTCTTCCGGTACAATTCGTGTCCTGAAAGCCTGGCAGTTCACCGTGGTCGATCCTCCGTCAGACGCGCCGGGCTGCCCAGGCGCGGGTTAGATAGGTGGTCTCAATTTTGGCGAGGCCGGCGGTTTTGCGCTCGACGAAGCGCAGAAACTCATCGAACAGGTCCGGCCCAAGCTGCACACGCAGATCGTTTACCGAGCGCCAGGCGCCCAAATATTGGTCGGGAGTTTGCGCGGCCACGTGGCGCGCTTCCAGATAAACCACATCGTCGAAGCCGGATGTGGCCCACAGCAAATCGGTCAATCTCCCGGTAAGTCCGGAGCGTCCCGATGAAACCCGTTTCACATTCGGGTTGAGCCGGGTGATTTCGCTCTCGATTTCAGCCAACAGAGGATTAAGCTCGATCATGCGTGGATTCCAGAGAGCCACGAAGCGTCCGCCGGGCCGCAGGATGCGTTGGAACTCCGCAGTGGCCTTTTCAAAGTCGGTCCAATGAAACGAGGAAGCCATGGAGACCAGATCGAAAGCTCGCGCGGGAAGGCCGGTGGATTCGGCGGCGCCCGCGCGCCAAGCGATGTTCAATTCGGGGGCGGTCAAACTGCCGTGCCGCCGCATCTCGTCACTCGGCTCCACCGCCGTCACCGAACGGAGGTTTTGCGCGGCCAACATCCTGGTCCAAATGCCAGTTCCGGCGCCGATATCGACGGCATCGGCCTCGCGAGCCGGGACCGGGAGCAGGGAAAGGACCGCTGGAACGATGCTGGCAGCGTAGCCGGGACGATAGCGGGCGTAATCGCCCGCCAGACTGTCGAAATTGCCGTGTTTGATCGATGTGGCCGTCACTTAGGAATTCGCTCCGTTTGAAGAACAGTTCAGTTTTCGAGACACAGTTCCCCCTGCCGGATCATTTTTTCGTAGAGTTCCAGATCGCCTGAACTGTCGATCTCGCCCCAGTGGCCGGAAATCCCGACTGTAGAGATGGGGAAGCCGGAGTCGAGCAGCCGGCGCAGAAGCGTGGTCATATCCATGGA
>Ga0187782_10003873_pt1 | contig 11161 bp, 10 predicted proteins | sample 0715_SJ02_MP15_2_FD_132454 | JGI IMG/M metagenome (GOLD analysis project Ga0187782, IMG submission 132454) | Tropical peat soil microbial communities from peatlands in Department of Meta, Colombia - 0715_SJ02_MP15_20_MG | ecosystem: Environmental > Terrestrial > Soil > Wetlands > Peat | place...
GCTTCTGATTTCATTCAGGAGTTGCTTACTTTGTTTTCGCTAGTTGGTTCATGGGGTCAAATTTTGCGTGCGCAGCGCGCCCGCGCACAAGCCACCCCCGAATAAAAAACGCCCTCGACTTACGCCGTGAATAGCGCCCGAGTGCTGCAAACTGCCACGATGCCGCTAAAGCAGCGAGCGCTGCAGCAAAACCAGCGTGAAGGCGCTTAACGCGATTTCCACGGCCACTTCGCTAAGAAGCGATAGCACGATCTCGGGCGCGCTGCTGGGATCAAAGGAGTCCAGGCCAATTGCGATAGGAATCAGCAAGAGCGTTATGACCAACGCCCAGCGCCAATTGGCGATCCACGCAAGAAGATTGGCAGATAGCGTCCGGGTCGCTGACCACGTATACAAAACGCAAAGCGGCTGAATGAAAATCAGTGGCATACCGACTAGGTTGAAAACCACCACGAACTCCAGTTGCTGACGTGCCGGAAGCACCGCCTCGGGCGCTTGTCCGCTCAACAGCACGTCAAGCTGCGCAGCGCCAATATCGATCCACCAGACCAACAAAACCACCAGCAGCGGAGCAAGTCCGCTGGCAACCAATAATACGAGCTTGTCCGCCGGCAGGCGCCAAGATTGGGCCATGTCCAAGATCGTGGGGCGACGAGCCTGACGCACCGATTCGAGTGCGACGTAAAAGCCCGCAAAGCCGATCGAAGCCAGGGCCTCTCGAAGCGCCATACCGATATACGGCACATTGGGCAGGATCTGGATTGGCACAAAGACGAGCAAGAACAAAGCAACTAAACGGGCGGGAGCAGCCCCCAGCAGTGCCGCGGTCTCGCGCAGCAGCGAGGGAAACTGCTCCAGGCCCACCGGCTGCGGGGCAAACCGCCGCGCCGTACTCCAGGGTGTCGGTGGCAGCGCGCTCACTCGACGGCCTTGACCATATCCTCGACCACTTTCTTGGCGTCGCCGAACACCATCAGAGTCTTGTCCATGTAAAAAAGTTCGTTGTCCAGGCCTGCGTAGCCTGCAGCCATCGAACGCTTATTGACGATGATCTGGCGTGCTTTATATGCCTCGAGAATCGGCATTCCCGCGATGGGGGACTTGGGATCCTTGGCGGCGGGGTTCACGACATCATTAGCACCGAGCACCAGCACCACGTCGGTGTCGCCAAACTCCGAGTTGATGTCGTCCATTTCGTACACCAGATCGTACGGCACCTCCGCTTCAGCGAGCAGGACATTCATGTGGCCCGGCATGCGCCCGGCTACGGGGTGAATCGCGTAGCGAACCTGAATCCCCTTCTTGATGAGCTTGTCGGCCAGCTCCTTCAGGGGGTGCTGCGCGCGCGCCACGGCGAGTCCGTAGCCAGGAACGATGATGACCGATTCGGCATTACTGAGCAGAAAAGCCGCGTCGTCCGGCGATCCCGACTTTACCGGGCGCTGCACCTGCCCCGGCCCAGCCGAAGCCGAGGACTCGCTCCCAAAACCGCCCAGGATCACATTGAAAAACGAGCGGTTCATGGCGCGACACATGATGTAAGAGAGGATTGCGCCGCTCGAACCCACCAGGCTGCCGGCGATGATCAGCATCGGGTTATTGAGCGAAAAACCGATTCCCGCTGCCGCCCAGCCCGAGTAGCTATTGAGCATCGATACGACGACCGGCATGTCGGCCCCGCCGATAGGAATGATGATCAGCACCCCCAGTGCAAACGCGATCGCCAGCATGATCAAAAACGGTACCCAGTCCTGGTTGACCACGAAGACCACGCCGGCAGCGATCATCGCAATGGCCAGCACCAAGTTCAGCAGGTGCTGCCCCTGGAAGACCACGGGGGCGCCGCGGAAGACGCGCAACTTATAGCGGCCTGCAAGCTTGCCAAAGGCGATCACGCTGCCCGAAAACGTAATCGCGCCGACAAAGGCCCCGATGAACAACTCCACTCGGTTGCCCGTTGGGATGGGATCGCCGCGCGCGACGATGTTAAAGGCGGCCGGCTCCGCCACGGCGGCGATCGCGATGAAGACCGCCGCTAGACCGATCATCGAATGCATGAAGGCAACCATCTCCGGCATCTTGGTCATCTGCACGGTTCGAGCGATGGTCGTACCCACCGTCCCGCCAACCACCACTCCGGCCAACACCCAGGCAAGACCGCCGCCGACATCCTCGGCACGGAACTTGAATATCAGCGCCACCGTGGTGATCGCGGCGATCGCCATGCCGAACATGCCAAAAGTGTTTCCGGCACGCGAGCTCGAAGGATGCGAGAGCCCCTTGAGCGCCTGTATGAAACAAACCGACGCGACCAGGTAGAGCAAGACAACGGTGTTCAGACTGATGCTCATTGTCCGCTCCGTCTCACGTTTTCTCGCTGGTGGACGCAGGGGCCTTGGGTTCCCTCTTGCGGAACATCTCAAGCATTCGGCGCGTAACCAGAAACCCACCGAACACGTTGACCGCCGCAAGCGCCACCGCGGCCACACCCATGGCGCGCCCAAGCGTCGTTTCGGTGAGCGCGGCGGCGAGCATGGCACCCACAATGATGATTGCGGAAATCGCGTTGGTCACCGACATCAGCGGTGTATGCAAGGCCGGCGTGACATTCCACACGACGTGATAACCCACGTAGATCGCCAGCACGAAGATGATGAGATTGATGACGGTGTGATTGACCAGTTCCATGTTCCAGTTCCCTCGATCCCTTGCCTTGTTCTTGGACGGCCGCTTGCAAGCGGGTCTTCTTGCGACTAGCGCAGCGCGCGATTGCTATTGCTTGCGCAAAATTTCTCCTGCGTGGCACACCAGGCAGGCGCTCACGATGTCGTCGTCCCTGTTGATGGTGAACTTGCCTTCCTTGTCAAGCACCAGTTTGAGAAAATCAAGCAGGTTGCGCGCATAAAGTGCCGAGCTATCCGCGGCCACGGTTGCCGGCAAGTTGATCAGGCCGATGATCTGGACGTTGTGTTGCAAGGTGGTCGTGCCCGCTTGCGTGAGCGCGCAGTTGCCGCCTTGCTCGGCCGCCATGTCCACAATGACCGAGCCGGCCTTCATCGACCGAACCATTTCCTCGGTGACCAGTACAGGGGCCTTGCGCCCGGGAATGAGCGCGGTGGTGATGACGATATCGGCCTGGGCAATGCGCTTGGCAACCTCGGCTTTTTGCCGGTCGAGCCAGCTCTGCGGCATGGGTCGCGCGTATCCGCCGATTCCCTTGGCGATCTCGCGCTCCTCGTCGGTCTCAAACGGTACGTCGATGAACTTGGCGCCGAGGGATTCGATCTGCTCCTTGACGGCAGGGCGCACATCGGAGGCCTCGATGACCGCGCCCAGGCGCTTGGCCGTGGCGATGGCCTGCAAGCCCGCTACGCCAGCACCCAGGATGACAACGCGCGCCGCCTTGATCGTGCCCGCTGCGGTCATCATCATGGGCATCAGCCGCTGGTAGCCGTTGGCGGCCAGCAATACCGCCTTGTAGCCGGCGATATTTGCCTGCGAAGAGAGCACGTCCATGCTTTGGGCGCGCGTTGTACGCGGCGCCGCCTCGAGCGAAAACGCGGTAAGTCGCGCGCCGTTCATTGCAACGATGCCAGCCGCATTAAAGGGCTCAAGCATCCCGACAAGTACGCTACCCGGCTTCATTTGGGCCAGCTCTTCGGCTGTCGGCAGTCGCACTTTGAGCACCAACTCGGCGGCCAGAGCTTCGCCAACCGAGCCGATGACCGCGCCCGCGGCGACGTACGCCTCATCGGTCTGGCTCGCTGCCAAGCCTGCGCCCGACTGCACGATGACCTGATGTTTCTGAGCTGCCAGCTTCTTGACGGTTTCCGCGGTAGCGGCAACACGCGTCTCGCCCGGCCGTGTCTCGGCCGGAACTCCAATGCGCATGGGATCTACTCCTGGCGTCGTTATTCGCTCCGGTAATGGCGAGCCGGGCGTATTGAACAGTAGAATTTACTTGATTCTTATTCATATGGCCAACTTGCCAATGCCGCGTGTCTGGAGGCCCAGTGTTACGGTTGCTGCGATCATCGAACGCGACGCGCGTTTCTTGCTCGTCGAGGAGAACACGCCGCAGGGTTTGCGCATCAATCAACCCGCAGGCCATCTGGAGTTTGGCGAATCGCTGCAGCAAGCCGTGATCCGCGAGACGCTGGAGGAAACGGCTCACGACTTTCGGCCGACGGCGCTGCTTGGCCTGTACCTGCTGCCGACGGGTGCCACGGTTGCCGATACCACGTACCTGCGCGTTGCTTTTATCGGGGAACTTGGGGCCGAGCATCCGCACCGCGTACTGGACGTCGGGATCATTCGCACGCTGTGGCTGACGCGCGCGCAAATCGCAGAGCGGGCCGATGCAATGCGCAGCCCCTTGGTGCTTCGTTGCGTCGACGATTACATCGCCGGGCAACGAGCAAGCTTAGATACGCTTTACTGGCACGGTGTGGAGGCCGCTGCTGGTGCGGTTGCACAGCTCTTACGGGCACGGCGCTAAATCATGGCAGGCGAAAACATTGTTGTGGGTCTGTCGGGCGGGGTCGACTCCTCCGTTGCGGCCTACCTGCTAAAGAGCCAAGGCTACGCAGTCACGGGCCTGTTCATGAAAAATTGGGAGGATGACGATACCGATGCGTATTGCTCATCGCGCCAAGACTGGATCGATGCAGCGGCGGCAGCCGACGTCCTGGGAATCGAGCTCGAAGCGGTGAATTTTTCAGCCGAGTACAAGCAACGCGTTTTCGCTCAATTTCTTCATGAATACGCCGCTGGACGCACTCCCAACCCGGATGTACTTTGCAACGCCGAAATCAAGTTCCGCGCTTTTCTTGATCACGCGCAAACGCTCGGGGCGCAGCGCATTGCAACTGGTCACTATGCGCGCGTGCGCGCCGCAGACGGACGCTGGCAGCTGCTGCGCGGCGTGGATCCGGCCAAGGATCAGAGCTACTTTCTTCACCGTCTGAGCCAATCGCAACTGGCGCGAACCGTCTTTCCAGTGGGCCACCTGCACAAGAGCGAGGTGCGCGCAATTGCGCGGCGCATCGGTCTACCCAACGCGGCCAAGCGCGACTCAACCGGAATTTGCTTTATCGGCGAGCGACCCTTTCGCGAATTCCTGAACCGGTACCTACCCAACCGGCCTGGGCCAATTCGTGCGCCTGACGGACGTTTAGTTGGCGAGCATGTGGGCTTGAGCTTTTACACGCTCGGTCAGCGCAAAGGCATCGGTGTTGGTGGTCAGCGACATGGCACTGGAGAGGCATGGTTCGTTGCACGCAAGGATGTGACCAGTAATACGCTTTGGATTGTCCAAGGCCATGATCACCCCTGGTTGCAAAGCCGCAGCTTGCATGCCATCAATGCCAGCTGGATCGCGGGCGTGGCCCCCCAAGTGTCTGGATCGCGCATCTGCTTAAGCGCCAAGACGCGCTACCGCCAGCTCGATGCGCCGTGCGACCTGCATATCTGCGACTCGGTCGAGCCCGGCACGGCATTCATGCTCGACTTTAAGACACCGCAGTGGGCCGCGACGCCCGGGCAATCGGCCGTTCTTTACGACGGCGAGCTATGCCTGGGCGGCGGCGTGATCGAGAGCGTTGTTGGAATCTTGGATGCAGCGTCGCAGCACGATAGGGGCACGACGGATGTCGTCGCCTCGATTACGCGAGGCGCAACGGAAGTGAACGAAGACGCGTTCCCGTAAGCGCGAAGATGGCGTTGGCCACTGCTGGCGCCAGGGGCGGGGTCGCCGGTTCGCCCACACCTGTGGGCGGCGCGTCGCTTGGAATGATCCAGGTCTCCACGCGCGGGGCATTGCGCATACGCACCAGTTCGTAATCGGGAAAGTTGCTTTGCTGGACGCGCCCGTCGCGATAGCTGATCTCTCCGTAAAGACAGGCGCTAAGTGCAAAGATCACGGAGCCCTCAACTTGTTGCGCCACGATATCGGGGTGGATCACAGTGCCGCAGTCCAGTGCACACACGACCCGATGTACACGCGGACGGGTGCCCTCAATGGATACTTCGGCGACCTGCGCGACGATGGTGTCGAAGGACTCGTGCAGCGCGACGCCTAGCGCATGGCCTGCGGGCAGCGTTTGGCCCCAGCCGGCCTTTTGTGTTGCCAGCTCGAGCACGGCACGGTGGCGAGAGTGGCTGGCAAGCAGCCCTTGGCGGTAGGCCAACGGATCGGCACCCGCGGCGTGCGCCAGTTCGTCAATGAACGACTCGGCAAAAAACGCCATGTGCGAGTGACCCACCGAGCGCCAGTTGCCGATCGGCACGGAGGTCTCGTAAGTGACGTGTGCGCAGCGACGGTTGGGTATCTCGTAGGGTTGATCCCAGATCCCCTCGGCCTGAGTTCGGTCAGGCAAATACTTGGTGGCGGTTGCCATCATCGGGAAATTGCGCGCAAGAAACTGCGGAGTGACCGCATCGGAGACGCTGCGCGTCACCCAGGCCATGACGCGGCCCTGCGCATCGAGTCCGGCCCTTAAGCGGCAGACCGCGGCCGGGCGATAAAAGTCGTGGGCCATATCCTCCTCACGCGACCATTGCACTTGAAGCGGCGTGCCGGCAGAAGCGCGCGCAAGTGCTATGGCTGGAATGAGGAAGTCCGTCTCCAAACGCCGGCCAAAGCCTCCGCCCAGTTGCGTGACGACAAGCTCGATGCGCTCGCGCGTAAGACCCGAAACACGCATCGCCGTTTCGAGCGCAAAGCTCGGCGCCTGCGTCGGTACCCAGAGCTTTAGGCGGCCGCCGCTGCCGTCCGATAGCCATTGCGCGGTGCAGTTCATCGGCTCCATGGTTGCATGCGCGAGCCACGGGGCCGAGTAATCGGCCTGTACCAGACGCGCCGCAGACTCGAGCGCTGCTGCCCCTTGGCCGCGCTCGTGAAACACAAAGCCGCTGCCTTCGCCTTCGAGCATGACGCGCATACCATCGAGCAGCTGCTCGCTGCTAAGCGCCGCCTGCGCGCCTTCGTTCCAATCAACCTTGCATGCGGATACGGCCAACTGTGCCTGCCAACTGTTGTGCGCGATAGCGGCCACGCCGGGGGCGCAGCCCGCCGCGCCCTCGTAGGCAAGCACCCGAACCACGCCGGGCAGGCTTAGCGCCGCGGTCGCATCCAGATGCGCGAGGCTGCCCCCGGGCACTGGGCAGCCGCGCACGGCAGCAAACAGCATCCCCGGCAAACGCACATCGGCCGCATAGATGGCCGTGCCCGTAACCTTGCCCGGTAGATCCAGGCGCGGGGCGCTGGTTCCCACGAGCTTGCGCTCTCGCGCGGGCTTGGGCCTCACCGCTCCGGGAACCGAGATTTTGGCCGCCTCTAGCGCCAACTCCCCATACGAAAGGCGCTTGCCGCTGACATGCACTACCGCGCCCTCGGAAGTCTTGCAGTCCTGGGGTTGCGCGCTCCAGCGCGCGCAAGCTGCGGCAATGAGCATCGCGCGCGCGGACGCACCCGCCAGTGGCAGCGTCTCATAGGCATCGCGCACGCTTGTGCTGCCGCCCGTGACCTGCACACCCAAGAGCGCACCATTGATCTGTGCCATTTGGGTGAAACGCCGCGCCAGCCAACTTTCCTGGTCATCGGGATGAAACCACCAAGTGAAACCAAAGACCGTGCGATTACCGTAGCGCGGTGCCCAAGGTGCGCGCTCGGTACGCACCATCGTGAGGGGCACATCGAGCTCCTCGGCAACCAGCATCGGTAGCGCCGTGCTCACGCCTTGGCCCATCTCGACGCTCGAGAGGACCACGGTGATGAGGCCATCGGAACCGATGCGCACCCAACCGTTCAATGCCACCGTATTAGGGCTAGGCGCCAAGGCGTCGGCTCCTCCGACGCGCTCGGAGACAACGCGACCCGCGCCGACCAGCAACGCAGCGCCCCCGCCCGCAACCACCAAGCCGCCAATAAGAAAGGCGCGGCGTTTCACTTTTTTTCCGCTTGCTTTGATGCCTGTAGCGCACGGGCTGCACTGTGGATAGCGAGGCGCGCGCGCTGGTACGTGCCACAGCGACAGATGTTGTCAATTTGCGCATCGATCTGCGCGTCGCTCGGATCGGGATGTTCATTCAGCAGCCCGAGAGCCGCCATCAACATTCCGCTTTGACAATAACCGCATTGTGGCACCTGATGCTCGATCCAGGCGCGCTGCAGCGCGTGCAGCTGGTTGGCACCCAGTCCTTCGATGGTGGTTACCGCGTGACCACCGACGCTCTCAACAGGGGTCACGCAGGAGCGCTGCGCGCGACCATCGACAACAACGGTGCACGCGCCGCAGGCTCCAATCCCGCAGCCGAATTTTGTTCCGGTTAACCGCAGCTGATCGCGTAGCGCCCAAAGCAGCGGCGTAGCCGGCTCGATGTCCAGCACAACACGCTCGCCGTTCAGGACGAAAGAAGTCGCTGTTGTCATTGGGAAAGAAAAAGCGCCGTAACGGCGGTGATTATCGCGCACCGGACACACGCGCCCGGCCGGCGGCTTTTTGGGCGATACAACCCTACGCGGCCAGATCCTTCGCGCTGGTAGCACGCAAAGCGCCCGCCGCGGGCAAGGCGCTCACGCTGACGCGCGCGCCACTGGTCTCTGTCCGGTGCTCGAACTCCTGCGCGACGATCACGTGTACCGGAGAGGGTTGCAGCGTGCGCGCCAAGGCAATTGCGGCAATCAGCACGTTGCGGCCCGCCTCGCTTTGCGGCTGACCGACGACGCGCAGGTCGACGAAATCTTGCGCAATATTGCCAATGAGCGCGGCGCTGGCGCGGCTGCGCGCGGGATCGACAGTGGCAAGCCAAAGATGCAAACGGCCAGCGACAAACTGGGCCGTACCGCGTGTTACACGGGCATCAGCGTCGTTCGTCTCGGCCTGCGAGTTCCAGGCGAACATACCAACCGTGCCGCCACACTGCGCCATCAATCGAGCCAGGGCCTGCCGCGAGAACCAGTAGCCTCGCGTGACAACGGCGATGCCCGCGCTCGCCGCAGGCCCTGAAGAACTCGAAGCGCCGTCGTAGCGGATCACGTGAAGTACGCCATGCAGTTTTCGTACTTGCGCAATAGCAAGCTGCGTGTCTTCACCGCCATCGCCCGAGAACGCGCCCACAGCCGCATAGAGCATGCAAGGAAGGCGCACATCGACTGGCGCGCGCCGTGCAACGATCTTCGAGGCGTGGCCATCGCCTTGGCGCAGAGCCAGGACGGGACCTGACCAGTTGACGGCCGTTTTCGCGGGATTCAGCGAGCGATTCGAATCTGCCGAGAAAATGCTTGAACGATTTGCGTTATCAAAAGCTGAATGCGCTACAAGTGCCACGTCGAATCTTCCCCCTGCCGCCGGAGCCCTGCTGCCTGGCCCTCTATCCCCCTGAGCCAAAAGGATAAATCCATTCGAATTTGTCCGGTACAAAAAAAGGGCCGCAGGACCCGCGTGCGCCTCGCTATCGTCGGACGCTCTTGCCCTCTTCTTGGTAGCTGTGTTGCTCTGACGTCACAAGCGCGGTCGACGCAACGGCTTGAGATAGCAGCGGCCCATGATCACGGTCTGACTGCTTGGCTGCCTCGTCTGGTTGGAACTCCTTCGTGGGTAAGAGAATTTTCAACGAGCCGATGACGCGGGTGATCGGTTCGCTTCGGCCTTTGTGATAAGCAAGTACCCTTTGGAAATGGCGCAAGTGCGCATTTGTGTGATCGCTTTTTTAGGCTAGCCTTCGAATCACTGTCGGATTCATCCCCAGCGCAAGGCTTCTTGCGCCCGCGATCGTCGCCCGCCGACGCACTGGGCCGCGCCGCGATCGACCGTCGCGTCACTACCGACGACCGAAACTGAAATCTGCATGCGGGCGCCGGACCGGCGCTCAGGGGACGAGACCGTAACCCGCGAGAGGCCGCAAATCGTGACAAGGAGCGGCTTGCGCCTCACCGCGCTGTGCATACCGCTCGATGCAGTTTGCCTGTCGACGCTCTCTTTTCTGGTGGCCGCGCCGCTTGCGCCCCTTGCCAAGAAAAGAGGAGCAATTACCAGGCACCGAAAGGGAAAACACGCACACCAACTCGAGACAGAGGGACTTTCGGATGAAGATTGAGCGCGGTGAAACCGCAGTCCTTTCGCGCGGTGCGACTTGCTCGTCCGGCTCACATTCAGAACAGCGGAAGCGGCTCAATCCCGAGGAAGTCGCCCGTATCGCGGTTGACGACTGCGGCCGCGACGGTCGTTCGCACCCGCAGGGGAAGCAGTCCGACGGGAATGCCCTTTGATGCATATTTTGCGGCTAGCGCTTCGACGTCGGCCCTGTTTCGTTGCAGTTCCCGGGCAAATTGTTCCGCACTGCGCGCGCGCGCGCGCACCTCCGGTTTCACGCTTTCATACGGTACGAAGTACTTCGGCATTTGAAATACGTCGCCGCGACCAGTTACCGCTGAAAAGGTCAGTCGGTTGTTTTCCTCCCGATCCTTGGGCAAAGCGGTGCCTACCAGTTTGGGTCCCCACCAAGGGTTCACGGGATAGCCCGGTACTTCGGCCTCGCCGGTGACCATTTCACTGACTAGGGGCACGTTGAACTGGCCGACGTTATAGGCGATGTAAGCCGGCCTTACCTCGAGAAGTGTGCTCACGCCGTATCCGAGTGCCCCAAGTTGCACACAGCCGATGATTGAAACATCCCGAATCAATTGCGCTTTTGGCTTGCGAACATTGAAAATTATGAGAGTCATGACTGGACCCAAAATGATGTCGCAGCCAAGCAGCAGAAGAAATATGTCGCGGCCCTTTGCAAGCTCAAAAAGTGGCGAGGGATACCAGACGAAAATCACTGCCATTACCAATGCGGCGGCGATACTCGCACTGGTCGCCAAATGAATGCCGAAAGCCTTCAGGCGCGATATCAACGTCCCAGGGGTTGCGTACACCGACAGAGGCGCTATAGATGCTTCATCCATGTTTTACCAAGCTCGTCGCAAAAGACCCATATTTTCAGTTCCGGCAATTGGCCGAAACGAAAGAATAATATGCATTTCGGGAACTGACGCCGCGCCCCGTACTGCCGGAGCGTTTGGTACCGAAGCACCGGAGGCAACTACGTTTGCGACTTCCCCCTTCTGCGAGGTGAAGTGAATTACCTGGCTGGCGTGCGCATCAGACACGGGCAA
>Ga0187782_10003874_pt1 | contig 11161 bp, 12 predicted proteins | sample 0715_SJ02_MP15_2_FD_132454 | JGI IMG/M metagenome (GOLD analysis project Ga0187782, IMG submission 132454) | Tropical peat soil microbial communities from peatlands in Department of Meta, Colombia - 0715_SJ02_MP15_20_MG | ecosystem: Environmental > Terrestrial > Soil > Wetlands > Peat | place...
GCATCAAAATGAACTTTGATTTCCTGAGCGAAGTGCTCCTCGATCTCACTTTGCCATGCTTGCAAACTGGCCGCAGGGATGGGCCGGGCACGGTCAATGCGCACGCATAGCGCCAGCGCATGTTGATGTTGGTGAGAAAGCGGAATCAGGCTCTTATCGCGCAGCATAGAACCGCCTCAAATTCTATACGGATTTCCCGGGGCGCAGAGAATGACAACCCGCTATTACTGGGCTCGCTCCTTGGTTTGCTCCCTAAGAGATTCGGCCGGCTGTTTTCCGCGGCCGCGCCGGATCAGCAGGACTCCTCCCGTGACTGCGAATATACCTACCACAATGCCCACGCACATGCCCGTCACGAACACCGGATTGTGAACATCGTCGGCAGCCGCGTTCGTATAAAAGTGGTGCAGCAAGTGCGTGTAGGCGAGCGTCACCAGCAGCACGGCAACGCCGCTTGCAATGTTCAGCATTCTCATGGCTCGTCACCTACGCACGACAGTTTACACAAGCAGTCTTTGCTTCGTGTACCTCCGTGCCCTTCGTGGTTGAACTCCTTGACCGCGATCACGCAAGCTGCCTTTACTAAATTCGCCGGCGCGTCCAGAATAAAGAGTCCCGCTTGCAGTTTTGCTGAAATGGCGGAGACGGTTAGAGTCAGCGAATTGCTGACCGCAGACAGGAGTTTTCATGCCCGCCTCTGGTGAACTTATCCGTTCGATGAATTATGTGGAAGACATTACCGCCACGCTGCGCCGCATCTGCATTGCAATTCCAGCCATGACCGCCGAGGAACGCCAGCGTCTGGCGGAATCCTTGCGTGCCGCCGGAGCAGCCATCAATGGCGCGATCGCCGATCTGGAAAAGGCGGGGCATTAATGCCGCCGGTGAACGCCATAGCCGTAATCGGCGCCGGCATCATGGGCCGGGGCATCGCCCACGCTGCGGCTCTCGGCGGCTACCGCACCATTCTCGAAGATCTCCTGCCGGCGGCTCTGCGCAAGGCCGAAACCGAAATCCGCGCCAATCTCGATAAGGCCGTGGAGTTGGGCAAAGTTTCCGCTCCCGACGCCGACGCCGCCTTCCGCCGGCTGGAATACGCCGGCTCGGTGGAGGAGGCAGCCCGTGAAGCCGAGCTCGTGATCGAAGCCGTTCCCGAGGAGCTGGAGTCGAAGATCGAAATCTTCACCCTGCTCGACAAGATCTGCCGTCCCACCACGGTTCTGGCGTCGAACACTTCTTCGCTCAGCATCACAGAAATCGCCAGCGTGACCTACCGTGCGAAGAAATGCATCGGCATGCACTTTTTTAATCCCGTACATAAGATGAAGTTGCTGGAAATTGTGCGCGCCCTGGAGACAGACGAAGACACCTTGTCCACCGCCGCCGAAGTCGGCAAACGCATGGGCAAGGAAGTGGTCGTCATCAAAGAAGCGCCCGGATTCATCACCAGCCGCATCAACGCCATGATCGGCAACGAAGCTTTTTACATGCTGCAGGAAGGAATCGCTTCCGCCGCCGACATCGACAAGGCGCTCAAGCTCGGATTGAATCATCCCATGGGCCCATTCGAAATGGTCGATCTGGTCGGCCTCGATACGCGCCTGCACATCCTCGAGTACCTGCACAAATCGCTGGGAGAAAAATACCGCCCCGCCCCGCTGCTGGTGCAGTACGTAAAGGCAGGAAGGCTGGGAAGGAAGTCGGGGCGGGGAGTGTATGAGTACCCTATGCCTGCCACTGCCAGCACACCCCGGGATGGAAATTGACAGGAGGACATAGTAAAACCCGACTCCGATTTTGAAATCAAGAAAGAAGAGTTAGAGCTTATGAGGCTTTCGCCGGTTGTTTTCATCGGAATTGTGGCGCTGGGCGCCATCCGGTCTTCAGCCCAGCAAGGCGCAGCCGCTCCTATTACCGACCTCAGATTTGACTATGGCAGAATCGCCGACGGAGTTTATACCAACGGATGCTTGGGAATCGCGTTCCCCATACCCGCAGGATGGCAGGTCAGCACCCTGCCCGGTGCGAGCGGGGAATACGCGATGCACCTGCCGGGCGGCGGTCTCGGCTTGCTCATCGTGGACCGGCATAGCGATAAGGTCTTCGGCGACCGTATTGCGCTGAATGCACTCGAGGCACCGTCGACCCTAAGCGTAAAGGATTTTGTTAATCAATACGTGCGCCAAACGGTCGAAGCGGATACGCAACGCAGACAAATTCTTCGTGACGCGTTTGCCCTACCCTACGGCGGCAAACAGTTTTTTCGCGCGGACAGCCGGCAAACATTTACAAATGGCCACATCCAATACGAGGCTTTCGTGTACACGAGGTTTCGCGGATATTTCATCGGCGAGACACTGATGGCGGGATCGCCCGAAGCTCTGGACGAGGCCGCTAATTCGCTGGCAGCCGCCACATTCCAGGAGGATCGGCCCGAGCCAGGATGCTTCGTGGGCCCGGACGAGAACTCCAGGACCGGCATCATCGGCGGAATAATTTCCTCAACTCCGTCCCCTGGCTCGCCGCCACCCACTCGCATTCGGGTCTCTCAAAGAGTTTCCGAGGGACTACTCACCAAAAAACCAGAGCCGGAATATCCCGAGGACGCCCGCCAAAAGCACATTGAGGGAGATGTCGTACTGAGGGTGGTAATCAGCATGCAAGGTGACGTCGAAGACTCGACATTGGTTTCCGGCGATCCCTCTCTAGTTCCTGCCGCCCTCGCGGCGGTCAAGCAGTGGAAATACAAGCCATACCTTCTGAATGGTCAGCCAGTGAAGATGGAGACAGAGGTTACCGTCGCTTTCCGGCTGCCTGAGAGGTAGCTCAAGCTGTCTCCGGACAATTATTGCTGGATTTAGCCGACGCCACTGGCGTCTATACAGTATCTCAGACGCTGCTAGGTGACAGCGAACTTAAAGCCGGCCAGAGCAAGCACCTTTTCCAGTGCGACTCCCCTGCTTGCCACCAGCACGTGAAAGCTCTCGCCCATCCCTGCCGGCGTAACGAGATGCTTGAGTTGAAGCGCCGCTTTGGCGCGTTCCTGCGGCAGGCGGCATTCTTCGAAGGCATCGGCAAACTGATTGCCTTCTCCGATCCCCATCAGAAACTGCGATTGCGTAATTAATTTTTGGGCCGTCATGCCTCGCTTTTCGGCCACTGCGGTTAGGGCGGTGAAATTTACGTCCGCGGTGATGTCCTGCTCACCCGGGGCTTCGTAAGGATTACCGCCGACCGAATGCCGCCGGATCGCCTTGAGTGTCCCGCGATGTCGCCCCGCAAGCTGCTCTTCGCGCGTGTAGCCATAATCGATGAGGATTACGAATCCGCGTTCGATGCCGACCGCGACTTGCTCCATGTAACTTTGCGCGGCGAGCGGTACTTCCAGCCGCTCGCCAGGTTCGGGATGGACCGAGTAGCGGTCGAGGAATCCCATCTCCTCAGCTGAGGACTTCGCCCATGTTTCCACGAGGTGGTCAGCGCGCAGCTCAAGGCGCAGAGAACCCCGCGTGCTAATGATCTCGACGGGAAGGGCATCGAAAAATTCGTTGGCAAAAACGATCTTGCTGCTGCCCGGACGTGACTGCGGAAAGGCGGAGACCAGCGCCGCTTTGCCAGATTCAAGGTGCCGCGAAAGAATAACCTCGATTCTCGTTCGCAGCGCCGGAGAACTCTCCACCAGAACGTAACGCAGCGCGTGACAAAATTCCGGAAACTTCTTTTCTGACCAATCCAGCACATCCTGCGCGAACAAGCCGCGCCCCGGGCCGAGTTCAATCAGGTCAATTCGCTGGGGCGACCCGAGGACCCGCCACATTTCCTCGAACTGCCGCGCCATCAGTCGTCCGAAAACCGCGTGTACATCGCTCGACGTGTAAAAATCGCCCGCCTTTCCAAACTGCTCCGCATGCCGCGCGTAGTAGCCAAACTCGGAATCGTAGAGGCAAAGCTCCATGTAGCGCGAGAAGGAAATCGGGCCGCGCACGCGGATCTCGTGCTCGATTTTCTGCCGCAGCGGATTCACAGTTGCTTCTCGCGCCGGTCGGCGAGGTCTTGCGGCGTGCGGACGAACATCTCCACGAAATAATCGTGTAGCGCATCGTAGAGCTGCCGCTGGAAGGTCCACTCGAACTGCGGGTGGTCAAGGTCGCGGGGGTGAAGGTCGAAATAGTACGTGTGGACGGGGATGTTCTCGTCTTTGAACCGGATCATAACTTCGACTCCGTCTCCCTTCGCGCGCGCGGAAAAATTCAACAGAGGATGCTCGTAGAGGCGAAGCTGCGCGAGGACGCGATCGAGACGAGAGGTGGTTGCTTCGGCCACGCCAGCATTGTAAGATAGACTCAACGTACAGGAATCCTGTACAATAACGAACTGGAGTCATTCGACATGACTGAGACGACGTACACCAGCCTGCGGCAGAGCTTGGCGTCTGTGCTTGACCGGGTAGCCAACGATCACGAGGTTGTAATTGTTCGCCGCAAGGGGGATCGGAAGGTGGCCATGGTTCCCGCCGACGAACTGGCAGGGCTGATGGAGACGGCACATCTCCTGCGGTCGCCACGGAACGCGCGCAGGCTATTGGCCGCCTTGCGACGCGCAACCGCCGGGAAGGGCCGGCCGGAATCTCTTGAGAAGTTCCGCCGGGAGATGGGACTTGGCGAGCAGTGAGCGCGAGGCGGTTTTCCACCCGCAGTTTCGACAGGACTTTCGCTTCTGGGTGCAAACCGATCGAAAGGTGGCTCTTCGGGCCTTGGAGCTCATTGAGGGGATCATGCGAGACCCTTTCACTGGGATTGGAAAGCCTGAGGCTCTGAAGTATGTGTTTGCCGGCTGCTGGTCGCGTCGACTTACCCAGGAGCATCGGATTGTGTATCGCGTGAGCGAAAAGCGGATCGATTTCCTTCAGGCGCGCTTCCACTACTAAGAAAGGGCACAAGATGCGGGCGACGGGACGGCGATGCTACTCGTACCTCAGCGCCTCAATCGGATCCAGCCGCGCTGCCTTGATCGCCGGTATCATTCCACTGACGATGCCGACGAAGGTGAGAATTACCGTCGACCACAGCAGAGTTGCGGTGTCGATATAGAGGTGAATATCTCCCTCGCTGGCGTTTTCCTCGAACGCGCTCCACAGCGTCAGCGAACCCACGCCCCAGGAAATCAGATACGCCAGCGCCACGCCCAGCAGTCCGCCGAGCGCGGTGATGACCAGCGCTTCGGTGAGGAACTGGAAGAGAATGTGCCAGCGGCGCGCCCCGAGCGCTTTCTCCACGCCGATTTCGCGGGTGCGCTGCGTCACCGAAACCAGCATGATGTTCATCAGGCCGACGCCGCCGATGCCCAGCGTGAGCAATCCAATGAAGCCCAGCAGAATCCTGATGCCCGTGCTGATGACCTGGAGGTCCAGCAGGTCACCGAAGACGTCGAAAACGAAAATGGCGCGGTGATCCTTGGGATCGAAATTGTGGTGAAAGGCCATCGACTGACGAACCGCGGTCACCACCTTCGAGTGGTCGCCTTCGTACTCCATCACAATCAGGTTCAGATAGTAAGTCTTCGTCAAATCGCTCATCGCGCTGAACGGAATGTAAACGTGCCCGTTGATGTTGTCGTCGCCGTTCATTATCTGGTGCCGCAGCACTCCGACGACCTGATAGGAGATGCCATCGAGGCGGATGCTTTCGCCCAGAGCGGTCTGGCCTGAAAACAACTTCTTTCTCACGTCCGAGCCGATAACCGCGACGCGAGTATGGGTGAAGTCATCGGCCTCGCTGAAGAAGCTGCCCTCTTCAGCGTCGAGACGGCGCATGCGGCCGTAGGAAGCGTAAACGCCGCTGACGCCATAGGTCGCGCTGCGGGTGCCATAGGCCACCAGCGATTGTTTGGCAACCTCGGGAGAAACGTGCTTGAGTAACGGCACCTCGTCGCGGATGTAGTCGAGGTCATCGACCGTCAATTTGATTTCCGAGCCGGCTTTGGTTCCTCCCGCCTGCAATTCTGTCCGGCCGGGAAAAATGAAAACCAGATTAGTGCCAAACGAGCGGAAGGCGATCCACAAACCGCGTTCGAATCCCGATCCGTAGGCCAGCAACAGAACCACCGTGGCGATGCCCCACGCCATCCCAAGCATGGTGAGCAGCGTACGCCGCCGGTAGTGCTTCAACGCGCCGAATGCCTGTTTGCCGAGATCGCTGAACATAGCTAGCCTGTCTTCACCACCGATTAATTTGCCGACGTTTCAAAGTTTCAGCGTTTCAAAGTTTCAACGTTTTTGAGTTCAAGGGCCTCGAAGTTGCCAGGTTTCGGAGTCTCCGACGTTGCAAGGTTTGTCTGTGAAACCTTGAAACCTTGAAACTTTGAAACCTGCCTCTTCCTACTCTTGCCGCAGCGCCTCCACCGGCTCCATCCTGGCAGCCTTGCGCGCGGGATAGAGCCCGGCGGAAATCCCCGCGATAGCCAGCGAAGCGATGGCCGCCAGCGCCGACGCCGGAATGATGCGCGGCGTATCGAAACCCTCGGGCGAAGGCAACATCGCCAGCAGCCCGACAAATCCCGTCGCCAGAGCCAGCCCGATGCCGCCACTGAATGCAGTCAGGAATGCTCCCTCCACAAAGAACTGCGTGAGAATGTTCTTGTACGTTGCGCCCAGTGCTTTGCGCAGGCCGATCTCTTTGGTGCGCTCGCTGACCGAGACCAGCATGATGTTGACGATGCCAATCGCGCCCAGTCCCAGGGTTACCACGCCAACCACGCCGAGGAACCAGTCCATGGCGTCAAAGATCTTGCCCACCCGCTGCATGTTTTCGATCGTGTCCCAATCCTCGAAGGCATCCTCCAGCTTTGGGTCGAAGCCGTGGCGCTGGGCGATAATCTGGTGAATTTCGTTTTTCGCTTCCGCGTGAAGGTCCTTGCGAATCGGCCGGTAGTTGAGAAAGGAAATGGCATCCTCGGAGTTGGCCTTTGTCAGGCGGAACAGGTTACGCATGGTGTCGATGGGAATAAAGATTCGCGAGTTGGTGCCGTTGTTGCCATCGCGCCCCACCTTGGCGACTACGCCGACCACATCGAAACTGATGCCGTTCAGCAGAATGGTCGAGCCTACCGCGGGACGGCCCGGAAACATGTTCTTGAGCAACTCCCAGCCGACGACGGCCACGCGGCGGCGCTCAGCATTGTCCTGGTCGTTGAACCAGCGGCCGGGCGTCACCGGAACGTTGCGAATCTGGTTGTAATCGGGCGCCACGCCAAACACCTGCCCGTTGGTCGATCCGTAATCGCTGACCGCACGGATATCTTCGCGATTCAGCACAGGAGACAAAGGGCCGACGAATCTCGCCCGCTGGCGGATGGCGGCGTAGTCTGCGTAGGTGAAATAGTACGTCTGCCCGGACTGGGTGCTGCCCTCGACCGCCGGGATGCGGCCCGGAAACATGAACATGATGTCCTGCCCGAGGTTGGCGAGATCCTTTTCCTGGCCACTGCGGAAGCCCTCTCCCAGTCCTACCAAAAGCAGCAGTGACCCCACACCCCAGGCAATTCCGAACATGGTAAGGAACGAGCGCAGCTTGTGCGCCAACAGGGTGGCGAGGGACTGCCGGATGATATCAAGAAATATTCGCATGGCCATGCCCCCACGCCTCCGGGGAGGTGCGCGGGGGCCCCGGGCAACGCTCAGGCGAGGGGTCTCAATCCCGCCTAACGCTCTGCTCAGTAATACGCAGCTGGGTCATGCGAAGTTCCCTGCTGTCATTAGCTCGTTAGACCCAGCCCGGTGCGAAAGGTTAGCCGAAGAAGGACTGCCGATTGTCAATTTCTGCTAAGGCCGGCGCTGCGGCTAACTGCGGGGGCTGCCGGTAGTGGTGCAGTTTGCTTGTCATCCTGAACAAGCGTCCTTTGCGCAGTGAAGGATCTGAGCGAACCGCGCGAAGTGGCGCGCTTTTTGCGCCACAGAAATCGCGCGTATTGGCTCGCTTCCTTGTCAAGCTGCACCACTACGGAGCTGCCTCACCATTGAAGTCCACAAGCTCCCTTCCGATGGCGGCCGGCATCGCATCGCAACCCAACGTCCGCAGGTACGCGGTTGAATTCTTTTGCACGATCAGAACTCGAAATACCCGGCTGGTTGCGAACCCGAGTCCGGGTCGGTACCGGTGGCCGGCAGCAGGCCTAAAACGCCGCTCAAGGTCTCCCAGGCCGCCTGATTCAGCGCCGGGTCGGAGCCTACCAGGTCACGGATCAGGTCCCAGGCAACCATGTTAAGCGCGCCCTCGGGCGGAGGGCCCATGGCGAGAGAAACCGCACACTGCGGACAGAACGAAATACGCTGGGCCGCAGACTTCTGCCGCGGCTTTATGCCCACCGTCTGCGCGAAAATGTATAGCGCCACCGACTTATGCCCGGGTTCGAGTGGACAATTGCAGCGCAGACAACGCATGATCTCCAAGCGAATTCCTCCCCCATCGAGAGCGCACTTTCGAGAGGATAAGAATTAATACTGACCTCGCGCGCAGCCGGAGAGCAAGTATGCAGAATGATTCTGCCGGTTTCTGCGCCCCGGAAGGCCAGCGGCGTGGCTTGCAATGCATCCCGAACCAAACTGCGTTCTAGCCAGATCATCCGGCTTCGTGCACTCTGTTGCGATGAGTGCGGCCATGGGAAATCCCTTCGCTTTGCATCTGCCGGTTCGTCGATCGCCGGCCCCGAGGCAGCAAGCTTCCGCCAGAACTGTCCGCTTGTCACAGCTTCGCAAGATGAGCGAATGCGAGCAGGTCGCAGCGGTTTGTTATCGGCGGCAGGGCGGGTATATCCAGTTCCTGCTGGTCCGGACTCGTGGCGGCGAACGCTGGACCTTTCCCAAAGGCAGCACCGAACCCGGCCTTACTCACGCTCAGGCCGCCGCGCTCGAAGCCTACGAGGAAGCGGGTGTTCACGGGAGGATCGAGGAACGCCCGTTCACGAGCTATGTTCGCCGGCGCAAGGGCGAGTCCGGCGCTAGGTCTGTGAGCCGCGAAGCTGCGGTCAACGCTCACCTCTGCGCGGTGCTTCGCTTGAGCAATCCGGGAGAGGCCAAACGCAACCGCACCTGGTTCTCAGTAGAAGATGCCAAACGGCATTTGCGCGAGGAACGCAACGCTCGTGACGGAGCCGAACTGGCCCGCGTCATCGACAAAGCTGTGGCGCGCATCCAGCAGTTGAGCGGGGAAACCGTCGTGACGAGCGGTGGAAGTGTCAGGCGGCAACAAGACTGGCGGGCGAACGGGCTATCGCCAAAGGATGAGCTGCAACGAGTGCAGTTTGATTTCGCGGGAGCTCCCGCGCAACTGCCAGCCTTGCGGATGCCGTACATTCTTCAGCCGCAAAGCAGCCCTCGGCGGGCTTCTGTACCCGCATCGGGTGCCTGCCCGACCATCGAATGCGAGATTGTGGAGCTTGATCCCGCCGCAAAGCCCCGGCTGCCCGCATGGTCTCCGAGGGAAACAAACTCAAGAGCTGGGAAACGCGGTAGTGGTGGCGTGTAACCCAGCAGCCCCGGGAAGTGCGATTGGTATCAGGGCACGCATTTATGCGTGCCGTATGCAATGCAAAATCAACACCCATTTAGGCGTTGATTTCCAGCCCATACTTCTGCCACGCACTGCTGGGCGAACAGGGCCGGTAGGTTCTAAGGTGTATTTTTAGGCCGCTCGAAGGGCTTCTGCATATATCTTCGGGCTTCTTCCAGAGCGCCGAAGGTATCGTCGTTCGTGTGGATCGCCTGCCGGTATTCATTGATGGCGCGCTCCCGCTGGCCGGTAATGTCGAAAATCTTTCCTAATTGGATGTGGCTCCAAACCTCAGTCCACCGAGGCTCGCCGTTGCCATTCAGCGCGGAGCGGTAGGAGTTGGCCGATGCCTGGTAGTTGCGTTGCGCAAAGAAAACTTCCGCGATGCGGTAATGCGCCAGGGAGCTGTTGTGGTTCTGCTCCAGCGCCTTGTTGTACTCGGCCAGAGCTCCCGAAAGGTCGCCTTGGGTCACCAGGACTTGTCCCCGCTGGATGGAGGACATGAGCTTGATATCGGAGGAATTGGTGAGCACGTGGTGGTCGGGATCGATGGCAATGCGCCGCGGGCGTCCGAAAGTTTCCACCGAGAAGGGTGAACTGGTGCCCACGACTTCAATCTTCTTGTCTTCGGTCTTGCCATCGGTATCGATGCGGAGATCGACGGGCATGCGGAACAAATCGAGATCCTGGCTGATCTCGCCGGTTACGCGGAATCCGGCAGCCTTCTCTTCTTTGGGCGATTGTTCCTTCGCGCCGCTGCCCAGGCGGTAGGTTGTGTACTTCACCTTGAATTCTGGCGCCCCGGTGGAATCCAGCCACTGTGAAAAGAACCAGGTGAGTTGGTCGCCATAATGTTTTTCGGCGATCGTTTGAAAGTCAGCCATGCTTGCCGATTTGCCGGCATAAGTCTCGGCGAACTCGCGCATGGTCTGGTTGTACTTATCTTCGCCCAGCACCCAGCGCAGCATGTGCAGGATCATCGCTCCTTTATTGGTGACCAGCGACTGAAATTCCGGAGAAAAGGCATCGAGCTTGCTGGTGCTGGAAAGTGGCACCGTGTCATAAGCCAGCGCCCCCACCGACATGTCCTTCACTTCCTCTTCCAGCCCCGCCGTCCCGGCGGCATTCTCGACGTACATGGCCGCCGAATAGCGCGAGAATCCATCCACCAGCCACCAATCGTCTTTTGCGGCTGGACTCACCGAAACGCCCCACCATTGGTGCGCAATTGCATTGGCAAGGAACTTGTAATTGGTTTTTTCCGTAATCGCGGTCCCCTCCAGAGCCACGATCTCCGGCGCCCACGCATACGGAACCGTGTCTGAGGGCAACTCCACCACATTCAGCTTCGGGGAAAGCGGGCCGTAAAGCGTGATGAAGTAGGTGAACTCCTGGACTGCCGTGGTCGTGTATTCGGGAGCCATCTTTTCATGATCCGGCTTGAAGAAAACGTGCAGGTCCAGGCCGGCCTCGTCGCTCCTGTATTCCTGAAAAATGCCGGCGATAATTGTGCCCGGAAAACTCGGCCTGGCATAAACAAAGGTAAACGTCTTGGTGGGCAGTCCGTTCGAATTGGGCTTTGTGGAGGGCGGATTCTCCGTGACCGTGGCCTTTCC
>Ga0187782_10003876_pt1 | contig 11161 bp, 7 predicted proteins | sample 0715_SJ02_MP15_2_FD_132454 | JGI IMG/M metagenome (GOLD analysis project Ga0187782, IMG submission 132454) | Tropical peat soil microbial communities from peatlands in Department of Meta, Colombia - 0715_SJ02_MP15_20_MG | ecosystem: Environmental > Terrestrial > Soil > Wetlands > Peat | place...
TTCTCTCGCCAGGAGTCAACGCAGAGCTCCCGAGCGGAGTGGGGGTGAACACGGGCCTAGGCAATCAGCCGATCTGGGCCAATGGCCAGCGCGATACGAGCAATACGTTCCTGCTGAACGGCGTGGATGCCAGCAACCTGTTTAATGGCAAGAGCACGAGTTCCGTGGCCTCGGCTCGCATCGTGAACAACACCGGCATCGGCGGCGCGGCCAGCATGTCGAGTACGACCGCGGAGCCTTTGCAAACCACGGCCTCGCCGTACTTGTCTATCGGCCAATCGCTACCAAGCCCTCCGCCGGAAATGATTCAGGAATTTCGGACCAATACTTCGATGTATGACGCACAGCAGGGTTCTACGAGCGGAGCGCACATTGATATCAGCACGGCGTCGGGAACCAACGACATTCACGGCAGTGCCTACGTGCATCGCGCGACCAATTGGATTAATGCGGCTCCCTATTTCTACAAGCTCAATGGCAATATTCCGCCCGACGATAAGGTTCCGGGCCTACATCGCGTCGTGCCTGGTGGAACCATCGGCGGACCGCTTATCAAGAACAAGCTTTTCCTCTTCATCGGATACCAATACAACCACACCTCCGATGCAGAGATAGGAAGCTCCCGCTTCGCCGCACCGTTTTATCTAACCAACGACCGTAGTCCGGCGGGTCTTGCCGCTGCCGTGGAACAAACGACTGGCACCTGTCCCCCACTTACCGGGATCCCAGCGATGGCCCCGCCTTGTCCTTACTTCGCCAGTGCCACTCCGTCGGGGATCGGCACTACAGTGGCTCTACCGGCCACGGTCGGCACGGGCCCTGGTCAGATCAATCCGATTGCCTACGGCCTGCTCAACTATAAGCTGCCCAACGGGCAGTATATGTTTCCATCGGCTGGTTCCTACTTGCCCACGATCAACTTCCCGGAAAACGTGTTCAACCTCGGAACTGCCTATTTTCTGTCCAATCAAGCCGTCGGAGATCTTGATTTCATCGTAACCTCCAAAGACACGTTGGCGCTCAAATACTACTACCAGCACGATCCGAGCATAGCCCCGTACGCGTATTCTGGCGTTAACGGCTTCAACCAGCACCTTGACGCCGGCAGCCAAGTGGCCACCATCACGAACACGCAAACGCTGACGCCAAACTTTAACCTGGCGGAATCGTTTGGCTTTATTCGCGAGAAAAACTACAGCACGATCCTGCAGCCCTTCTCGCCCCAGTCGTTTTCGACGTGGCTCCAAGGATTCCTTACGAGTCAAGGCATCCCGTTTAACCCCGGCGATACCTTGATCAATGCCTTCGGGTCCACCACGTTCCCTGGAATCTCCATCGTGGATGATTTCGGCAATCCGGAGGCCAATACATACAGCTTCTACAACGCGAACTCGGTTTTCAACGCGGCCACCAATATCGGTAGCGGCGCAAACTCACAGGGCGCCTTCACGGGTGTGATTCAGAACCGCTTCATGCCAGCCGCCACAGCCATTTGGATTCATGGCAGGCACACGTTCACGTTCGGAGCCAGCTATTCCTACACCCAGCTTAATGCGCGCGATTTCCGAACCGACAAGGGCACCGTTGGATTTACAGACTTTAATGCGTTTCTACAGGGCGTGCCCATTACCTATACCGCGGATGGGTTTATTACCACCGCCTTTTTGAACGGCGATGCCAACCGATACTATCGGAACAATGAAACGGGAGAATACGCACAGGATAAGTTTCAGATTCGACCCAACCTCAGCGTCAGCCTGGGCTTGCGCTTTGACTATCACGGCGGTCTGACTGAGAAAAATGGGGAGCTCTACAACTTTGATCCGAAGCTTTACGTCTACAACCAAGATACAGACACCATTGTGAGCAACGGCTTCATCATCGCGGGGAACAACACGCTCTTCCCGACGAAGGGTGTCAGCAATTCGACCTTGACCGGCCGTCAATGGGGACTCGCGCCTCGCATCGGCGTCGCGTGGAGTCCTAAGAAGTTCAATAGCAAGGTGGTGGTCCGCGCAGGATGGGGCATGTACTACGACCGCGGCGAGCTTTTCACGTATCTCTCTCCAGGGTTCGCATCCGGAGTCATTCCAGGCGGACCCTTCGGCGTCGTCCAATCTCCGCCGTATGTCAATACGACAAAATGCAACCCTCTCCCCTACAATTACTGCACGTTCGAGAATCCTTGGGGCACGACACCGCCCGTTCCTCCGACCGGCAATCCGGCGGACCTTTTCGTGCCCACCGCGGGGGAAATCGAAACGGGGATACCGTTGTTCTCCTTTGCCGTCTACAACCGTGCCAATAAGCTTCCCTACACACTGAACCAGACCCTCGACATTCAATGGCAGCCTCGGAATGACCTGGCCATTGATATCGGCTACGTGGGCAATCTGGGTCGCCATGAGATAATCCCGCTCCCGTTCAACCAAGCCAGGATCGCCTCACCAAGCAATCCACTGTGCGGTCCCGCACCGGTTTGCCCGGATCCCACAACGGCGGCAGCCGCGCAGTTCTATACCTATGGCTACTCGATCTTGGAACCTTCCCCCCCGGCGGCCCCCTTCACCTCGATTGCACTGCCCCCGGTGCCCGGGCAGCCGACCATGTACTATCAGCAAAATTTCGAAGGCGGTAACGTCGACCTGCGCGTTCCCTACATCGGCTATTCGGCTGAATCGGAGTCCTACACGGCAGTGGGTGTTTCCGCCTACAACGCGCTGCAAGCGCACGTTGAAAAACGCATGAGCCATGGCCTACAGTTCGGGTTCTCCTATACCTACTCGCACGCGGAAGATGAGCAGAGTGCCATGGGTCTGTTCTACAACGGCAACAACCCTCTGAACGTGCACTCCGCGTATGGCAACTCGGACTATGACCGCACGCATGTGATCAATTTCACCTATACCTACCAGTTACCACAGTTCTTTGACGGCAATTCCTGGAAGGGCAAGGTGGGGAACGGTTGGGGCATTTCTGGCTTGACCGTGATTCAGAGCGGCCAGCCGTATAGCATCGTTGATTATAGCGGCGCCGTCGGCAGCATCTTCTACGGCACCAACGACGGCATCACCAATCCCATCGTTCCGCTCGCCTCGGGCTGCACGCCGAAGTCGGCCGTCACAGGCTATTCGGGAGTCGTCGTCGGGAAACCAGCCCTCAACCCGAACTGCTTCACACTCCCGTTGCTTGCCGCGGGTTCTACGGTAGAGGGCCAAGCTGGCGCCATTCCGTCCAATGATCCTTACGAAACGACCTTCATTGAGCAAGGCCAGCGCAACATCTTCCGACAGCCCTGGCAAAACCGCTGGGACATTTCACTGCTGAAGACGACGCAGATCACCGAGCGGGTCTCGATCAAGTATTCATTCGATGTTTTCAATCTCTGGAACCACCCAAGCTTTGACATTCCGATTGACAACGTGAGCCAGAACATCAACTTCAACGGCTTTCCCTACGAGGGCCAGCCCGCGACGGGAACCAATGGCTGCGACACGACCTTCACTGCCCTGTACGTTTGCTCGAGCTTCAGCGGTTTGGGTGTAACGAACAAGACCATCGGAGGTGCGCGGCAAATCCAGATGTCGCTGAGCGTTCTGTTCTGATTTTCTTGACCTCGGACGACGGAAATTGTCGGTGCCCTTCTAGGTATGGACCCTCGCGCGGCCGGTGTGTCTAGCTTACCCGCAGGAACTTACGCCCGTCACCTTTAAGCGGCACGCAGCGTGACCGAGAGAGTCTCTACGGGCGCCGCGGCGAATTGCTCCTGCAGTTTCGCGGAGGAGGAAAACAGCTTCCCGGCGACCTGCCTCGCCGGAAACTCAAACGTCAGCGATGGTTCGGCAAATGGATAGGGATCGAGGATGAAATGGCGCGATCCCGCTGAGCGCACCTCGACTCGGTTGCGCGTGCCGTCCCGCAGTGGTAGCGCGTGCAATAAGTGAGAAGGCCGTCGGAAATCCACGCAGGAGAGCAGGGAGAGATAGTCGGCCGCTTGCAGCAAGCGGAAATGATCAAGGATGGCAGCCTCGGTTTTCTGCTCGGGAGGGAGGCTGCGATCGGCCGAGATCCGCTCAAATAGTCGCCGTTGGAAGGCCTTTTGCCGCTCCAGGAATTCGTCGAGAAGCGGCAGCTCCGCCGCCAGAATCGTCGAGCGGTCGGCGTGTTCACTTAGCAAGTTGTGCGTGTGCATGGAGATGAGGAGGGCCGCATAGGGATCCTCCTCCGCGATCAATCGGACGGCGCGATCCCGCACGGCGAGGTAGTCAGCCAGATCGATTTCCTCAAATGCAGAGTACTTACCGACGAGCTCGACAGAATACGCGCTCGGTCTGCCTTGCCGGGTGATCTGTGGGGCTGAGTCGCGGGCCGCCCAGCCATCGTCGTGCCGCCTGATGCCTTCCAGGACATGGGCACGCGGCTCAGGCGAAAGGAATCGCTCGTTGCCCCAGCGCTCAGCGAAGGCTCCGGCTAGGTGCGCGTGATCGGGATGCGTTACCAACCACCATCCCGTTTCCGTCTCTAAACGAAGCATCCGTGCTCCTTATGTGAAGCTGCTTTAAATCCTGCGAAGCAACCGATGAGTAATGGGCCTCATTGTAGAGGAAATGGGAGTGAGGTGAAAGCGGTCGTTGGCGTTTAAATGATTCGGCCGTTTCGTGGTGCCGTGTTCGGCTTGCTATAATGAGGCATGAGAATCCTGCTGTTCAGCGGCAAGGGCGGCGTGGGGAAGACCAGTTTGGCCGCCGCCACCGGCGTCCGGCTCGCAGAATTGAAGCAGCGGACCCTGGTGATGAGTATCGATCCCGCGCACAGTCTCGCGGATTCTTTTGATCTCGACACGGACCTTTTCCACACACAGACCTCCGATCCCTTACCGATCAGCGACCGGCTCTCCATTTTCGAGCTGAATATCCAGAAAGAGATTCGACGTCACTGGCAGGAGATCTCCTCCTACGTCACATCGGTATTGCGCACGACCGGCATCAGCGGCGTCGAAGCCGAGGAACTCGCGATTCTTCCCGGCATGGAAGAGCTGAGCGCGATGATGTACATCAACGAATACCGCCGTGAGCAGCGTTATGACGTGATCGTGCTCGATGCCGCGCCTACGGCCGAATCGCTCCGCTTCATCAGTATGCCCACTACGCTCGACTGGTACATGAAGCACATTTTCCCGTTCCAGCGAAACCTTCTGAAGGCTGTGCGACCCATTGCCAATCGCGTCGCTCCGTTTGAGTTGCCGACCGACAGCTACTTCGCCAACATTCGCAACCTGTTCGAAAAACTCGATGGCGTCGACGACTTGATGGAGGACCCTTACATTACCAGCGTCCGACTGGTCACCAATCCCGAGAAGATGGTTCTGCGCGAGACACAACGCGCCTTTGTCTACTTTTCACTCCACGGCCTCACCGTGGACTCGGTCGTGGTCAATCGACTTCTTCCCACAGAAGTGAAGGACGCCTGGTTCAGCGAGTGGCACATGTCCCAGGAGAAAGTGCTGAAAGAAATCGAAGAATACTTCGCGCCGGTTCCGGTCCGTCGCGTGCCTTTATTTGCCCACGAAGTTCTGGGCAAACAGCGGCTGCACGAATTGGCGCGTGTGCTGTATCATGACCAAGACCCGGCGGCCGTGACCCGCACCGAGAAACCGTATACATTCGGGAAAACCGACGGGGTCTACGAAATTCGTCTGCTGCTGCCCTTCGCGGCCAAGGGCGAGGTGGCATTGTTCAAGAAGGGCGACGAGCTGGTGGTCGAAATCGGCACCCTGCGGCGCCATATTGGCTTACCGCGGTCGATGGCCACCCTGGTCCCCTCGCGAGCGAAACTGGATAACCAGATTCTGAAAGTCGAAATGAAGGAGACACTATGAGCGAACAGGCGCAGAACCCGGCTGGCGAGCCCGCAAGAAGTGAGCGGTGCGCCTGCCATGAGGTGCTCGATCATTTGGGAAAGGCCTTCGATCTTCCGCCTGCCGTGCGCGAACACCTCACCAATTCACGGGTCGAATTCCTCAAGGCGGTGCGGGCGGTCATCGACCATAGGATTGAGCGGCTTTCGGCCACCGCAGCGCGCGGATCAAGAATCGCCGTGGAGTAAACGACGCGCCACCGCGAGGTCCCCGGGGGCGAGTTCATTCCGTTTCCGGCGTACGGGCCGACTCGTGCCATCGGTGCAGGAAATACCACTCTAAGAACATCACCACAAAAAAGAAACTGAAGCCCAGCACGGTGGCCGCGAAGACCAGCGCGAACAGGTAATCGGTCTCTAACTGCGACGAGGCATAGAGAATCGAGTAGCCCAGCCCACCCACACCGACCTGGCTCGATCCCGCGTACAACTCTCCGGTGATGGCCCCGATCACGGAGATGCCGCTGGCAATGCGAATTCCGACGAAGAGCGAGGGAACCGCGTGCGGCAACCGAAGCTTGAAAAGCTTCTGGGCAGGGGAGGCCTTGTGCATGAGGAAGAGGTGTACGAGGTTTTCATCCACACTGATGAGGCCCTGCGTAGTGTTGGCGATGATGGGCGCAAGCGAAATGATGAAGGCGATCAGGGCTACCGCTCCGATCCCAGCGCCCACCCACATCAAGATCAGCGGTGCAATCGCTACGATGGGCACGGTCTGCAGCAGAATCGTATACGGGTAGAGCATCTTCCGGACCCAGCGCGACTGAGCGAACAGGAGCGCGATGACAACGCCCACGACGATGCTGGCGATCAGGCCTCCGAGGGATTCCTCGGCCGTGATGGCTGTCGAGGTCAAAAGCGAGGAGAAGCGTTTACCCACCGCACGCGCAACAGCCCACGGCGACGGCAGCATGTAGCGCGGAACGTGAAAAATCCACAAGATGAGCTGCCACGCGATCAGCAGCGCCAGGAAGACAGCGAGGGCATTGGCGACGGTGATGAGCCGCTGCTTCATGCCGCGAGCACCTCGCGTAGAACATGCGATGTCCGGGCCACCACCCCTTCAAACTCGTGGCACTCGCGAAGATGCGCCGTGCGCGGAAAAGGCAGCTCCACCGGGACAACGCGATGGATACGCCCTGGGTTCGGCGCCAGAACCACAACGCGCGTCGACAAAAACACCGCTTCGGCGACTGAGTGCGTGACGAAGACAGCGGTCCAGCCCTGCTCGGCACGAAGTCGCAGCAACTCTTCGTTCAGCCGATCGCGGGTCATCTCATCCAGCGCGGCGAAAGGCTCGTCCATCAACAGCAGACGCGGGTTGGTGGCAAGCGCGCGGGCGATCGAAGCACGCATCTTCATACCGCCGGACAGCTCGCGCGGATAGGCATCTGCGACTTCACCGAGGCCGACCAGCTCGAGTAGGGACGCCACCTTTTCGACGCGGCGCTGGCTACCCATGTGTTCCAGTTCGAGGCCCAGGCCTACATTTTCTGTTACGGTGCGCCAGGGCAGTAGCGTGGCATCCTGAAAAATGAACGACATTGTTTCGCGTGCATTCTCGGGCGTCATGCCGTCGACCTGAATCGTTCCGGCACTGGGCGGCGTGAGGCCCGCAATCAATTTCAGGAGCGTGGATTTGCCGCAGCCGGACGGTCCGATGAGGCTGACGAATTCCCCTTTCAGAATTTCCAGATCGATCGATTCGAGGATGAGCCGGCCGGTACCGTAGCTCTTCGTGACACCATCGAACTGGATCTGCGGCACATTCGAAGCGGAGGTCATCCGGCTTCCTCTCGCGTAGGCAAATACAGCGCCGAGGAGTGAGAGCTGGTGTGATGAAGGATTTGCGTCGAACGCCGCCAGTCCCAGGACGTGGCGCGCGACGACGGCACATCGGTGCCCGGATTGCGGTCATAGAGGGGAAACGCGCTACTGGCGATTTCGAGGCGAATCTGGTCGCCGGTGTCGAACAGGCAGGACGTGGGCTCCAAATCGAACTGCCAGTGGTGGATTTTGTCTGCGGCGTATCCGGTTCTGGCAAACAGACGACTGGAGCGGGCAATGCCGATCGAAATGAATTCGGCTGCGCCGTTTGGGCGCACACGCACGATTTTTGAGGTTACATCGGTGTGTGCGGCCGAAGTCGAGACATAGAGTGAAACACGAGGAATGCCAAAGATGCGGAGTGGGGAAGCAAGCGGAGCGGTCGTGTAGACGAGCACATGATTGCCGAGTTCGAGAACGGACTGATCGAATTGGCCGGCCGAGCCGGCGAAACCACCCGGCGCCGGCACAGGTACTTCCGGATCGTAGATGAAGATGTCGGAGGGCTCATCGGGCAGCGGTTCGGCTCGAGACAGGATGCCGTCTCCTTTGCGGGAGTTCGCGCGGCCCGTGCTATGGAGATACAAAGCGTAGTTTGCCTCCAGGGGAAAGGCCTCCGCCGTGCGCCAGCGGTTCTCACCAAGGACGAAATAGCGAATCCGGGGCTCGCTGGAAAACTCACCCGAACCTTTTAGCCAGTGATCGAACCAACGGACGAGGAGCGTGTCCGTGTCCAGCAGTGCCTGCGGGCCAAAATCGGCTTCTCCGATACGATCACCCCAAGGAAGATGCAGCCAGGGGCCCGCGACAAGGTACTGGTGCTGCCGCGCAAAGTCGCTGCCCGCGCATCGAGTCAAGGCGAGAAAGCTATCGATGCTCCCCTTAAGATAGGTGTCATACCAACCGGACAGATGAAGCGCGGGGACGCGAATCTGACTGAGCGATTGACTCACGTCGAGCGACGACCAATATTCACCCGGGTCAGCATGGTCAAACCAATCGACCACGTAGGTGGGGAGGCCTTCGCCACGAATCGCGGGATGGTGGCCGAATGGCTGAATGCTCGTTTGCGCGGCGAGGTTGGCCCAGGCGCGTTCGAGTGCGTCGCTCGCTTGGCGCAGCTTGCGGCGACGAGCGTCCGCCTTCAGCATTTGCAGTCCCCAGCCGAGCGAGGATGCCAGGCGCAGCGCACCATTGTGATAGAACCAGCCGTGGTACAGATCGTGCGCGGTCATGCCCGGCGCGATACAGATCAGGCCGTCTGGCGCCTCGGCCGCAGCCAGAAGCTGGGCGATTCCCTGATAGGAAAAACCGTACATGCCGATGCTGCCGTTCGATTCCGGCCGCATGCTCAGCCAGGAGATGGTTTCGGCACCATCGCGCGCCTCGTGGCGGAAGGGATAAAAGTCGCCGCCGGAATTCCCACGACCCCGGACGTCTTGAATAACCACGTTGTAACCGTGGCGGGCAAACCAAGCGGGATGCGCATAGGTGACGGTCGAGGCGATATCGCGGCCGTAGGGCTGACGCATGAGCAGTGTGGGGTGGGGGCCGGGCTCGGCTGGATAGTAATGGTCGGAGATCAGGTCTGTGCCGTCCGACATTTGACAGCGGACGCCGCGCTCCAGGCGGACACCGTTGCCACATTCGATCCAGACGGCGGTCATGGTGTGGGCGAAATCGGAAAGCAGAGCATGGCTTCGAGGGCGGCCGCCAGGCGCGTAGAGGCCTGCTCGAGCCAGCGGGCGCCGTTCTCCGCCGTCGCTGGGCGCGGATCGCCCATCACCCCGCTGGCAGCGATGTCGCTGGTGAGCCAGGCGAACGTGGCCGGAGCATTTTCCGGGAACAACAGTCCCGGCTGGGCCGCATCCGCGATGTAGTTACTCGTGTAGGCAGAGCGATCCACCAACTCCGGCACCGAGGCCAAAAGAAACGCGGTCTCGATTTCTCCGGCGTGAAAACCGTAGGCGCGCTCCTGCGGAGTGAGACCCTCGAAGCTCGCGCCCGCCGAACCATGCACCGCAAAGGTGCGCAGCTTGAACTCGGCGCGGAGATCGCGAGCCATGACATCGATCAGGGCGGTGTTGCCGCCGTGCGTGTTATAGAGCACCAGCCGCCGAAAGCCTGCACTCGCGATGCTCGCACCGAGATCGCGCAAAACCGCCATAAATGTGGCCGCGCTCACAGAAAGCGTGCCGGGGAAACCCAGGTGTTCGTTGCTCTTGCCGTAATGCACGGGCGGCAGGGCGTACACGGAGAGTTTCGGGGACAGTTTTTGGAGTGCGTGACCGAGCAGCAAATTATTGATAAGCGTGTCGGTTGCAAGCGGCAGATGATGGCCGTGCTGCTCAACCGCCGCGGTCGGAAGAACCAACAGCGTGGTCTCGCGAGGAAGCGCTTCAACCTGTTTCCAATTCAGGTAGGCGAAATTGCGCCCGTCCGGAATCCAAGTCTTCATCGAACGAGCTCTTGCGGCCTGAAGGTGATCATTTTGCCGGGATTCAGCAAACCCTTCGGATCGTAGCGCTGCTTGGCGAGCAGCTGCACGTTGTCGTCGCGGTACCGGCCGCCCCCTTCCACATTGTTGACGTGAGGATTGGCCACGAACACGCCGATTTCGCGGCAGAACGAGATCATGTCGTTCAGGCGCGCCTCCGTCGTGTAATAAACGACCGGAATCGCCCCGGGAATCATGCGGCCGTCACCCGCTTTCCAAAACTCCATGTGGAAGAGAATTTCATCGCCGAAGCGCTCTTTCAGGCGGCGCATCTGATCACGCACCGTTACCGGATCGAACGCACATTGCAGGTACGTGTAGGCTTCATCAGAGCGCATGGCCCAAAGGGTCGTGTGATTCCAGGTGTAATCCGAGAGCAGCGGGCGGGTGCGCAACCCCCCATACTTTCCGGAATAGGTGACATCCCCTCCCACACCTCGCGCGGCCGCTTCGAGTTCCGCGCGCTGTGATTCGGCGATGAGGAAAAAAATGAGGGCTTTCCCTTCGGGCGCGTGCTCCTTGACCGGGGTGAAGAAAGAGGGGATCGGCCATTCGAAGGGGGTAACCAGACGCTTCGTCCAAGCCGGATCGGCGGCGATGCGCTCGCTGAAATCGAAGGCTCGCGCAAACGTGTCAAATGCGACTGCGCACTGTGCCCACTCGACTGCCGGAGCGAGCGCGAGCCAGATGCGTGTGACGATGCCGTTGGTTCCCCAGGCATGAAGAATATCGTGGACCGCTTCGCCCTCATGGAGGATGAGGCGGGGTTCCGTTTCCATCGTAATGACTTCGAGAGCGCGGACCGTCTGAAAATCCCGTAGGTTGCCGTGGGCGACCGAGCCAATGCCGCCCGAGCCTCCACCGAGAAAGCCGCCCACCGACGCCTTGATGATCGTCGACGGATAACATCGCAGCTCCCAA
>Ga0187782_10003878_pt1 | contig 11160 bp, 7 predicted proteins | sample 0715_SJ02_MP15_2_FD_132454 | JGI IMG/M metagenome (GOLD analysis project Ga0187782, IMG submission 132454) | Tropical peat soil microbial communities from peatlands in Department of Meta, Colombia - 0715_SJ02_MP15_20_MG | ecosystem: Environmental > Terrestrial > Soil > Wetlands > Peat | place...
AACGACAACGGCTGGCGGGCTGGCGGGACCGGGGATCAGGAACGAGGTGGTATTGCCAGCAGTGCTGGACCCGTGGGCGGCGAGCGCGCTCTACGAAGCCGCGAACCTTGCCGGAAAGAATCCGGGGAGCAAGGTTTGGCTGGTATCACTGGGGCCCAAGGCCAAGCTGCAGCAGGTGATGATGACGGTTGCGCAGAAGGTGAGCTTCGAACTCGTTCCGATCGACGGGCCTATTGGCGGATTTCGAGATGGGCATGCGACAGCGGCGGTGCTGTTCGATGCGATCGCCGCGATTCCCGGGCTCGACCGCACGAAGCTGCTGCTCTTCGGCGGGTGGGAGTCGGCGACGCGCGGAGCGGGAGTGACGCTTCAACTCTTGGGAGAGCGGCTGGGGATTCAGGACCAGTTTCAGGGAGTGGATGAGATCACGTCGCGCGAGGACGGATCGTTTGAGGTGCTGGAACGCGTGGAAGGGGGAAAGCATCAGGTATCGGTCTGCGAGGGAGCGCCCGCGCTGCTGGGTTGGGCGACGGGAAATCTGGCGGAGCCGCGCAACAATCCGCAGGTAGGAATGGCGAACATGCGGACGATTATGCCGGCGCTGCAAAAGGCGAAGGCGGCTGCACTGGATGCGAATGGGCTGCAGTACCTTTCGGTAAGTGTGCCGAAGCGGCAGCGCGAGACGCGCGTGGAGAAGAACCTGAGCGCAGAGGAGATTGCGCGGGAGATCGTCGCATGGATGGGAGCAGAGTGATGGAATCGGTACTGGTTCTGACACATGCGGATGAATCGGGCGCGGTGCTGAGTAAAGGGTCGCTGGAAGCGGTAACTGCGGGCAAGGAACTGGCGGCGCGGTTGGGCGCGGCGCTAACGATTGGGATCGTGGCGAAAGATGCGGCAATCGCGGCGAGCGCGGTGACTCAAGCGGGAGCTCGATTGCTTGGGGCACAAGGCGAGGCGTTTGCGGAGGCGCGATTCGCCAGCGATGCGGCGGCGTGCGAAGCGCTGTGGCGCGCGGCGCAAGCGACGATCGTGGTTGCTCCCGAAAGCTCGCGGTTCGCGCGGGTGATGGCTGCGGTAGCGTATCGCGTGGGCGGGTTCATCGATACACATATTGCAGCGATTGGCGGAGCGGAAAGAGTGGAAGCGACGAGATGGTTCTATCGGCAGCGAATTGAGGCGGTGATCAGCCGGGAAAAGCGTCCATGGTTTCTGCTGGTGGATGCGGGAACGAATGCGGCGTTTGCGGGCGAGCGCGGGAATTCGCAGGTTGAGGAGATTCGTGTGGAATTGCCTGCAATGCGCACAAACGTAACGGGAACGCGGGCGCCAAAACAGGATGAGCAAACGATTCGGCCAGACGCGGACTTGCTGTTTGTTGCAGGAGCTGGATGGACGAAGAAGCAGCCTGACGGGAAGATTCATGCCGAAGAAGCGGGCGATCTGATTTTGCGATTTTTGCGCGCTTCAGGGGCGTCACTGGGAAGCTCGAAGTCGCTGGTGGATCAAGGAGGCGAGGGGCAGCCGGTGTTGCCCTTTTTGACGCACTTGAACCAGGTGGGGCAGACGGGGTCGACGCCGCGGCACCAGAAGGGCCTTGCGACTTGCTGTCATGGGGAGGAGCCGCACGTTGTGGGCTGGCGCTTCATCGGGGAGCGGCGGGCGGTGAGCCTGGACGCGAATTGCGGGTGGACACGGGGTAAGGCTGACGTAGTGTACGTGGCCGACGCGTTCGAGGTGATGAGAAGGGTGAACGAGCTGCTCGAAGCGAGGCATAGCTGACAATGAGCCGGCGATTCAGTTTGTAGTTCAGGCTTTTCGTTTCTTATGCGCAGTTTTTCGGGGCTGCCCCCTGGGCGGCAAAATGCGGCAATGGCGCGGCTGTGTTCACGATTCGCACCTACCCCCCTACCCCCCTCCCCCCCGTGCTTTCTAGGGAAGGTACTTTTTTTCAGCGACTTCCGGGAAGGGTTCTGGGCTAAGTTCGAATGCAATCAATAACTTATGGCCAAAGTAATCTAAGAGCAGCAGTTAGCGGAGCTAGCGGAGTTGGCGGGGTTAGGGTGTTCGCCTATCCCGAGCGAAATTCCTGTCGGCGACGCTACAACTTTGGACCATTTGGGGCCGTGATCTTGACAGCGTTTTGTTGAAAGCAAACAAGATGGCATCGAAAACATACCCCCTTGGGGTAGGAAAAAATTCTTCATTTCTTTTCTGACTGACATCCGTGTTCCCAGGCGGTGTTAGTGGAGTTAGGGTCTTCGCCGATCCTGAAACAAGAGTAGCAGAACGCGAGAAATAATCTGCAAAGCAGGGATCAGGCCTCAGGGGTCAGGGATCAGTTGGCGAATCAGCAAGTTAGGACGAATTGAGCGGCGAGCGGGAGTGGTGCAAGTATTGACTTTAGATGGGTGGCACCCCCGACAGTTTTGACCTTGACAGTTTGCCGTCGGCTATAAAGTGGTGTTCAATTCATTGACGATTCCGGCGGGAACGTGACCAATGACGGCGTCAACCAGTATCTTTACGATGGAGAGGGACGAGTCTGTGCCGTGGCGAGCACGCCCGTCCCCGGGTTCACGACCATGACCGGATATGTCTACGACGCCGACGGCAATCGCGTGGCGAAAGGAACCATTACAAATTGGAGCTGCGATCCGTCGGTCAACGGACTCACAACTGCGGGCAACGAAACGGACTACGTACTCGGTCCCAATGGCGAACAGGTCACGGAGTTGGCCCAGGACGCGAACGGCAGCATGAACTGGCAGCGCACGTACGTTCATGCCGGCGGCGCGCTCATCGCCACCTACGATCCGGTTCCCAACCCGCAGTACAACCCGGCGCAATACAACCCCTCGAACCCCACCGTCGATCCGCCCACGCTCGCCATGCCCTCCTTCCGATTCACCGATTGGCTGGGCACCATGCGCGCCAGCACTGACGCTTACGGCGTGCTGCAGAGCACCTGCACCGGGTTGCCCTTTGGCGATGGCTCTACATGCCAGGGCGACACACCCGACCCACGCTTCTTCACCGGCAAAGAACGCGACGCCGAGAGTGGGAATGACTATTTTGGCGCAAGGTATTTTGCGTCAACGGTGGGCCGGTTCCTTACTCCCGATTGGTCGGCGAAGGTCGAGCCGGTGCCCTACGCGAAGCTGGACGATCCGCAGAGCCTGAACTTGTACGCGTATGTCCAAAACAATCCCTTGGTTCGTTTCGACGCCGACGGTCATGCCGGTCCTGTAAATGGGAATGGAAACGATCCGTGCCAGGTCGCGCCAAGCGGCCCTGCGTGCGCGTTTAACAATTGGTGGAAAAACGTGCATGGACTAATCACCCCGCAAACCTTTCGCCGTCTTGCGCTGCTTGAGGCGCCGGGGGCCAGAGAGACGGTCGAGGCCGTGCTGGAACAGACACGGGCGCGGCATCAAGCGCGGATTTATGCCTATGTCTTGATGCCGGAGCACGTTCACTTGTTGATCAACGAGCCGCCCGCGATTCTTCTGGCGCAGTTTTTGAAAGCCTTGAAGCAGATGACGTCTCGCAAGCTGAAAGGCGATCGCGAGCAGTTTTGGCAGCATCGTTACTTTGACAGCAATGTTTATGGCGAAAAGGCTCGCTCGGAAGTGATCCGTTACATTCATCGCAATCCGGTGGTGCGCGGGCTGGTCGAGAAGCCCGAAGAGTGGGCGTGGTCCAGCTTCCGGCACTATGCGACCGGAGTGAAGGGAACGGTGGAGATCGAATCGGAGTGGACCGCCCGAAGACGCGAGGCGACGGGGATGCGGCCGAAGATTGGGCTCGGCCCCATCTTCCATTTCCCGCCCTAGCAGAGCTAGGACGGGGCACCCACGCAGGTACTCCCAACTCCTCGAAGCTCTCGTCACGCTTCGGCGTGCATTCCCACCCAAGGCGCAAAGAACGCGGCTTGGATGGGGAACTGACATCTGTGGTGGGGACGGGATTGCGAAGGCCGGAGCGGCCGGTCCGGTCACCATCTGTTGTTGAATTGGCCGTGGCAAGCGCCGAAGCCCTTGTCGCTGAAAGAGGCCGGGCCGGTTGTTTGTGCGGGGTCCTTCAGCGCCGACTCGTAATCCCAGGCGTAGCCGTTGGGAAGAAGCGTCAATGCCATCACGCCCCAAAATTCGCCGGTTCCGGCCTGGAGATTCTCCTGGTTGAAACTGGTGTTGCCGGTGGGATCCTCGAGGTTTGTTTCGCTTGAGCCGGAGGTCACTGGGGTGGTGACGATTGGATCGAGCGTTTCGCCGCCGGTGCCCACGACAAATTCGCGAATGCCGTTCTTGGGATCGTAATTGGAGTCGGGATCGAGCGGGCGATAGCGGCCATAGAGGTGGTCGTGCCCATTCAGCACCAGGTCGGCGTGGTACTGATAAAGCAGCTTCCAAAAAGCGTCGGCGGTCGTGCCCTCTAGGGTGAGGCCGTTGGTAGGGCTGTAGGTGGGCTGGTGCCAGTAGGCGGCTGTGCAGGCGGAATGATTGGCCTCGAGATCCTTTTTGAGCCACGCGAGTTCGGCGGCAAACCAGGAGCCGGTATCTGAGCAGCCGCCGGGCTGCGTTTCGCACTCGATATTGAGCGAGATGAGGTGCCAGGAACCGAGATTATAGGAGTACCAGCCATCGCCGACGCCGACATTGCCCCCGTTGCTGTTGGTTCCGAGCCCGCCGGTTTGCGCGAAGTGCCCCGCCTGTCCATCCGAATTGGGCACGGGCTGGGTGAAGGTGCCGCCGGTATCGGGGTTGCCGGAGATCGTGGCTGTGGTCACGGTTCCATCGGCATTGTGCTGGACGCCGTTGAAGTAGGAGAAGTAACCGTAGCCGGCAACGCCAATGGCGCCGTGCTCGGTATAAAACTCGTGATTGCCGGGCGCGGGCCGCGTGATCAATTTGAAAGCGCCGTAGGTCGTTTCGTAGGAGTTTTCGAAGTCGGAATATTGGGCTACCTGATATTGCTCATCGCCGACGATGGCGACGAGGTCGGGTTTCAGGGTCTCAATCTCTTTGGCAGTAGCCGCCTGGGTTGCGAACAGATTTTGCACGGTGTCGCCGACGCAGTTTTCACCCGCCTTCTCGCCAGGCAGCTCCGTCTCGCCGGGCTGGCAGGCGATGTCGCCAACGACCGCGAGCACCGGCGCTGAGCGGCTAACCGGTGCGTAGGGCCACGGATTGTCGCTGGTATTGGGACTGCTGAAGCCGACGAAGTTTTGACTCTGCGCCGATGCGCCGACCGAACACGCCAGCACCGAGGCCACGAGCGCGGCCGCCCGGACCACTCCTTGGATGGTTTTCATTTCAGGACCTCTCTCGGGGAATCTTGAAGCGCGGGGAATTTCGCACTTACCGAACGGAATTCTATCCCTTCAATCTTTCGCGAGTATGTCAAACGTGTTAAAAAATTCCGCAATGCGGGAGAGCGGGCACACGCCGCATCGCCCGGCGTGCGCGGCCGCGGTCACGCATACCGAAACAGCGCCATGAAACCAAAGTCCATGTGCTGCTGCATATGGCAGTGAAACAGCGTCAGGCCGGGCTGGTCGGCGGGCAGGTCCACCGTGGCGCGTCCAAATGCGGGAACGATTACCGTGTCTTTCATGATGCCTGCGGTCGGCTTGCCGTTCAGCTCGACGAGCTCGAACACGTGCCGGTGCATGTGCAGCGGGTGAGAATCGTCGCTGCGATTGTGAAACACCAGCCGGTAGCGATGTCCCTTCCGAAGCACGAATTCCCGTTCATGCGGATATTCTTTCCCGTTGACGAGCCAACGATTGATGCCATTGGCTCCGCCAGGCACTTTTTCAAAAGTCATGTCGATGATGTGGTCTGGCGCGGAATGCGGTGAAGCGGCGCCGAAAATGGTGTAGTCCCAGCGCGACTTCGGAGGCGGAGTCCATTGCGCGCGCTCGTGTCGATTGGCGTACTCCACCACTAGCCCCATGCCCGATTGCCGCGCTTGATCGCGAATCTCCCCTAAAATCCAAACGCCTGGGTTATTCATCTCGACGATCGCATCCACGCGCTCGCCGGGGGCGATCTCGATTACATCAACCGCCTGGGGCGCGGGCACGGGATTGCCGTCGAGAGCGACGACTTGAAATTTGTGGCCGGGCAAAGCCAAGCGATGAATCTGCGCTGCGCTCGCGTTGAGCAGGTGCATCAGGACGCGCTGACCCGGCTCGACGCGCAGCGGATCGCCCGCTCCGAGTATTTTGTCATTGATCGAGTAAAGCGGAGCGCTGACTTCGAGTCCGTTCTGCCGCAGGTCCGGCTTGGCGGGTTTTTCGGGCATGGGGTCGGGATTGGGGTCGTGGGGATCGGGCGCCATCTCGTCCTGATCGACCGTAGAGAGAAAGTATTGCCATTCACGCAGCGCGAGAAAAACTTCCTGATCGTAGTGTCCGGGGTCATGCGCGGGATCGATCATGAAAAAACCGAATTGGCCGGTGTAAGAGCCGCGATGCAGATCCATCATGGCTGCGGTGTGCGAGTGGTACCATCGCGAACCCGCCGGATTAGCTGTGAACTGGTAGCGCCGGCGGTCGTGGGGTGGGACCGGCGGAGTGCCTTCTTCCTCGGCCCCGTCCATATTCGAGGGTACGAACAGGCCATGCCAATGGACGTACTCCGGAACGTCGGTGTCATTGACGACGTCGATTGTGACGCGCCGGCCCTCGCGCACGCGCAGGAGAGGACCGGGGATTTTGTTGCTGTAGCCGATAGTGCCGATGACAACCTGGGGAGCCAGCTCGACCAGCATAGGTGCGATTTGGAGGGTGAAATCCGCTGTGGGCTCCTTGGCCGTCGAGTCCGATGCCTTCGGTTGCGACACCGCCGGTCCCATCGGCGCCATCCCATGCTGGGCCGGCCCCGAAATCTGCTCGCCAAGCGCGGGCCGGAGATTGCCTGCCCCGGCCGCGACGATGGTGGCCCATCCAAGCCGTACAAAATCTCTACGCTTCATGCTGCAATCCTCATCCCAGGTCGTGAATGCCACCATTCAACCGTAAATGCAACCGGTTCTGCTCCGGTCTTTATTCCATGGGAGACTTCGGTCTTCGCGGAATTGCTGCTTGCTTGATGTTGGGCGGCGGAGGCGGACTGAATGCGGTGGTGGTTTTGCCATTTCCCCGGTTCCAACGCCGAATCGATGTGCTTTAGGACCTATCTCCGGACCTTACCGCCGTGCCGGGAAGGAGGCAAAAACTTCCTGAAGCGGGAAGATTTTGCACGGGCAGAGCAGGTGCGGGCGAAGGGAAACGCAGATGGCAAAGAGGTTGCCGCGTTGGGGTTTTGGAAAATCGCGTGCTGCCATTCCTGTAGATTCTTTTCCCAGGTGGGGTGTCAATAATCAGGATTTGTGCGGAGGATGGCTATGGCTACTCTGTTTCCAGATTCAGGGCCCTTTCCGAAGCGGGACGATTCGAAGTCCGTTCAAAAGCGATCGGCTTCAGTGGCTTTCGCGAAACAACTCATTCCTTATGTGGCTGGGGTTGCGATCGCGGGAGCAGGCATTGCTTGTGCCGTACACGAGCGAGAGAGCGCGCAAGCGGCGGCGGTGCAGAAGCAATCGTTGGCGGCTGAAAACGCGCACATGACGAGCGAGCTAAGCGCGACACGGGTGGAATTGAACGCTTTAACAGCGAAAGTGAACGCGATGGCCGCGGCGGGTGAGGCGGCGGCGAAGCAAAACGCGGCGAGAACGGCATCAGCCAAGACGGCCCAGGCTAAGACGGCAGCAGGAAAGCGGCCGGCGGGTCATCGCGCAGGTGCGACGGACGCGCGCTACACGAAGCTGCAGACGGAGTTGGACGCGCAGGGCAGGGAAATCGAGCAGACGCGCAGCGATCTCGAAAATACGCGGGGCGATTTGTCGCGCGCGCAAACGGAGCTGACGGGATCGATTGCGAGCGCGCGAACGGAGCTGACGGGGGCGATTGCGCGCACGCACGACGAGCTGATGGTGCTTGAAAAGAAGGGCGAGCGCAAATACTTCGAGTTCGACATTGCGAAAGCGAAAGAGTTCAAGCGCGAGGGACCGGTGGGGATCAGCCTGCGAAAGGCGAACACCAAGCGCGAGTACGCGGACTTAATGCTACAGGTCGAGGATCGGAACCTGAGCCAGAAGCATGTGAATCTTTACCAGCCGGCGATGTTTTACCTGCCGGACAGCGGACAGCCGGTTGAGATTGTAATCAACGATATTTCGAAAGACCGCATTCACGGATACGTGAGCGCGCCGAAGTACCGGAAATCGGAGCTGATGGCGATGGCGAATAGCGGAGGCGGGGGTCCGGTAGCGAATTCAGCGCAGGGCGACGGCGATATTGTGGGCGCGGGCCAGGCTGCAAACGCACAGACTGCGCCGAGGAAGAAGCTGACGTTGCCGGCCGATCAACCGGCTGAGGAGTAGGGCGAAGCGGAGAATCGGAAGACTACTGCATTTTTCGGAAATGGCATAGTCTTTGCAGATTTCGTGAAAGGTCGCCGCTCCTTGGGGTCGCGCCGATTTGACACCGTGCTTTCGCGACTCTAAGAATGGGGCTTTCCCACGCCGGTCTTCTTGAAAAACTTAGCGCGGGAAAGCCCTACCGGAACAACTTACTATGGTTGAGGCTCAACACCCCAAACAAGAACGCCGTCGATGTAGGCCGTCACAGTCGTGGTGGGCTTGTACACGAAGCTCTCGTCGGAGATGAAGGAGTAGTCGTCGGCGCCAACTTGCGGCGCGAAATTGGCGCTGAAGACCCTGGTTTGGATCTCGCCGGTGTTTTGGCTGGCGCCCAGGGATCCGGCTGCGCTGCTGAACCCAATCTGCACATAGGTATCGGCCAAGTTGAGCGGTTGAGCCAGCCCCACGAATGTACTGGTGATGTTGGAGGCGCCAACTTGCGCGTAGTCGCAGGCGAAGACCAGCGGTACGCCGGGATTGGAGTTGACAAACCAATAACGGAAGGTGACGCTGCTCAGCGGAATCGCCGTGGCGCCGGTGTTGAACAGTTCATAATCGGCATAGAGCGTAGTGTCTGGAGAATCGTTGTCGTGCGAGCGGTCCTGCACCTGGAGAGATGTGGTTGGGGCTGCGCCGGTGGTCCCGCCGCTTCCGCTGGCGCCGCCGCTTCCGCTGGTACCGCCGCTTCCGGTGGCGCCGCCAGCAGGCGTTCCCGTAGGCTCGACGCCCCAGACCAGCACGCCATTGACGTAGACGGTGATGGTGGTGGTGTTTTTGTAGACGAAGCTCTCGTCGGAGATAAAGGAGTAGTCATTGGCTCCGAATTGCTCAGCGTAATCGACATTGTGGATGCGCGTTTGAATCTCGCCGGTATTTGCACCGGGAGCGAGCGATCCGGCGGCCGCGGTAAACCCGATCTGCGCGTAGGTATCCGCTCCGGCAACGGGGGTAGCCAAGCTGACGAACGTACTGGCGATGTTGGCGCATCCGACGGCGGCGTAATCGCAGGAGAAGACCAAGGGGTCGCCGGGGTTGGAATTGACGAACCAGTAGCGAAACGTAACCGAGCTGAGCGGCACGGTTGTGGTACCGGTGTCGAAGAGCTCGTAATCGGCATATAACGACGTATCGGGCGAATCGTTGTCGTGGGATCGATCCTGAATGGTAAGAGCTTGTTGAGCCATTGCGACACTTGAGCACACTATCACGGAGAGAAGCGACAGCATGGCGAAGGTTGTAGAGCAGTGAAGGCGAGACGTCAATGCGGTCCTCGATTGAATTTGGGGAACCGATTGAGGTCCGGAAATCGATTGAACGCCGTTGAGGGCGAGCGTCGTGCCATTGCTTTGCGACATCATGTGGGGAATCACCTACTTTGAAGTTAGTAATTCTGAAACAGATGCGATCGAGTTGGTTTCTATACCGGCTGCGCACAATGCCGGCTTCGCGCCTACAGTCAATCGGCACAAAAGCTCAGTGCCGTGAGAAACGAATCTCTCTGAGGACGAGAGATGTACGCGCATTTCCTGTGAGGATCGTCGTGTTTTTACTTCGAGTTTCGCTTCGATCGGGGAGAATCGATTGCTAAATGGAACGGCCGGGAGAGTCTATGTCGCCGGACAAGTACTTGAACTATGTAGCCAAGAGGCCGCACGCTTGGTAATGAAGCAAACCTCTTACTCAATAGCTAGCGGAGTGTAGCCCAACATTGCGATCGCCGACAAGGCGTATGGCAGCCTATTGACAATCAATTGACAATTGACAATCGATAGACAATTGAAAGAACTTTGGGCGCCAGGTTGCGGTGAATTGCACGCGTGCGGCGGGGAGAAGTACAGAATTCCCAACTTCGGCCGCTGACGCGGCCAGCGCTCGGAACGACAAGCAAGAGCAAGAACAGCCGAAGTAGAACGCCGACTGCGCCCCGGGAGCGGCTACTCGGCGTGGAAGATGACGTCGAAGAGGAGGAGCGAAGCGGTGGTGAAGACGATGTCGTAGCCGAGGAGCATCTTGATCCAGAGCGAAGGGTCGCTTTCGCCGGTGAGGATGGCGGTGACGGACTGGACCATGGCGAGGAGTGCAGGAATGAAGATGGGGAAGAGGATGATGGAGAGCACGAGCTCGCGATTGCGGCTGCCGAGGGCGAGGGCGGCGAAGAAGACACCGTTAGCGACGAGGGCCCAGGTGCCGAGAGGGAGGACGAGGAGAAGAAGCCACGCCTGGCCGGCGATGTGAAGGTTGTAAAAGATGAAGAAGAAGGGCGCGAGGATGATTTGAACGATGGTGACGAAGAGGAAATTGACGATGGTTTTGGCGAGATAGAGATCGGAGGCGGGCGAAGGGACCATGCGCTGCGCGTCCATGACCTGGTGGCGGATTTCGCGCGACCAGGCCTGGTTGAGCGCGCTGACGGAGGCGAACATGGTGGCGACCGAGAGGACGCCACCGGCGATTTGGCGGGAGAATTCGCCGCGCGGGTCGAAGGCGATGGAGAAGAGCACGACGACCAGGCCGGAGAAAAAGAGCATGGAGATGAAGGCGTCGAGGGTTCGCCACTCAATGCGAAGGTCTTTGGCGAGATGGGTGAAGAGGGCGCGGGTCACTGCCCCCCTCCCTCAGGGGCTAAAGCCCCGGAGTTTCTGCTGCCAGCTTTACGGCAAGACTGAAGTCGTGCCCTTTCAAAACTCGAAT
>Ga0187782_10003879_pt1 | contig 11160 bp, 8 predicted proteins | sample 0715_SJ02_MP15_2_FD_132454 | JGI IMG/M metagenome (GOLD analysis project Ga0187782, IMG submission 132454) | Tropical peat soil microbial communities from peatlands in Department of Meta, Colombia - 0715_SJ02_MP15_20_MG | ecosystem: Environmental > Terrestrial > Soil > Wetlands > Peat | place...
AGTGCAACAGACCTGCACATTTGTGGAAACGCATTGTTTGCCAGAGCCTCTGAAATTTTTCGTGCGATGTCATCAGGATCGTCAGAGGCGAGATACCCTGTCACCCCGTCATCGATAGTATCTCTAATTCCGAATACGTTCGTTCCAACCGCCGGCGTCCCGCAAGACATGGCCTCTATCAAAACTCTCGGCTGCCCTTCCATTGAACTGGTCAGCACGATCAAGTCTGCCATGTTCATGAATTTCGGCACGTCGGAATATTGCACTGCTCCCGTGAAAATCACCTTGTCCGCAATGCCAAGGGATTTTGTCATGTCTTTAAGCTCATCTTCCAGAGTGCCTGAACCGACTATAAAGAGCTTGAAGTGCTCAGTAAGCTGGGCAGCTGCCTTGAGAAGGAGATCAAGCCGTTTGACTGGGTGCAGTCTTCCAATATACATGAGTATCTTTTCGTCTCGGATACTGTAAGTCTTTTTGAGAGCAGTGACATCAATACCGGGTTTGAAAATGTCTTCGTCGAACGTCAATGGTATGATAACAACTCTCTTAGCGCCTCTTTCGAAAAGCTCTGTTTGAAGAGACTGGTTTCGCGTGACTAAAACATCGGCGTTTTTTATAACATAGTTCTCGATAAGCCTTGCAACTGTTCCAAGGATTTTGCCTTTGTTCACGTGCGTGACTTGATGCGACCAGTTATATTCATAAAAAACGAGTGAAGGCTTCTTTTTTGCTTTTGCCGCGGCTATTGCCCCGGGACACGCAGCAGAAAACCCCCTAACTAACGCATTTCCTTTCAATCGCTTGGCAATTCTAAATGTGCTTAGTACGGCGTATGAAAAGTGCCAAAAACCAAATTTTTCGAACACTGCAGACGGAACGTGTTTTATGGCTGGGGCCAAGTCAAATTGGCTTGTGTCTCCTGTAAACAAGAATAGATCGCACAGATCCTCGTATCTCAGCAAGAAATCTTTGAGCAGACGAATCATGCTGCCGTCTGTCTTCACGCTGTCAATCAGTCGAACGTCGAAAGAAGTTACAAACAGGATTCTGCACCTTTCTTGAGGCATCAGATTGACCATAGCAGAGTAAACGTTAATAATCTTTTAGATGCGCAAACAAAAGTCTTTTTAGCAAAGGCTGAATAATTGAATAAGAATGGTCAACCTGTCGAGACTTGCGTCGGTTTTTCAAAAAGCACGCAACTTGTTCTTGTTACCGAAGCTCTTGTCAATGCTCTCAGTTGCGAGGACCAGATATGCGCTCGCGAAACTGAGAGCGCCGGCAGAAGAACGTTTTGTTTGCCATTGCCTAGCATACAGCTTAGCTAAACTTATCCCGCCATTCTAGCCATAGCGCGATCTTAAGCGCAGCGATGGCCCTCGGATTGGGAATGCGTTGTGAAGATCGTTGCCGAACGAAACTCGCGTATGCCGACGTGCCGATCAATGCTCTTCATATTGCTTTTTCTCTCGATTGCAGTTCCTCTGCCAGAAATCGTCGTGGGATCCTCTAGTAAGTTACTCAACCAGCTTGGCCATGTACGAGCAATTTTCGGCTAAATGGCGTTTTTACTTACGATATACGTAGTAGCACAATCTTTCAAGCTGCCGCTCTACAAGGTCAGATTGTCGTTTTCGCAAACATCGTTGACTGGTGTGGCACTCAGATTTCTTGTCTGTTTCGCAACGACACGCGGCTTAGTCGGCATATGCGCCGGCTGCTTACTTGATTCTCTAATCCTTATGAAAAAGTGCCCTTGGGGCTCTCGCTCGTCCACAGCTCTCAGCGTAGCAGATTGCATGCTCCACATCAACGCCATGGCGACTGGTTACGCCGCAAGCGTATTGACGCACATTGTCGCTCGAGTGTCTTCCTGATTGTGCTGCTGATAACCGTCCTTTCCGCAGTATTACCCCGCGATTTTCTCTCTTGACTGGGATTGGCCCAAGGCTGGGGCTCCTAGCTGACGCCCTGGTTCTGATGTGTTTGGCCCTGTTTTTGTTACTTGCGGTAGCGGCGGACTCTCTCGCGCATTTTTGAAATTCAAGAGTGTAGCCATTGTTGCTTGTGCTCGCGGTTTGTTCTGGGCTTTTATCTATAATGGAATCTGGGACAAAATGTTCACCACGTGCGACAGTGCAAAAATTGGTGGATCGTGAATAGTTTTTCGCCACGGTTGCATTCCTTCAACCACTGTAACGCTTACCCTTATCCTGGGCAGAAGGCGCGATTGCCACCTGAATTGTCTCGGGTGAGGCCGCATACGGCGCAGCGCTGCTTGTAAGCCGGTTTAAGGTTAGAGAGACTGGAAAACGGCGACCAAAAACTATAAGTGACAAGGACATGCGATTCTATAAATGAGACTTATATCATTACACGTTTTGAGGTAGTCCACGGACTTATATCATTACACGTTTTGAGGTAGTCCACGTCTAATGCGAGAGCGATACGAGCAGAATCAAGGGTATTCTAGATTGGGGTCACCTCAGCCGCCATCGACGCAGCACAGTCACAAGGGTGAGCGTACGCGTTCGAGGGAGCTGGGCAAGAAAGTTTCGGTGGGCATATTGCTCACGACCCTCGCGCTGCTGCTTATCACCGTGGGCTACGCTGGATACTGGAGCGGCGGCACCGGTTTGATTGACCACGACACCGCGACGAACATCGCTTTAGCAAAAACCGTTCAACAAACCGGTGCAATAAGCCCAAATGATCCAAACGCCGCCTCTGGCGACGTCTGGTATAACATTAACCCCCCTGGCCTTCCAATCATATTTAGCGCAGTCGCCATACTCGGCGGAGTGAATATTAGCATGAATTCCGAACTGCTCGTTCTGCTGCAGGGGTTTTCCGCGTTCATCTTAGTAGCCTTCGTTCTCACCACTTTTGTCGTAGTAAAGAAAATTACAGGCGACACGCGAATAGCCGCCTTGGCATCGTTTTTTTCGGCCACGTTTAGCCCAAACCCGGCAATTTTGGGGCCGCAATATATCGTTGCGTCAAGCTTCGGGCTGATACTAATGATGCTTGCGACATATTACCTCTACGCTGCAATCAAGAACGATGCAGGTAAGTCTATCCTGAGCTCAAAATATACATTTCTGGGCGCTCTCACCGTGACAACGCTTATTTTTACGCACAGGCTTTCTACCACAACGTTTTATTACATTTTTACGGTCTTCATCATACTCTATGTGCTGATTAATCTTGGCACTCGGATGCATCTGAAGCAGATAAGTGCAATGGTCATCCTACCAGTCATAATCAGTGCCCCTTGGTGGCTGTACATGTATAGCCAGTACCAAACGCTACCATGGAGCATTCCAGAGATCTTGACTTTGTCAGCAGGCATGTTGGGACTCGCAGCAGTCGGCGTGCTTTTTAGCGGGAGGAACGATCAAAGGTCACCGTACAAACGCCGTGACAGATTGTTTGCCGTAATTGGACACACGACGAAAAATGCCCTTAACTGGATCATAATTTTGGTTTTAGTCGCGATGGCTGGAGTAATTGCAGTTGCCCTTGTGTTTTCGGCCCAGACGGCGTTCTCGCTAGCTTTCATGGTTTCAAGTCTTGGTCTCATCCCAATTCTGAGCATTCTGGTTTACAAAACAACCCTATGGGACCGCGCTGAGACAAACCTGCGAAACATGCTGGTTTCAAGCTGGCTACTCGTGGCATTGGTACCCGCGCTAATCGGTGTTTTGGGAGTAGCGGCGCCGCATATGCCTTATCTTATTCAACGCGTCATACCGGGCGTTCTCCAAAACCAAGGCGGGGTGCAGTCGATACTCTATCTCGTGCTCCCGCTGTCAATACTCGCTGCAATCCTTGTTTTTCGGCTCGCATATGAACCGCAGCCGCGCATCCAAGGCTTGCGACGGAGACGAGACAATCGGGCAATGCGCTCGATGCTTATTATCGCTTTTGTGGTTGTCTCTGTGTTATCGCCAGTGTTTCATATTGCCGCGGCCAGCGCCCTTGCCGTAAACGCACAGGAACCAAAACTCACCACTGACGAACTGAGCGCACTGCAATGGCTCAATCAACACACAACGTCCAATGACACTGTATTGTCAGATCCGACTTTCTTGCAATACATCAGCACGTTCACCAGCGCCCGAGCTGCAATATCAACCGACTCCGAAAACTCTTACGTTGTCACGCATCAGTTATCACAGCTCACAGACCTCTCTAATTTCATGAACGGCTCCACAGATTCCGCCACCAAGCTGCTCATAGCAAAAGAATTGGGCATAGACTACTTCGTTTATGATCCGATCAAAGCAAATTACTCAAGTAGCGTCTGGGGATTTCCATTCTCGAACTTCGTTCCAGATCCCACGGTTATGACAGAGGTATTCCAGAATAACGGTGTAGTGATTTACCAATTGAACCAAAACGCGCTCGCCCAAACGCCTACACAATACGCGTTGATCAGCAACGTCGAAGTGAACGGCGACTCAGCAGTTGTTTATGTAACGAATTACGCAAGCGACCCGATAAGCTTACACATGGCTTGGCTAGACCAGTACATCCCGGTGACGTTAAATGTCGGGGAGACTAAGGCAGTGCCGATCGATCTTACAACAAGCAGCAGCTCTAGCCCGCTAAAGATTCTACCCACTCTGGGGTCAACAAGCACGCTTTACGTAAGTCTATGGATGGATCCTCCATCCAACGGGACTCTTGATGCGAGATACACATCTCCGGTCGACGCAGTTAGCATCAATTCGCAACAGCTGCTGTAACCCCAGTGGCTTAGAATGGGGAAACTAGCTACTTCCACAGCAAATTCCGTGATCAGACAATCACGGAAGCCCCGTGCTTGCGGCCACACAAGTTTGTGGCCCTTACACACTGCCGGCGGCAGTCAATTCCATTTTTCCAAGGGGTGGCCGTGTACCATGCGACTCTCAACGAGCCGACAAAACCGCCAAAAAGATGCTTATTGCACCGGATATTATGCACAAAGTCCAAAGCGTTTTCACCAGCGCCGGCTCTTTCATTGATCTCCTGCTCAAGATGTAATCGGACAAATTCTTCCGAACGGAATACGACTTTGAGGGGATCAAGTACCCATCATTGGTTACCTGAGTGGCGGTAAACAAGTGACTCTCTGTTACCTTTCCAACAGAGAACAATACCATGCCGTAGTTGACGATATAAGGCAAGGCCGCTATGACCGCAAATAATTCGATTTTTAGCGCTATGGCGCCAACGGCGATAGCGCTTCCAATGCAAAGTGTCCCTATATCGCCCGTAAATATGCGGGCAGGATACCGATTGTACGGAAAAAACCCTAAGAGAGACCCTAATAGCGCCGCCAATATCAAAAGTCCCGCGACGCCTCCCGTCGGCGATATCAGCACCATTCCAACGACTATTAATGCAAACGTTACTATGGCGCCGCAACCTATTTCCATCCCATTGAATCCAGCAAAAGTGTTGACTGCATTGGCCCCAGCTGTGACGGCAAAAGGCACAATAGGGATCCACGCCAGTCCAAGCCAAAACGTTCCTAACAAAGGCACGAGAAGATAGGGGTTGTTCCCAGCAGTCAATATGAGTGCAATGCCAGCGAAATAGCCGAGGAGCGGCTTTTCTTTGGCGCCAAGGTGCATAACGTCATCCAAGGCCCCTACCATAGCTGATATGGTTACTACAAGCAGTGAAACCAATATGACCATTAAATTGAGTCCCAAAAAAGCTGCGAAGATCATAGACGTGGCGAACCCTGCGTAGATGGCGAAGCCACCCATCTCAGAAATTTCAGGCTTTTCAACCTTGTGAACATCAACGCCAAACACCCCCGCAGATTTCATTCTCTTGATAAGCGGCGGCGTCACAACAAACGTGACTACAAATGAAAGCAGAACCGAGACTACAAGCAAAAAGAAGGTATAGCTATCAATCATCCATAACCTTACTTTTCACATTTCTCTTGTGTTTCGCACTGGCCCGAAGGTGCGCACAATCTGAGCCTGCCTGGAATCGAATGTGATTTCTCCCGTTTGGTCGAACATCGCTTGAACTGTGCCGTCAGCGTGCGAGGTGGCGCGTGTGCGCATGCCCATGAACCCTTCCGAAAAAACCGTTAGGTGAGCATAGAAGCTCGTTTTTGACACTTGTGGAGAGATCGCGAGACGTCTTTCTTCGAACAGCTGAACAACTTTGGAAATTATTCGCTGTGATGATTTGCCGTCGTTAAGCGGGTCGTTTATTCTCTTTCCCGGAGCCGCAGCGCGTACGGCTTCAGTCAAGACATCCGGGTGCGGGCTATTTCCTAGTACCCTATTCCACCCATTTTCAACGGTCTCTATGTAATAAGTACTATCGGACAGCGTGATGCACGGCGTTTCCAAAATAGCGCTTTCTTTCTGAGGCCCGCCGGAATCAGTGACTAACACGTGAGAGTCCATCATCAGCTTTATGAAGCCAGTGTAGGCCAATGGATCGATAAGATGAATGTTCTGACACGATTGGAGTTCTTCCATTAGGCCGAATTTGACGAGATGTCTCCTGGTGTTAGGGTGTAGGAGCATGACAACGTTGAACTCATCAAGACTAGTCGCCGCTTTTGTGATCCTGCCGAGCGCCTCTGGGCTTCCTATGTTCCACGGAAGCCTAATTGCAACTGACACAATCGGTCGTTCGTCTCCACAGAACGTCTTGATAGAATCCGCATTTTGCGCCGTCGGCTTGTAGTCCAAAAGTGCGTCAACGAGAGGATCACCTAAATAGTGGATACACTCAGGATCGTAGCACTCTTCAAGCAGGTTTAGGTGAGCCGTGTTGCATACAGGAAAGAACAGTGTCGAACACATTTCGATGACTTTTCTTCTTACATCACTGTGCAAGTCCCGTAGTGAGCGATAGCCCGATTCAATGTGGCCGACAGGAATAAAATTCATTGACGACGCAATGGCTGCACTAAAAGACGAGATTACGTTGCCTTGAACAAACACAAAGTCGGGCCGCGCTTTATCCAGTATATCATCGATTTGATTGATCATACCGGAGATCTGCTTATTGTAGCTCATGTTGCCAAGCGACAACCCATAATCGGGGTCTCGAAGACCCAAATCCTTAAGCAAGTTCTCATACATTTCGCGGTCAAAATGCTGTCCGGTATGGGTAAAAACGAGTTCTGTATTAGGGTTCTTGTCGACCTCTTTCAGGAAAGAGGCCATTCCTATAAGCTCCGCTCGCGTCCCAATAAAAACGGCAATACGCATGTCTCGTCTCCTCTGAGCTTACGAGCTCCATCGGCTAAATAGCTTATCATCTGCTATCAAGCGAAGCGCCTTAGTGCAGCGTCGTAGATTTCGATTCGATTCGCGACCCAGGAGGATTAACTCCGGCAGCCACGGCACCCACGCCGAGTGTCGATCCGGGCCCAATCGACGTGCCGACGTTTATCATGCTGTTAATGCCTGTGCGCACGTCGTCACCCATGATGACGCCTAGTTTCCGCCTGCCGGTGTCTGCGCCCCCGAGTTTGATAAGCTTCCCGTCAAAGCGCAGATTAGCGACTGTGGTACCGGCACCGAAATTGCAGCGCATGCCGATGATGCTGTCGCCGACGTACGACAAGTGTCCGATTTTGCTGTCGTCCATTATGATTGAGTTTTTCACTTCGACTGCATTGCCGATTTTGACGCGATTCCCTATGCAGGTACCTGCACGTAAGAGGCAATTGGGCCCGATCTCGCATCCTTCGCCGATTAGGACCGGCCCGGTAACGTACGCGCCATTTTTTATGACCGAACCACGCCCGATTCGTACTACACCTCTTAACGTCGCAAGAGGCTCCACGACCCCTTCGTTCGCGCTCTCGAGCGTCCGCAGCAGAAGCTCATTTGCGCTCAACAAGTCCCAAGGCCTTCCTATGTCGATCCACTGCTCCTCAACCTTCGCATACCCGACCCGGTAGCCCCGATCGATAAGCAATTGTATGGTATCAGTGATCTCGTACTCCCCCCTTGCAGACTTTCGCGTCTCAGCTATGCACTCGAAGATGTCCGGCTCAAAGGCATAAATACCGAGATTTGCCAAATCAGACACGGGCTCAATGGGTTTTTCCGCTATTCGAACCACAGCGTCGTCAGTGACTTCTAGTACGCCGTAGTTGCTCGGTTCTTTCACTCGCTTCACCGCGATAATGACCACTCGGTCTGGAGCTGGCTCTGCGAGGAGCTTCAGTGTGAGTGGGCTTACCAAGCTATCGCCATTTAGCGCGAGAAAACGCTCATCTACAAGATCCCTAACCTGGTTAATTGCGTTGGCCGTCCCGCATTGCCGTTCTTGCCTGGCGTACTCAATCTGGGCTCCGAGCTCCGCCTTATCGAAATGTGAACGAATTGCTTCCTCATGGTAACCGGTCACGATTATTATGCGCAAAATGCCTGCTTTGACACATGAGCGAACTATACGTTCGAGTATAGGCGTGCCTAGTACCGGGAGCATAACTTTGGGGCGGTTGTAGGTCAGTGGGCGCATCCGTGTACCTTCGCCTGCACCAAGTATAACCGCTAACATTATATGTGCCTCCGCACTATTGTCGACGCTTTTTCATAAAGCCGTTTTGCCATTGCTGAGTCTCTTGCTTCCGCCGTAATTCTTATCTTCGGTTCTGTTCCTGATCTTCTCACTAGTATCCACCCGTCTTCAAAATCAAGCCTTACGCCGTCAATGGTCATTATCTCAGTATATTCGAGAGAGCGCAATTCTTGAGTAATTGCAGCCATTGGGTCATTTCGACTGCTGTAGGTGACCGACCCCCGCAAAATGTGGTACTTGGGAAACTGTGCAATCACGTCGGAGATCGATTGCTGACTAGCGATCGATACAATCAGTGCCGCCGCATAGATACCGTCCGGAGTATAAGAAATTCGGGGAAAAATCCAGCTGCCGCTGCTTTCGCCACCGAAGTCCGCTGCTGCACGCTTGACTTCTTCCGAGACGTACACGTCACCTACGCGTGTTCGATGAATGGCGCAGGTGAGAACGTCATCGACCATGTGCGAAACGTCAACGGGATAAACTGCAACTTTTTTTGCCTCGTTCAGGCCGAACAACGCGAGCATTTCATCGCCGACGATATACCTGCCACTTCGGTCCACCGCCATCATACGATCAGCATCACCGTCGTGGGCTATACCGATATCGGCGCGGAAGCTTCGCACAGCTTCAATGAGGAGGTTTAAGTTGCTTTCTATAGGCTCTGGATTTCTTGCCGGGAAAAACCCATCGGGCTGCGCATTCAATGTGATGATATCACATCCCATCTCTCTCAGCACATATGGTGTGATTGTCGCCCCTGCGCCTGACCCGCAATCGACAACCACGCGACAGCTTACGTCAGTGAAATAACCGAGGATATTCTTTTTATGATCATCGATGGCATTGCCATAAGATGCAATGTTGCCAATAGCGTCCCAGACGGCCCGCTTACCTGTATACGCAGGGCCCGATTTTTCTTCCGTGATCAATGACTCGATATCTTCCTGCTGCTCGCTATTGAACGAGGTGCCGTCTGCGTTCCACAATTTGATGCCAACATATGCAGCAGGGTTATGTGAGGCTGTAACCATAACCCCGCATTCGTAGTTACGAGCTGCGTAAGAAAGAGTCGGCGTCGAGACGAGGCCGATTCGAGTGACGTCACACCCACAGGCGGTAAGCCCTGAGATAAGCGCATGTTCAACCATCTCGCTTGCGATCCGAGGATCTCTGCCTATAACGGCAGATTTGCATCGAGATCCGACGGCTAGCCCAACACTGAGCGCCAATTCTGAGGTCAGCTCTTCGTTGGCCACTCCGCGAATTCCGGAAGATCCGAACATAACAGGCCTCCTTTTTCCAATTGACTTCCCAGTTAAATCACGCCAAAATTACACTCAGAATCCTCTCCGCATTAAAATTAAATGTTTTGGTAAAACTATAAATCGAGAGATACGCGTTCAATATTAATGTGCGTCGATTAACAGAGTATGCGGCTCACGGACGTAACTCAATGTGGGACTGGTCCAAAGTCAAAAACCCGCTGCGCGTGGCCCTAAACTACGTCGTCGTGCGCGTATGCGGCTCGATGCCCTCACTGAAAACAAAAAATGCATTATATCGTTCAATTGGGATCAAAATCGGCAAGAACGTTTCTGTCGGTCTGGAAGTCACTTTTGACATCTTTTTTCCTGAACTTATAGAAATTGGCGATAACTCCGTCATCGGATACAGGTCTACCCTGCTTTGTCACGAATTCCTGATAGGCAAATGGAAGAAAGGCCGGATCGAAATCGGCAAAAATGTTCTGATAGGAGCAAACTCGACTATCCTAGCAGGAGTAGTCATCGGAAGCGGAGCTACGATTTCTGCTTGCTCTCTGGTTAACCGAGACATCAACAGCGACGCTCTGGTCGGCGGTGTGCCCGCTCGAGAGATTAGGAGTGAATACACGACGTGAAACTCCGCGGTATCTTGGAAAACACGCCGCTACTAGTTGCGATCATAATTATTAACGCCGCGGGAACGTTAATCGGCTTCTACTACTACTGGGATCAGCTGGTTTCTTCGAGCCCGGTTTACTGGATATTCATTCCAGATTGCCCTCTGTACACTATGCTCGCCGCGACAATCCTTGCCGTTTACGTCTGCACGAGGCGTACTTCGGATCTTGTCAATTTCATCACCGCAGTAGGATTGGCAAAATACGGCACTTGGACCGTATTCGTTATTTTAGCGTTCGCTGGGTTCTATTTTTCAATCGACAGTAATTTTTATTCAGTGCTGGTTCTTTTGCACGTCGCGATGGCTGCCGAGTTCATTTTGCCGGTGATGCTAATTCGACGGCCGAGACAGAGGTTCATCGCCGTTGCGCTCATATGGTTTTTTGCAAACGATTATGCGGATTATTTTTTAGGGACTCACCCGCCCATACCGGCAGGCGATATCACACAGATCGCCATTTTTACTTTCCTGCTTACACCGGTCTTCATAATCATTGCATACGTCGCAGCCAGATTTTTAAATAATAGCAGCACATGAAAGTGCTTAGCGGGGGTTGCCAAGCTAGGTCAAAGGCGCAGGGCTTAGGGCTGCGACTGCAAGTAAGAAACCCTGTCTCATAGGAGTTCGTGCGTTCAAATCGCACCCCCCGCA
>Ga0187782_10003880_pt1 | contig 11154 bp, 10 predicted proteins | sample 0715_SJ02_MP15_2_FD_132454 | JGI IMG/M metagenome (GOLD analysis project Ga0187782, IMG submission 132454) | Tropical peat soil microbial communities from peatlands in Department of Meta, Colombia - 0715_SJ02_MP15_20_MG | ecosystem: Environmental > Terrestrial > Soil > Wetlands > Peat | place...
CCGGCGATCTTCCTGCTCGATGAGCCGACCAATCACCTCGACCCGCATCACCAGCTCGCCGTGCTCGGCCTGTTCCGCGAGCTTGCCGATGCGGGCCGGACCGTCATCACGACGCTGCACGACCCGACGCTCGCCGCGCGCTTCGCCGATCGCGCGCTGCTGCTCTTCGGTGACGGGCGCTGGTCGCTCGGGCGGGTGGAGACGGCGCTCACCGCGGCGAGCCTGAGCGCGCTCTACCTCACGCCGATGATCGAGCTCAGCCAGGAGGGGCGGCGCGTGTTCGTCAGCGCCTGAGTGCCTCGAGCACCACCGCGTGCAGGCGGCCGTTGGTGGCGAGCACACTGCGCGTGTCCAGGTTCACCGCCGCGCCCTCCAGATCGGTGAACGTGCCGCCCGCCTCGCGGACCAGGACGGCGAGCGCGGCGATGTCGAGGATGTTGACATCGGACTCGATGACCGCATCGAGCGCACCGCGTGCGAGCAGGTGATAGTGGACAAAGTCGCCATAGCCGCGGGCGCGATCAATGCGGCCGATGAGCGCGCCGAGGCGGTCCCAGGCTGCCGACCGCGCCAGGCTCTTGACGTTCCCCGTGGAGAGGAAGGCGTGCTCGAGCTCGCCCACGGCGCTCACGCGTATGGGACGCTGGTTCAGATAGGCGCCGCCGCCGGCTTCCGCCCAGGCGAGCTCCTGAAGGGCCGGCGCGCTCGACACGCCGAGCACCAGCTCGCCGGCCCGCAGCAGCGCGATCTGTGTGGAAAAGAAAGGTATCTCGCGCACGAACGACTTGGTGCCGTCGATCGGATCGACCAGCCAGATGCTCTCGGCCCCCATGGCGTGCCGTCCGGTCTCCTCGCCGAAGAAGCCGTAGCCGGGGAACCGTCCGGTGAGAATCGTGCGGATAACCTCCTCGACACGGACGTCCGCCTCGGTGACCGGGGAATCGTCCGGCTTGGCGCGTACAGCGGGACTGGTGCGGTAGAAGCCCCGGATGATCTCGGCCGCCTCCCGCGCCGCATCGAGCGCGGCGGTGAGTTCTTTCGACGACATATTCGCTTAGGATACGACGGGGACACCCACATGAGCGCCGATAGGTCTGCCAGAGGGGAACTCGAGGGGTTGCTGCGCCGCCTGTCGCTCGCCGACCGGTCCGTGCTGGCTGCCACGCTGGAGACACCGGACAGCCAGATCGCGACGGTCAGGGACACCGCCAACGATATGCTCTGGTCACGGCTGGTCGAGCTCGGGCTCGCCCGCGAGCTCGTACTCGACATCGATCTCCCGCCGGCCTTGAAGCACATCCAGCCACGTTCGTACGCGCTGACCGCGCCGGGCCGTGCGGCGATCACCGAGGTGCTCGCGGGCCTTGTGCCCTGAAGTGAGGCAGCCGCATGGGAAACCGCCTGAGCAGGATCTACACGCGCACCGGCGATGACGGCACCACGGGGTTGGGCGATGGCAGCCGGGTGCGCAAGGACAGCGCGCGCGTGGAAGCCTACGGCACGGTCGACGAGCTCAACAGCGCCGTCGGCGTGCTGCTCGCGGTACCCGAGATCCCGTCCGCCGTCGCGGCGTGTCTCACCGACGTGCAGCACGAGCTGTTCGACCTCGGCGGTGAGCTGTGCATCCCCGGGCATCGCGTCATCGGCGCCACGCACGTCGAGCGGCTCGAGAAGTCTCTCGATGCCTTCAACGATGCCCTGCCGCCACTCAAGGAGTTCATTCTTCCCGGAGGCGGCCCCGCCGCTGCCGCCTGCCATCTCGCGCGCGCCATCGCCCGCCGCGCCGAGCGGCGCGTGTGGGCGCTCGCCGAGGCAGAGAGCGTCAGCGCCGAGGTCACCCAGTACCTCAACCGCCTCTCGGACCTGCTGTTCGTGCTCGCACGGGTGCTGGCACGGCACGAGCGCGGCACGGAAGTGCTCTGGCGGCACGAGCGCGGCAAACCGAAGTAGTCGCGGTCACGCCGGGGTCGCGCCGCCCTGCCCTCGCTGCGTGAGGAGCGAGCGCAGGCGCGCCCAGTCGAACGCGGGTCCCGGATCGGTTTTGCGCCCGGGCGCGATGTCGCTGTGGCCGGCGATCGCCTCCGCGGAGAGCGACGGATAGGCCCCGAGCAGCGCGGCGATCAGAGCGGCGAGCGCCGCATACTGCGCGTCCGTGTAGGGAATCTCGTCGGTGCCTTCCAGCTCGATGCCGATCGAGAAGTCGTTGCAGGCGTTTCGGCCACGCCACGCGGACTGGCCCGCGTGCCAGGCGCGTGCGGTAAAGGGCACGTACTGCACGATCTGCCCGTCGCGGCGGATGAGCGTATGCGCCGAGGCACGCAGCCCTTCGATCTCCTTGAAGTAAGGGTGGGCATCCCATGGCAGCGTGCCGGTGAACAGCCGGTCTATCCAGGGACCGCCGAAGTCTCCCGGCGGCAGGCTGATGCCGTGTACCACCAGAAGTTCGGGCTGCATGTCTGCCGGGCGCTGGTCGAAGTGCGGCGAGAGCACCTGGCGAATGCCGGTCACGAGCCCCGTGCCGACGTCGATCTTCACGGAATGTGCGGACAATTGAGCTGCTGCGCGATCGCGGTCATCACCTGCTCATCGCCGATCGCGCCCGTCTCGAGGTTGCTCATGGCAGCGCAGGTTGCCGACCTGAGCCCCGAATCGGTGACCGGTAGCTCGCGGATGGCGCTGTATTGCTGGCCGCCCTTGGCGATGCCGCTCTGTGTGGTGCACTGTTGCCCCGGCGGCTGCGAGCCTTTGACGCTGTAGGTGAATGCCTCCACCACCTGCGTACCGCACATGAGGTAATCGTAAAACTGTTTCTGCAGCGGCGCACCCGCCAGGTAACCGGACGGCTCGTCGTCCCACAGGTTGCCGGCGACCCCGTTCAGCGTCACGCGCACCTCCGGCTCGAGATGACCGTTTCCCGCACCATTCGGGCAGGCATCCAGGTACCACTGCCCGTAGTTTCGACTGATCGGGTTTCCACTGGAGTCGCGACAACTACCCGACAGATAGCTGGGCGAGTTCACTACCGTCAGCGGTGTCGTCTGCACGAACTGGTAGATGTGAGTGTTGCTCTGGTTGCAATTCTGCGGCAGCTGTTGTGGCTGGAACAGTATCCCGTTCACGGTCCTTCCCAGGCACATCTGCGGATAGACGTTCACATGAGAAGTGCGCACCGGCGTCTGACCCGGCGCCGGGGTGTTCGTGTTGGTGCAGAACGTCCACTTCGCGGGCGGGCAGCTGCAGCTGTCATCGGCCGTGGCGAGATTCGCCTGGTAGAGCTGATCCTTCGAGAGGTTGCAGGGGTTACTGGCGTTGGGTATCGGCGTGAGGACCTGCGAGGGACTTCCTTCGGGAACGCCCGCGGAGCCGCCGACGAGCGCATGCAGCGACGGTTGCGACTGCGCTGGGGCAGCCACGAGCTGCGCGCCGTAAGCGACGTGCAGCAAGCCGTTGCTCCCATGGGTCCGCTGCGCCGCGCTGGCGCCGCCAGCCGGCAAAATGCGGATCTCGAGCACGTTGTTGTTAGCGAAGTTCCCACCCACGATCTTGAAGCGCAGGTAGGCCACGTGCGCGATGCGCTCGGTCCACGGTCCTGCCTCCGCTTTGACCGGCGTGTAAACCCCGCTCTCCTGGCCGCGGAACAGCGTCTGCTCGCGCAGCTGGTCGGACGTGTCGGTGCGCAGCAGGATCTGCTGCTGTCGCATGGCGCTCACAGCGAGCTGCCCGGCTTGTCCGAGCTCGCCGAGCATCTGCTCGAGAGGCGGAAGGTGGGTGACCTTGGCCGCCTCCTGGTAAGTCTGCTGTACCTGCTGCAGGAAGTTGCCGCTCAGCTCGCCCTTGTACTCGGGAATCACGCTGTCGATGACCTGCTGGTAGGTCTTCGGCATTTGCGCGTAGGTGAGACCCGACTGAATGGCCCAGGAAACGCCCTGCAATTGCTGGCGGTCCCTGCCCATGTCGATGGTTCCCCGCCACAGCAACGTCCCGATGGCGTCCGCAGCCTTCCCCTGCAGCGGACCGAGCACGTAAGCCGTGCCGGCGCCGGGCCGATGGACCGAGTACTGCATGCAGAACGCCAGGGCCTGGATCGTGTAATCGCCGGGCGGCAATGGACTGTCCATGTCCGCCGGTGACAGCACCAGCGGCGTCGGCTTGAAGGGGCCGCCCGGCAGCACGGCGAGCGTCGGATAGACACGGCTCGCGTCGAGACGCAGTGGCAACTCGTTATCGAGTATCTTGCCGACCGCCTCCTCGGCGGCCTTCTGCTCGGCCTGCTGCAACTGGCCGGCGAGGGCCGGCGGAAGCTTGAACTGCCGCTGCTCGAGCGTCTGCCCCGAGTCCTGAGCTTGCCCGCTCGCTGGCGGCGGCGTCTGAGCGGTCTGCGCGTGCGCGCTGGCGCCGGTCGCGAGCAGCAGAGAGGTGAGCGACGCGCCGCGACGGCGTTGCAGGAAGGCCGGTTCTAATCTCATTGTTATTGGCCCTGAGTCATTCTGCCCGCCAATCCGGACCTCCACAAGCGGCTGGTGCGGGTGCGAGCGTGCCACAATCATCCCCATGAACACCGCCAACTCTCCGTACGTCGCCCGCGATCTGGCTCACGTCTGGCATCCGTGCACGCAGATGAAGGACCACGAGCGCGAGCTGCCGTTGATCCCCATACGGCGCGGCGCGGGTGCCTGGCTCGAGGACTATGACGGCAAGCGCTATCTCGACGCCGTCAGCTCCTGGTGGGTGAATCTCTTCGGCCACGCCAACGCCCGTATCAACGCCGCGGTGCGCGTACAGCTCGAGAAGCTCGAGCAGGTGATCCTCGCCGGCTTTACGCACGAGCCGGTGATCGCGCTCTCGGAGGCACTCAGCGCGATCGCGCCCGCCGGCCTCACGCGCTGCTTCTACGCCGATAACGGCTCGTCGGCCATCGAGGTGGCGGTGAAGATGAGCTTCCACTACTGGCGCAATCGCGGCGCGAGCGCCAAGCGGCGCTTCATCACGCTCGCCAACAGCTATCACGGCGAGACCCTCGGGGCGCTCGCCGTCGGCAACGTCGAGCTCTACAAGGAGACCTATCGTCCGCTGCTCATGGACGTGATCACCGTCACCTCGCCCGACTGTTTCGCGCGCGCGCCCGGGGAGAGCTGGGCGGAGCACTCGCGGCGGCGCTTCGCCGACATGGAGCGCGCGCTCGAGCGCCACGCGCACGAGAGTTGTGCGGTGATCGTCGAGCCCCTGGTGCAGTGTGCGGGTGCGATGCGTATGTACGACCCGCTGTACCTGACGCTGTTGCGCGATGCGTGTGACCGCCACCAGGTGCACCTGATCGCCGACGAGATCGCCGTTGGATTCGGCCGCACCGGCACGATGTTCGCCTGCGAGCAGGCCGCCATCCGCCCCGACTTCATGTGCCTCTCCAAGGGGCTGACGGGCGGCTATCTGCCGCTGTCGGCCGTTCTGACGACGGACGGGGTGTATGCGGGCTTCTACGACGAGTACGTGAAACTCAACGCCTTCCTGCACTCGCACAGCTTCACCGGCAACCCGCTCGCCTGCGCTGCGGCGCTCGCGAGTCTCGCCATCTTCCGCGAGGACCACACGCTCGAGCGCAACCGTGCGCTGGCGGCACACATGGGCGAGCGCGCCCGCGCGGCGCTCGCAGATCATCCGCACGTGGCGGAGGTACGCCAGCGCGGCATGATCGTGGCGATCGAGCTCAGCGCGGATAAGGCTGCGCGCGCCCCCTACCCGTGGCAGGAGCGACGCGGGCTCATCGTTTATCGGCACGCGCTCGCGCGCGGTGTGCTGCTGCGCCCCATCGGCAACGTCGTCTACTTCATGCCGCCGTACGTCGTGACCCCGCAGGAGATCGATCTCATGGTCGAAGTTGCGCGCGAGGGCATCGGGCTCGCCACGTGCGACTGAGCCGCGTGTTCGTCGCGACCCCCTTGGAAAGTGGGGCGCGGGTGACGCTCGCCGGCGATGCAGCGGCGCACGTGACCCGGGTACTGCGCCTCGGGCCGGGGGCGCCGCTCACGCTCTTCAACGGCACCGGCGGCGAGTACTCCGGCACGATCGAGGCGGCGCGCGCCGGCGCGGTGACCGTCACGGTCGGTGCGCCGCAGCGCATCGAGCGTGAATCGCCACTGCGGGTCACGCTCGCCCAGGGGGTCGCACGCGGCGAGCGTATGGACCTGGTGGTGCAGAAGGCGACGGAGCTTGGGGTCAGCCGCATCGTTCCCGTCTTTACGGCGCGCAGCGTCGTCAAGCTCGACGGCCCCAAGGCCGCGCGCCGGCTGGAGCACTGGCGCGCGATCGCGATCGGCGCCTGCGAGCAGAGCGGGCGCAACCGCCCGCCGCAGGTAACATCGCCCGTCACCCTCGAGGAGCTGCTGCGTGCGGAGCAGACCGGCATGCGGCTCGTGCTGTCGCCGGGTGCCGCGCTGCGCCTCCCGCAGATACCGCGTCCCGAGGGCGGGGCGCTCGTGCTGATCGGTCCCGAGGGAGGACTCGCCGAGGAGGAGCAGCAGCGCGCGCTCGCGGCAGGGTTCGTCGGTGTGCGGATCGGCCCGCGGGTGCTGCGCACCGAGACGGCGGCGATCGCAGCGCTCGTGCTCTTGCAGCGGGAGTTCGGCGACCTGTAACGGCGGCGACGGCAGCGCCGCGTTTGCCGCTGTCCGTGGCGAACCCCTATAGTGCCCGCGAGGGCGCCTCCCTTCGCAAAACTCTGCCGCAACAGGCATCGAAGGTGACTCATGTACGGCCACATGATGCAGCAGCCATTGCTGATCTCATCACTGCTCACGCATGCGGAGCGACATCATGCCGAGCGCGAGATCGTCTCGCGCCGCATCGAGGGCGACATCCACCGCACTGACTACCGCGAGCTCGCCGCCCGCTCACGGCGCCTGGCGAATGCGCTCGCACGACTCGGCGTAAAGCTCGGCGAGCGCGTCGCGACGCTCGCCTGGAACGGCTACCGCCACCTCGAGCTCTACTACGCGGTGAGCGGTTGCGGCGCGGTGCTGCACACCCTGAACCTGCGCCTGCATCCCGAGCAGTTGATCTACATCGCCACACACGCCGAGGACGCAGTGCTGTGCTTCGATGCCGGCCTCGCGCCGCTCGTGGCATCGCTCGCCGCGCGGCTGCCGACGGTGCGGCACTTCATCGCGATGACCGATCGCCGGCATCTGCCGCCGGCGGCCGCCGACATTCCGCGTCTCCTCGTTTACGAGGATCTGATTGCGGTGGAAAACGACGATTTCGCTTGGCCGCAGCTCGACGAGAACACCGCGAGCTCCCTGTGCTACACGAGCGGCACCACCGGTCATCCCAAGGGCGTGCTTTACACCCACCGCAGCACGGTGCTCCACACCTACGCGTCGGCGCTGCCCGATACGCTCAACTGCTCGGCCAACGACACGCTGCTGCCGATCGTGCCGATGTTTCACGCCAACGCCTGGGGACTGCCGTACGTCGCCTGCATGGTGGGAGCGAAGCTCGTGCTTCCAGGGCCGCAACTCGACGGCGAAAGCCTCTACGAGCTCATCGAGCGCGAGCATGTCACGTTCGGCGCCGGGGTGCCCACCGTCTGGCAGGGACTTCTGGCCTGCATCGAGTCCCGCGGCCTGACCTTCGGCACCCTGAAGCGGGCTCTCGTCGGTGGCAGCGCCTGCCCGCATTCCCTCCTGCAGGCGCTCGGTGAGCGCCACGGCATCCACGTGCTGCACGCCTGGGGCATGACCGAGACGAGTCCGCTCGGGACGGTATGCGCGCGCAAGGCACAGCACGCGACGCTCAGCAGCGACGAGCGTTACGCACTCATGGCCAAGCAGGGCCGCGCGGTGTACGGGGTGGATATCAAGGTCGTCGACGAAGCGGGGGGCGAGATTCCTTGGGGGTCGCCGCGGTCCGGAGATCTGCTGGCGCGCGGACCGTGGGTCGCGGCGGCGTATTTCAAGAACGAGGGGGGCACCCCGCTGCGCGACGGCTGGTTCCTCACCGGCGACCGGGCGCGCATCGATGGCGAGGGCTACATGTCCATCACCGACCGCAGCAAGGACGTCATCAAGTCCGGCGGCGAATGGATCGGATCGATCGAACTCGAGAATATCGCCATGGCGCACCCGGCGGTGGCGATGGCCGCCTGCATCGCCGCCCCGCACCCGCGCTGGGCCGAGCGGCCTTTGCTCATCGTGGTGAAGAAGCCGGGCGCCGAAGTCACGCGCGAGGAGCTACTCGCCTTCTACCAAGGGCGGATAGCGCGCTGGTGGACGCCGGATGACGTGGTGTTCGTCGATACGATTCCGCTTGGCGCTACCGGCAAGATGCAGAAGCACAAGCTGCGCGAGCGGTTCAAGGATCACAAGCTGCCGACGGCGTGAGGCGGCCGCGGCATGCGCTTGGCAGCTCAGGCCGCGCCGATGCTGGTTTCGTCGGCGATCATCTCCTCGAGCCGCTCGAGGTCCGGGACCAGCGGGGTCTCGTTCACCATGCGGATCTGGCAGATGACCGGCATGCGATCCGGGAAAACGCGCGAGTTGTCCGGCCGCACTACGTCCGAGCTCACGCGCACCAGCTGCGGAAAGCCCTGGCTCACGAGCGCGAAGTTCCCCCCCTCGACGCGCGTGCCGAGGGCGTGGAGGATGACGATGCGCGTGCGGCCGCTCGCCGGCGGGATCATCTGCCCGCACGCGCCCTCGAACGAGATCAAGGGCACTGCCTTACCGTTCCACGGCACCGTGCCGATGTACCACGGCGGCGCGCCGGTCATCTCCGAGGGCGTCTGGAAGCCGATCACTTCGGCGACGCAGGCGCGCGGGACGATCAGCCGCCCGTCGACCAGCGGCACCAGGAGGCTGTAGATCTCGGCGACGCGCTCGGCCATGCATCAGCTCCCGTAGGCCTGGCGGACCGCGCGGCGCCGCTCGACGAGCGGCGCGATGGCATCGAGCAGCTGCGCCTCCTGGTAGGGCTTGCCGAGGTAGTCGTCGACGCCGAGCTCGATGGCCCGCGCGCGGTGCTTCTCGCCGACGCGCGAGGTGACCATGATGATCGGCACGTCCTTCAGGCGCGGGTCGTTGCGCACGTGGGCCGCGACCTCGTAGCCGTCCATGCGCGGCATCTCGATGTCGAGCAGGATCACGTCGGGCACGTTGTCCTGCAGCAGCGCCACCGCGTCCATGCCGTCGCGCGCCGTCAGCACCCGCATACCGTTGCGCTCGAGCAGTCGCTGCGTCACGCGGCGCACCGTGATCGAATCGTCTACGACGAGGGCGAACGTGCGCCGGTCGCCGCGCTCCTTGGGTTGCACGGGTGCCTGCGCTCGCAGCCGCCACTCGCCGCGCACCAGGGCGCCGATGTCGAGAATGATGACGATGCGGCCGTCGCCGAGGATCGTCGCCCCGGAGATGCCGCGGATGCTGGAGATCTGCGGACCGACGGACTTCACCACGATCTCGCGACTGCCGACCAGCTCGTCCGCCACCAGTCCGGTGGAGTGCTCGCCCGCGCGCACCAGCACCACCGGAATGGTCACGTCGTGGCCCGGAAGCTCGGAAGGGTTGAGCCCGACGAACGTCGCCAGGTGTTGGAAGCGGTATTTCTGGCCCCCATAGTCGAACGCTGCGGCATCCTTGCCCAGGTGCGCCGCGACCTCCGCCTTCGACAGCCGCAGCACGCCTTCGACGGTCGGTAGCGGCAGGGCGTAGTACTCCTCGTCCGTGCGCACCACCAGCGCGTGGCTGATGGCGAGCGTCAATGGCAGGCGGATGGTGAACACCGTGCCCTCGCCCACCTTGGTCTCCATGTGCAGCGCACCGCCGAGCCGCTTGATCTCGGTGGCCACCACGTCCATGCCGACCCCGCGGCCGGCCTGCTGGGTCACTGCGCCGGCAGTGGAGAAGCCGGGCTCGAGGATGAGCTGCATCGCATCCTCGTCGCTCAGAGTCTGACCGGGAGCGATCAGCCCGAGGCTCTGCGCCTTCTCGCGGATCGCCTTGAGGTTCATGCCGCCGCCGTCATCGGTGAGTCGTACCATGACTTCGGCGCCCTCGCGGTGCAGCTCGAGCAGGATCCGTCCCGTGTCGGGCTTGCCGCGGCGGATGCGTTCCTCGGGCTTCTCGATCCCGTGCACCACGGCGTTGCGCAGCATGTGCTCGAAGGGCGGCAGCATGCGCTCGAGGACCTGGCGGTCGAGCTCGCCCGAGGCGCCCTCGACGGTGAGCTCGGCGCGCTTCCCGGTGTCCGAGGCGGCCTGGCGCACGATGCGCGCGAGGCGCTGCACGTGGCGCTGGAACGGCACCATGCGTGTGCGCATGAGTCCGTTCTGCAGCTCGGTGATCGTGCGGGCCTGCTGCTGCAGCAGGTTCTGCGTGTCCTTGGCGAGGTTCTCGAGCAGCTGTTGGATGCTCGCCACGTCGTTGGCAGTCTCGGCGAGTGCACGCGAGTACTGCTGGATGGAGGAATAGCGGTCGAGCTCGAGCGGATCGAACTCGCTGCGGTGCGGGCCCTCGTCCTCGTGCTTGTGCAGGATCTGCGTCTCGGTTTCGATCTCGAGGTGCCGCAGCTGCTCCTTCAGGCGCGTCACCGTGCGCGACAGCTCACCGAGGTTGAAATCGAACGAGCCGAGCTGCTGCTCAAGACGCGCGCGCGCGATGCTCGCTTCACCCGAGATGTTGAGCAGCTGATCGAGCAGCTCGGCGTCCACCCGCGCCATTTCCTGACGTTCGGTCGTTGCGACCGGCTCGCGTCCGGGCGGCACCGGCTGCGGTGGTGCCAGCCCCTCCTCGGCGTGGCCTTCGGCGCCCCGTGCGCGCGCAAGCGGCGAGACCGCCGCGAGCGCGCTGGCGGAAGTCCATGTCGCTTCGCCGGCCGCCATCGGCGAGGGCGGTGCGGGCGGTGCAAGCGCGGCGGGCGGTGCGAGCGCGGTGGGCGTTGGCTGCGACGCCACTGCTGCTGCCCGGGTCGCATCCGGTGCGGCCGGACGCGTCACCTCGCGTGTTACCGGCGGCGCGGTCTCGGCTTCCTGCTCGCGGCTTGGGCGTCATTCGGCGAAGCGACTGACGATGAGCGATACATTCTGTCCGCCGAAACCAAAGCTATTGCTAAGGGCGTGCCGTACTCGTTTTTCCCTTGCGACATTGGGGATGTAATCCAGGTCGC
>Ga0187782_10003882_pt1 | contig 11151 bp, 11 predicted proteins | sample 0715_SJ02_MP15_2_FD_132454 | JGI IMG/M metagenome (GOLD analysis project Ga0187782, IMG submission 132454) | Tropical peat soil microbial communities from peatlands in Department of Meta, Colombia - 0715_SJ02_MP15_20_MG | ecosystem: Environmental > Terrestrial > Soil > Wetlands > Peat | place...
CAGATGCCTCCCCAGGGCCATCGCGCCCTCTGAGGGCTCAGGGGTCCGTTCGGCGCTGGTCATCTCCACTGTGAACGGGTGCTGATACACACCCGCAAAGAACTCAGCGTCGAAGGCGCGCATGCCTTGGCGCGAATACGTTTGCCGGATATGCTCGCCCACGCTGCGCGGGCCGCCCACCACGATTTTCCAACCTCCGTGTTTCCAGAGGAGGAACTTTACCAGCCGCTCCGCAAAGGGAAGGTTGAGGTGTGAGGACTGGTGAGTCTCATCGAAACAAATCGTCTTGTAAACAGAAACAAAGCCTGCGTGGCGTTCGAGGGCAATGGATAGCGGAACTGCTGCGCTGCTGTCCCGGACCGCCATCAGGTAGGCATGGTTGGCAAGCACTGCCGGGGAGAAACGGGCATGCAGCGGCGGCACCACTTGAGGTTTGGCAAGTTTTGCGAACTCCGTCATATTTCCCCCAGGGCCAATGCGGCGGTCAAGCGCCTCAGCGCGGCCGTTCGACTCCTCAAAAGTATAGGTATCCGGCCGCCTGCGGTCAAGAAAGCAGGTGCGATGAGAATCAAACATGGTGAAGTGTAGACCGCTTCCTTGCTCGAAGGTGGCTAGAAGATGCGCACCTTCAGCGTCAGGTACTTCCTGGGATTCTTCTGGAACTCGGTGAGGAAGTCTTTCAGCGACTTTGAACTGTCGTTCAGATTGTTGTAAAGGGCGGGATCAGTCGAAAGCTCCCCCAGCGTACCTTGGCCGTCCGCCATACGGTTGGAAATCTGGTCGAATCGGTCGAAGACCTGATTGGCGCGATCGTAGAGTTGAGAGTCGGTGGCCAACTTGCCCAGCGTGCCGCGGCCCTGATTGACTCCCTCGAACAGCGAGTTGGCCTGCGAGACCAGATGATTGACGTTATTATAGACAGCGGGGTCAGAGATAAGCTTGGCAAGGCTTCCCTGGCCGTGTTGCATCTCGTCGATGACCTTATTCAAGCGGTCCAGGGTGTTTGTGGCGTTGTTGTAGAAGGTGTCGTCGGCAACCAGCTTGCCCAGCGACCCCTTGCCTTCATCAAGGTTGGTCACCATCTGGTCAAGGGTTGCGGAAGTCTTATTCAAGTGGTTAAAGAGGGTTTGATCGTAGATGAGCTTTCCGATCGTTCCTTTCCCCGATTGCAACTGGCCTGTAATGTCGTTCAGCTTGGCGCTCAGCACCCGCAAATTGATGATGACGTCGTCGGCGTTTTGGACGACCTGTTTGATTTCCGCTCCCTCTGAGCTTCTGAGCACGCCGCCAGCCGGGATCACCTCCCTGCTGGGGCTTCCACGCGTGATGTTCACGTAGCTTTCCCCCAGCAAACCGACGGTCTCAATGCTTGCAATAGAGTCCTCGCGGATCTCTTTTTGGTAGCTTTGTGACACGGCCATGATGACTTCGACGGCGCGCTCGCGCTCGGTGTAGGGTGAGATTTGCACTCGCTTCACGTTGCCTACGGCGACTCCCGCCAGCCGGACTTCCGCGCCTACGCGCAGGCCTGCGGCCTCCGACAGGTAAGTCTTCAAAATGTACCGCTTGGTGAAAATTCCCACCTGACCGCTGATGAAGAATATTCCCACAGCGAGGATGGCCAAACCGATGATCACCATCGTGCCAACACGAAGCTGGGCCCAAGTTACTCTTTGCCGTTGAGGCATGGTTTGTCTCCTTCTGGAGCTGACAAAGCATTAGCGTGCCACTGTTCTCACCGACCAGGAATTTCTCAGCGCGGCAGGAACGGATGCTGAAGCCCCCTCCTTCCGGGCGCCGGGTCAAGACTGGCGAGCTTCATGAGAAATCTCGACGAACCACTCGCCTTACTTCCAAGCCACCTTTCATTGTAGACCAATCAGCCGGCAGAATCGCGCTTCTATGTAGGGGCGTGCTTACCCCGCCAGGGGTGGAAACCTCCACGACCACCTCAGGCCGCAGCTAGACTCTTGGACTCGCATTCAAGCCAGGAAGTTGAGCAGGTAGGGATCACGGCTAGCAGCCAATTCCTGGCTATTTCCTTGGAAATAGACCTCACCGTCGCGTAATAGCAGGAAGCGAGTTACGGGCGGAGTTCCCGCGTGATACAAGCTGAGCACGGGAACAAGCGCCTCTTTCTGCTTCATGTAGAAGTAATTCGCGAGCACGTAAGCATCCTGGAGACGGTGCGTGACCACCACCGACGTCACATGTTGCACGTCGCGCAGCTTGGCGATCTGGATGGTGATGGTGTGGCTGGTGACCGGATCAAGTCCCGCCGTGGGGGAATCGTAAAGCATGATTTCCGGCTGACTGATCATGGCGCGAGCGATGGCCACGCGCCGTTGCATTCCGCCGGAAAGTTCGGAGGGCATTTTGTCGATGGCTTCTTCCAACTCTACAAAGCGCAGCATTTCCCGGACTTTGCGTTCGATCTCTTTTTCCTGCAGCAGCCCGTCTTCTCTCAGGCGATAGGCGACATTCTCATAAACGGAGAGGGAATCGAAAAGGGCTCCCTCCTGGAAGACGATCCCCATTCGCCTGCGAATGGGATCGAGAGCCTCATCCGGAAGGGGGGTGAGGTCGTGTCCTTCCACCAGCACGTGGCCTGAATCCGGCTTCATAAGGCCCAGGACCAACTTGAGGATCACGGATTTTCCCGATCCCGTAACCCCGAGCAGAAACAGCGTTTCCCCCGGGTTTACGTGGAAGGAGATTCGGGAAAGCACCGGCTTATCTTCAAAGGCCAGCGAGACCTCGCGAAGTTCGATGACCGGCGGCTTGACCAAGGGTCTAGGGTTGGAGGAGTCAGGGTTCATCTTACCAGGGTCGCCTTCAGAAGAAGTGGATGGCGATCAGGAACTTGGTGATAAAGAAGTCAAGGACGAGAATCAGCACGGAGGCGGCGACCATGGCCTGGGTGGTCGAACGTCCCACGCCTTCCGTTCCCCCTTTGGTGTTCAATCCGTAATAGCAACCCACCATGGCGACGACCACGGCGAAGAAGAAGGGTTTGAGCAGCCCTTGCGCGACGTCTTGGAAAGTGAGCGTCTGATATATGGAAGTCCAGTATTCTATGGTCGTCAGCCGGACGGTGTAGTAGCTGATGAAGAAACCACCTAGCATGCCGCAGAAGTCTGAGATAATAGTCAAGACGGGCAATGTCAACAGGGAGGCGAATAAGCGTGGCAGGACCAATTTTCGGATTGGATCGGTGCCGAAGGCGCGCATGGCATCGATCTGTTCGCTGACGAGCATTGAGCCGAGTTCCGAAGCGATTCCGGAACTGATCCGTCCTGCCACCATGAGTGCGGTCAGTACGGGACCGAGTTCACGGACGACCGAGAGCGCCACCACTTGTCCCAGGAGGCTAACCTCGCCGAAGGTGCTCAGGGTTCTATAGGTCTGCAGGGCCAGCACGCCTCCCGTAAAAAAACCCGTCAACACCACGATCGGTAAGGAGCCTACACCGATTATGTCCATTTGGAAGAGGGTGTCGGTGATGTAGTGTGGGGGCGTGAAGGCGCGCCGGAAGGAGACTCCCAGGAGGAGAGTGAAATCCTGGACGGCCAGCACCTGGCGTTTTACAAACCCCATCTTGAAAGTGCCGAGGGTCATATCCCGTTACCGCAAGCAAAATAGGCTCTTAGCCAAACTTAAGTCACTGTAGCCAGGGGAAGGACGGAAGTCAAGCGGCAGGAAAGACCAAGGCGTGTCGTAAATGGACTGACAGGGCTAGCTCTGGGAGTTTTAGGGCAAAAAAAGAAATGAGGGGGAAGTCCCCTCCCCCCTCCAAGCGTCGGGTCTTGGGTCTATTATCCGGACTTTTATCCTCGAGTTTTGATAGTCCGGTATACGTCCACTGGGTGTTTGAGCACGTTGCATTCCAATACTCAGGCTAAATCAAGTTTCCCCCCGAGGTGACTAAAACCTGTGTTTCCAATATGTTTCTGGAATATCCGACGGAGGCCTGATAAAACTCAACCTCAATTCAATACAGTTTTTTATATTCGGGATTTGAAATTCATATTTCTGAAATTTCGGCTCCGCGACAACCCATGCTAAACTCTACTTCCATGATTGATATCCATAGCCATCCATTGTGGGAGGTTGATGACGGCGCCGAGACATTTGAGGATGCCGTTGGCATGTGCCAGATCGCCGCAGAGGATGGCATCACACACCTTGTTGCCACCCCGCATTGCAACTACACTTACACGTTTAACCCTGAGGTCAATCGTCAAAAGCTTGCTCAACTCCAGGCCGCCATCGGAGGATCGCTCAAGCTCCTTTTGGGCTGTGACTTTCACCTCTCCTACGACAACATTCAGAAGCTGGTGGAGACTCCGATGGATTTCACCATCAACCAGAGTTCCTACCTGCTGGTGGAATTTCCCGACCAGTTCGTTCCAGAGCAGCTCGATCGCGTCTTTTACGACGTGCAGGTGGCCGGGCTGACCCCCATCATCACGCATCCCGAGCGCAACCCGGTCTTTGCGCGGAAGTCCGGGCTGCTTCACCACTGGGTATCACACGGATGCTTGGCTCAGGTTACGGCCCAATCTTATACAGGACGATTCGGCGAGGCGCCTATGCGCTTGGCGGAAGCCTGGCTGGAAGCGAACCTCGTCCATTTCTTCGCCTCGGACGCCCACAGCACCAAATTTCGCCGCCCGGGCCTTTCGGAATGCTACCGCAAAGTGGCTGAGTCGCTGGGAGAGGAGACGGCGCAAAGGCTGATGAAGAAGAACCCCGAAGCCGTGATCAACGACATGCCGATGCCTTTCCAGCCGCCGCCGCTGCCGCCCAAGAAGCAAGAACGTAGGCGCGGCTTGTTTTCTTTCCTTAAACGCATTTAAGGTATGGACCGCTTGCCGTGTTCGCGCGCAAAATCCAAGTGCGATTGTTGGGTTCTCAGGAGCCCCAGCCTTGCCCCATTGCCTGGCTGGACAGCTTCTTCATGCGGGGTTTTACGGGACGCTCAGCGTTTGACGAGACCCTGCCGGTAGCCGACGGCCTGGTCGAAGCGGGCTTCGGAGTGGACCTTGAAGCGCTGCGCCTCGACCTCGAAGATTGGCTCACGCGAAAGTTCGGGGAAGGGAAGCGAGTCAAGCTGATTCTCACAGAAATCGGCGCCCAGGGGCTAGCGACTAGCTAGTGTGAGAGGCTAGCCACGGATGGCGTGTGTCTCGGCTGGCGCAGAGCGAAGCTCTGCGGTTCTCCCTGATTGGAACGTCGCCAATGCGCAGAGCTTTCCTCCGCGCCAGCCTCGATCAGAGTCGTGCCGAGCATGTCTTCTCAGTGCGGATAATCGGGGTCCCGGCCCGGCTTCACCCATTGCCATGCGCCTCCCATATGGATTGCCTCGGGAACGGCCACGTACTCCAGCACTGTTTGCGGGGCAAAACAGTGCCGGTAAACCTTCGCAGCAGCTGACCCGTTCCAGCCGAATTCGACATCGATGACAAACTCGTCAGCAACATTGTCGATGCGGTACAGCCCGCTCGATCCCTCCGGCGCAAGCTCGTGTAATTGTCCGCCTGAAAAGGTGGCGTGCCCCTGGCCGTCTAATCGGACAGAGTAGTGAGGAGAAGGTTCTGTGGCCGCCGCCAGATCTACAGCCACCTGGAATCCGCGGGTCAGCGGCTTCAGCGAACCACTGCCGACCACCCGGAAGAGCATCGTGCATGCCCCTTCCGAGGCGGGTCCGACCAGCGCGTCCCATGCGTACTCTCCCATCGAGCCGGAGGATGCGATCCCACCCTCCGGCGCCTCCTCAGTTTTCGGCACAACGGGAAAAGCATCGCATTGCGACGGAACGGCGAAAATAGAGGCCGGCGGCGGCTCGAAGCTCACCCGGGTCACCTCGAACCAGGGTCTCTCCAGGCCCTGCGCCGGAGAAACCAGCTTCGCTCTCAATACCAGTCCCGTCCGAGGATCAACCCACATCCTGATGGCGAAGTTGGGGTCGCCCGTGGTTTCCACAATCCTGGTTGCGATTCCGTGAATCGTCTCAGTTGGCAACTGCTTGTCTTTATTCGACGCCAAAGCAGCGCCGCCCATGAACGGATCCTGGATGTCGTCGCGATGCCGGTCTTCCGGAGTAAAATTGCTGCGCACGCACGGCACGGAAGCATCCACTCGATCCCAAGTCAGGCGCACCTTGGTTTCCAGGTTAAGGAGCATTCGCATATGCGATCCCGGGTTGGCATTCGAAGGATCGCCGGTATAATCCACCAGCACCTGAGGCCCCAGCCGGTAGGCCGTCACCACCGCTCCGTTTCCGGATAAATGCTGCACCGACACGGTGTAGGCCGACGGCTCCTCCGGGACTTGCGCGACTTGCGCCCCCAGGACCAGTTGACAGGCGGCCATGGCTGCCCAGGCAGGCAACCGGATAAAATTAAGTTCTACCATCTACGCCACCTTGATTGCGATGACGACTTTGTCGTCGAGGTGAGTTCCCTCGCGGGAATAGGCGCTGACGTCGGCAGAAACCGCATTGATGATCCCTGCCGCGTTTGCGGAGATGCCGCCCTGAATACACTCGACTAGCCGCTTGCTTCCGTATTCCTCCTGCTCGCGGTCCATGGACTCCGTGATGCCGTCGGTGCAGAGAACCAATACATCCCCCGCCTGAAATTGGACGCGGCCCTTTTCGTAGCGGAGATTGTCGATCAAGCCCACGACCATGCCGCCCTCCGTCAACTCCACAGGTTCCCCTTCGGTCCGGACGATGACCGGCGGGACGTGTCCACAGTTGACGTAGCTGAGAGCTTTGCCCGGGATGTCGATCACCCCCAGAAACATGGTGAGATACTTTCCTCCACGTGTTCCGGCAAGGATCATGTGGTTCAAGGATTCCGCAAGACGCTCGAGCGAGTGAAGATTCGGCGCCAGCGCGCGCAGGGTCGCCTGGAGGTTCGACATCACCATGGCCGAGCTGAGTCCTTTACCCTCCACATCCGCGATGACCACCATCAGCGTGTTGGGATCAAGCCACAGGAAGTCGTAGTAGTCCCCGCCCACCTCGTAGCAAGGTTCATTCATCACGGCGATGTCGAAACCCGGAAGCTCCGGCGGCGTCTCGGGAAGCAGGCCGCGCTGGATGTCGCGAGCCAGCGCCATTTCGCGCTCCAGCCTTTCCTTCTCCAGCAGGGCACGATGCAGTTGGGCGTTCTCGAGCGCTAGCGCCATGTGATCTGAAATGGTCAGAAGGAAGTCGACATCCTCGGCGGTGAAGGGCCCGCCCTGCTTGTTCAGCAATTGGAGGGCGGCGATGATCTTGCCGCGCTTGTTTCGGATGGGAAGGCAAAGGAGGCTGCGGGTGCGGTAGCCGGTTCGCGCATCCACGTTGCGATCGAAGCGTGGATCGGAGTAGGCGTCGGCGATGTTAAGGATCTCGCCGCTTCGGGCGACGTGGCCCGCAATGCCTCGCCCCAGCGGCAAACGGATTTCACGTTGTTCAATCCCGTGGGCGATCAGCGACCAGATCTCTTCCGTCTTTTCATCCACGAGGAAGAGTGTGCCGCGCTCAGCGCCGGCCTGAAATTTCGCCACATCCAGGATGCGTGCCAGTAATTCAGCGAGGTTCAGGGTCGAGGCAAGGGCCTTGGTGGCCTCCATCAGGAAGCGCAATTTGCTTTCCAGGTCCTTGATCCGGCGCTTCAGGTCAACGGGGCTTTGACCAGTTCCCGGTGTCTGATTGGCTCCGGCAGTAGAGCCCCTATCGGTCACGATGTTTCCTCTGAGGTTGTGTTCAACTGTCAGATCGAGTATATCCAGACCTGACGCAGGATGCAATTCCGCGCCTGGCGCGGACGCCGAAGACAATGCCGGCGCCACCCGGCGGCTTGCGCCATAGGCTATACGTGGCTGGCGCAGAGCGCAGCTCTGCGAGGAGGCGGCGGGATTTTCGATCAGTGTTGGCAGTCAGGTAGTGGAGATGATTCTGACCGTAGAAATGCTTGAGACGTGGCATGGGGACAGATTATATGATTTGGCCAAGGGGCGCGAATCAATTCAGGACACCGCCCAGAGGAGCAAAAAGGTTGTTGAAAAACGCTGTTAGCTCAGATAGAATGGTGTATTTGTAGTTGGCAACATATAATGGAGTGTGGAGTGGGAACCTATTTAGCAAAGGCGAGAAGGGGAAGTATACACTGGCGGTTAGTTGATGCTGAGGGATGGGTGCTGGGGCGCTTGGCAGCGCGAGCGGCTCGGGTGCTGACGGGGAAGGACTCCCCGGACTACACGCCGCACCAGGATCATCGCAGCGGGTTGATTATCATCAATGCCGAGAAGATTCGTCTGACGGGCAAGAAAATGGACGACAAGGTCTATCGGCACACCACGGGATATCCGGGCGGGTTGAAAGAGATCAGGGCGCGAGAGATCTTCGAGAAGAAACCGGAGGGTTTGATCCGGGAGGCGATTCTGGGCATGCTGCCCAAGAACCGGCTGCATTCCCGGCTGGCCCGGCGGTTGAAAGTCTATGCAGGAAACACGCATCCGCACACCGCACAATCCCCAGAAGCGCTTTCCCTGGCGCGGTAGCATGAAGTCCTCGAAATCCAAACACGGATAGGAGTCCTTGTGGCAGAGCTTGCTGAGTATATGGCGACGGGGCGTCGCAAAACTTCTGTGGCGCGGGTGATCCTAAGGCCGGGCGACGGGAAACTGGTGGTCAACCGGCGTGGTTTCCAAAGTTATTTTCCCTCGGAAGCACTGCGCGCGGAGATCCAGCAACCGTTGGTGACTACTGAATTGGCTGGCAAATTCGATGTTTTTGTCAATGCCCGGGGAGGCGGCGTGCACGGCCAGGCGGGGGCGACCAAGCTGGGCATTGCCCGGGCCCTGATCGTTTTCAATCCGGAACTGCGTCCGCGTCTGCGTCAGGGCGGTTTCCTGACTCGCGATCCGCGCGCCAAAGAACGAAAGAAGTACGGTCAGAAGGGCGCGCGCAAGCGGTTCCAATTCTCGAAACGGTAGTAGGGGCGCACCACGGCGTGCCAGGGCAGGAGCGGCCTTTGTGGCCGCCGGCGTTGGGGAATCACCAACGTTGGCCCTGCACCCGGTCTGCGAAGCCTGTCATTCCCGCGAAAGCGGGAATCCATTTGAGACGGGTCCCCGCTTTGGCGGGGACGACGAGTTTTGCTACTTTGATGGTCGTAGGAGGAGGAGTTTTTGGCGAACATAACGATGAAGGAATTCCTGGAGGCGGGAGTCCACTTCGGCCACCAGACGCGCCGCTGGAACCCCAAGATGAAGGAATACATCTACGGGGAACGCAACGGAATCTACATCATCGACCTGCAAAAGACGCTGAAGTTGTTCAAGGAGGCGGCCAAGTTCCTCACCGAGCTGGCGCGGGGGGGCAAGACCGTGTTATTCGTGGGCACCAAGCGCCAGGCCCAGGAGGCGATCGCCGAAGAAGCCACCCGCTGCGGCATGTATTTCGTCAACCATCGTTGGTTGGGCGGCTTGCTGACCAATCATTCCACGATTCAAAAGTCGATCCAGCGTCTCAAAGAGCTGGAAGAGATGAGCAAGGACGGACGCTACGATCTGCTCACCAAGAAGGAAGTGCAGCGCCTGGAGCGGGAACGCCACCACCTGGAGCAGAATCTTTCCGGAATCAAGGAAATGCCGGACCTCCCGGGAGCGCTCTTTGTGGTGGATTCCCACAAGGAGGAGATCGCCGTCAAGGAGGCACGGAAGCTCGGCATCCCGGTGGTGGGCATTGTGGATACGAACTGTGATCCTGATTTGGTGGATTACGTGATTGCGGGCAACGACGATGCCTTGCGCGCTATTCGGCTCTTTACCTCCAGAATTGCCGACTCCATTATGGAGGGGCGTCAGGCCGCCATGGATAAGCAGTTGGAAGAGGAAAAGATTGCGGCAGAGAAAGCGGCCGAGGAGTTGGAAGCCCAGCGCCTGGCCGCAGCGGAGGCGCTGCAAGTGGAGGGTCAGGCAGGCGAAGAGTTTTTTGTGGCTAAAGAAGGGAATGACCTTTCCCCCGCCGTGCTGGAGGCGGAGGAGAGCGCGGACGGCCGGGTGCGCATCCCCAAGGTTCGACGCAAGGGCCTGGATCCCAAGGGACGTCCTCGCAAGGGGGAGGACGGGGAGAGCCCCCCGGAGGTTTGACATGGCAGCTTGGGAAGGGCGGGGCTTTAGCCCTGCCGCTGGAAGGCCTTGCTGATCAGTTCCCGATCCCGGGCCCCGCGCCCCCCCGAGGCCTCGGGGCAGCGCAGCGCTCGGGATGAACTAAAGCACTGGCGTCGCAATTTCAGCGGGGCTAAAGCCCGCCCTTCCGGTCTCGCCAAAGCGTGGTGAGAAAAGGGGGCCAGGTCTGCGGCCCTTCCTTGCCCGTGAATTCAAACCAAGAACCTTACCCCAGGTGAGCCGGCAGGCTACGCCTGATTTTCTGCAGTGCGGAGGAAGTAAACGGATGAGTGTACCCGCCGAGCTTGTCAAGAAGTTGCGCGAAATCAGTGGCGCTCCCATGTTGGAGTGCAAGAAAGCCCTGGAAGAGGCGGAGGGCGACCTGGAGAAGGCCTTTACCGTGCTTAGAAAGCGCGGCCAGGCGGCGGCCGCCAAGAAAGCGGGCCGCGCCACCTCCGAAGGCGTGGTGGGGACTTATATCCACGCGGGTGGAAAGATGGGCGTGTTGGTGGAGGTGAATTGCGAGTCCGATTTCGTCGCCCGCAACGAAGAATTCCAGCAGTTGGTCCACGACCTGGCCATGCAGATCTGCGCCACTGACCCCCGCTACATCCGTAAGGAGGACGTGACGGCTGAGGTCCTGGAGCGGGAAAAAGCAATCCTGAAGGAGCAGGCGGCCGCCTCCGGCAAGCCGGAGGCCGTATTGGACCGCATCGTGGAGGGCAGGCTGGGAAAATTCTACGAGGACGTCTGCCTTTACGAACAGCACTTCATCAAGGATACGACCGGGTCGGTCACCATCGGGGAGTTGATCGCTTCCAAAATCGCCAAGTTTGGCGAGAATATCACCGTGCGCCGATTCGCGCGTTTCAAAGTGGGCGAAGGGATGGCGACCTCATGAGTGATCCCGTATTTCACCGCATTCTCCTGAAACTGAGCGGTGAAGCCCTGATGGGATCTCAGGGCTTTGGCGTGGACCCGGCG
>Ga0187782_10003883_pt1 | contig 11151 bp, 11 predicted proteins | sample 0715_SJ02_MP15_2_FD_132454 | JGI IMG/M metagenome (GOLD analysis project Ga0187782, IMG submission 132454) | Tropical peat soil microbial communities from peatlands in Department of Meta, Colombia - 0715_SJ02_MP15_20_MG | ecosystem: Environmental > Terrestrial > Soil > Wetlands > Peat | place...
AAATTTTCCAAAGGCATGCTGCAACGCGTGGGCCTGGCGCAGGCCATTCTGCACAATCCCAAGGTCGTTTTCCTGGATGAGCCGATGTCAGGTCTCGATCCCATGGGGCGCCGCGAGGTGCGCGAACTCATTCAGCAGCTGCGCAATGAAGGCAAGACTGTATTCTTCTCGACTCACATCTTGTCGGATGCAGAAGCACTGTGTGATCGCGTCGCTGTCATTCATCAAGGAGAGCTGAAGGGGGTAGGTGCGGTTGCAGACTTAACCGCAAGATCGCAGGGCAAGGTTGAAGTCATCTTCTGCGCTTCGAGTGTTCCGGCGGCGTTGAAGGCAATCTGCGCCGAAGCGCGAGTCAACGGCGAAATGGTGAATGCCGTTGTTGCTCAGGAAACGCAGGATGCCACGCTCGACATATTGCGGCGCGAGCGGATCCGGCTCATCTCGCTGACGCCCGTGCGTGCATCGCTGGAGGAGTTCTACGTCGAGCAGTTGCGGCCCAGGCAAACCGGAGCGGGGGTTGGAGCTTGAACTCGCGAATCGCCTTTGTCGCCTCCAACACGTTTCGCGAAGCGGTACGCGACCGTGTTCTTTATAACCTGATTGCGTTTGCGCTGCTGATTTCTGCAGCGGCGATTCTGGTAGGAGAGATTTCGATCGGCATCGAGCGATTGGTGGTTGTGAATCTTGGGCTGACGGCGGTTTCGCTCTTCGGGGTGGTAATCGCGATTTTCATCGGCATCGGTCTGGTCTCGAAGGAAATCGAGAAAAAGACGCTCTACACCGTGCTCTCACGCCCCGTGCGTCGCTGGGAGTTTGTCGTAGGAAAGTTTTTCGGACTTACTGGAACGCTGATCGTTAACACTTTTTTCATGGCGATTGGCGTTTTCCTGGCGTTGCTTTATGTAGCGCACCGTCTCGAAAAGTCTGATCTTTCTGTGCTCGTTGCACTCTACTTCATCGTGCTTGAGTTCTTGATCATCTGCGCGCTGGCGCTTTTGTTTTCATCATTCTCAACCCCACTGATGTCGGCCGTATTCACTTTTGCATTATTCGTGATTGGCAGTCTGGCGGAAGACCTGCGCGGGTTTGCCCGCATCACTGCCGGTTTGCCCGGTGTTATCGCGACTGTGCTGGCCTATCTCGTACCGAATTTCTCTTCGCTCAACGTCATCAATCAAGCGGCGCATGGCGACACAATTCCAGGACGTCTAATCCTCTACAACACTCTTTACGCATTGTTGTATTCGGCGATGGTCATTTCTGGGGCGGTGCTGATTTTCCAGCGCCGGAATTTGAAATGAATTTCTCGCGCCGTGTAAGCGCGGTGGCGAGCGTTGTGCTGCTTGCATCGATAGGTTGTTACGTAATCACCCTCCAGGCAATCGATCGTCTACGCACACAACCAGAAGTCCAACAGGGCCTCTATATCCGTTCAGCGAAGTTGTTGCGGCGTCTGTCACTGGGTTACACCGGTTTGCTGGCAGACGTTTACTGGACTCGCGCCGTGCAATATTTCGGCTATCAGCATCACCGTAACTCCGATGATTTCCGATTGCTCGCACCCTTGCTCCGGATCACCGCTGAACTTGACCCCCACCTGATTCCCCCCTATCAGTTCGGAGCGAACTTTTTGGCCCAGAAACCTCCGAATGGCGCAGGAATGCCCGACGAGGCGCTTGCCCTCATGAAATATGGGATCGAGCATAATCCTGGCAACTGGCGCCTTTATTACAACCTCGGTTTCTTATACTTCACCGAATTCAAGGACTATGGCAAGGCGGCTGACGCGTTTGCAGCGGGCTCAAAACTTCCGGTAACAAACGCGTTCATGCCTGTGCTCGCAGCGCGCATGGCGCAGCACGCGGGCGAGTTCGATACCTCTCGCATGCTGTGGTACACGACCTACCAAAGCACAAACGATGGTGCGATTCGCGATAATGCAGTGAAGCATCTTGTGGCATTGCGGGTTGATGAAGATATTACCCATCTCGAAGAGGTCGTGCAAAAGTATCGCGAGCAAATGAAATGCCTGCCCGAAAGCATGGCCGACCTCGAACGCGCAGGATTGACTCACGGTACGCCTACCGATCCAAACGGAAAACCTTACCGGCTCACCTCCGATGGCCGGATCGAGGTGCAGAACCCGAAGACAATTCCCTATATCACTAAAGGGCTGCCTTCAGGCGATGATTCAAAGGTGAATATCGTTTCAAGCGCGGCCACTCCGTAGCCATCTGACGAGATCAAGTCCGCTGGCGCAACACTCGCTTTGTTAGCATGCCTTGGTGGCGGCAGCGGCAAACGACTCCGCAAAATTGTTGACCGCGGTGCGCGACTGGTGGCGCGAGCAAGCGCGCGCCAAGGGAGCACGCGCGGCGAGTTCCCTGCTGCTGCGGGAACTTTGCGAGTTCGTTCGCGACTCGACCCCCGAACGCCGCCGCTCGCGTTTCGGCGATATGGAATACGACTGGGAGCACCACGTCAACACAACCAGCGGAAGCGTGGGCTGGCGGGAACGATTGCTGGGAGTATTTCATTCGGCATATCAGCCCACCGAGCAGGTTGCATTCCGCGAGATGATGGCCGCGCTGCCAATCGATTTCCTTGAATTCACGTTCGTCGACATCGGTTCGGGCAAGGGGCGGGTGCTCCTAATGGCCTCTGAATATCCATTCAGCAAAATCGTCGGCGTGGAGCTGATGGAGGAGTTGCATCGCATTGCCCAAGAGAATATCGCGGCATATCAAGTGCAAAAAGCGACGGCCAACCCAAACCGCGCCGGCGCGCAAACCCCTGTTCTAATCGAGTCCGTGTGCGTGGACGCGCGGGAGTTCGTCCTTCCCAAGACGCCCCTCGTGATTTACCTGTTCAATCCATTGCCGGAGGCAGGATTGCGGCAGGTGATCCGCAATCTTGAGAATTCCTACTCCCGCGCTCCGCGTCCAATCTGGATCGTCTATCACAATCCCGTGTTGGAGCACGTGCTGTCGGAATCGCCCCTGCTCGTGAAGTGGACCGGAAATCCGGAACATTCCGTGTTCCAGTTCCGTAGAATTAAGTGATGGCGAAGTAATGCACAAAGCCTTCTTGTCGCATTTCTTCTTCTCCTCCTTGGAATCGACCCTTTGAAAAGCGCCCAGCTGCCCTTTCCTTTTCCCTTCCTTGGCACCCCACCCTCGCCTGGCAGTCAGAGTAAAATTGACCGGGGGCTTCCCAATATTGTGAGACATTTTTGGCTCTGCTTGCTGGTAGTCGGAGCGGTAGTGTGGTCGGGCTCCGCCGCCCATGGCGCCAACAGGCAGGCTCCTCAGCAACAAGATGATATCCACCAGCTCGCCCAGGCTGTCGACGATCATTACAACCACTTGCAAAGTCTCGAAGCCGACTTCACCGAGATTTACCGCGGTGAAGGCACTGAGCGCGAAGAATCGGGCCGGTTGTGGCTGAAAAAGCCGCGCAAGATGAGGTGGGAATATCGTTCTCCAAAAGAGAAGCTTTTTGTAAGCGACGGCCAGAGTGTGTGGTTTTATCTGCCGGAGGAAAAGCAGCTCAGGAAGACCGATTTTCGGAAGCTCGATGACCTGCGCTCACCGATTGCCTTCCTGCTCGGTAAAACTAAGCTGGAGAAGGAATTACAAGGGCTTTCGAAGGCGGTGGATCAGGTGCCATCAAGCCCCGGCAACGTGGTTTTGCGAGGTATCCCAAAGGGCATGGCCGATCAGGTCAGTGAAGTGCAGCTGGAGATTACTCCCTCCCATCAGATTGCGCGAATTACGTTGATGGAGCCCGACGGCGGCACGACCGAGTTCCGCTTCGCCGGCTGGCACGAAAATGTAGAATTGGCCGACAGCCGGTTTCATTTTAGCCCTCCGGCGGGAGTGGAGACGGTAGAAGGAGCGTTAGCACCCTAAGTCCCCAACGAAGCGTTACTTGCGTACCGCGAAAGGCACGGCGTCGCATAAACGCTTTAATGACAGAATGTTAGACTTACTTTGGACACCTAGGATGAGGCTTTACCCCGAAGAATCTCGCTTCAGAAATAGAGAGCGATGACCATGCCCGAGTTCCTGGTCAAAGTTGCGGACGAGCAAGGCCACATGCGGCAGCAGGTGGAGCATGGCTACTCCGAAGCTGAGATTCACGATCGGTTCACGCAGCAGGGCTATCTTGTCTATTGGGTAAAGCCGCGAACGCTGCTCTCCGGAGGAAGCGCGCAGTTCGGCAGGCGCGGCAAGCTGAAGGCGTCGACGTTCCTGATCTTTAACCAGCAGTTTCTGACGCTGATCAAGGCCGGATTGCCGATCTTGACTGCGCTTGATCTACTGATCAAGCGGCAACGCGACAAGGCGCTGCTGAAGCTGCTGGAGAATGTTCGCGACCGGGTAAAAGGCGGTGAACTGCTCTCTGACGCTTTTGCCGCCCAGCAGGTGTTTCCGAAGATGTATACCACCACGCTGATGGCCGGCGAAAAGAGCGGCAACATGGAAGAGGTCTTGAGCCGCTACATTTCTTATCAGCGCATGGTGCAGACGTTCCGCAAAAAGCTGGCAGTTTCGCTGGTATACCCGACTCTGCTGGTTTCGGTTGTCACCGTAATGCTGATTTTCCTGATCACCTACGTGGTGCCGAAGTTCGCCGATTTGTTCAATAACCTGGGCGCGCAACTTCCGGCCATTACCGTGTTCATGCTGGCGGTGGGACTGCATGCGCAGAAATACGCTTGGGTCGCTGTCCTCGCGCTGGTGGTCGGCGGCGTTTTCCTGTGGAGATGGAAGCAGAGCGATCGCGGAGCCGAAAGCATTGACAAATTCCTGCTTGGCCTTCCGCTGATCGGCGAGATTCGTCTGAAGTATCAAGTCGCAAACTTCTCGCGCATTCTGGCAACGCTGCTGCAAGGTGGTCTGCCACTTGTGCCTGCGATGGAAACGGCTGGCGCGTCCATGAGTAGCCGCCAGATGCTCAACGGCATCTTGACAGCGGCGGGGCGTGTGCGCGAGGGCCAGTCGCTGGCGCACAGTCTGGAAGATCAAAAGATGTTTCCCGATCTCGCGGTCGAGATGCTCGAGGTCGGCGAATCGACGGGTGCGTTGCCGGCCATGCTTAATTCGGTGGCGGAGTTCTACGAAGAAGACGTACAAACCGCTCTCAGCGCGGCCATGGCGCTGATTGAACCGGCAATCCTGATCATCATGGCGGTGTTTGTGGGCGGCATATTGATTTCTTTGTATATGCCGATCTTTACGTTGGGGGCCAACGTCCACTAGGCCCTGAAGGGCAGTAGACTGGAATGAGAATGGTGGATAAGAAAGCATCTTCTGTGGTGATGAATAGCGGTAATGGTGGCAAGCATGCGCCGGAAGCAACTTCAATTTCTGACGAACTGGCGCATGCGCGCGATATTGCCCGCCGCTACCGCTGCGAGTTCATCGATCTAAGCGATTTCCAGCTGCATCACGATCTGTTCGACAAGATCCCGGTTCACCTGATGTTCCGCTATGAGTTCATCCCGCTCGATGAGACCACCGACGGGAAGCTGGTCATCGCCATCGCGAATCCGAGCCAGCTGATGATGATCGATGAGATCAGCCTGCTGCTTGGCAAGCGCATCGTCACCAAGGTTTCGACCAAGAAGCAGATCTCCGACATCCTGCAGAAGACCGAGCAGTCCAAGCGCGTGCTTGAAGACGCGAGCGAAGGCTTCACGCTCGATGTCATCCGCGAAGACGAGGCGGGCAACGACGAAACCATTTCGATCGATAAGCTCACGGCGACCACGGGCGCCGACATGAGCCCGATCATCCGGCTGGTTGATACCACGCTTTTCACCGCGTTGCAGCGCAGGGCGAGCGATATTCACATCGAAACGCGGGACGACTCTGTGTGCATCAAGTTCCGTATTGACGGCGTGCTGACCAACGCCATGGCGCCGATCGGCAAAGAGCACCACTCAACCATCATCTCGCGTATCAAGGTCATGAGTGAGCTCGATATTTCCGAGCGCCGCGTGCCCCAGGATGGCCGCTTCCGTGTGAAGTACAACGGCCGCGCCATCGACTTCCGCGTCTCGATCATGCCCTCGATCCACGGGGAAGATGCTGTGCTGCGTGTGCTCGACAAGGAGTCGATGAGCGAGAAATTCAAGAAGCTCACGCTCGATGTGGTGGGTTTCGACGAGATGGACCTGCGACGCTTCCGGCGCTACATTAAGGAACCATACGGCATGGTGCTCGTCACCGGTCCAACCGGCAGCGGTAAAACGACCACGCTTTACGCCGCCGTGAATGAGATCAAAACTGACGAAGACAAGATCATCACGATTGAAGACCCAGTTGAATATCAGTTGCGCGGCATCACGCAGATTCCAGTCAATGAGAAAAAGGGCCTGACCTTCGCTCGCGGCTTGCGGTCGATTTTGCGCCACGACCCTGACAAGATCATGGTCGGCGAAATCCGCGACACGGAGACGGCACAGATCGCCATCCAGTCCGCGCTTACCGGCCACCTCGTGTTCACCACCGTGCACGCCAATAACGTGGTCGACGTGCTCGGACGTTTCCTGAACATGGGAGTAGAACCCTACAATTTTGTTTCAGCTCTCAACTGCATTTTGGCCCAGCGGCTGGTGCGCGTGATCTGCGATTCGTGCCGCACGGCGGTGCACTATCCATCAGACGTGCTCGAGGCGAGCGGCCTCGATGCGCAGCAGTGGTCGCAGGTTCCGCTTTATGAAGGTCAGGGCTGCATTGAGTGCGCAGGCACTGGCTTCCGCGGCCGTACCGCGATTCACGAGCTGCTGGATTTGACCGACCGCATCCGGGAGATGATTTTGGACAAGAAGCCCACATCAGAAATCCGGCGGGCGGCGCGCGAAGAGGGGATGCGCTTCTTGCGCGAATCGGCGCTCGACAAGGTTCGCACAGGAGTCACCACTCTGAAGGAGATTAACAAGGTCACGTTTATCGAGACCATGCGCTAGGAGAGCGCCAATCCGTCCGCATGGACCGCGAACCCACTGAAGAACTTTAGTGGGGCCGTCCTTCGGCGATATCATTGAGGTATTCCCCCGTCTGAGAAAAAGGTTATGAGCGGTTCCAGCAAACACACGCCTCGTCCCACTCTCGCCTGCGAGATTGCTGCCGGCCACGTTCTTGCCGGACGCGCTGCTGAAAAGGGGCGCATGGTTGAGGCTTCGTCGGCGCGCGAGTTGGCGCCGGGCACGGTCGTTCCCGATCTTATGGAGTCGAATCTCCGAAACGCGAATGCGCTTCGCCTTGCCATCGAGAGCGCGCTCAGCGGGGTCGGCAGTCGGACTCGGGATGTGATTGCCATTCTTCCCGATACTTCGGTGCGCGTGGTGTTGCTTGATTTCGAGACGCTTCCCGGGGCGCAAGCCGAAGCCGAAGCCGTCGTGCGATTCCGGCTGAAGAAATCGCTTCCCTTCGATCCTGAGGACGCCAGAATCTCCTATCATTCCCAGGCTTCCGGAAAATCCGTGCGCGTGGTAGCTGCAGTGGTTTTGAAAAGCGTGCTGGAAGAATATGAATCAGCGTTTCGTGACGCGGGCTACAGTCCGGGGGTAGTTATGCCTTCGATGCTCGCTGCACTTGGCGCTTCCGATGCCGAACGGCCCACGCTGGTGATCAAGGTGGATGCGCGAACGATCAGCCTGGCAATTCTCGATGAGGAGCAGATGCTTCTTTTCCGCACTCTGGAGAACATGCGCGGCGTCACGATCACAGCTGACCAGTTGGTGGAGGAGGCGTATCCATCGATTGTGTTCTTTCAAGATACCTACAATATGAATATTGAGCGTGTGTACGTCTCCGGAATGCCCGACCCGAACGCCGCCATCACAGCGCTCAAGACGCAAACCGGGGCTCAGGTGGAGGAATTGATTACGGCATCGCAGATCGGCTCGACGACCGGCACGGTTCCGCGCTGGCGGATGGCGGGAGTGGTCGGAGCGTTGATTTCGTAAATCGCTCTTAATATGCGTTTAGACATCAATCTCGCGACTCATCCGTACGAAGATGGGCGCCAGTTCTGGACCAAGTGGGGCTCGGCCGTCGGAGTGCTCGCTTTGCTGACGCTCGTCCTGCTGGGCTGGACTGTCCGCGGCTGGATTAACGCAGGAAGGGATCGCCAGAATATCGCACAGCTTCAGCGGCAGATCGCGGCTCGCGATAAGGAAAAAGCCGAGGCGCAAGGCGTTCTCAACCTGGCGGCGAACCGCAGCACGCGTGACCAGTCGCAGTTTTTGAACAGCCTGATTCACCGCAAGGCCTTCTCCTGGACGCTGGTATTCGAGGATCTCGAGCAGGTGATGCCACACGACCTTCATGTCGTTTCCTTGCGGCCGGAATTCACCGACCAGAACACGATGTTGCTCGACATGAGGGTCGTGGGAACCAGCCGCGCCGCTGCCGTGGAACTCGTTCACCGCATGGAAACATCGAGGCATTTTCAGAATGCACAGCTAGTGCAGGAAGCGGAATCATCCGACAAGGGCGCAGGCGTGATCGCGACCGTCAACGCCACGTACGTTCCGGAGGATCTGAAAGGAACCGCAAACTGATGCCCGACCTGCGTCAAACTCGCCGCCAGCTCAAGATTGCGATCGCCGCCATGGTGGTCGTCGACGCGATTGCGGTAGGAGTTTTATTTTCGCCGCTGGTTGGTTCGGCCGATTCGCGGCAATTGCAAATCAACCAACTGAGGGCGGAATATACTGGGAAGACGCACGACGTGGAACCGTTGCACGGTATGGATCAGAAGCTGGTTCTCGCCAAGAGTCAGATCGGTAACTTTTATCGCGACCGCTTTGCCAACCGCGATTCCGACCTGACCACCGAGTTGGGCAAGCTCGCCGCGCAGAATGGCATCCACATTCAAACGGCAAAATATAAAGAAGAAGATCCAGAGACCTCCGGCGTCATTCCGGTGGCGATTGAAGGCAGTTTCTCGGGGGACTATCTGCAGCTGGTGCGCTTTATTAACACCGTCGAACGATCGCAGATGTTTTTCACAGTTGATAGTGTCGACTTGGCGGGCGAGAGCAATGGTCCCGTCCACTTGACGATCAACCTGCACAGTTATTTGCGGGGCGCATAAGAAAACGCGTGAAGCTGGGAGCTGAAAATCGCAAGCAGGTCATCGTGCTGGCAGTGTTGGGCGCGGTCGCGCTCCTGTCGCTCGCCTATCAGTTCTGGCCATCGAGCGAGGTGACTGCATCTCCGACTCCTGTTGCCACGACAACGACCAGCCGTCCGGCGACACGGCGCACAGCGTCGGGCAAAGTCGTGCCCATCGTCGAACCGCGGCTTGATCCCACGCTTGATTTGAACCTGCTCACGCAAAGCGAGGAGATCAAATACTCAGGCAACGGGCGTAACATCTTTGTCGCGGGATCGGTCCCCGTGATTGAAAAACCCAGACGTCCAGGCGTGACGGATCACGATCAGAAAGCCAGCGTCTACGTACCTCCCCAGCCGCCGCCTCCTCCACCCATCACGCTGCGCTTCTTCGGCTTCGCCAGCAAGCCCGGTGAACCGAAAAGAATTTTCCTCTCCCAGGGCGAAGACGTCTTCATTGCGGGCGAAGGCGACATCGTCGACCGTCGCTATCGTGTGCTGCACATCACGCCGAATTCCGTGGAAATGGAAGATGTCATCAACAACAACCGGCAGAGCATTCCACTCACCCCGGGATAGGTGATTTTGGAACTTTGGAATCAAAAATTTGGTAACACGATTTTGGGCAACTCTATGCAACGGGCTCTCAAATCAGGACCTCGCAAAAACCACGAACGGCGCGATTGCCAGCGCGGCTTCATCCTGATCTCGCTCATGCTCATGTTTGCCCTGATGGCGATCGCACTTCTCGCCGTCTTGCCCAATGTGGTGCAGCAGATCAAGCGTGACCGCGAGCAAGAGATGTGCCGGCGCGGCACGCAGTATATGCGGGCCATCCAGCGCTTTAACCGAAAACTCGGCCGCTATCCAACCAAAGTCGAAGACCTGGAAAGCACCAACAACATGCGCTTTTTGCGCCGGCGCTACAAAGATCCGTTGATGAAGGACGCGCAAGGGCACGACAAGGATTTCAAGTTTCTGCATATCCAAGATGTCATGCTTAACAATGGGCCGATGTTGGGAGGCGCCGGAGGTTTAAGTGGATTGATGGGCCAGGCCGGTGCCCTTGCGCAAGGTGGCGCCGGCGGACTTCAGGGATTGGGCGGAGCACAAGGCTTGGGCGGATTACAAGGCATGGCCGGAGCGCAGGGCATGGCTGCGTTGCAAAGTGGATTGGCCCAAGCGGGACAATTCGGTGGAATGCAGATGGGGCAATCGACCACAACGAATCTCAACGGGAACAGTGCCCAATCGTCGGATTCATCGGGAAGCAGCGGTTCTGACTCCTCCGCTTCATCCTCGCCGAATTCAGGTCCTGGCGGCTCCGTTTCTGCGAGCGGTTCAGGCCTCAGCGGTCAGACATTCGGCGGCGGGCCGATCCTTGGCGTTGCCAGCACGAGCAAGGAAAAAACGATTCGTGAGTTTAACAAGAAAAATCATTATAACGACTGGTACTTCATCTATGACCAGTCGCTCGATCGCGGTGGTTTGCTGGTTGGTCCGTGGCAACCTCTCACCATAACCACGACCAGCAACATTGGCCAGCCCATTGGACAGCCCGCCCAGGGATCGGGACCCGGATCATCGCAGGGCGGTTTCGGTGGTTTCGGTCAGTCGCAAAATGGATTCGGACAATCGCCGCAAAATCAGCCCTCGCAGAACCTAAACAACAATTCCCCGCAGAACTGATTACGAGTCTGGGAACTGATCAGGCACAAACTCCATCGAAAATAAAAAGCCCCGCGCGCACGCAGGGCCTTTCTACCAAATACTAAAAACTTGCGCGTTGGGCTTACACGTTAAACGAAGAGCCACAGCCGCAGGTGCTCTTCACGTTCGGATTCTCGAACTTGAAGCCGGCGCCTTCCAGCGTCTCGACATAATCCACGCTCGCGCCGCCCAGATACATCAGCGAAGTCGCATCGACGTAGACCTTCAAGCCGTCAAAATCGAAAACTTTATCCATCATTCCCGCGCCATTTTCGAAGGCCATCGAGTACTGAAAGCCAGAGCAACCGCC
>Ga0187782_10003884_pt1 | contig 11150 bp, 10 predicted proteins | sample 0715_SJ02_MP15_2_FD_132454 | JGI IMG/M metagenome (GOLD analysis project Ga0187782, IMG submission 132454) | Tropical peat soil microbial communities from peatlands in Department of Meta, Colombia - 0715_SJ02_MP15_20_MG | ecosystem: Environmental > Terrestrial > Soil > Wetlands > Peat | place...
ATCGACCGGCACTACAATTCGCCGTTGCCGTATCGGCCGAACCGGCAGAACCTTTATGCAGTGCGCCAGGGTTCACGTTTGACTCTGCGCTACGTGGAGTTTTTTGCGAACCGGTTGATATTGCGCCCTCTCAACAACGCATATCCTGTCGACCTGATTGAGGTGGATCATGAAGAGTCGCCGAATGAGCTGTTGGTGGGGCGAGTAGTACTGATTCTGAATCAACTTTGAAGATGGGATCGATGCATATTGGTTGGGCCGGGGCGCGGGCGGGGAGGGGGGCATGAATTAAGTCAGGAGGCGAAGTTAGTTTGCCGGATTAGTCCAGCCGCCAGATCCCGTTCGGCATCGATCAGATTGTCCGGGCGGCCAAGATCGCGCCAATAGGCGCCGTCGGCGCGAAAGGCGAGGATATTCACGCCCTGGGCCGCGAGGCGCAAGTATGCATCGACGATGGAAAAGGCGCCTTCCCGGTGAATTTTTGCGAAGATGCGTGGGGAAAGGACATGGATGCCGGAAAACGCGAGACGTTGGACTCTTGCGGCGGGACGGATATGTTCGGCCTTCGAATCGCGACCGGCGAGGCGGCCACAGAGATGGTCCAGCTCATCGAAGAGCAGATAGCGGGAGGTTTCGCGCTCCTGAACGGCTAAGGTCGCGAGGGCCTCGTGCTCCTCGTGAAACTTAATCATGCGCGGGAGATCGATGGTGCTCAGGACGTCGACGTTGTGAACGAGGAACGAGCCGGGCGAGTCATGATTGTTCTCAAGAAAGAACCAGGCGGCCTTGATTAAGCCGCCGCCGGTGTCGAGCAGAGAGTCTTCGCGAGATACCTCGATCCTCATGCCGAAGTTGCCGTTTGCGCCGAGGTAATCGACGATCATCTGGGCGAAGTGATGCACATTGACGATAACTTCGCGAATGCCAAACGATCGCAAGCGGCCAAGGGCGATTTCGAGGAGGGTGCGGCCGGCAATGGTCACCAGGGCTTTGGGGCGGTCATCGGTGAGGGGGCGCAGGCGAGTTCCCAGCCCTGCAGCGAGGATCATGGCTTTCATTTAGGCGGCATCTCCGGACTTGCCGAGCTTTTCGAGTTCGACGTGGCGAACGATCACTGCGACACCATTGGCCGCGCGCAGGTGTTTTGCCAGCTCCTCGGCGAGGTAAACCGAGCGATGCCGGCCGCCGGTGCAGCCAAAGGAAACCATCAGGTTCGAGAAACCGCGGTCATGGTAATTAACGACGCTGGCATCGACAAGGGAAGCAGCATGAGAAAGAAACCGGCGGACAGATTCGTGGCGGTTGAGATAGTCGACTACGGCGTCGTCCTTGCCGGTGAGGGAACGAAATGCTTCTTCGCGGCCTGGATTGGGCAGGCTGCGGGCGTCAAAGACGAATCCGCCGCCGTTGCCGGAGTCATCGGCGGGTGGGGAATGATGATAGGAGAAGCTAAAGATGCGCACGGTCAGCCCCGAGGATGCAGGCGCCAGGCTTTGGAATTTTTCCGACGATGAGACCACATGGAGAGCTTCGAGCAGCGCGGGCAGGGCAATGGGGAGCTGGACGTTGGTTGCGAGCCAGCGGAGGTTTTGCAGCGCGTAGGGAACGCTTTGCAGGAAAAGCGGCTTGCGTTCATAGAATCCGCGGAAGCCGTACGCCCCCAGGGCCTGCAAGATTCGCACATAGGCGTAGGCGTAGTAGTGCTCCAGGAACGCCTCGCGGTTGAGATCGATGGAATCGGCGAGGCAATCGAGATAGTAGTCGAGCAGTTGGCGGCGCAAGGGGGGTGGAAGATCGGCCTTGGCATCGAAGAGGAGGGAAGCGATGTCGTACTGCAGGGCGCCTTTGCGGCCGCCCTGGTAGTCGATAAAAAATGGCTGACCTTCGCGCAGCATCACGTTTCGCGACTGAAAATCGCGATAGAGGAAATAGTCGTGATTGGCGCTTAGGAGAAACTTAGTAAGCCGGCCAAAATCCTGTTCAAGAGCTTGCTCGCTGAAAGGGACTCCAGCGAGCCGGAGAAAGTAGTACTTGAAATAGTTCAGATCCCAGGCGATGGATTGGCGATCAAAGTTTGCGCGAGGATAGCAGACCTTGTAGTTGAGATCGCGGGCGGCCTGAACCTGGAAGCGTGGCAGGACGGCCACGACCTTGCGATAGGCATCGACGACTGGTGGGGCAATGGAATCGGCGGAGCGATTGGCGCTGAGAAACTCGAAGAGCGTGGTGTCGCCGAGGTCTTCTTCAAGGTAGGCGCCCTGACGGAGATCTTGGGCATAGATCTCAGGCACCGGCAAGCCATGACGGCGAAAATGGCGGGAGAACTCAAGAAAGGCGACATTTTCCTCGCGCACGGAGTAGAGAATGCCGATGGCGGTTTGGCTGCGGCTTGCCAGGCGCACGATGATGCGACCGGAGCCGCCGAGTTGACCCTGGAGGGGCTGGACACTTTCGGCGGGCAGGTGGAAGTGCTGCTCGAAAAGCTGTTTTAGGACTTCCATGAACGTCTACCCGGGAACCTAGTGAAGGTGCTGGGACAAAGATAGCGATGCGGGGGAAGGGGGCGCAAGGCGAGTGGGCAGGCATAGTGGACCTGGGAGGTTTTGAGTGTCGTCTCTGGTGGTCAAATCGGAGGGAACGTCCGATGAGACGTGCTTGAACTGGTTTGGCTGAAGAGGCGGGCGCGTCAGGATTCCTTTTTCTGCTCGCCAAAGTAGTAGCCAAGGATGAAGGCCAGCAAACTCCCAAAGACAGTTGAGAGGAAAGCTCCGAACTCTTTGAGAGTGGGGGCGGCAGCGAGGGTTAGAAGTTCTACCGCTCGATAGACAAAATGCTGACCGGCCGCCCCCGCCGCGGGATTTGTGTCATCGATCCATGGATACTTGAGGACCACCAGATAGACAAGCAGGATGAGCGCCGCGACCGCGCCCGTGAAGGTCCAGACAATGATTTTCGCTATATAGCCGGCGTCTTGTTCCTTCTTTGAAGGCTTTACGTTCCCAACCGGGGCGGCGTTGCGCGGATCGATAACAGCCAATGGTGCATGGTCTAATGGATTGGCGGGCGGTTCCGGCATTGATTCGTCGTGTCTCCTTTGGCTTGCTCGTCGCTGCGGGTCTAACGCCTGTCAGGAATCGTGGTAGCCACTTCACGCGTTTAAGGTATCAAGACCTGCTTTTCGGTCCCGTCCTTATCCTTGATGGTGACGACCTGTGTGCCTGTTTTCTCGTCCTTCTGCGTTGCGTTTTTCAGGTAGTTATAGACGGCGACTGCGTTTCGAATCACTTCAGCCTTCGTGCTGGCCGAAGTGGTGTCCACAAGATTGCCCAGGGTGTTGTTAAACGTGTTGTCGATGTCGATCGTGAATCGGGACATATGTTTGTTACCTCCATGTTGTTACACCTCCGTTGCCTACGACTGCGATATTACTGCAATTTGCAGTGCATGTCAATCGATGAGCGAACCAATCAAGCACCGAGAGAGTCTCGGTCATCTCACTGGACGTCGTGGGTCGTTTCAGGGTTGTCGAAACAGGTGTACTTCGAAATGAAGTTCAGCGGCACGGTGCCAGTGGGACCGTTGCGCTGCTTGGCCAGGATGATCTCCGACTTGGCGCGATCGGACTCGGTCAACTCCTCGTCGCGGCTGTAGTAGGACTCGCGGTGGATGAAGGCGACCACGTCGGCATCCTGCTCGATGGAGCCCGACTCGCGCAGATCGCTGAGGATGGGGCGTTTGTCTTCGCCGCGACGCTCGCTGGCGCGGGAAAGCTGGGAGAGCGCGACCACGGGCACCTGAAGTTCCTTGGCCATGGCCTTGAGGCCGCGCGAAATGGCAGAGACTTCCTGGGTGCGGTTTTCATAGCCGCGGCGAGACCCGGCAGCGGGCAGCGTGGCGGTCATGAGTTGGAGGTAATCGACGACTACGACGTCAAGGCCGCCGGAGTTCTGCTTGAGACGGCGGGCTTTGGCGCGCATTTCGGCCAGCGAGATGCCGGCGGAGTCGTCAATAAAGATGCGTGCGTCAACGAGCAGACTCAGAGCGTTTTGGAGCTTGTCGTGGTCTTCGCGGCCAAGAAAGCCGGTTTGCAGCCGGCGCTGGTCTACACGGGCTTGGGCGGCCAACATGCGGCGAAGAAGCGATTCCTTGTTCATCTCCAGGCTGAAGACGGCGACGATGGCTTTGTGATGTACAGCGGCGTTTTGCGCGATGTTGATGGCCAGCGCGGTTTTGCCCATGGAGGGCCGGGCAGCAATGATAATCAGGTCGCCTTTTTGCAGGCCGCTAGTCATGGTGTCGAAGGCGTAGAAGCCGGTGGCCAATCCCGTGACTTCGCGGCTTTGCTTGTAAAGATTGTCGATCGAGCCGAAGGAATCGCGGACGATGAGATCGAGCGGTTGCAGACCTTGCGTGAGGCCCGATTCGCTGACTTCGAGCAGCTGCGATTCGGTGGCGTCGAGGACGCCGATGGCATCTTCGCTCTGGTCCGCCGCCTTGGCGATGGCGGCCGAGCAAATGCCCATGAGCCGGCGGAGCATGCTCTTGTCTTTGACGATGCGGATGTAGTCCTCGATGACCGGCCGGCGGGGCAAGCCTTCAGTGAGGGAGGCGAGGTAGGCGACGCCGCCGACGGCCTCGACCTCTTTGTAGCGGGAGAGCTCGGTTGGCAAAGTGACGATGTCGACTGGACGCTGGGCATCGACCAACTCCCCCATTCGGAGGAAGATGCGACGGTGCGAGTCAAGGGAAAAATCCTCTGCCACGAGCTTTTCGGCCGCCTCCGAAAAAGCCGCGTTGTCCAGCATGATGGCCCCAAGAATCGTCCGCTCAGCGTCGACACTCGCAGGTAGGCCTTGTTCGTGGGCGAACTCAGCAATCGCTGCCATGAGATCGAGTTTAGGACGGATACGCCCGCGAGGAGGGTGTGGATTCCATCGCTGGACTGTGGGAATCAAGGAAGTCAAGCATGAAGACTTGCATGGTCGGCAACTGTCGATCGAATCCAGCTGCCCAACCCTCGCTTTCTGTTAGTCTTCCGAGTTCCAGCCATGCGGGCCAAGCTCAAAGAACGTTCGGTTGCGCCCCGAGAACATGAAGAAGAACTTCCGTCGGTGCACTTGCCCAGCAAGATCCCTAAACATGATCCACCCATACCAAACAGGAATTTGTCGCCCACTCTCTATTTCGGTTTCCGATCCTGGCTCGACGACCTGCCCGATTGTCTCTTCAGCGAAACGCCAATGCTCGCCGGCTGAGAGAATGTGCGGCTCCCGGAACCTGTTTGGAGTGGGAGCGGGGAAATCCATTGTCTCAAGATGCTTGAATATCTCGTGGCCGAAATGAAGCAGCTTCGTATCAACTTCCAAAATTTCGGCCATCGAGAGGCCGAAGTTCGTGGCGATTAGCTGAAAGACACGGTATGCGCTCAGGCCTCGTCCAACGTCACGATGTTCGTGCCGAATTGAAAGCCTTGCGCGCTGCGACCAAATGTTGGCTTGGTTGCTTGTTTTCATGGCCTGCGCCGCGCGGCGCGTTTCAAAGGATTGCCATGCCACGGAAATGCCGGTAAGCGCAGCGATGATAACCACCCACCACTCGGGTCGGCCGAGTACTGAGCGCCAATTTGCACCGTCCGTTTGAGGATTCGGCGCGGTTGGACAGTAACACGCAGCTTGGCCATTGTTACAGTCTTTAGGGCCGGCGCTTTGTGAGCGGCGATCGTCCTGCTGCTGTAAGGAAGGGCTGTTTCGCTGACAGAGCGCAGTGACCGTCAACAAAGTAATGCACATGCCAAGCGCTAGGCGTCTCCGCATTATGGCGAAACTCTATCACACATCCTAGGCGGGATCCGGTGGGCCAATCGAGAGGTGCACCATTGCGGATCGCCTATGACTCGTTAAGCCGCGCGAAGATCGCATCGAAACTGCCACTCGCCGAGGCGAAGCGCAAGGGCTTCACATTTTGGACGCAGATTTCGGGCGGGGTCGGCTCCATCGTGAGGATCGCCATCGTCTCGGCGATGAACTTGTCGAGGGGCATGGCGCGCGGGTCGTCGGCGCCGTCCATCAGGTGCGTAGCGACGTAGGGCGGGATCAATTCAAGCACCTCGATACCGGTGTTGCGAAGCTGATGGCGGAGCGAAAGCGTGTAGGAGTGGATGGCGGCTTTGGTTGCGCAGTAGGTGGGCGTAAGCGCGAGGGGCATAAATGCCAGACCGGATGACACATTGATGATCGTGGAGTGAGGCTGCTTTTCGAGATGAGGCAAAAGTGCTGCGATCAGGCGGATGGGCCCGAGGAGATTGGTGGCGACGATGGCCTCCGCATCGGCGAGGCCGGGCGGTTGCGCGAGGAGCTTCTCAGCGCGCATAATACCTGCGTTATTGATGAGAACGTTGAGCGAGGGGAACTGGGCAACCGCTTGGGCGGCAAAGTCACGGAGAGCGGTGCGGTTCTCGATATCGAGCGTTAGCGATTGCATGCCGGGATTGGCGGCCGCGACTTCGTCGAGAACGTTGCGGCGCCGGCCGGCGACGATCACTTGGTTGCCGAGAGCATGAAATGCTACAGCAAGGCCGCGGCCGATGCCTGAGCCGCCGCCTGTGACGAGGATTGTATTTCCATTTGATTTCATGGGAAGTTTATGCCTCTAGCAGGATCATAACGGGACCAGGTGAGCCGCGCATCGAGAGGGCGAAAGTGCCACAGGGATAGCGAGATTAAGTATTTAGAAGAGACGGAAGCCGCCAAAACAACCGCAGCGCCTGAGATTGATTGGACAAAGGTGCAGATGTTGACAGCCGAACTCGGGAGACACCCTTTCAAGGGCAGCCATCGGAATGTCAGATTGGATTGTTTTGGGAGGTGAGTTACGAAATTGGAACGCTTCCTCAGTTGAGTGATTTAGGTCACTCGCTATTTGCGAAGACGACCGGGATAATGAGGCATCGATGACAAGCTCGCGGCGGATGCCGAGAGCTAGTTGAATCGACTTCGACTCATCCGGGCCTTTGTGTTGCCGATATGTGTCGAAAGAGGTGCAAAAGTGCTTACAAGGCCGTTCGACAACCCGAGGTTGGCGAGGTACTCGTCTGAGGCAAAGCCGCTTATGCAGATGAGCAGTTATGCCGTTCCGCTGGGACAGGGCCGCTCGCTCGACGATGGCCCGTTCAGCGCTGAGATAGGGTGGTCTTCAGAGGCAGTTGTGGATGTTGGTGCGTTGGGCAAGGGGGTGCGTTGGGCGCTAGCAATCGAGGGCTGCGCAGCGCTTTCGATCTACTGCATCTGGCACCTGTGGAGTTTGCTGCGATAACTTAAAGGCGACGAGCGGCGTTGGCTCGGGATTCGGCGTGTCGATTCGCCTGCTTCGGCAGTTTTTGGAATCATCAGTACACAGCCACAAAAGTTGGGCGCCACGCACGCGCGGCCGGCATAAACGCATACATCTTTTGTGCCAGATTATTGGCGTCGCTGCGCGCACCGCGGTTGAATATCTGCGATGATAGAGAGATGCCTAACGGCAGTTCGATGAGATAGGAACCACCGTCAAAGTGAAACCCGCAATGCGCCGCGTGGCGCTGATATACAACCCGGCTTCCGGCCAGTACTCCGCACGGAGGGATGCGGCCGTGGGCAAGATCGTGGCGGTGCTCCGCGATGCGGGAGTCATCGCGGAAGCGTTCGAGACCGGCGCACCGGGGAGTGCGATGGCGCTGGCACAACAGGCGATTGGCGAGGGCTTCGACACGATCCTGGCCTGCGGCGGCGACGGCACGGTGCATGAAGTAGTGCAGAGCCTGGTTGGGACCGACGTCGCACTCGGGGTGGTGCCGCTGGGTACGGCCAACGCGTTGGCTTCGGACCTGGGGTTAATTGCGCCACCGGCGAGGGTTGCGCGCAAGCTGTTGGATGCGCAGCGGGCGCGGGTTTCCGTGGGCCGCATTCATTACATCGATTCGACCGGAAGTCCGGCATGGCGGTACTTTATAGTAGCTGCGGGAATCGGAGCCGACGCTTTGTTGATGTCGCGCCTAGACACGCGGCTCAAGCGCCGCCTGGGTTACATTCTCTATCTAATCGAGGCATTCCGCGTCTGGGCGACCTCTTCATTTCCATTGTTTGAAGCGGTGATCCCGGAGAATGGGAACGGAAGTGAACGTGTTGTTCAGGTCTCGCAGTTGCTGGCCGTGCGTGTGCGGTCATTTGGAGGGGTTCTTCGCACGCTGGCTCCGGGAGCAAGCTTGCGCAACGGCAGCCTGAACCTCTTGGCCTTCAAAACGCAAAGCCGGCTGCACTATCTTTCATTCCTGCTCGCGACGATTGCGGGACGCCAGACCTTCAATGGCGTAGTAGAACTGGTTGAAACGCCTTCTATCGAGTGCCATGCTCGCAACGGCACGCACGACGCGCTGTTTGTGGAGGCCGATGGCGAGGTACTCGGCTCGTTGCCGGTGCGGCTGGAAGCGGTTCCGCATGCGCTAACGCTGCTGATTCCGCCGGGCGCACAGCCGTGATGGGGGAACTGCGCGCTACTCTCGGCGCGATGCCGCACCGCGGTGACTGAGCATCACTCTTCGTAGACATAGCCTTTGGCGGTTTCCTGGAAGCGGGACAGATCTTTTTCGCTCCAGGCTTCGCTGCGGCACAATTCGCGGGCGAGAATTCGGGCCACCGTGGGCGCAGCTTCAATGGCGGCTCGGGCATCGAGGAAGAGAGCGCGCGTGCGGCGGGCAAGCACATCTTCGACGGTGCGCGCCATCTCCTGTCGCGCCGCCCAGACCACTTCGCGCAGACGGAAGGGCAGGCGCGGGTGCAGTGGAGCGTCCAGGTTTTCGTCTCGAATGGCGAGAGCGCGAAGCTTAGGAAGGTCGGAGCCGTAGACGCATTCCCATGGGGAGACTGTGTGAGTCGCTTCGCGGGTCCAGCCATGCAATTTCAATTCGAGCGTCGGCGATGGGCGTGCCGGGAGCGCGGCAACCTGGGCGGCGCGATCGATGGCGTCTTGGCCCATGCGGCGGTATGTGGTCCATTTGCCGCCGGTGACGGTGATGAGGCCGGAGGGCGAAACCAGAATCGTGTGATCGCGGGACAGTTTTGAGGTCGCGACGCCGGCTTTGCGAACCAACGGGCGCAGTCCCGACCACATGCTGAGGACTTCGTTTGTGCGCGGCGCTCGGCCGAGATAGCGGGCGATATGGTCGCGGAGAAAATGCTTTTCTTCGGGACGCGGGCGGGGGTCGATGGGCGCGCTGTCGACGGGCACATCGGTGGTTCCGACGAGGAGCGCGCCGAGCCATGGGATGGCGAAGAGGACGCGGCCGTCTGCGGTCTTGGGAATCATAAGAGCGGCGTCGCCGGGCAGGAAGCTGCGGGGCAATACGAAGTGCGATCCCTGGCTGACGGCGACGAGCGAGGCGCGCGGGCGGCCGTTGAGCGCGAGCGTTTCCTCGGCGTGGACTCCGCAGGCGTTGATGACCGCTTTGGCTTGCAGGTCAAAGACGGCGCCGCTTTCGACGTCACGGGCGCGGATGCCGGCGATCTTGCCGTTGCGCTCGATGAGCTCGGCGGCTTCGACGTAGTTGACTGCTGTTCCGCTGAGGTCCTGAAGAGTGCGGACGAGCGCGATGGCGTAGCGAGCGTCGTCGAATTGGCCGTCGTGGTAGAGAATTCCGCCGCGAAGGCCGGCATCCCTAATTCCAGGGAGCTTTTCGAGCGTGGCGGCGCGGGAGAGCAGTTGGGAGCGGCCGAAAGACAATTTGCCCGAGAGCCGTTCGTAGATCTTGAGGCCCAGGCCGTAGTAGGGCAGCGAGGAATAGCTGTACGCGGGAACGATGAAGCTGAGCTCGTGGACCAGGTGCGGCGCGTTGCGCAACATGTGGCCGCGTTCGCGCAGGGCATCGATCACCAAGGTCAGGTTCAGTTGCTCGAGGTAGCGGACGCCGCCATGGACGAGCTTGGTGCTTCGGCTCGAGGTTTCCTGGGCGAAGTCGGAGCGCTCGACGAGCAGGGTGCGATAGCCGCGGGCGGCGGATTCGACGGCAGCACCCAGGCCGGTGGCGCCGCCGCCGATGACCAGCACATCCCAGGGCTCGGATTCAGAGCCCAGTTGGTTCAGGATTTGCTGTCGGGTGGGCACGCCGTTCACTGACTTACTTTATAGCGGGACGACTGGGCGAGAGGCGCCTAATTTTGGGGGTACCCCCCTCCCCCACCCATACTTTGCAAAGAAGCGGCTTATTTTCATCGACTTCCGACCTTGCTCGCGGGTAAGGCATGAATGTTTTCAACGGCTTATGGCCAAAGTCGTCCAGGAAAAGCAGTTAGCGGCGCTAGCGGAGTTAGCGATGGCAAGCGGAGCTGGAGTCTTCACCGATTCTGAATTAAGAGTAGCAGAAGGCGAGAAATAATCTGCAAAGACGGGACTGGGGGACTTGGGGACTCAGGGGCTAAGAAATCAGAGGGTTAGGGGACGGCGGTGGAGCGGGAGTGGCGATGAGGGCTTGACCGAAGTTTTGGGCATGGTTGGCGGTCCGGCAGTTACCGGCGTTGGTCGTGGTGCTATCCCAGGTGCCCAGATGCGAGGCACCTGAGGCAGCCTTCCATTGTGCGCGGCAACTCACATCGCTCTCGCGACCCGGCACCCCGCCAGCGGCCCGAATCGCACTATCGCGCACCGCGGCCAATCTGGCCTCACCACGCGTTCTCGATGCTCATCGCTGCACGAAAGTAATGCGCATCGCCGTGTCCCATTGCTATCCATGAAAACGCCGGCGGGAAATCACGCACAATAATAGAGATCACTCACAACATGCGGTTTGCGCCGAAAGGAGCTTTCATGAGGGTTCTCCCGTCTGTCTCCGGGCTCATCGCTTCATTCGTTCTTGTTTTCGCAACCAACGCATCATCGCAGGCACCGTTAACCCCGCCACAACGATTACAACAACTGCTCCAGCGCCCGATTCAGAACAGCGCGCCTCGCCAGGCGCCAGTCATCGCGCTGCCGATCGATAAATTCAAGCTGCTGAGCCCAGGCACGGGATGGGTTTCGACCGGCAGCAGAATCCTTATGACCACCGACAATGGCGCGCATTGGAAAGACATCTCACCCCCGCCGAGGCACAACCCGGTCGATGCGGCCCTATTGCACGATCA
>Ga0187782_10003885_pt1 | contig 11147 bp, 14 predicted proteins | sample 0715_SJ02_MP15_2_FD_132454 | JGI IMG/M metagenome (GOLD analysis project Ga0187782, IMG submission 132454) | Tropical peat soil microbial communities from peatlands in Department of Meta, Colombia - 0715_SJ02_MP15_20_MG | ecosystem: Environmental > Terrestrial > Soil > Wetlands > Peat | place...
CTCGCGCACCCAGAGGTCCATGATGCCGCCCTCGTTGACGAGGTCGTCGGCGACCGACTGAATGAAGCAGGCATGCGGCTGCGGATGCTCGTAAGCCGACTTCGACTTGACGAGCTTGCCGCTCTGATAGTCGACGTAAAAATGGCCTTGGCCCGGTCCGTCGATCCCGTAGGCCCAGTGGAGGCCGGTGTTGAACCATTGCGGCGAATTGGGCGCCGCAAGCTGCTTGGCGAGCATGAAGCGCATTTCGTCGAAATAGGCCCGCGCATCGGCCTCGCCGTCGAAATAGCCGCCTTTCCAGCCCCAATAGGTCCAGGCGCCGGCCAGGCGATCGAAGACCTGTTTGGCGGAAGTCTCCGAGCCGAAGCGCTCGGCCTTCGGCAGCTCCTCAAGCGCCTCGTCGTCCGCGACGCTTCGCCACAGGAACGACGGCGCGCTTGGCTCCTCGATGCGCTTCAAGCGCTTCGGCACGCCGGCCTTGCGGAAATATTTCTGCGCAAGCACATCGGCCGCGACCTGGCTCCAGCCGGCCGGGACCTCGATGTTGTCGAGCGAGAAGACGATTGAACCGTCGGGATTGCGGATCTCGCTCTTCGTTCTCTCGAAGGCGATGAGGTCATAGACCGAGGCCGTTTCCGTCGTGAAATGCCGGTCGATTCGCATGGTTCTCGTCCTGCCCCTCATATTCGCCGCGGGCGTAAGCCCGCCTTGACCGCTTTCGCAGCCCCCAGCCTGAACTTGTCTAGTGACCCCGCCGTCGACGCGGCCCTGGAGCGTTTTCGCCCTCTGCCGCGCCGATCGCGCGCCCGAGCCCTGACCGTCTGGCGGACCAAGGACGCCCCGCGCAGGGCGGGGACCTTACACCGATCGGACGTCAAGAAATAGTGGCCGCGATAGGCGCCTCCACAATATATTGTGGAGGCGACTCGTAAACAACCCCTCAACGCCCTTCACGAAGCGTAAGCATCGGCCGAGTCGGAGCCGCTTGCCAAGACAAAATTTTGACATCTTCGGACCCCTGTGGACGACCTTTCGCTTGGCCCCGGCAAGGGACTGGAGGGGTGGACAGGGTCTGAGTCGCCGGCCATAGATCAGCGCCAGGTTCGCTTATCTGACATTCGCGAGCGCGCATGAAAGAGTTTCTGCTGAGGTTCTTCACCTGGTGGAACGGCGCCAATCTGAACACGCTGTTTCACACCTATCGCTTTGGCGAGCTCGTCGGCAGGGACCAGTTCGGCAACGCCTATTATCGCACGCGCGGCGGCAAGATCGATCCCGCGCTCGGCTACGAGCGCCGTTGGGTGATCTATGCGGGCGAATCGGAAGCCTCCCAGACGCCTCCAGGCTGGAACGGCTGGCTGCATCATACCGTCGATACCCCCCCGACTGAGGAGAACTACACGCCCTACGAATGGGAGCAGCCACATATGGCGAACCCGACGGGCACCCCCGCAGCCATTCGGCCGCAGGGGTCGACGCTCGGGCCCGGGCCTCGGCAGGCGACCGGCGGCGACTATCAAGCCTGGGCGCCTTAAGGCGTGAAGAGTTCCGCCACGTTTGCGCCCCCGTCCGCTGCCAAGGAAGCGCGGACGCGATCGCTCGGGAAGGCTGAACGGCGAATGTTTGAAAGAAAGGCCTGCATTCTTGCGGTCCTGTCGGGCGTCTTGCTCGCCTGCGCGAGCGCGCCCGCCGTGGCCGATAAGATCAAGAATCCGATCGCGGTTTTCAGCGGCCTCGACAAGATCACCGGCCGCATCTTCCAGTTCGAAGTGCAGATGGGCGAGACGGTGGAGTTCGGCGTTTTGCAAGTGACGCCACGCGTCTGCTACTCGCGCCCGCCGACCGAAGCGCCGCGCACCGACGGCTTCGTCGAGGTCGGCGAGCTCGACGATCAGAAGGCCTATCACGCGATCTTCACGGGCTGGATGTTCGCCGACAGCCCGGGGCTGCATGGCGTCGAGGACCCGATTTACGACGTCTGGCTCGTCGACTGTAAGGGCGGAACGGACGTCATCAAGGAAACGCCGCCGACGCCTGTCGCCGAGGCCCCGCCGCCCGATCTCAGCGCGGACACCATGGATCCGACGACAGCGATGCAGGATCCAAACGGGCTCGCCAACGCCGCCAAGCCGGCGCCCAAGAAGCACAAGAAAAAGCCCGCGCCGACAGTCATCAACGCCGGGCCGCTCGATCTCGGCGCGCCGAACTGACGCGCCGCTTCCGGCTAATCCTCGAACACGACCTGATCGGCGTAAGCCTTAGCAAGCGCCTGCTGCGCCGGCGTCCTGACCGTCCAGGCCATCACCGGCGCTCGCACGATGGCGCGCAATAGCGCCGGCGTCGGATGGGGCAGGTCGTCGACGCAAAAGGATAGGAAGTCCGGCCGCGTGCGCTCATAGTGCAGGAAAGCCAGGCAGTCGCGGCGCTGATCGTCGCTCAAACGCGGCCACAAAAGCGCGTCGTAGCGCGCCATCGCGACGATCCCGAGCGGGCAGGGCGCGCCCTCGGCGCTCTGCGGAACGACATTTCGCAGGCGGGCGATCGGCGCGGGATCGAAGCTCTTGAAGGCGACCGGCCCGGCATAATGTGCGGCGAGCCCGGCGACGCAGTCGGCAAGGCGCATGTCGCCGTCAAAGGCGCTCTTGATTTCGCAGATGATCGGCGTCCGCGCCGCGATGCGGCCGAGAAACTCCTTGAACAGCGGAATGTGCGATCCCCCGACGCGGAACGGCAGCGCCGCGAGCGCCGCCGCGTCGCGATCAGCGACAAGGCCCTTCGCCTGCGTAATCCGCTCGAGGCGCTCGTCATGAAAAACGATCGCCTCGCCGTCGCGACTGAGCTGCACGTCGCACTCGATGGCGTAGCCGCGGGCAATCGCCGCTTCAGCCGCCTCAAGCGTGTTCTCGACGCGGCCTTGTCTCACGTCGTGCAGCCCGCGATGCGCGATTGGGCGAGCGGTGAGCCAGTCGGGCGCGTTCAAGCTCAAGGCGCGATCTCGAACATCGCCTCGACTTCGGCGAGCGCGTTCAGCGGCAGGTGAGTCACGCCGACAGTCGTCCGCGCGTGCCGCCCGGCTTCGCCGAAGGCTTCCGCCATCAGATCTGACGCGCCGTTCATCGCTTGCGGAAGGCCTTGGAAAGCGCTGGCGACGTTGAAGAAGCCGCCAAGCCGCACGACGCTGCGAATGCGGTCGAGATCGCCGAGCGCCGCCCTCGCTTGCGCCAAGATGTTGATTGCGCAAAGCTTTGCCGCTTCTTTGGCGGCGTCGATCGGATGGCCGTCGGAGAGCTTGCCAGTATGGCGAGGGTCAAGTTTGCCTTCCGGTCCGAAGGGAAGCTGACCGGAGACGACGAGCAGCGCGCCGACCTTAACCGCGGGCACGTAATTCGCGACCGCCGCGACGGGCTTAGGGAGTGAGACGCCCAGGGCTTGAAGGCGGGCCTCGATCTTCGACATCTGCGCTTCCTCTCGGTTTCGGGCGGCTCCTTTAGCACTAAGAAGCGTTTGGCGAGCGAGGGCCGGCGCATCATCCTTGTTTTTGACCGGCCAGAGCCTTAGGTTGCGGGCGAGGAAAAAGTCTGGCTCGTCGTCATCAGACTTCGGGCTCATTGGGACGATGGCCATGGGCAGCTTCAGCATTTGGCACTGGATGTTCTTTGCGGCGGTCGCGCTTTTGCTGTTCGGCGGCAAGGGTAAGATTTCCGACATCATGGGCGACGTCGCCAAGGGCATAAAATCCTTCAAGAAGGGCATGGCCGACGACGACACGGCGCAGTCGGCCGCGACTCAGCCCGCCGCGCCCAAGGCGATCGAAGGCCGCGTCGCCAGCGTCGACGCGCGCGAGACGCAGAAGGTCGACTAAAGGCGGGAAGATCGAGCCCGACGCCCCTGGAGGGCGCTTAAGGGAGGCGGGCGGCCAACGCCAGACTTGACCCGGCCGCTGACGCGGGCCAAGGGGCCTTGGGCGCGCGGAGCTCGCCGCTAGCAACGAAGGCGCTGGGCTACCCATTCAAAATCGTGGGGCGCCACGGGATTGAGCGGGCCGAGCTCCGCCATGCCGTGGTCATTGTGTTTGGTGTAGAAGGCCAGCGGCTCGAGGCGGCATGTTCGGGTTTGATTTCGACGTCGGCAAGCTGATCGTCTTCGGCATCGTGGCGCTGGCCGTGATTCCGCCGAAGGACCTGCCGCGCGTCATGCGCACGGTCGGCCAGGCGGTCGGCAAAATGCGGCGCATGGCCGCCGAGTTCCAACATCAGTTCATGGACGCGATGAAGGAAGCCGACCTTGAGTCGGTGAAAAAGGAGCTGACCTCCATCCAGGACGCCGCCAAGGTCGACGTCTCCTTCGATCCGACGACGGCGATGCGCGAGGAGGCGACGAAGGCCGTTCAGGCGGCCGACAATGTCGGGACCTCGACGGTAGCCCTTGACGCGCCTGCGCCGACCTCTGAGGCCGCGTCGCCGCCGATCCCGAGCGCCAACGTGATCGCGCCGCCGACCCTACAGCCGCCGGCCAATACGGACGCCGTGCACGCCGCGCCTGAGCCGGCGCGGGGCGCCGCGGAATGACTCAGGCCGATATCGACGCGACCAAAGCGCCGCTGATGGATCACATCATTGAGCTGCGAACGCGGCTCGTGCGCGCCATTTGGGCGTTTCTCGCCGCCTTCCTTGTCTGCTTCTATTTTTCGCGCTCGATCTACAACGTGCTGACGTATCCTTATGTCAGCGTGGTCGGGCCCGAAAAGGCGACGCTGATAGCCACGCATTTTCTCGAGCAGTTCTACACGAACGTGCGCCTGAGCATGTTCGGCGCGGGATTCATCGCGTTTCCGATCATCGCCCAGCAAATCTATAAGTTCGTCGCCCCCGGCCTCTATACGAACGAGCGCAAGGCGTTCCTGCCCTACCTCGTCGCCACGCCGATCTTCTTCTTCCTTGGCGCGCTGCTCGTCTACTTCGTCGTGATGCCGCTCTTGGTCCGCTTTTCGGTGTCGCTGCAGCAGGTGAACACGCCGGGCGCGGCGACGATCGAGCTCCTGCCAAAGGTCAACGAATATCTCTCGCTGATCACGACGCTGATCTTCGCCTTCGGCATCGCCTTTCAGCTGCCGGTGATTCTCACCTTGCTTGGCCAGGTCGGCATCATCGATTCGAAATGGTTGTCGTCGATGCGCCGCTACGCGATCGTCGTCGTCACCGGCGTCGCCGCCATTCTCACGCCGCCGGACCTCATCAGCATGATCTCGCTGACCCTGCCGATGCTGGCGCTTTACGAGGGCTCGGTCCTCGCGGTGAAACTCATCGAGCGCGGGCGCAAGCCCAAGTCTGCCGGGAGCTGACGCCTCCCGGCGCTTCCCCTCCGGAGAGATTTCGTGCATCCGCGCGACGTCGCCCTCGGCGTCCTCGTCGCCGTCGTCTGGGGCCTGACCTTCATTGCGATCCGGGTCGGCGTCGAGGTCGCGCCGCCGCTCGCGCTCTCAGCGTTGCGTTTCCTGTTCGCGGCCGTGCCGGCGATTGTCTTCATCCGCCCGCCGGCCGTCTCGCCGCTGCTGACGGTCGGCTATGGACTGCTGATCGGCGTCGGACAGTTCGGGATTCTATTCATTGCAATGGGGCAGGGAATGCCGGTCGGCCTCGCCTCGCTCGTCATTCAATCGCAGGTTTCATGACCGTCGGCCTTGCGTTCCTATTGTTCGACGAGCGGCCAGGCCGATCGCAGATGTTGGGCGCGGCCGTCGCGGTCGTCGGCATGGCGGTCATCGGCTGGGCGCGCTATCAGGGCGCGGCGCTCGCGCCGTTCATGCTCACGATCGCCGCGGCGTTCTTCTGGAGCGCCGGCAATATTCTCGGCAAGAAGGCGGGCCGCGCCGACATGTTCGCTTTCACCGTGTGGTCGAGCCTGGCGCCCGTGGCGCCATTATTTTTGCTGTCGGCCGCTTTCGAAGGCGATCGGCTTCTGCCGGCGCTCGCGCGCCCAAGCCTAACGCTGGCGATTTCGGTCGTCGCTCTCTCATATGCGGGGACGCTGTTCGGCTTTGGGCTTTGGGCGCGCCTGCTCGCGCATTATCCGGCCGCGCGCGTCGCGCCGTTCGCGCTTCTCGTGCCGGTCGTCGGGATGCTCGCCGGGCGGCTCGTCTTCAACGAGCCGATGAGCGCGATTGAGGCCTCTGGCGGTTTGCTGGTAATGGCCGGCCTCGCCATCAACGTATTCGGCGATCGGTGGCTCAAATAACGGTTCGCGCTTCGGGGGGCGTGATGCACGACATCAGGGCGATCCGCGACGATCCTGCCGCGTTCGACGCCGGGCTCAAGCGCCGCGGCCTCGAGCCGGCCTCCGGCCGGCTGCTCGATCTCGACGAAAAGCGCCGCGCGGCGATCGGCGAGCTGCAGCGCGCGCAAGAGCGGCGCAACGCCGCCTCGAAAGAGATCGGCGCGGCGATGGCGCGCAAGGATTTTGCCGCCGCCGAGGCTTTGAAGGGGGAGGTCGCCAAGCTGAAGGCTCAGACGCCGGAGCTCGAAGCCGCTGAGCGCGCGGCGCTCAAGGCGCTCGACGACGAGCTGGCGGCGATCCCGAACCTGCCGAACGCCGACGTTCCCGACGGCAAGGACGAACACGACAATATCGAGCTCAGCCGTCACGGCGAGCCGCCGCAATTCCCCAACAGTTACAGGCCCCGCGAGCATTTCGATCTCGGCGAGGCGTTGGGCCTGATGGATTTCGAGGCCGCTTCAAAAATGTCGGGCGCGCGTTTCGTCGTGTTGAAAGGCGCGCTCGCCGCGATGGAGCGGGCGCTGATGCAGTTCATGCTCGATCTGCATACGCGCGAGCACGGCTACGAAGAGGTCGCCCCGCCGCTCTTGGTGCGCGACCAGGCGATGTTCGGCACGGCGCAGCTGCCGAAATTTCGCGAAGACCAGTTTCCGGCCGGCGACGGTTTTTGGCTCATCCCGACCGCCGAAGTGCCTCTCACCAACCTCGCGCGCGAGAGCATCATCGACGAGGCAAAGCTGCCCTTGCGCTTCACCGCCGGCACGGCCTGTTTCCGCGCCGAAGCCGGCGCGGCCGGGCGCGACACGCGCGGCATGATCCGCCAGCATCAGTTCCAAAAGGTCGAACTTGTCTCGATCACGACGCCCGAGCAATCGGCTAACGAGCACGTACGCATGACGCGCTGCGCCGAGGAGGTCTTGAAACGGCTCGGCCTACACTTCCGCACCGTGGCGCTCTGCACGGGCGACATGGGCTTCGCGTCGAAAAAGACTTACGACATCGAGGTCTGGATGCCGGGGCAGGGGCGCTTTCGCGAGATTTCCTCCTGCTCGGTCTGCGGCGATTTTCAGGCGCGGCGCATGGGCGCGCGCTGCAAGGCTTCCGACGCCAAGCAGACGCGCTACGTTCATACGCTGAACGGCTCCGGCGTCGCGGTCGGGCGCGCGCTCGTCGCGGTTATGGAGAATTTTCAAAACTCGGACGGCTCGATCGCCGTGCCTGAGGTCTTGCGAGGCTATATGGGCGGTCTCGAGCGCATCGAGCGACGCGGCTGAGGCGCGGCGAGCCGCCTTCGGGAACGCGCCAGCGGCGCCTCGGCCGTTCAGGCGATCCGTTGCCAATGTCCGCTTCGTTCATTAGAGCCGCTGCAAGCGCCCGCGCGAAGCGCGCCGGCAGGAGATCGGCACTTGGCTTTGCGCTGCGACGAGTCCGCCCAGGCGCGCGACCTCTTGATCGACGCGGCCAAAGCCGCCGGCGCGATCGCGCTGCCCTACTTCCGTGTGGGCGCCAGAACGACCGCGCATGTCGAGTATAAGTCCGGCGGCTCGCCGGTCACCCGCGCGGACCTTGAGGTCGACGCCTTTTTGCGCGAGCGCTTGAGCCGCGAGTTCCCGGACGCCGGATGGCTCTCGGAGGAGAGCGGCGACGATTCAACGCGCCTGTCGAAGACGCGGGTGCTCGTGGTCGATCCGATCGACGGCACGCGCGCCTTCGTCGACGGCGACCCGCGCTGGACGATCTCAATCGCGCTCGTCGGCGGCGGCCGGCCCTTAGCCGGCGTCGTGCATGCGCCGGCGGTCGGCGTGACCTATGCCGCCGCGCTCGGCTCGGGCGCGACGTGCAACGGCTCGCCGATCGCGGCCTCGTCGCGCACGACGCTTAAAGGCGCCAGCGCCGCAGGGCCCCGGCGAATGGTTGAGGAACTGGCGCGTCGCCACGCGGTCACCCTCGATATTCGGCCCCGCACGCCCTCGCTTGCCTATCGTCTGGCGTTGGTCGCCTCGGGCCAGGTCGATTTCGCCGTCGCGTCGGCGAACTCGCACGATTGGGACATCGCCGCGGCCGACGTCATTCTCGAAGAATCGGGGGCGCGCCTTTACGAGCCCTCGACCGGCCTTAAGCCTCTGCGCTACGATCGGTTGGCCGTGAGCCGCGCGCCGTTGCTGGCCGCGCCGCCTGATCTCGCGAAAATCCTGCTCTGAGGCGCCTCATCGACAGGCGCCGGCGGCGCGCGACGACCGTTGCTTTTGGATGCGAAGCAAGGCAATCCGGACCGGCTCAAGGCGTTCGCTTGGACGCTGTCCTTAAGCGGAAGAATCGTCTGGAGACTGCGATGTCAAACGCCAATGCCGCCGACGCGCCGCGCGAATCCGAGCAGCGCCTTCACCTCGTGTTCGGGGGCGAACTGACGCGCCTTGACCGCGTCGAGTTCAAAGATCCCGCGGCAATCGACGTCGTCGGAATCTTTCCCGATTACGCCAGCGCGCTGAAGGCCTGGCGCGGGAAGGCGCAGGCGACGGTCGACAATGCGCAGACGCGCTATTTCATCGTGCACCTGCATCGCTTTCTCGATCCCTCGGGGCTGGCGAGGAAGCCGACTTAGAAGGGGTTGATGCTCAAGGAGATCGCGCGCTCGAGTTTCGCCCAGGAGGCAATGGGCGCGAGCCTTGCTGGCTATTTGAAGCTCGTGCGTCGGACGAACCGTTTCGTGACCGAGCCCGCAGATTATGAAGCGGCCTTCGCCGGCCGAACGCCTGTCATCGTGGCGATGTGGCACGGCCAGCATTTGATGGTGCCCTTCGCCCGCCCGCGCGCAATCGAAAGGCTCGCGGCGTTGACCTCGCGCAGCGCCGACGGGGGCGCGCAGGCGGCGGCTTTGCGCCGGCTCGACATCACGCCGGTTCGGGGTTCCGGCGGCGGCGGTAAGCGATCTGCCGACAAGGGCGGCGTCGCCGCGTTCCGCGAAATGGCGCGATTGCTGCGCGAGGGCGTCTCGGTGGCGCTGACGGCGGACTCTTCGCGGCGCGCGCGCCAGGCGGGCCTCGGCGTCGTCACGCTCGCGCGCATGACCGGGCGGCCGATCGTGCCGGTCGCGGTTGCGACAAGCCGGCGTTTCGAGTTCTCGTCCTGGGATCGCGCGGCGGTCGGCAAGCCCTACGGCAAAGGCGCGATCGTGCTCGGGCCGTTCGTCGACGTGCCTGAGGACGCCGACGACGACGCGGTGGAGGCCGCACGTCGCACGGTCGAAGAGCGCCTCGACGCCGCGCATCAGCGCGCCTATGCGCTTGTCGGCGGCCGCGATCCCGGCGCGGGACTCCGCTCGAAATGAGGACGCCGGCCTCGCTCCTCGCCTATCGTCTCGCCACACGCCTCGCCACGCCCTTTGGCAGGCCGTTCCTCTCCTATCGGCTCAATAAGGCCAAGGAAGATCCGCTGCGCGTCGACGAGCGGCTCGGCATTCCCTCTTGTTCCCGGCCGCAAGGTCCGCTCGTGTGGTTGCATGGGGCAAGCGTCGGCGAGGCGCTGTCGCTCGCGCCGCTCCTCAACCGCCTTGCCGAGAAGGGGCTGAACCTGCTTGCGACGACCGGCACTGTGACGTCGGCGCGGTTGCTCGCGCCTCGTCTGCCGCCTGGCGCTTTGCACCAATTCGCGCCGCTCGACGCGCCCCTTTACGTGCGCCGGTTCTTCGACGCTTGGCGTCCCGACCTCGGCCTGTTCGTTGAGTCCGAGCTGTGGCCGAACATGATCCTGGGGGCGCGGCGGGCCGGCGCGCCGCTTGCTCTTGTCAATGCGCGCCTCAGCGAGCGCTCGTTCGAGCGGTGGCGGCGCGCGCCGCGCTTCATCGAGGCGCTTCTTTCGCGCTTCGAGACGTGTCTTGCGCAGAGCGAGGCCGACGCCGAGCGGTTCTCGGCGCTTGGCGCGCCGAACGTCAGCGTCTGCGGCAATCTGAAATACGACGCTCCCGCGCCGCCGTTCGACCGCGAGGAACTGGCGATCCTTGCCGGCGCGACGAGCGGCCGTCGCATTTGGGCCGCGGCGTCGACCCATCCCGGCGAAGAGCTCATCGCCGCCGAGGCCCACAGGGCGCTTCAGCGCGATTTTCCCGAGACGTTGACCTTGATCGCGCCGCGTCATGTTGACCGCGGCGAGGCGATCCGAGCCGAGCTTGTGGCGCAAGGTTTCGCCTGCGCGTTGAGATCGCGCGGCGAGCCGCTCGCGCCGAGCGTTGAGATCTATGTCTGCGATACGATGGGCGAGCTCGGGCTTCTCTATCGGTTGGCCGGCGTCGTGTTCCTCGGCAAGTCGCTTGCGGGCGAGGGCGGGCAGAACCCGATCGAGCCCGCCAAGCTTGCGAGCGCGATCCTGCATGGGCCGCATGTCGCGAACTTCGCCGACGTCTACGCCGCGCTCGACACGGCGGGCGGGGCGATCGCGGTCGCCGACGCCGCGGCGCTTGAAGCGACGCTTGCCGCGCTCTTTCGCGATCCCGCCCGCCAGCGAGCGTTGGCGCGCGCCGCGCAGGGGCTCGTCGAGGCGCGCTCAGGCGCGGCCGATCGGATTATGAGCGCGCTCGCGCCGCTGTTGCCGGCGTCAGGCGCCGGACGATGAGAGCGCCTTCCTTCTGGGACAGGCCACGCGCGAGCGCGGCCGCGACGCTCCTGTCCCCGTTTGGCGCGATCGTCGGCGCGGTCGCGGCCCGGCGCATGGCGCGGCCCTCTCAGCGCGTCGAGAGGCCGGTCGTCTGCGTTGGCAACTTCGTCGTCGGCGGCGCGGGCAAGACGCCCACGGCGATCGCAATTGCGCGCCTCTTACAGGCGCGGGGATTGCGCGTTTCCTTTCTTTCGCGCGGCTATGGCGGGGCGGCGCGCGCGGCC
>Ga0187782_10003886_pt1 | contig 11147 bp, 11 predicted proteins | sample 0715_SJ02_MP15_2_FD_132454 | JGI IMG/M metagenome (GOLD analysis project Ga0187782, IMG submission 132454) | Tropical peat soil microbial communities from peatlands in Department of Meta, Colombia - 0715_SJ02_MP15_20_MG | ecosystem: Environmental > Terrestrial > Soil > Wetlands > Peat | place...
CGCTGGCGCTGGAGCCCGTTCGAAATAGCGGCGATGGTTCTGGGCTTCATCGTCTTCTGGCCGATCGGGCTCGCGATTCTTTTCGCCAAGCTCTGGCAGCGCAATCACGGGACGGACGGAGACGTGTTTTCTTTCATGCGCGAGCGCGCAAATCAGGTCAAGGAAACGGTGTTCGCGCCCAGCGATGTGAGCGGCCCGTCTCCTTTCTGGGGCTCGAGCGGCAATGTCGCTTTCGACGCGTGGCGCGAAGGCGAGCTGAAGCGGCTCGAGGAAGAACGCCGCAAGCTGGCTGAGGCCGAGCGCGAGTTCGCGAACCACATCGTCGAGTTGCGTCGCGCACGCGACCGCGAGGAGTTCGAGTCCTTCATGCGCGCGCGCAAGAGCGGACAGGCGTAGTTTGACGGTTCATCGCGAGCCTTGAAAAGCGCCGCCCGTTGAGACGACGGCGGCGCTGATTTTCTCTCCCAAGCGCGCTCTGGCCTTCATCTTGGCTGGGGCACGATGCGAAGATAGGGTCTCGGCGCTTTCCACCCCTGGGGGTAAATCCTCCTGGCTTCGTCGTCAGAGACGGAGCCGGCGATGATCACCTCCTCGCCCTCTCGCCAGTTGACCGGCGTCGCGACCCGGTGTCTCGCGGTCAGCTGAAGCGAGTCGATAACGCGCAGCACCTCGTCGAAGTTGCGGCCCGTGGTCATCGGATAGACGATGAGCAGCCTGATCTTCTTGTCTGGTCCGATGACGAAGACGTTGCGGACGGTCTGGTTGTCGGCGGGCGTCCGCTGCGAAGCGTCGCCCGCGGCGCTTGCCGGGAGCATTCCATAAAGCTTGGAGACGGAAAGATCAGCGTCGCCGATCATCGGGTAATTCGGCGCGGCGCCTTGGGTTTCCTTGATGTCCTGGGACCATTTGGCGTGACTTTCGACGGGATCGACCGAAAGACCGATGATCTTGACGCCCCGGCGGGCGAACTCCGGCTCGAGCTTCGCCATGTAGCCGAGCTCGGTCGTGCACACGGGAGTGAAATCCTTGGGATGCGAGAATAACACGCACCAGGAATCGCCGATCCATTCATGAAATCGGATGCGGCCTTGCGTCGTGTCCGCCTCAAAATCCGGAGCGGCGTCGCCAATCTGGAGCGGCATGTCCTATCTCCTTAAGCTTAGGCCCCCCCGCCCGCGTCAGCTGGACCGCCGCAGACCGGGCGCCGGATGAAGCCGGCGCGACAGATAAGGTAAGCTTGCCGCAAACCCTTTCAACTTGTTGCGAGCAGCGAAATCTTTTCTGATCCCGGCTATGAAACGTCGGTCGAGGCCCTCTCGCCGGCGTGAACTTCGCTTGCAGGTGGATTTGCGGCTTCCCTCGGCCGCCAAAGCACGCTAGCTGTGGAGACAGGCTGACGCATATCGGGGAATTTGGGATGTCGCGCAAAAAGATCGCTCTCATCGGCGCCGGACAGATCGGCGGCACGCTCGCCCTGCTTGCGAGCCTCAAGGAGCTCGGCGACGTCGTGTTGTTCGATATCGTTTCCGGCGTGCCACAGGGCAAGGCGCTCGATCTCGCGCAGTCCGGTCCCATTTCCGGCTCAGACAGCAGGCTTGCCGGGGGCGACGATTATTCCGTCATCGCCGGCGCGGACGTCGTCATCGTCACCGCCGGCCTGCCGCGCCAGCCTGGCATGAGCCGCGACGATCTCCTTTCGGTCAATCTCGGCGTCACGGCCAAGGTCGCGGCGGGGATTAAGCATTATGCGCCTGACGCTTTCGTGATCTGCATCACCAACCCGCTCGATGTGATCGTCTGGGCCCTGCAGAAAATGTCGGGCCTGCCGCCGCATCGGGTGGTCGGCATGGCGGGCGTCCTGGACTCCGCCCGCTTCCGCTACTTTCTTGCCGAGGAATTCAAGGTCTCGGTCGAGGACGTGTCGGCCTTCGTGCTCGGCGGCCATGGCGACGACATGGTCCCTTTGATCCGCTACTCCTCGGTCGCCGGCCTCCCGCTGCCCGATCTCGTCGCCATGGGCTGGACGACGCAGGAGCGCATCGACGCCATCGTCGAGCGCACCCGCAAGGGCGGCGGCGAGATCGTCGGCCTGTTGAAGACCGGCTCGGCTTTTTATGCGCCGGCGGCGTCCGCGATCGAAATGGCCGAGAGCCACCTCAAGGACAAGCGCCGGGTTCTCCCCTGCGCGGCCTATCTGACCGGCGAATATGGCGTGGACGGGTTTTACGTGGGCGTGCCGGTGATCATCGGCGCAAAGGGCGTCGAGAAAGTTCTGGAGATCAAGCTCGACGCCGCAGAGGCGAACATGTTCGAGAGGTCGCTCGCCTCGGTGAAAGGGCTGATCGAGGCGGCGCGGCGGATCAACCCGGATTTGGGATGAAAGCCCTTTTCCGATCGAGCGCTCCGCGTCGAGCGGAAAAAAATTTCCGATTCTTCAAAATTTGAGGCAACCGGAGGCGAACTCGCGCGTTCTTACCGCAAAGTAGGAGCTTTGCCGGAGATAGCGCGATGTTCGCGAAATCGGGTCTTTTTGGCAGCCGCTGGGCGCGGCTCGTCTTCGCCGTGACGGTGGTGGCCGGCGTGGCGGCGGTGGTCGCCGCGACGCCCTCCGTGTCGATCGGCAAGGAGGAGGACGTGCCGCCGGCCCTGTCGGCGATGCTGGAGAACGCAATCCAGCCCCTTGGCAGGGGCCCGACGCTGCGCGTCGCCCGCGCCTTCGACCAGGCCAATGAAGATTGCTCGGTCGTATTCACCCGCGTGGCCGACGCCAGCGGCAGGGTGCGCGTGAAGCGCGCGTTGAGCTGCGCGAACTAGCCGCGCCACAGAACGACCGGCCTGCCGCATCGTGAACACTGCGTTGGAATCATGCGCTGGAGCATGTCCCTTAAAGAGCGCGAAGGGGTTCTTCCGATAAGGACGTGCTCAAACTCTTCAATCTTGAGAGAGACCTGTTCAATCGCGTGACGCGACGCGAGCGGGACGCCGCCGTCATCGCTCGACGAATAGCCGTCCGAGCGACATCCGACGCGCTTGGTCGTCCGAGCCGCCGCGAGCCTCGATCCGCTTGCGACGGCAGGCTTCTGTCGCGGCTCCAGCGCCCCCCGCCCCTCGGTTCTGCTTGGGCCAGCCTGCTTGGGCGTCGACGGCGCCGGCAACGCGAACGAAAAATCGCGCAAAGCTCGCGCTTCGCCCCACGCGGCTGACAAAAGCCGCCGCTTTCCCTATATGTCTTGATCCAAGCCAACCAATGGTCGGCCCCGCGCCGAAGAAAGGTTTCGATCTCGATGGAGTCCATTGCCGCGATCAGCCTGACGCCGAACGTCGCCGCCCCCGCCCCCGCCCCCGCGGCTCACGCCGCCACCGCCGTCAGCCATTTCACGCTCGAGAACGGCATGGAGGTCGTGGTCATTCCGGACAACCGCACGCCCGTCGTGACCCATATGGTTTGGTACAAGAACGGCGCCGCCGACGATCCGCTCGGCAAATCCGGCATCGCCCATTTCCTCGAGCATCTGATGTTCAAAGGCACCAAGGCGAATCCGCAGGGCGCCTTCTCCAATCATGTCGCCGAGCTCGGCGGCCAGGAGAACGCCTTCACGAGCTATGACTACACTGCTTACTTCCAGCGCATCGGCAAAGAGCACTTGGCGACCCTGATGCGCTTCGAGGCCGACCGCATGAACAATCTCGTGCTGACCGACGAGGTTGTCCTGCCCGAGCGCGACGTCGTGCTGGAGGAGCGCCGCATGCGCACCGACAACGACCCCTCCGCCCAGCTCGACGAAGCCGTGCAGGCGGCGCTATTCTCGCATCATCCCTACGGCACGCCGATCATCGGCTGGAAGCACGAGATCGAGACGCTCTCGCGCGAAGACGCGCTTGACTATTACACCCGCTTCTACACGCCGGAGAACGCAATCCTCATCGTCGCCGGGGACGTGGAGCCGCGTGAGGTTCTGGCGCTCGCAAACGAGACGTACGGCGCTATCCCGGCCCGCGCTGAGCCGCCGGCGCGCCGCCGCCCCAAGGAGCCGCCGCCGCGCGCCGAACGCCGAGTCACGCTTTCCGACGAGAAGGTCGAGCAGCCGGCGCATGAGCGGTTGTTCACCGTGCCCTCCTACGCCACGGCCGAGCCCGGCGAAGCGGAAGCTCTTGAGGTGCTCGCGCATGTCCTCGGCGGCGGCCCGACCAGCGTTCTCTATGAGACGCTCGTCGAGGAAGAGAAGCTCGCAGTTAGCGCCGGCGCCTATTACCTCGGCTCGGCGCTCGACGACTCGCGTCTATACGTCTTCTCGACGCCGGCGGAAGGCGTCGAGCTCGAGACGCTCGACGCCGCGGTCGACCGCGTGCTCGCGCGCGTCGCCGCCTCCGAGCCCGGCGCTGAAGCCCTCCAGCGCGCCAAGACGCGGCTGATCGCCGACGCCGTCTACGCCCAGGATAGCCAGGTCGCGCTCGCGCGCTGGTATGGCGAGGCGCTGGCGACGGGCCTGAGCGTTAAGGACGTCGCATCCTGGTCGGACCGCATCGACGCAGTGACGGCGCAAGACGTGCGGAAGGCCGCGCGCAAATGGCTCGACAAGAAGCGCTCGGTCACGGGCTTTCTGCTGCCCGTCACGAACGCCGCCGCCTGATCCGACCTCGAACGAAAGCGAATGAATGACCGCCCATAACGTCGTCGCCGCGCCCAAGTCCCGCGCCGAACATGTGCAAAAAGTCTCCGCTTCCTGCGGGGTCGAGGCTTGGCTGGTCGAGAGCTATGCAGTGCCGCTGATCTCCCTCGAATTCTCCGTGCGCGGCGGCGCGTCGCAAGACCCGGCAGGGAAGGAAGGGCTCGCCAATCTGCTGGCCGGCACGCTCGACGAGGGCGCGGGCGACCTCGACTCGCGCGCCTTCCACCGCGCGATCGAGGATCTCGCAATCCATTTGGGCTTCAACGCCGACGCGGACAGTCTTTCCGGCCACTTCCAAACCCTGTCGCGCAACGCGCCTCAGGCTTTCCAGCTGTTCGCCCAGGCGCTCAACGCCCCGCGCTTCGATGAGGACGCGGTCGAGCGCGTGCGCGGGCAAATCGCCGCCGGGCTCAAGCGCGAAGCCTTCGATCCCGAAACAATGGCGGGCAAGGCGTTCCGCAAGGCGGCCTTTGCCGGCCATGCCTATGCGCGCCCAACGCGCGGCGAGCTGTCGACAGTCGAGTCTCTCTCTCGCCGCGATCTCGGGGCGCTTCGCGCCCGCGTGTTCGCGCGCGACAACATAAAGATCGCCGTCGTCGGCGCAATCGACGCGGTCACGCTCGCGTCAAGGCTCGACGCGCTTTTGAGCGGCTGGGCGGACAAGGCCGATCTCGTCGCAACGCCCGACACCGAGATCGCGAGCGTCGGCGCGCGCAAGGTCGTCGATCTCGACGTGCCGCAGGCGACGCTGCGTTTCGGCCGCCCGGGCCTGGCGAAAGCCGATCCCGACTATTTCGCGGCGGTGACGGTCAATCACATCTTAGGCGGCGGGGCTTTCACCTCGCGCCTGTTCAACGAGGTGCGCGAGAAGCGGGGCCTCGCCTATTCTGTCTACTCGCAGCTGCACGAATACGACCATTGTCCGGCCCTGCTTGGCGCCGCCGCGACCAAGAACGAACGCGCGGGCGAGACTCTGGACGTGATCGAAGCGCAATGCCGCGAGCTCTCCGAAGCGGGCCCGAGCGCGGAAGAGCTCGACAAGGCCAAGAAGTTTTTGATCGGCTCCTATGCGCTGCGCTTCGACACCTCGACGAAGATCGCGAGCCAGCTCGTGCGCATCCAGCTCGACGGCTATGATCCCTCTTATCTCGACGAGCGCAACCGCCGCATCGAGGCGGTGACTTTGGAGGACGCGAAGCGCGCGGCGAAGCGGCTGCTCGGCGACGGCAGACTGCTGGTGGCCGCGGTGGGAAGGCCGGAGGGGATCGCCTCACGCGGCTGAAGGCCCGAGTCGATCCTTGCTCGCGGGGAGAGGGAGCAGATTTGACGTTTCACGACTACCCGGGGCTCCTGTTCCCTGGGTTCTTTCTTGCTTCTTAAGCTCACCCGACAAGCGAGGCGTCCTTGCAATCCCTGTTCGAACTTCTCGGCGGCCCGGCGACCGCCCTGCTCCGCAAGCTCGATGCCGAAACCGCCCACCGCGCCGCAATCCTCGGGCTGAAGCTCGCGCCGATCAAAACGCCGGCGCTGGACGATCCGCGCCTTGCGACGCGGGTCTTCGACCACGACTTTCCAAACCCTGTCGGTCTCGCTGCCGGCTTCGACAAGAACGCCGAAGCTTTCGAGGAGTTGCTCGGGATCGGCTTCGGTTTCGTCGAGGTCGGCACGCTGACGCCGCGGCCGCAGCCTGGCAATCCGCGCCCACGCGTGTTCCGGCTCCTTGAAGACTGCGCCGTCATCAACCGCTGTGGCTTCAACAACAACGGCCATGCGCCCGCGCTCGCGCGTCTTCGCGCGCGCAAGCGAGGCGGAATCCTCGGCGTCAATATCGGCGCCAACAAGGACTCGGAGGATCGCGTCGGCGATTTCGTCGCCGGCGTGACCGCCTTTGCCGAGGTCGCCGATTATCTTGCGATCAACGTCTCCTCGCCCAACACGCCCGGCCTGCGCGATCTTCAGGAAGCGCAGGCGCTGCGCGCCCTGCTCGCGCGCGTCATGGATGCGCGCGCGAAGGCGGAAAAGCATCCGCCCATGCTGGTGAAAATCGCGCCGGACGTGAGCCTCGAGCAGCTAGACGACATCGTGCGCGTTGCGCGCGACGCCAGCATCGACGGCATGGTCGTCTCCAACACGACGCTCGAGCGCCCGAACACGCTTCGCTCCACGCTCGCGCAAGAAGCCGGCGGCCTATCGGGCGCGCCGCTGTTTCCCCTTTCGACGCAGCGTCTGGCGCAAACCTGCCTGCGGGTTGAGGGGCAGTTTCCCCTGATCGGCGTCGGCGGCGTCGACGGGCCCGACGCGGCATTCACGAAGCTGGAGGCCGGCGCGAGCCTCGTGCAGCTCTATTCCGCGCTGGTCTATGAGGGGCCGGGGCTCGTCTCTCGCATCAAGGCCGGCCTCGCCGCCCGCCTCTCGAACGAGAAAGTCGGCTTGCAAGAGATTATCGGCCGCAAGGCGAAAGACTTCGCTTCGTGAATCCTTCGTGTCCTTCGTGCCTTTGAGGTTGTTTTTCACCACAAAGGCACGAAGGACACGAAGATGATCACGAAGAGAAAAAACTAACCCGCTTCCTTGTTGCCCTTGTCGCGGCGCAGCCGCGCCTCGGGGCTGCTGTAGGGCTCCTGGCGATCGACGCTCCAGTAGCGTAGCTCCTCGAGCGGAATGGGCTCGCCCGTCACCGCGCAGCGCACGAAGGTTCCGGACCTGCGCACGCGGTAATCGCCGTCGCGATATTCGAGCTCGGCTTCGACAGCGCCATGCGGCGGTCGCTCAAAACGGTTCATGCGCAGCAGACCTGTCACGCGTTCTGCGACGCGCTTCATGGAGGTGATGATCGAAGCCTGTCGCATTTCTCATCGACTCGCCTCCTTTTACACCCACAGGGCGGCGCTTGACCAGCGTGAAGCGGCGAGATTGCGCCTTCGCCCCCTTCCTGCTAGCGGAACGCGGGAACCCGGCTTGACCTTCAGCGATTTGGGCGATGACGGCGGCGACACTCGAGCGGCGGCCAGCCGCAATCATCTTCATCCTAATCACGGTCGGCCTGGACATGCTCGCGCTCGGCGTCATGCTGCCGGTGCTGCCGAAGCTCATCGTCGAGTTCGAGGGCGGCGCGGTCGCGAGCGCGGCGAGCATCGCCGGCTTCTTCAGCTTTTCCTGGGCGACGATGCAGTTCCTGTTTCAGCCCGTGCTCGGCGCGGTCTCCGACCGCTTCGGACGCCGTCCGGTGGTGCTGATCTCAAATCTCGGTCTCGGCCTCGACTATCTGTTCATGGCGCTCGCGCCGTCCCTGCCCTTTCTCTATGTGGGCCGGCTGATTTCCGGCGTCTCCGCCGCGAGCTTCTCGACCGCTACCGCTTATATTTCCGACGTCACGCCGCCCGAGCGGCGCGCCGGACGCTTCGGCCTGCTCGGCGCGGCCTTCGGCCTCGGCTTCATCGTCGGCCCGATGATCGGCGGCCTACTGGGAGGCTACGGGCTGCGGGCGCCGTTTTATGGCGCGGCGGCGCTGAGCCTCATGAACTTCCTTTATGGCTATTTCATCCTGCCGGAATCGCTCGCCGCAGAAAGCAGAAGCAGGACGCTGTCCTGGCGCAGCGCCAACATCGTCGGCGCGCTGCAGATGCTAGGCGGCCAGCGCGAATTGACGCTCATCGCCGTGGCGGTGTTCTTGTCGTACCTCGCGCATGACTCGCTGCCGAGCCTGTTCGTGCTCTACAGCGACTATCGCTATCACTGGGACACGAAAACGACCGGCCTGGCGCTGGCGGCGGTCGGCGTCGCGCAGACCCTGGTCTCGGGAGGACTCGTCCGGCCCTTCGTCGCCCGTTTCGGCGAGCGCGCGTCGCTTGCCCTCGCGCTGGCCTCGGGCGCGGTGGGCTTCGCCCTCTACGCCTTCGCGCCGAACGGCGCGCTGTTCATGAGCGGCATCGCCTTCATCGCGCTCTGGGGCATGGCCAATCCGTCGTTTCAGGCGCTCGCGACGCGCCTCGCCTCGGCTTCGGAGCAGGGCCGGCTCCAGGGCGCGCTCTCGAGCCTACGCGCCGTTTCCGGCATGATCGGACCGCTGCTGTTCACGCAAATCTTTGCGCTGAGCGTCACCGCCGGCGTGTTTCCCGGCGGGGCGTACTTCCTCTCCGCCGTGCTCCTAGCCGCAAGCCTCGTCGTCGCACGCGCGGCGACCGCGCGCGCGACTTGACCTTCATTCCCCCTGAGGCTCAGCAGGGGACGCAGCGGCAGCACCGCGGCGCGCAGCGGCTGATCCAGCCGGGACCGCATCCGCAATAGCCGGTCGTGCCGTCACAGGCCGCCTCAGCGATCTTTGGGCTGAAGTTCTCGACGGCGCGCGTGCAGGCGTCCTTGAACTGATAGCTTTGCGCATAGGCTTCCGAGGTCGTCAGCATAAGCGCACCCGTGGAAAGCGCGATCGCCAACTTTCGCATGACTATCTCCCGTCCCTTGGGGCTCGATGGACGAGCCTCAGGCTAAACGTCCTGCGCGTCGGGGCGTTCCACGCTCTAAAAAAACTTCGCCGTATGGGTCCTCTCGTCGAGCCCGAGCGAAAAGCGCCGGCGAAGGCTCCCTTTTCGGGACGCTTCAGCCGGCGCAAGTTTGGGAGGAAGAGGAAGGAAATCTGAAAGATCAGAGGCGGTAGCGGATCTGGTCGGTCCAGAAGCGCTCCAGGCGCTGCAGCGAGGAGTTCAACACCTTGAACTCGTCGGCGCTGACCCCGCCGATCTGCTCGACGGTGACCGCGTGCTTGTCATAGAGCTGGGCCACGATGTCATGCACCTCGCGGCCCTTGGGGGTGAGGCTGATGCGCACCGAGCGGCGGTCTATGCGCGAGCGGGCGTGGTGGAGATACTCCATCTCCACGAGCTTCTTGACGTTGTAGGAGACGTTGGAGCCGAGATAGTAGCCGCGCGTGCGCAGCTCGCTCGCGGTGAGCTCCTTGTCGCCGATATTATAGAGCAGCAGCGCCTGCACGGAGTTGATGTCGCTGCGGTTGCGGCGGTCGAACTCGTCCTTGATGACGTCAAGCAGGCGGCGATGCAGGCGCTCGACGAGGGTCAACGCCTCGAGATAGACTGGGCGAACCTCGTTGATGCGCTCGGCGCGGGCCTGCTGCTGCGGGGCTTTCGCTGCGATGTTCATAGTTGTCTCCGTCTTCTTCCCAAAGGCGTGCAAGCATTCGCCTTCCGCCGTTCATGAGCAGAAGTTACCGGGCGCGAATGAATTCCAATTTAAGCAACAGCCTGAATCGCGAATTTACCTAGATGGCTGAGGTTGCGGTGAATCGAGCGTGAAAAGAATGTCTGATTTACGCTGAATATTCCTTAACCTTGCTGGCCGCCGCCGCCCGCGCGCCGGCGGCCAAGGCCCAAGGATTTCAATGCGCCGCTGCGGCCTTTCTTCGGACGGCGGCGCTCCATGACGCGCTGCGCCTCGAAGTCGCGGCCCGCCTCGAAGGTCAGGCCGAAGTAAAGCGCGATCAGACCAAGATCGATTCCGACCAGCCAGTAGCCGCCGAGAAAGACGCGCGGCGTCGTCGCCGCGACGAAAATCTGCGCGCTGGCGATCAAGAGCCACAGCACGCCGCCCCAGGGCGTGGCGAGCCACAGCCCGACGCCGGCGACGAGATCGAGCACGCCGAAGAAGACGATCGCCAGCGCCGCGTTCTGCGGCATGATCTCGAATATCGAGCCCCCCGCGGTCAGGACGACATACCATTGCGCAAGACCCTGCAGCAGCCAGAACAGCGCCATGACGCGCATGAACAGCGTCAGCAGATAGCCCCAGCGCGTGGCCTCGCCGTTTGAGGCGTCGCCGACTCTGATCGCACGGTAGGGGTCGTCGGCGTCGTCGTAGTTTTGCGGCTCGGCCATGGGGCTGCTTCACTGCCCGCGTCTGGCGCGCGCGGCGAAGCGTACAGCCTCCTCAGCCGCGCGGAACAACGCCTTCGCCTTGTTCTCGCATTCGCGCTGCTCGTAGGCGGCGTCGCTGTCGTAGACGACGCCTGCGCCTGCCTGCACATGCATGCGCCCGTCCTTCACCACGGCGGTTCGCAGCACGATACAGGTGTCCATTTGCCCGCCGGAGCCGAAATAGCCGATGCAGCCGCCGTAGATGCCGCGCTTGTCCGTCTCGAGCTCGTCGATGATCTCCATCGCCCTGACCTTCGGCGCGCCGGAGACAGTCCCCGCCGGAAATCCTGCGGCGAGCGCGTCGATGCAGTCGCGGCTTTCATCCAGCTCGCCTTCAACGTTCGAGACGATGTGCATGACGTGGCTATAGCGCTCGATCACGAATTGGTCGGTGACCTTCACCGTGCCGGTCTTGGCGACGCGGCCCACATCGTTGCGCCCGAGATCGAGCAGCATCAGATGCTCGGCGCGCTCCTTCTCGTCCGCGAGTAAGTCCTTGGCCAGCCGGAGGTCTTCCTCGGCCGTGGCGCCGCGCCAGCGCGTGCCGGCGATC
>Ga0187782_10003887_pt1 | contig 11146 bp, 9 predicted proteins | sample 0715_SJ02_MP15_2_FD_132454 | JGI IMG/M metagenome (GOLD analysis project Ga0187782, IMG submission 132454) | Tropical peat soil microbial communities from peatlands in Department of Meta, Colombia - 0715_SJ02_MP15_20_MG | ecosystem: Environmental > Terrestrial > Soil > Wetlands > Peat | place...
AGCCGCCGTATCAGATCGTCGGCGCGCACGCGCTTCATCGGACCAAGCGCCGCCGTGTTCCATTCCGCCGACTGGTAATCGTCGACCGACACGAAGGTCGGTTCGCCGCCCATGGTCAGGCGCGCGTCGTGCGCGGCAAGATCGCCGTCGACCTTCTCTCCGAGCGCGTCGAGTGCTGTCCACGCCTCCTCGGAAAATGGCGCGGTCACTCGCGGCCGTTCGGCGATCCGCTTGACGCTCATGTCGAAAGAGAAGCGGACCTCGGCAGGCTCGACAATCCCGCTGATCGGCGCGGCGCTCCGGTAGTGCGGAGTGGCGGCGACCGGCAGATGCCCTTCACCGCAGAGCAGCCCCGAAGTGGGATCGAGGCCGACCCAGCCGGCGCCCGGCAGGTAGACTTCGGTCCATGCATGCAGATCCGTGAAGTCCTGCTCGGCGCCGCCAGGGCCCTCGAGCGGTTTGACGTCGGGACGCAACTGGATGAGATAGCCGGAGACGAAACGGGCCGGCAGGCCGATGTGGCGCAGGATCTGCACCAGCAGCCAGGCCGTGTCGCGGCAGGAGCCGGCGCCGGAGGCCAGCGTTTCCTCGGGCGTCTGCACGCCCGGCTCCATGCGGATCAGATAACGGATCGTGCGCTGCAGGCGCTGATTGAGCTCGACCAGAAAGGTAACGGTATTACGCTTCTCGCGCGAAATCGAACCGACCAGCTCTCGCAGCCGAGGGCCGGCGGGCTCCGGCACGGCGAAAGCGGCGAGGTCGTCACCAAGCTCGGGGGGAAATGCAAACGGCCAGTTTTCCGCGTACGGCTCGACGAAGAAGTCGAAGGGGTTGATCACTTCGAGATCGGCAATGAGATCGACAGTGACAGAAAATTCTTTGGTCCGCTCCGGAAAGACGAAGCGCGCGAGCCAATTGCCGTGCGGATCCTGCTGCCAGTTCACAAAGTGCTGGGCGGGCGTGACGGCCAGCGAATAGCTTGCAATGCGGGTGCGGCAGTGTGGCCCCGGCCGCAACCGCACGATTTGCGGTCCGAGGCCGATGGCGCGGTCGTACTCGTAGCGCGTTGCGTGATGAAGCCCGACAAGGATGGACATGCTGGTACGCGGTACGACCCGATCTTAGCCCTGAAAATATGCAACTTCCATGCAATTTCCGGGCCGACGTCAATCGCGCGACTTTGCTGCAATCAGCATAACACGCAATCGGCGAAACCAAGAGCGGTTCGTTGCGATTGGGCCGCAAGCGGCCGCGCGTCAGTTGTCGATAACGCCGCGCACGACATGGCCGACTTCCGGTCCACCGGCCGGCACCGCGACTACCGCTTGCCCATGCCGCTTATCGCCGAGCCGCAAAAGCGGGACTAGCACGAAGGCAAAGGCGGTGAACGCCGCCGACACCAGAACGAGCGGGGTAAGTCCGCGATGGAAGACATGCTCGAACAGAAATGACCCGATAATGTCGGCCGAGGCCGTCGCGAGATTGATCAGCGACATCATCACCGCAAAGCTGAAGCCTTCGGAGCGCTGCGGGCAATAATCGGCAGCAAGCGTGACCGTCGCGACGGTCGCGAGCATGGCGGCAAAGCCGCTACAAAAGCTCAAGATCGCGGCGGAGGCCTCGTTGAAAAGCAAAAGGTACGCCGCAGTCGCCACCGTGCCCAGCGCAATGCTTAAGTTGAGCAGACGCTTCGTGGACATCTCGCCAAATAGCTGCCGATATAGAAGGGCCCCGACAACCCAACCGGCCGAAGCAATCGATCCGAGAATTCCGATATAGCCTTGCGAGAATTTGAGGCTGTCGGTCATGGTGTAATAGAGCGGCGTGCTCAATCCGGGACTGAAGTAATAGAGAAAGAGAAAAATCCCGACGATCCACAGCTCGCGATTTTTGAAGGTGGACACGAGGCCGCCGAGCGTGCCGCGCAACGCGGCCCGGCCGATGCGCGTTTTCTTCTCGGGGATCAGAAAGATAGCCGCGAATAAGACAGCAACTGGCGCCACCGACAGGATCAAGGCGGCCACATGCAGGGCCGAAGCCGGCGACAGTCGCTGCGCGAGCTGGCCGCCTAAAATCGCGGCCGCCATCGCCGCTGCATTGAACCAGAGCCATTGCTGGTTGACGAATCTGCCGCTGGCGCCGAGCCTTTGTCCGTTCTCCACCAACACCGCCCCGCATACCGTGCTCGATATCGCCATGGCGTAGGCTGTCAGCTGCAGCGCCCACGCGAGCCGGCCGGGTGCGACAAGCTGCGTGATCCAGAGAAAGCCCGCCGCGGCGGCGATGTTGGCCGCCAACAGATACGGCTTACGCCGGTAGCCGAACAGCGGCAAAAAATCGGAGAGCGCTCCGTAGATCGGCTTGATGATCCAGGGAAGGTTGAAAATGGCGAGATACGCGGTGACTTGCAAAGCGGTCCAGCCGTGCACCTGTTTCAGATAAAAGCTCAGCGGCTGGGCGATCAGGCCGCTGACCTGTCCGACGCCCTCGACCACGTAGACCAGCGCGAAAAACAGGAGGAGGCGATTGGTTACGCCGCGACCTCGCTGCGGAGCATCGGTTTCCGGCGCTGGAGACTGCCCGCTCATCGGCTTCGTCCGCGGTGGCCTGCGCGATCGCCTGCATGCGCGAAGGCTCGCTGCAGTTCAAGCCGCCATCATCGAGCGGGAATGTAGCGCCGCAGGCGCGGCGCGGTCAGTTGCTATTTATGCGCAACCGGCATTTGCGCCGCCGGTTGCTCGGCGCAGCCATAATGCGCCAATGATCGCTTCGCCATCGCGACGGCGGTCGCTGCAATAACCAGCGAAACCGTGAGCGCAAGCATCGCAATCAGCTCGAGCGCGAATGCGTGATGTTTCGACAATAGTCTTTGCGGCTTCGTCGGCGCGAAACCGGGATTCCCGGTCAGCTCCGTCATGGTTGTCATCCTCGAATCAACAGGGCTGAAGCATCGGCGGCGATGCCGGCGCGCTTTCGGCCGGATTTGGGCGCCGTTGTTGAAGAATAAGGGCGATTTGAAGGGATATGGTTAATGGAAGGTTAATGCAGTTCGTTATTTGGCGGCGACCGCATCCGCCGGATTGAACTGCATCGCCACGTGGCCGGGCTGCTCAGCCACCCGCTCGAGCCAGGCGCGAATGGCTGGAAATGCCGCCAGGTCGAAGTCGCATAAGTGCGCCACGTGGGTATAGGCATAAAGCGCAATATCAGCGATGGTGTAGCGATCGGCGGCGAAGAAGTCGTGCAGCGCGATGTGTTTCTCCATTACGCCGAGCGCGCGGTGGCCTTCCTCCATCCAATCTTCGAAGGCGTGGCGCTGTAAGTCGCGGCCGCCCTTGACGAGCGTGAGCCAGAAATAGGCCGCGCCGAGATTGGGCTCGAGGCTGTGTTGTTCGAAGAACATCCACTGTAAGGCTTGCGCACGGTCGATGCGATCCTCGGGCGCAAGCGGTGTGCCGCCGGCGATGTACCAGAGGATAGCGTTCGACTCGGCGAGAAAGCGGCCCGGCGCGACTTCCAGAAGCGGCACTTGGCCATTCGGATTCTTGGCAAGAAATTCCGGGGTATGGCTCTCGCCCTGGAGAATGTCGACCTCGACCAGCCGGTAGGGGATGCCGAGCTGCGCCAATGCAAGGCGCGCCTTGTAGCTGTTCCCCGAGCGCTGCATCGAATAGAGGGTATACATGTAGGCCCCGCGTTGCCTCATCGGTGGATATAGGACCGGAACACGGCGATGTCGTGGCCGCGCCGCCATCCGCGCCCATCCGCGCGAGGCCGTCGGTGAATTGAGAAGAAATGCACCGGATAGCGTCGCGGGCAAGTCAAGATGCAGTGTGTTGCGCCGCAGCAGTGGAATGAATGGAGCGATATAGACCGGCATTTATGTCGGCAATGTAACACGTATAGCCGGCCCCGGCGTTAAGTCGGTGTTAGAACTAGCTCCCCACGATGCGCGCGCGATAACAATCGGCGCGCCGTTTATGTCGACAATCGATCCTGCGCTGCGCGTCGCCGCAACGACACCGTTCGCGGCGCCGGGAACGCTCGCCAAGGCATCGCGACTGCAGTTCTACGGGCTCCGTTTCGCCGCCGCCTTGGCGCTGATTGCTTTTTCGAGCTTCTGCGTTCTGTGGGTGCAGTGGCAGATGGCGACGCCTGGCGTTTCAAAATTGTCCGGCGATTTCGTCAGCTACTGGACCGCCGGGCGTTTGGCTTTGGCGGGACACGCCGTGGATGCCTATCACAAGACACCGCATTTTCTTGCGCAAGCGGCGCTGCACGGGGATCCGGACGGCTGGGGATATGTGGCCTTCTTCTATCCGCCGTTTTTCCTGCTGGTATGCGCGGGTTTCGCCCTGCTCGGCTATTTTCCTGCTTTGTGCCTCTGGCTGGCGACGACCTTCACTGGCTATGCGCTCGCCTTGCGGGGCTTGCTGCCAAAGAGCTTGCCTGAGCGACGGCAGGCATTGGTGCTGTTTCTCGGCTATCCCGCGGTGATGGTGAACGCCGGTTTCGGGCAAAACGGGTTTCTCAGCACGGCGCTATTGGGTGGTGCTGCAGTCTTCCTCGAGCGACGGCCGGAACTCGCCGGTCTGTGTCTCGGCTGCTTGGCGTATAAGCCGCAGCTCGGCATCATCGTGCCGCTGGCACTAGCGGTGGCGGGACGATGGCGCTGCTTCGCCGTCGCCAGCGCGACCGTGCTGGCTTTGGCGGTGGCGGCGACGGTGGCCTTCGGGACCGATATCTGGCCGGCCTTTGTCGCGGATATGGCTCAGGCGCGGCACGATTGGATGGAACCTGCCAATCCGCTGTACCTGAAATATCTGGCCACGGTTTTCGGCGCCGTGCGCCTGCACGGCGGAGCGCTGACGCTGGCCTACGGGGCACAGGCGCTAGTAAGCATCGCGGCAGTGGCCTTGTTGGTACGTGCCCTGGCGATGCGGCCGCGTGCTGCACGGTCATGTGGCGCCGAGGTTGCGGCGATCGCCGCTTGCATCCCGTTCTGCTCGCCGTTCTTGCTGGAATACGATCTAGTCATCTTGGCCGTGCCCATGGCTTGGCTGCTCGGCGAGTCGCTGCGCGACGGCTTTCGGCGCGGCGAGGGCATAGTACTGGTAGCAACCTATCTAGCGCCGGCTTTGTTCAAGGTCGATCTTATCGATAACGCGCTGCAACTGGGCGTTATCGCCGCCGCGGCCTTGTTGTTCTTAGCCGTGCTCCGGCGGATGGCGGACAAGCCCGCCGCGGTTCAGGCTGCGCCTGCTGCTGCTTGAGCCACGATATTGACGACGCGCTGTGATCCAGGAAAACGCGGATTGGTCTATTCGCCGGCAAGGCTCGGAATCATCGGCACCGCCGGGGCAACGGTGACTTCGCTTTCTTTCGCGCCTGGCACAACGATCCGGCGGGCGGCGACGAAGCACAGCAGGGCGATGACAATGCCCGCAAACACGTCGCTGAAGTAGTGCGAGCCGTCGATCGGCGTCGCAGCAAGCATGGCAAGGTTCAGCGCCAGTATCGCCCAGCGCAAAACCGGGATTGGCCAGAGCGCCACTGTCACGATCACTGCAAGCGCGGCGTGAAGACTGGGAAACGAAATGATCCCCTCGGAGCCTATGGCCGTCAGCTCGCGGATGCTGCCGTCGCGCAGGCCGTAAAATACCGGCCAGCTGGTGCTGACGGCCGGTATCAGGTGCGGTGAATCGGTGGCCATCAGGCGGTAAAAAGGCCAAGCGCCCGCAGCTGGCAGCAGCGCCGAGATCGCAATCGTGACCAGCGCGGCAAGAATAAAACTCAATACATAGATGCGCAGGCGTAACAGCCGCCCGGTAAAGGCCAGCGCGAGCACCGCCGTCGTCATCTGCAGGGTCAGCGAGGAGTAGATCGGGCGCAGTGTCGCATAGACCATGGGCGTAGCGTTCATCCAGTTGAGCAATGCCCGCCAATCGAGGCCGAATGCTTTATCGGCGGCGTCGAAGAGGTGGTCCTGCAGCGGCAAGTTGGCGGCGGCCGCAAGGTAGGAGAGCGGTGCTCCGACCGCGGCGAAGGCGACCACCTGCGCAGTGGTTTCCAATCCCGAAGCGATCCGCGGGTCGGGCCGGTGGCGACGATAGAACCAGGCCCCCGCGGTCAGAAGCAACGCCGCAAGCGCCGGCGCCGCAAAGCTCCGCCATTCAAGGAAAAAACCGCTGACGAGAGGCGCGGCCAAAATAATCGCCGATACCGCGGCGATGACGGCCCAGATCGTGCGGTCAAGCCGCCGCTGTTGCGGAGTGATACACAGGGCGTCGCGCGCTGAGTCCATGACCATGGTTCGTGCACATCTCGCGGCTCGCAGTAGACCAGCGGAGCCTTAACGGAGAATTGAGCCGAGCCCGCCAAACCCGCTCTTGCCTGTGCCCGATTGGCCCTTTACCAAGCACCCGCAAGCTGGAGAGTTGCAATGGCCTTTCTGGCCGACCGCCTTTCGCGTATCAAACCATCGGCCACCATCGCGGTGACCGACAAAGCGCGCGCGCTCAAGGCGGCGGGCCGCGATGTTATCGGGCTCGGCGCCGGCGAGCCCGATTTCGACACGCCGGAGAACATTAAAGAGGCGGCCATCAAGGCGATCCGCGACGGCAAGGCAGCCAAATATACCGCCGTCGATGGCATTCCCGAGTTGAAGGCGTCCATCGCGCGCAAGTTCAAGCGCGAGAACGAGCTCAGCTACAAGCCTTCGCAGATCATTGTCGGCACCGGCGGCAAGCAGGTGCTCTACAACGCGCTGGTCGCAACCATCAATCCGGGCGACGAAGTGATCATCCCGGCGCCCTATTGGGTAAGCTACCCCGAGATGGTGTTGCTCGCCGGCGGCGAACCAGTTGCCGTCCCGACCACCATGGAATCGGGCTTCAAGCTGAAGCCCGAGGCCTTGGAAAAAGCGATCACGCCGAAGACAAAATGGATCATCTTCAACTCGCCGTCGAACCCGACGGGGGCGGCCTACACACGCAGGGAGCTTAAGGCGGTGACCGACGTGCTTGTGCGCCATCCGCATGTCCATGTCATGTCGGACGACATGTACGAGCACCTCGTCTACGACGACTTCGAATTTTTCTCGCCGGCGCAGCTCGAACCGCAGCTCTATGAGCGTACGCTCACCGTCAACGGCGTATCGAAGGCCTATTGCATGACCGGCTGGCGTATCGGCTATGCCGGCGGCCCGGAGACGCTCATCAAGGCGATGGCGATGATCCAGTCGCAATCGACCTCGAATCCGACGGCCGTGGCGCAATGGGCCGCCGTCGAGGCGCTCGACGGGCCGCAGGATTTCATCGGCAAGCACAACAAAGTCTTCAAGGAGCGGCGCGATCTCTGCGTTTCCATGCTCAACCAGGCAAACGGCATCCGCTGCCCGAAGCCGGAAGGCGCGTTCTACGTCTATCCGAGCTGTGGCGGCACCATCGGCAAGGTGGCGCCGACGGGCAAGAAGCTTGCGACCGACGAGGATTTCGTCACCGAACTCCTCGAGGCGGAAGGCGTTGCGGTCGTCCAAGGCACCCCCTTTGGCTGGGGCCCGGCGTTTCGCATTTCCTATGCAACAGCAACGACGGCGCTTGAGGAAGCTTGCGCGCGGATTCAGCGTTTTTGCGGCAATCTGAAATAGCCAGAAAGAGCAAGAGACGCCGCTTTCATTCTCGCTTACAATCACGCCGGGCCCAAAAAGCGGGCCGCGGGAGGGGAGTACTGATATGTTTCGCACCGCTTTCGTCGCGTTGGCCATTTCGGCCGCGTCGCTCGCGATGGTTGCAAGTTCGGCAAACGCGCAGTCGCGGCAAGTTCAGGTCGGCCAGCTCAACTGCTCGGTGTCAGCAGGCATCGGCCTGATCATTGCGTCGCAGCGCAACGTGAATTGCATTTTCAGAGGCCAGCCCGGCGAGCCTGACGAATCGTATACCGGAACAATGACCATCATCGGCTTGGATGTCGGCTTTACCACCGGATCCGCAATTGTCTGGGGCGTCTTTGCCGATACCAGCCGCTCGGCGGGCATGCTCGCTGGGACCTATGTCGGTGCGACGGCGCAGGCAACCGCAGGCGCAGGCGCCGGCGCCAATGTCCTCGTTGGCGGGTCGAACCGCTCGATCTCTTTGCAGCCGCTGTCCTTCCAGGGGCAAATCGGGCTCAATGCCGCCGGGGGTATTGGAGCCTTGGAACTGCATCCCTTGCGCTGAAGGAGACCGCAGCCGCTCACCGCCGAGACCGGTAAACGCCCGCGCGCAATATCGCGCCCCTTGACCAGCCCTGCCGCTGCCTGAAACGATGGCGTGACGATCCGCGCCGGAACGACGGGTCAGCGCCGGGAGGCAGTCATGGCAGGCAATGCAAACACCGCCACGCGCGCGACGGGCCCTCGTTGTGTCGCCCTGGTCGGTCCTTTCCAAAGCGGCAAGACTACGTTGCTTGAGGCGATCCTCGCCCGCACTGGCGCCATCCAGCGCCAAGGCAGCGTCGATGCCGGCAGCTCGGTAGGCGACGGCGGCAACGAAGCGCGCCACCATCGCATGAGTGTCGAACTCTCGGTCGCGACCACCAATTTCATGGGCGACTCCTATACGTTTCTCGATTGTCCAGGTTCGGTCGAATTCGCTCACGACATGCGCGCGGTGCTGCCGGCGATCGATGCCGCGGTGGTCGTGTGCGAGATGGACGAAAAGAAAGTGCCGCAGCTGCAGCTTATTCTGCGCGAGCTGGAAGACCGGAAAATTCCCCGCATTCTGTTCCTCAACAAAATCGACAAGGCGGATGCCGGCGTCCACGACGTGCTCAAGCTGCTGCAGCCCGCCTCACGTACCAAGCTGATCCTGCGCCAAATCCCGACCTTTTCCGGCGACATCATCAGCGGCTTTGTCGATCTCGCGCTGGAACGCGCCTTTGTCTACAAGGAGCACGCTCCGTCGGAAGTCGTGGCACTCGAAGGCGACGCAGCCGACCGCAAGAAGACCGCGCGCTTTTCCATGCTCGAGGCACTCGCCGACCATGACGACGAGCTGATGGAGCAATTGCTCGAAGACATCGAGCCGCCGCGCGACAAGGTATTCGACGACCTCACGCGCGAATTGCGCGACGGCCTCGTGTGCCCGGTGCTGTTGGGGACCGCAACGCGCGCCAACGGCGTATTGCGACTCTTAAAGGCCCTGCGTCACGAGTCGCCGGGAATCGCCGATACGGCGAAACGGCTGGGCGTGAAAGCGGGCGCGGACGCCGTTGCTTATGTGCTCAAGACCCAGAACACGACCCACGGCGGCAAAATGTCGGTCGCGCGCGTGCTCGCCGGCCAGGCCGGTGACGGCACCACTTTTGCGTCGCCGGACGGCGATGCCGGCCGGGTTGCCGGCGTGTTCAAGCTCGTCGGCCAATCGAGCGAGAAGCGCGGGCCGGCGACCATCGGCGAGACCGTCGCTTTCGCCAAGCTCGACAAGGCCAAGACCGGCGAAACACTGACCGCCGGCAAGCAGCCGCATGCGGCCGTAGCCAAGATCGAGCCGTATCCACCGGTGCTCGCCATCGCGATCTCGGCGAAGGAGCGCAAGGACGACGTGAAGCTTGGCCAGGCGCTCAACAGGCTCGCGGAAGAGGACCCCTCGATCATCATCGTGCACAATCCGGAGACGCACGAGGTCGTGTTATGGGGCCAGGGCGAAATGCATCTGCGCGTCACGACCGAAAAGCTCAGCGACCGCTACGGCGTCAGCGTCGAGCGGCGGCAACCGAGCGTCGGCTACCGCGAGACCATCCGCAAAGGCGTCGTCCAGCGCGGCCGGCACAAGAAGCAATCGGGCGGTCATGGCCAGTACGGCGACGTCGTGCTCGACATCAAGCCGATGCCGCGCGGCTCCGGATTTTCCTTCGAGGACAAGATCACCGGCGGCGTGGTGCCGCGCAACTACATCCCCTCGGTCGAGGAAGGCGTCATCGATGCGCTCAAGCACGGGCCGCTCGGTTTCCCGGTGGTCGATCTGCACGTAGCGCTGATCGACGGCTCCTATCACACGGTCGATTCTTCCGACATGGCGTTCCGCACCGCCGGACGAATCGGCATTTCCGAGGGCCTGCCACAATGCCAGCCGGTTTTGCTCGAGCCGATCCATCTGGTCGAGATCGTCTGCCCCAATGAAGCGACGGCAAAAATCAACGCGCTGTTGTCCGGCCGGCGCGGTCAAATCCTCGGCTTCGATACGCGCGAGGGCTGGAACGGCTGGGACGTGGTGCGTGCCAAGATGCCGGAAGCGGAGATTGGCGACTTGATCGTCGAGATTCGTTCGGCGACGGCCGGCGCCGGCACCTTCACCTTCAAGTTCGACCACATGGCCGAACTCACCGGACGCACTGCCGATCAGATCATCGCCGCGCGCCGGGCGGCGGAGTGATTTATCCAACCCGTCATTCCGGAGCGCCGCGCAGCGGCGAGTCCGGAATCCATATTCACCGGTCGTGGTTATGGATTCCGGGCCCCTCGCTTTGCTCGGTCCCGGAATGACACAAACACGATGAGGACCAGGAATGCCGGCCTATTGGATCGCACGCGCGAAGATCAACGAACCGGTCGAATACAAGAAATACGCCGATCAGGTACCGGGAATTCTCGCCAAATACGGCGGCACGCCTTTGGCGCGCGGCGGGCGCTTCCAGGTCATGGAAGGCCCGAAGAAATTCGAGCGCTTCGTGGTGATCGAATTTCCGAGCTTCGAGCAGGCAGTCGCCTGCTTTACTTCTGACGAATATGACAAGGCAGCCGCCTTCCGCCGCGGCGGCGCGGGCGAGGTGGAGACGGTGATCGTCGAGGCGCTGGCACCGGCGACATAGACTGCAGTCTGCGCCCGTCCCCGCGCAAACGGGGACGCAGACTGGATTCCCGCTTGCGCGGGAATAAGCGGTCTACGCTGCGGCGCGCGGCTCGCCGCCGGCCCCGCCGGGCGGCGGCACCGGCACGCCCTCGGACGCGTATTCGTTAAGCTTGTTGCGCAACGTGCGGATCGAGATGCCGAGCACGTTGGCGGCGTGCGTGCGGTTGCCCAGACAATGCTTGAGCGTCTCCAGTATCAGGTCGCGCTCGACCTCGGCGACGGTGCGGCCGACCAGCGCCCGCGAGACCTGCTCGGCG
>Ga0187782_10003888_pt1 | contig 11146 bp, 8 predicted proteins | sample 0715_SJ02_MP15_2_FD_132454 | JGI IMG/M metagenome (GOLD analysis project Ga0187782, IMG submission 132454) | Tropical peat soil microbial communities from peatlands in Department of Meta, Colombia - 0715_SJ02_MP15_20_MG | ecosystem: Environmental > Terrestrial > Soil > Wetlands > Peat | place...
AGAAGCTAGAAGCTAGAAGCTTTCCTACTCCCGTTGCTTCTTCTTGATCTCAATGTTGAGGCGCCGGATTTTCTGGTTGAGAGTCGAAAGCGGCACCTGGAAACGCTCGGCCGCCTCCGTCTGGTTCCAGTTGCACTTCTCCAGCATGTCGGTGATGATGCGGTGCTGAAAATCTTCCACGATCTCAAACAGCGAGGCATTGGCCGGCGGATCATGCAGCGTAAAGGCCGAGCCGCGGCCGAGAACGCTGTCGGGCAGCAGTTCCATGCCGATATCGGTTCCACTCGACAGCACCACCGCGCGTTCGATCACATTTTCCAGTTCGCGCACGTTCCCCGGCCAGGCATAGGACATCAGTGGCCGCAGCGCCTCCGGCGTGATGCGGCGCGCGGGACGGTCATTTTCCTCGGCATATTTCTTGAGGAAGAAATCCACCAGCAGAGGAATATCCTCCCGCCGTTGCCGCAGCGGAGGCAGCTCGATGGTGATGACGTTGAGCCGGTAAAACAAATCTTCGCGGAATCGGCCCTCGCGCACCGACTGCCGCAGGTCCACGTTGGTGGCGGCGATGATGCGCACGTCCACCTGAATCTCCTGTACTCCACCCAGATGCATGAATTTGCGGTCTTGCAGCACGCGCAGAATCTTGGCCTGCGTTTCCAGGCCCATGGTGGCAATCTCGTCGAGAAACAGCGTTCCATGATCCGCCACCTCAAACAGACCCTTCTTGGAAGCGATCGCGCTCGTGAACGCGCCTTTCACGTGTCCAAACAGCGTCGACTCCAGCAGGTCTGTCGGCATCGAGCCGGTATTCACGGGAACGAACGGCCGATCATGGCGTGGCGAGTTCAGGTGCAACGCTTTGGCGATGACTTCCTTGCCCGTCCCACTCTCGCCTTGCAGCAGCACGGTCGAGCGGCTGTTCGCGACCTGGGCAACGAGGTCGAAAATCTTCAGCATCGCCTCGCTCTTGCCTACGATGTTCTCGAAGTTGTAGCGCTGCTTTAGGGCGCGCTTCAACTGGATGTTTTCTTCTTCCGCCCGCCGCCATCCCACGGCCGCGCGCACGTCGGCGAGCAGCTTTTCGTTGTCCCAGGGCTTCTGAATGAAGTTGGCCGCGCCCGACTGCATCGCGCGCACCGCATTCTCCACCGTGCCGTAGGCCGTGATCATGATCACCGGCAGCCGCGTCTCGTGGGCGCGGATGTCGGCCAGAATCTCCATGCCGTCGCGCCCGGGCAGGGCAAGATCCAGCAGCACTAGATCGAAGGGATGTTCCCCGATCCGCTGCAACCCGGCCTCGCCGGTGCTGGCCGTTTCCACCGCGAAGCCTTCCATTTCCAGCAAGGTCTGCAACGATTCCCGAATCTCGGCCTCGTCGTCGATGATGAGCACAGCGCCGCCCAGTCCAGGCGCTCCATTCAGCAGCGTGTGCGAGACAATGGCCGTATCAGACATAGCGAGGCCTGCTCATTTCAGGCATGGACTCCCTTGCGGCTCGGCGGAAAATCCAAAATGAAAGTCGTGCCCGCTCCCGGATGGCTCTCCACCCGAATCTTGCCCGCATGTTCCTGGATGATGCCGTACGTCACGGAAAGCCCCAGTCCGGTGCCCCGCGCCTGCCCATCTATGCCCGAAGTCTTCGTGGTGAAGAACGGATCGTAAATCCGCTGAATGTGCTCCGGCGCAATGCCCGAGCCGGTGTCGGATACCGTTACGCTGACACTCTCGCCGTTGAGGGTGGCAACTCGCAGAGTACCTCCTCTGGGCATCGCATCTTTCGCGTTCAGGAACAAATTCAAAAACACCTGTTGCAGCCTTCCCGCATTTCCCTGAATCGCAGGAAGGTCCGGGGTTGGCGCGTTCTGCACTTCCACCTTCGCGACCTTGAACTGGTGTTCCAGCAACGCCAGCGTTTCCGCGATCACCTTGTTCACATCCACATCGCCGATCTCGCTTCCGCTGGTGCGCGAGAAATTCAGCAGATTGTTCACAATCTCGGAAGCGCGGAAAGTCTGCCGGGTGATCTTCTCCAGCAGCCCGGACTTTTGCGGGTCGCCGTGCAGTTGCTTGGCCAGCATCTGCGCGTAAGACGAAATCACCGCCAGCGGCGTATTCACCTCGTGCGCCACACCGGCCGCCAGCAGCCCGATCGACGAAAGCTTGTCGGCCTGTGAGAGTTGGGCCTCGAGCTCGATCCGCTCGGTAATGTCATCCATGATGATCAGCCGCCCGATCACTTCAAACTTGCGCGTCACCAGCGGCGCCAGTGCCACGTTCACCGTCCGCACTTCGCCCGCAGGCGTCTTCAGCCGGAACTTGTAGAGGTTGCGGATGCCCGGCTCCTCCCGCATGCGCCGGAACTCGTCAACGAATTCCATCGGGAAGATGCTCTTCAGCGGCTGCGTCAGGGTCTGCCACCGCGGCAGGGCGTACATCACTTCCATCTGCGCGTTCCAGCTCTCGATGCGGTCTTCCATGTCGAGCGCCATCACGCCCACATTGATGGATTCGACGATGTTCTCATTGAAGTCCTTGAGGCGCTCGTACTCGGCAGCTTTTTTCTGCAGCGACGCGTAGAGCTGCGCATTCTGAATGGCGACTCCCAGGTAGCCGCCCAGGGTTTCCAGCAGCTCCATGTCTTCGCTGGAGAGGAAATCTCCTTGTCTGGTTTTAGCCAGCCCCAGCACGGCGATGGTCTTCTGCTGGGCGTGGCAGGGAATGTAGTAATTCAGATCCAGCCGTGCGATGGCCTGCTGCGCGCTCGGGCTCTCCCGCGGTACCTGGTGGGTATTTTCGAAGAAAAGGTGACCTGCCTCCTCCTCCCGGGGCTCGCTTAAGAACGAGAGATCAACCTCGCCCGGTGCGGTCATGCCGAAAGACTTGGCCAGCACAAATCGCCCCGTTTGTTCGCCCGCCAGAAAGATGGCCATGCGGTCCACGGCCAGGGTGCGCGACAGCCGGTCGATCAGCGACGACATCAGCATGTCGAGGTTGGTTTCCGAACCCAGCTCGCGCCCGAACTCCAGCAGCGTCCGCCGGTAGTCATAGAGTGTGCGGTAGAAGAACTGGTCCACGCGATCCTGAATCCACTTGCGCACCGGATCGAACAGCAGCGCCGTCACCACCACCGCCAGAATCAGCCCGATCGGCCCTGATCCCGGCCGCCAATTCTGCACCAACAATGCCACGCTCGTTACCAGCGCGAAATACAATCCCACGACAATCGCCGCCGCCAGGGTATAAACCACGCCGCGCTTGAAGATCAGATCGACATCCATCAGCCGGTAGCGGAAGATGGCGTAGCCAAATGTCAGCGGCAGCAGCGCCAGCGACAGCGCCGAAACCTTCATGCTCGCGCCCGGCAGCGACCCCATCAGGTAAGGGACAACATAAAACAGCGTGTAGGGAACGATCGCCAGAACCGTCCCCCGCATCACCCACTTCAACTGCTGCCGCAGGATCGTCGTGCCCGCGCGCCGGTGACTATCCCACAGCACCACGGCCGCTGCCAGAAAGAACAGCGAACTGTACGACATCTCCATCCGGTCGAGGTTCCAGCGCAGCCGCTCGCTCGCCTGAAGCCAGCGCAACGCCAGGATGTGCATCGTCAGCAACAGGGCTCCGGGCACATAAACCAGCGCCAGCAGCCACGGACGCCTGCGCACGCTCTGCCGCTTCTCGGGAAAGGTCAAAACAAAGTGCAGAAACAGCGCCGGCTGCAACACTCCCGCCGTGATGTTGCCCCAGTAGACGATCCAGTCAAAATCGTTGAGCTTGCCGGTGTACTTGAAGGAATAGGCAATGAACGAGACCAGGCAGAAAATGTAGAAGTGCGTCGAGCCGGGAGCCGTCCAGCGCCGCAGCAGCACGTACAAGCCGATGCCCAGATAAATCAGCGCAATCAGACGCAGCCAGTTGTTGAGCGACCGCTCGGCAGGAACCAGGATGACGCTGGAATCGAGCGGCACCGACTGCCGCAGCAGCACATACGCCGCTTTGGAATACACTCCGCTGCGGTACAACTGCCGCTGCAGGCCCGACATGTTCTGGATTTCCTGCCCATTTACGGAAACCAGTTCGTCGCCGGGCTTAATCCCGCTCTTGGCCCCGGGACCATTCGGTTCCACCCGGTCGGCTGTCAGCCGGCTGTCATGTTCGACCCACCAGACACCATCGTCCGGAACCTGGAATTTCAATTCCGCATTCAAATTGAAGCCCGCGAAGACAACCGCAGCGATGGTAAGCAGGAACAGCACGACGGCCACCGAGCGGACTTGGCTATCGCGGTTCATGGGCTTTGGCGGCGATCCTCCGGCGCCCCGGAAAAGCGGCGGACGAGCCTCCAGCTTTCCCTTATCAGGAAAATCAGACCCCGACATTCGCCTAATAAGCAACTTCGCTGCCATGTCTGTTCCGAAATTGCGGTCCGCTAAGTCTCATGCCTAAAGCAACTTCCAAGATTATAGATGGCTTCCGGGAAAGCCACTACGCTTTTCCGGAGCTTTGTGTGGAATTTTGTATGTTGCTGGAGGGGAAGATGTTAAGGGAAGCGTGGGAGTTATCTATGGCAGGAATTGCTACGACTCCGAAAATCGAGAGAGAATCCCGGCGAGCTAGGGGTCGTCGTTCTGAATCTTGACGGAACTGCGGCAGTCCCCTCCCACTTCTCGCGCAAAAAGCGCGCGAGAAATGGGGCACCCGGCGGAGTCAAGGCATTACTATTCTTGGCAGATCGCTGGCCAGTGATCCACCCAGGTTGTCGGCCAGATCGGGCTGTGCGTCCCCAGCTTCGACGAATTGCTCGCCTGATGCTTCCTCTCCAGTCCCATTGGGAAAGAGCCGCTTCAGCAGCGTCTCGGCAAGAGACCCATCTTCGTCCCCGTCCGGCTCGACCCAGGCAAACTCAGGACGCTTCAAATTGCCGCTGGCAGTTTGCAGTGCATACAGAATCAGGCTCGCCGTCTTGTGATCGAACGGCAGCAAGGACAGCATTTCGAGCACCTGCATCAGGGCCAACTGGATGCCATGCGCACCATCGAGCACGGGCACCTTAAAACGCGCCTGGCCCTGGGGTTCGACCGCAATTCTGGCGCTCTGCAGGCGCGCCTGGTCGTGGAAGTAGCAATACCTCTTGCCTTTCAAAGCGATGGCGCGGCACATAGTGCCGTCGAGCTTTCTGTGCTGGCATTTTCCGGGAATTACAGCATGACTCATTTTTTGTTGTCTCCTTAAATGTGTTGACGGTGACGTAGCGAAGCTACGTGTCTACGGATGGGCATGGGGTTTCTCTTGTGGATGTTTACTGTTTCACAACGGTATACCCCCACCCCCTCCGGCTTTGCTTTGAATGGAATCATCGATTTAGGCCATGAACGGTCGGCAAAAATTTGAGCGCCAAGGAGTTGGAGGCAAAAATTTGAAAAGAAAGAAGTTCAGCTCGGCCCGGCGAATCGGATGTAAGCTTGGAAGGTGTTTCTTATAAGCTTACCCATTCATTATGCAATTATCTACGAGATATGTCAAGAAAAGAAAGGGAGATCCCTCGCCCCGCTGGTAAAAGCGCGGGGCTTCGGGATGACGCCGCAGGGTTATTGCCATCCCGAAGTCAAACTGCACCACTGCCAAAAAAAGCAGGCGCGTATTCCGGGGCTTGTGGTGCCCAGCTTTCGAAGCCCGTGAAAGCCGGGGCAGCCATTTCGTGGTAGCGCACGCAAAACCAAGGCCGGGCCAGCCCCCGACCATTTCCACAGCGTGCGTTGCGCCGGGAGATCCCTCGGCCCGCTGGAGAGGGCGCGGGCCTTCGGGATGACACCGTGGGGAGCAAGATGCCCAATTTCACGACGGCCACGGCTGGCGCTGCGCCGCGCCCGGTCCGAGGCTGACGCGGATTACGTTCAGCAACTCGTCATTGTCCGCGGGCTTCTGGAAAAACGCCGCCGCGCCCGCTTTCAACGCGCGCTCTTCATTGCTCTGCGGATCGCGCGCGCTCAGCACAATTACGGGAATGCCCGAGAGCGCGTCGCTGTTCTGCAACCGCTCCAGAACCACGAACCCGTCGCCCACCGGCAACCCTAAGTCGAGAATGATCAGCGAGGGCCGCTCTTTCTGCGCCGCCGCAATGGCGGCATAACCGTCCGATGCCGTCGCGACCTCGTAATTGTTGGCCCGCAGTCGCAGGCGCAACGCCCGCAACAGATCAGGATCGTCATCGACTACCAGAATTTTCTGTCTTGGCATGGAAATTCCTCCTTGGTGCATCATTTGTTGTTTGATAACTTTTCGCGAGGCTCTTTGTTAGCGCCCCTGCGGTCAGCGTTGGCTAAAATCAGCTCGGTCGCACGGTCGGCCAGCGCTTGCACCTGCCGTTCCGGAGACGCCTCCATCGCGTCGCGCGCCAGCTCAATCGCAGCCGTGGTTATGGTCAGCCTGCATTTGTTCTTTACGTCCGCCATCCGCTCCAGTTGCTCGCGAATTCTGGTCGTCATGATTCCCGAGCGCTGCAAGTCCGTCGCGGCCACCACAAAAAACGTCTGCTCGATTCCCGGCAGTGCCATCGGCGGCAGCACCAGGTCTTTGTCGAGGTAAACACAGCGACGCAGAATCTCCAGGCACTGTTGCCAGGTTTGCTTCCAGTTCCCCAGCGGAGGATTCAACCGCGGCATCAGGTCAACCCGCACGAGCACAAAGGCCGGCCGCAGACGGTTCTGATAAATGGCGACGGGAGAAAGCAGCCTGGCCAGCGAGTAAATCGGCAGAGTAAAGGTGAACGTGCTGCCATGCCCGGCTTCACTCGTAACCCAGATGCGTCCGCCGTGCAAGCGCACGATTTCCCGGCTGATGTACAAACCCAGTCCCAGTCCGGAGCTGCTGCCGTCGATCGCATCCGGATCCTGATACAGCCGTTCAAAGATAAGCGCCTTGGCGTCAGCCGGGATGCCGCAGCCGGTATCGCTGACCGATACGTAGACCGCCTCCGGATCGGTTTCGGCCAGGCAGGCCTTCAGCATCACCGATCCTGCTGCCGGGGTGAATTTGATGGCGTTATCCAGCAGGTTGATCAGCACTTCGAGGGTGCGGTCGGGATCGGCGTGCACCAAAGGCAGGCGTTGATCCAGCCCGGTTTCCAGCCCGACTTTCTTTTTATCGGCCGTCGGCCGCAGCATGGCCGTGGCCTGCTGAATCAGTTCGCGCAGCGAGATGCAGCGCGGTTCAAGGCGCATCTTGCCGCTCTCGGCCCGCGCGGCTTCCAGCAGGTCATGAATCATGGCGTGAAGCTGATTGACGCTTTTCAGCACGGTCTTCAAGTGGTCGGATTGTTCCGGCGTCAGCGACCCGGCGAGACCATCCAGCAAAATAGTTACGTACTGATGAATGCAGGTCAGCGGCGTGCGCAGCTCGTGCGACACGTGGGAGAGGAACTGGTTCTTGAACTCCAGTTGCTGCTTCTGGCTGATTTCCACAGCGCGCAAAAGAGCCTGCCGCTCGACCGCGTAGCGCATCGCCCGGTCCAGGTCTTTGGCGTCGAAGTTGCCCTTCACCAGATAGTCCTGTGCGCCGTGATGCAGGGCCTTGCTGGCCAGCGCCTCGTCGTCCTGGCCGGAGAGAATCACCACCGGAATCCCCGGAGCCTTGTCCAAAATGCTGCGGTAGGTGGCCGCTCCGCGGCTGTCCGGGAGATTGAGGTCGAGCAGAATGACCGAGGCCCGTTTCTGCGCCAGGCTGGCCAAACCAGCCGAGAGCCGGTCGACGCATTGCACTTCCACATCGGCATTGGCTTCGACCAGCCGCAAGCGGGTGAGGTCGGCATCTCCTGGGTTGTCTTCGATCAAAAGCACGTGTGGGGTGTGGTTCGTCATTTGCGCTCCTCGGAATTCATGCTGCTCATGGCCGCGCGTGGGGCAGATGGACACGGCGAAACCAGAAATTACCCACCTCCGTTACTGCCGCCACAAACTCCGGCAGGTTGCCGGGCTTATTGACGTAGCAGTTCGCGCCCAGTTCGTAGCTCTGCGCAATGTCGCGGGCAAACTGCGACGTGGTAAAGACCACAATCGGAATCTTGCGCAGGGAGGGATCGCCCTTCACTTCGGCCAGAACCGCCCGCCCGTCTTTGCGCGGCATATTCAAGTCGAGAATGATCAAGGCCGGCACAGACTCATGAGCGTACTTGCCTTGACGGCGAAGGAAGGCGACCGCTTCCACGCCGTCGGTCACCGTGTGGATGCGCCCACGGCAGCCGTGCCGCGCCAGCACTTCGGCAGCCAGTTCACTGTCGGCCGGATTGTCATCGACGAGCAAGATGTCAAACTCGGAATGCCTCATCATGTTCCTTTGCCCGACTCCTACCCCGCCGCACTGGCGTTCCTGGTTGTCGCCTCCGCCGCCGGCAGGGTGAATTTGAAGGTTGCACCCTGGCCCTCTTTCGACTCCACCCAGATGCGTCCGCCGTGCCGCTCGACGATCTTCTTGCAGATGGCCAATCCAATGCCGTTGCCGGAGTATTCGTTGCGCGTGTGCAGCCGCTGAAAAATGGCGAAGATGATTTGCGAGTGTTCGGCAGCGATGCCAATGCCGTTGTCGGCCACGGAAAAGACCCATTCGTCGCCATTTTGCTCGGCCGCGATCTGTACCACCGGCGGGAGTTTGCCGCGAAATTTGATGGCATTGCCGATCAGGTTCTGAAAAAGCTGGGTGATCTGGATGGCGTTCGCTTCCACGGTCGGCAGCCGGTCGTATTTCACCGCCGCGCCGCTCTCTCTGATGACCGGTTCGAGATTCTCCAGCGCCGCTTGCACGGCGGTATTTACGTCGATGTTGTGTATGTTGTTGCCTTGGCGGCCGGCCCGGCTGTAAGTGAGCAAATCCTGAATCATCGCCTGCATACGCGTTGCCCCGTCGATTGCGTAGTGGATGTACTTGTCGGCTTGCTCGTCGAGTTTGCCGCGGTACCGTTCCGCCAGCAGTTGCGTGTAGTTAGCCACCATGCGCAAGGGTTCCTGGAGATCGTGTGAGGCCACGTAGGCAAACTGCTCCAGCTCGGCGTTGGAGCGCGCCAGTTCCCGTATTTTTCCCGCCAGCCGCTCTTCCGCCAGCTTGCGCTCGGTGATGTTGGCGCGTATCGCCATATACTGACGCGGCGTTCCGTCAGCGCCCAGAAAGGGCACAATCGTGGTGTGCGACCAGTAAAGAGCGCCGTCCTTGGCGCGGTTGCGAATCTCACCGTGCCAGACCTCGCCCCGCCCGATCGTGTCCCACAACTGGCGAAAGAACTCCTTCGGGTGTAAACCCGAGTTCACGATGCGATGATTCTGGCCCATCAGTTCTTCGCGTGAATACTTGCTGATGGAGCAGAAGCGGTCATTGGCGTAGGTGATGCGGCCGTCCACATCCGTGGTCGACACGTCAGCGTGTTGGTCGAACGCGTATTTTTGTTCGCGAAGGGCTTGCTCGGCCGCCACACGCTCGGTGATGTCGTGCGCAATCGAGGAAGCCCCCACAATTCGTCCGCTCTCGTCCCGCAGCGGGGACACGCTCAAGGAAACCTGAACCTCGCTGCCGTCCTTGCGCTTGCGCGTGGTTTCGTAACGCGTGACCTGATGCCCCTCGGCGATTTTCGCCAGAATGCAGTCTTCGTCGGCGTATCCGTTCCCGGGCACGATGAGGCGGACATTCTGGCCCACAATCTCATCCTCGGAGTAGCCGTACAGACCTTCCGCCCCCTTGTTCCAACTGGTAATCGTGCCGCTCAGGTCCTTGCTCAAAATCGCATTGTCGGAGGAATCGACAATCGCCGCCAGGCGCAGATTGCGCGCCTCGGCCCGCTTGCGCTCCGCCATCTCCTCGTGCAGTTGGCCGTTCAGCTTTTGCAATTGCAGGCGGCTGGGCAAGGCGATGATTTCCGGAACCAGCGGAATCAGCATCACCACCGTGGCCGCGGAGATCAGCGCCGTAAACGCCTTCACGGCCCCCGACAGAACGTAGTCGCTGTGCCAGATGTTCCAGATCTCAATCAGATGAATCGTGCCGCAGGAGAGAATGAAGCCCACGAACATCCAGAAAACCCGCGTGAACGGCAGCACGAGCTCTCTGCGGATGGAAACGATGAACAGCAGGGGAATACAGTAGTAAGAGAGTGTCAGCAGACCGTCGGAGATGACGTGCAGCCACACGATCCGCGGGTTCCACAAGTAGCAGAAGCCATGGGGCATGAAATCGGAGGAGCGTGCCGCAGTGTTTCCCACCGCCTGCGCCATGAACCAAAGCAACGCAAGGGCTACAGGGATGGTTATCCCCGCCGTCATGAGCCGATGTGCACTGAGATGCTTCACCGAAGCGGTGAATCCTCCGTATGGTTTGCCGACACTGGGATTGGGCGATCTTCGGCCATTGACGACGCAGCCCCGTCAACTAAGTTATCGGCTTTGCTGTGCCTGGCTTTATGCTTGGGCTGCTCCTGTTTCGGGCGGAAGTGCATGAACGATCATGACCCTTTGGACACAAATCTTGGGCTGCTGGAGAGGAATTCCGGGGGATGGCGGGATAGGAGAATCGTAGGCTTAGATTGTTTTAAGAGACGCAGGCCCCGAAGCTCACTGTCACGGAACCAAACTGTACCACGCTCGCTGCCTGCCTACCCGTGACCCGCGCCCGAAAAAAATGTAATATCCAATTCACTTGGGTGAATAAATCACTTTCCACCATTCGTGATGTTATGGCGTTCTCTTGCCCCAACCCGCTGATGTCGGGCATTGTGCAGGCCGCACGCGCCGCGCTGGCGCCGTGGACCCTGGTGCGTTCTCAGTCAGGGTTGCTGGTGGCAACTCTCTTGCTCCTGCAACGTCACTCCAGCCGCAAGAATGACGTCTACACCATTCTCTGGGCCGTTGTGTTCGGCTTCGCCACGCTGAATATTCTTACCCTGGCAGCGCGGCGCTACGAGCCCAACCGGCGCGGGCTGAGCTTCGGAGAACTGATGGCCGTGCTCGTGGTTCTGCTTTCCATCTTTCTACTCGGCTCCGAACTGCTGAACATGTTCCACATCTTCCCCATCCGGCTTCAGCGCTGATTCGACTGGTGTTCGGTAGCGGCTGCATTTGGATTGGAGGGCTGTGGGGAGACGTTGCAAGCAAGATCTCCACGCATG